>Ga0179593_1675427_pt1 | contig 10263 bp, 8 predicted proteins | sample CZODoug2_1_08_16_FD_185931 | JGI IMG/M metagenome (GOLD analysis project Ga0179593, IMG submission 185931) | Vadose zone soil fungal communities from Angelo Coast Range Reserve, California, USA - CZODoug2_1_08_16fungal (PacBio error correction) | ecosystem: Environmental > Terrestrial > Soil >...
AGGTCGGTCATCACCAAGATAAGCACGAAACGAAACCTGATTCTCTTGAAACCTTCTCCAGCACTTGGAGGAGGGCGGAAGGGAGATCAGGTCGCCTATATCACTGCAAGGAGGAAAATGTTCGTTCCCGACCGTGTATCATGGAAAGTTAAGAAGGGCCACAGAGGAAAGAGACCGTGAAGGGGGAAAAAAGGTACAAGGGGGAAGATAGCGTAAGTGTCCAAGCAATGGGGAAAAAAGCTGGCAAGGAAGGAAAAATGCGCTAAAAGGTGGAACCGAAAAGGATGACGCTACGGCAAAAAAACCAACAGGTCTACTTCGCTTAATGTGGGGCCGCATTGGCTTACGGAGTGGGGGCCCGCACCGCCACAGTCCTGTGAGGGGAAAGGAAAGAGAGAGAAATCGCGTATATGAAGGCTTCTCCCTCATTTGGTAGCAACGTTCAGTCACCGGGGCGGTCATTCAAAGGAGGGAAGCCTTCTCCTGAAGATACGGATTTTCGCTAAAACCAAAGGCTAGGGTAACGAATGTGGGAAAGCAGTTGGACGCTAATCTCGGAATAACTACAATGACATATGTCATTGTATACCTGTACGGCAGAAAAAAAGGACTTCATCTCTAAGTCAAAAAAAAACTTGGAGTACTCGGGGGGGGGAAGGTGCAAAAAACAACTAGCCAAGGTAAGTAGTGATTGATCGGGAGGATCGTCCCACTGAACGCACTTCGGACAAACGTCAGAACTGGGTGAAGGAAAGACATAAAGTAGCTTGAACAACATCCTGGTAAAAAGGGGGAAGGGAGGAGGAAGACTGATCTATACCGGAGTTGGAATGGCTCAACTCAGAGAAGAACTAAAAAAAGCTCAAATCAAGACCTCAAGGGGTGCGGGTGGGGCCATGTAACCATGAAAGGGCAGACGGCGGGTGGGGAAAACGTTCGAAGTATAACGCGGTTTTGGGGGAAATCGAGAGAGGGTAAGAGTCTCGCGCTTGGGGGAAAGTTGCCTGCCGGACAGCCCGCGCTGGTATAAGGGGAATCACCATTGGACGGAAAGCAAGAAGAAAATTGGGGCATTCGGCGTAATCGGCTAGCTACGCGACAGGGAATTAAAAGTTCACACGCTGGAAGGCGTATCGGCAAGGACGGGAACGGAGAAGGGGTGATAATGTGCTGCATTGCGCAATCGCAGTTACGGGAAAAAAAACGTCAAAGCTCGGGGAAAGCCCGATCATAGGAGATGCTTGAGGAAAATCCGAATGTCTGGGCAAAAAAACGTTGGCGGCGGGGAAATGGCTCAGGCGACGACTTCCACATCAGCAACATCCCTGAAAAAAGCGACAAGGGCAAAGCGGTGTCAACAAGCGAGAGAAACTCGCTAATAGCAGGGAACGCAATCCGGATAAGCGCTTTCTGGGTGACGGACGGAAGTCGCTGTAGGGAAAAAGCGTAGCAAAGGGGTGAGGTGAGAGTCAAAGGGGGGTGGAGTGACTCAAAAGAGAAGATCGACGCAGGGAAGATAATAAAGAAAAAGCTGGGAGCAAACCATCGTCAAAAGAAAAGAAGTGGCGCAACCAGTTAATAAGGCGTGAAAAGGAAAAACAACACTGGGGCTCTCAAATGGAGAACCCGTAAGGAGGACAACTGATAGCGAACAAAAGGTGAGGTTCACATCCTTGTATAGAAGGATTTACTTTTGGCCTGTAGAAACTCAAGTATGGCTTTAATGAAGAGAGTTTTGAAACCGGCAATCTGACGGGGGGATGGTCATTGGGGTGGACCTCGTGTATTTCGTGGGAAAGGTATGGTGTGTAATGCTCTAGGGGGGGGGAGCGATCAGGAAGGGAGAAAATCAACCAATCCTCGGGTCTTGAAAGAATGGTGGGTGGTATGACGCATATGCGGATGAAAAATCGAAAAGGCCAATGGGAAGTGGGACATAGTAAAAATCTATTAAACCGGGGCGCGGGGAGGGGTAGCAAGGTGAGTTTATATGGTTGGGGGGGGGGGGAGGGTCAAGGCAAGAACAAAACCTAAGAAAGAGGGAGGGAGAAGCGCGTCAAATGATAACGATGTTAATAAAAGAACAACTTCAGTGGAACGGTCCAAGAGGAGACGGGACTAAGGGAAGGGTACAAACGGGCAAGTTTTTGGGACAAAAGAGTTAAGAAGTAGGGACATCGCTGCAAAATCTACCCCGAAGGGGGGGGGAACGAACAAGGGATATATATTCATCAAGGGATTGAAGATCTCTCGAAGCTCTAGCAGAGGAGATCTGGTCGGATGTATTGGGGGAGGAGCGGAGGTAACCACGTCCTAAAAATATAATCATCGGGAGATCCAACCACCTGCGGGGTCGAAAGGCCAAAGCGAAGACGGATTCCTCCTTGACTTTCGCCTCAAGGCACGAGAATTAACTCTAAAAATAGGTGTACGGAAATAACTTAGAATCCACTCAACGTCACTCAATATTTACTGAAAGGTAGGCCTCCGGCGTCGGTCCCGGAGGAGAGCTTAAGGAAATAACCCGGTACTTCCCCGCCGGATTAACAATTGGCAGTTAGGAAAGCTTCTTATATGTATATAGAGGCAAGAAGGCAAATGTTCCAACGTTGAACATAAACATTTGGCAAAGAGGATACCAAAAGCAGATACTCCACCATCAACGGGCCGGAGGGAGGGGGGAAGGGGCAGGAGAAAGGGGGTGAAGGTTTTTGCAGCCGCAGTCGGGAAACTTGGGGGCATGGTGGGGAGGAGGAACTGGCGGGGGGGGAAAAAAGGACATCGTTGTAGACTCGCCCATGGTTTGGTGCCGGTGAAACCCGGAGGAAGGAAGGTGAAGAAAGAAGGGGTCGTATCGGAAGCCCCCTTAAGAATACGCCAGAAAAAGAGGCGAAGGATGAATGCCTCTTACCTTTAGAATGAGCCCGTGGAAGAGGTATCAAGGGAGTCTGGGATGTGGACCGTCCGATGGAGTGAAATGTGGTCTAAAGAGTGGCACGGCCACTAGAGGTTTGGGGTCTTAAGGAAAATTATCCTCATCGAAGGAGTAAAAGACGCAAATAGAGGTAATTACCTCCTGTGGAAGTCAGGGCATAAGTATTCACACAATGGAGTCAGACGTCACGGACGGGCAAAGGGTGATAACCCGCATTCAGCGGAATACTTTTTCTTCGGAAAACTCCCTGCTCCTGATAACGTCTTGTGGGGTATCATCCTCCAGTCCAGGTAAGCTTGCGTACTTGTATTGCCGCCACTGGCGGAGAACCTAACCTGAGCTCAAAAGGAAGGCCTATCTCAATAAAATAATGGAAGCGGAACAAGGAGAGGGGGCATTCTAGGACCATCCTACTCTAAAAATGGACAAGTTCAAGCGACGAGAGAAAAAAAAGTATATCGTAAGGGTAGTAACGGGAGTCACTAGGAAGAAAAGGGGTTGCGGGATCTGATTTTTGCGGGTGGGAAAAAGTGGAACATTGTAGGCTAAGATTGGAAGACGATTATTACAAGATTGAACAAGGGAAAAGGTTTAATAAGGTGCGCTGGTAATTTGCCTGAGTGGAAGCGGGCTGGAAAAAGAGGGACCGAACAGAAAGGGTGTAGGGGGCTTTTAGACTACAAGTCCTATCGGGCATTTGCCTGTCTTTATCATCAAAAAGAAAGGAGGAAGGGAAAATTAAAGAGGGGGCTGGGGGCGGAATTTTGATGCTTTGAAGTCTCGTGTTAGGGAGCCCGCAAGTTGGGACTGAAGTGGAGAAGAGGACAATCAAAAAGTTCGCGTAATCCCAACAGTTGCCCCAGGTCCTCGGGAACATGGGCGCGAGGTCCCACTCCGGAGGATTTCGGGCTGTGCGCTGTTGAATATGTGTCAAAAAGGGGTCATAACGCGAAGCACTCGATCACGAAAAAAAGTACAGCAGGTACGTCGGACCCGGGAAACGGTGGTTTCCGTGGAATCGTCCACGAGGCGAAATTCAAAGTAGGAGGTCAAAGACAGTCGTTGGAAAAAAAGTACAGGAACAAAAGCTTCTAGGAAATGTGTCGAGGGTGGGGTTTCCTTGAAAGGAAAAAAAAAACTTATAACATCGAAAAAAGGGAAATCGGAGTGGATCGTGGAATATGTGCAGCAGGGGGTCGCGGTCTCCATGGATATAAAGAATGCCTTAGGGTCTGAACAAAAGGCACCAGAACCGGGACTTGGGGGGGGGGGTAAACGTGGTAAACGATAGGAAGCCAACACCTCAGAATTGTCGACAGGGCAGCAAAAGGGACATGGTCCAAAATGATCATCATTCAACTACGGTCCGGTTTCCCGCGAGCGAGTGAGTAACAAAATCCCGTGAGACACCTCCTGATGATCCACAGCCAAAACAGATCAAGAATTGAACCTAACTGGTTGGGGTAGCGAATTGAAAGGAGCAACAAAATGTTTTATATTGAACGCGGTCTGTGGTGGTAAAGAAATGAAAACTGTGTTTTCGCATCTCGGGGGCGGTTGGGGGATTAAATGACCGACATCTTTTGACTCGCCGCTTGTGGGAAAGCAATAGCTGAGAGAACTCCCCATAGTTACACGAACCCGGGGGTCGCCGAGGGAAGAAAAATGCTAAGAACAAAGGGGGGAAACCGGGAGGGGTGGACATGGAGGAGTTTAGCAGGTTTCGGGCAGAGGTCGATGGCACGTTGAGGGGGAATGGTCAAGTCAGTTAGATGGTTTTCGCGGAAGAATGACCAAGGAAAAAAGACGCAAGAGGTAAAGACGAAGAGAAGTATTCTGGGGGGGGCGGTTCGCTATCAACAGCTAGCTTCGGGCATGACAAAATCCGACGAAACGACGAATTATAGAAAGTGCCAAATCAGGGGAGGCTGGCTTGCAGGGGCCAGCGGCTGTCGCCTCAGAACGGAATTAGGTGGGGGGTCCCTGCCCCCCCGGGAAAAAAACCGGGTTAAAAGGAGGGTTAGATACGAAAAGAAAGGAGTATCAACAGGGAGTGAACGGTCACAGTCAGGTGTGATGAAGATGAGGGTAGAGGGCTGTCTGCAGTAAATCTCAAAAGCGCGAGAAAGTGGGGAAAAAACAGAAAGCGAGGAAAAACGTGACTGTCGACGTAATTTGGCCAACCACACGACCGCGGGGATGGGGAAAACCGCCAATTGTGGATTGAGCCAGAAGGGAGGGAAGATTGAAAGCATCCACTACGTAGACGCAAGAAAAAGGTGTTGTCGCCGTTCAGGCTCACGGGCCTCTCTTCACAGGCTGCGGATCGCGCTTACATCTCCTTGAGTGTCGCGTCCAGTGGTGAGTGGTCTATTGGGGGTACGAAGTGTGGGCGCGGAGTGACGAATCAATAACATCGGACATGGGGGAAAAAGAGGTGGCTGAGAGGAAAGGTGGTGGCAACGTGGGGGAAAACCACCGAGTAGACTTCAAACAACTGAGGCAAGGATGACAATATGGATAATCCTACTCGTGGGTTTGGGGAAACACTTTGATCGAAAAAATGACAAGGGGGAAATTGAGAAAGTAAACTGAAAACTGGAGACATAGACCATCTGAACGGGTTCCTGCCGAGTGGACAAAAATAAAGAAAGGGAATGTGAAGAATGCAAAAGTTAAAAAAAAACCTGAGGCTACGAAACAAAGGGGGGTTAAGAGAAGGGGAAAGGGGGTCTGTAGGGCATTCTGGAACAATGGAACCAGTATCGAGTCAAGACTCCTGTGTCGGGGGGGTGACAGTAAACTCGTGAGGGGGCCAAATAAGTGAGAAGTATAAGGGGGGGGGTTAGGAGTCTAACTTTGGGGGCCCTTTCTCGCGCATGGGTAGTGGGGACAGCCAAGCAGCTTGGTCAAAACCTTTCATCAAAAATGGGGGAGGGGAAAGAAAACTCGTTGGCTTTTGGCGACAGGAATCTAAAGCGTCAAGGCGCCGGGAACTACATGTCAAATCAAGTTTTGGGGCATATCGTGAAAAAGTTGCTTCGTCATCCACGCTAGTTGCAATGGTATCATTTGAAAAGCTATCAGTTCTCCGTCTTAGAGGGAGGATCCCTATCATATGGAAGCTGCTGATGAAAGAAAAAGAAAAAAAGCTCGGGACCGGGGGGTCCTAAGGGTTCGTCTGCGGTTCCAAAAGGCTCGGCTAGACAGCAGGCAAAGGGAAAAGCCAAGCCTAGCTTCGACCAGACGCCGGAAAGGAAATCGAGGGGGGGGAAAGAGCGAACACACTCTCATGGGAAACTACTACGCGAGGTCAATTCCGTTGAAGAATTCTTGGTGAGGGCCTAAAAGAGAAAAAGGAAGCGTACTGAAAGCAAAACGACAAGAACCGGGTAAGAGTCCACTGGGGGAGTGGGGATTGAGAAATATGAAGAGAAAAGCCCTTATGGAACTTGCCGGCTGGGAGAAAGGAAAGCCACTTAGCAAAAAAGCGGGAAAGCAAAACCAAGTCCTTCGCGTATGGTTAAAAACAGAAAAGAGGTATACTCTAAAAGGATGTAAAAAAAAAACGGCAGTGAACTTATAGCTACAAAACATTTGATGTTCAAAGGCACGGGGGTTTGACAAATGTTGCAGGACGTCAGGATAAGGGAGGGGGGGCGGGTTTAAAAGCGGAAAAAAGAACGGTGAATGATGGGTCATTTGGACCGCGATCAGCAGGGATGTAGGGGTGGGGTGAACGGAGAGGGGGTGTTGGGGAGGAGATATCGCAAATGGAAGTTCCAAACTTCTCGGGACAGGGGCGAAATTGAGTTATAGCAGAGGCTAAGGGACGCGTTAAGAGAGGCCCCCTTGGGGGTCGCTTGCCACATTTCCCAGAGGTAAAGCGTGGTTGGAGGAGGATGGTGAGGGGACAATTCACGCAAGTAAGAAACACAAGTTTTCCTAGCGAGGGTTGGATGCGACGGAGTTTAAAAGGAGATGAGAAAGAGGCAGTGGAACGGTCTGTGGAATAGCACGGAACCCGGGGGCCGGGAAGAAACTGAGGCGTTGGGTCAAAAGGGACAGGGAGGCTTCTCGTCACAAGCTTGGACACTATCGATCGCACAGATAAACGTAGAAAAGAGTGGGGAGCGAAGCTACAGAGGACAGTGTCAAGACTGTATGATTAAATACTTTCTGGACCGAAAAAGTAGAAAGGGAGGCAGCGCAGTCCAACTGCGGCTCACACCCCCCGTCTTCCCATCTTCAGGAGAAACTGGAGGGACAAATGAGTAGAAAGTCCAGGCGTTGGGGAAAATGAAAAGAACTTCTTAAAGGACGCAAACGAGGGGCAACCTTTTGAACTGCCGTAAGGAACCATCCACTCCTCTGAGGTACACATGGAAAAAGGGGCCCCCTCTGAGGCCTTTCCTACCTACCCGCCTCTAACAATGGACTTGGTGGGAAAAAAATTATATTTCTACGGTACATCTATCAAGAATGTGACACTATAGGTTGCAAAATATTAGCGTCCACCCAACCTACTTAGAACACCGAAAAAAGGAAAGCGGATCGTAAAAAATGAAAATTTTTGCCTCTGTTTATACAATGGCTTCGTGTTGGGAGAGTCAGTGATAATGCCCTGGTTTCACGGCAAGGGAAGAGAAGGTAAGGGCTCGGTTGGGGTCCCGTCGAGTAAGACCCTTTAGAGCGCGGTACTTTAGTAGAGACAAAGGAGAAATCCGCGTCTGTCCGGCCGATGGCCATCTGTAAGGCGAGCAAAGAAGTTGGTCCGTAATAAAGTAAAAACAAGTCGTACACGTTTACCGAGTCCGGGGGGGGCATTCGGGGGCTAAAGTCTAATTAGTGAAATCAAAAAAATACGGAGAGGAAAATGGCAAAAATTAAGTCATATAAGAAATCACAAACACAAACGTAGGAGGGTGTGGACCCATGTCGTGACTCGGGAAAGGAAGGAAGCGGCACACCGTCGAATTACGAAAACAATTCTCATCGTACGGATTAACGAGGAAAAAGGCAGTAAATTGGAAGACTACACAAACTCGGTGTGTCAGAATAAGGCCTATGTTAGGAGCGTCAGAAGTGGGGTAGAAATAAGGCCTGATCACTATTGTTACGACGAACTATGGAGTATCTAAAAACGTGAAAACTTGAAAAAAGCTGGTAAATAGAAAGAAGGGGAAGGAGGGGAGACAAAAAAGATCGGAAAAACCCATTCCCGACTCTCCCACCACAAGGGAAACTGCGACAAAAGGGGCATATCGGGACGGTATCCAGGGGAAAGAACTCGTGGTGAAAGGATTAGGGGGTGGCCGAAAGGGGGGGGGGCAATGGAGATGGGGGGGAACGTGGGGTAGTTGCGAGGTACGTACCTCAGGAAAAATAAGAAAGGAGATGAACCAGGGGTTAAGAGGTAGGGATGTTGCCATTCTTCAGGGGAATAGATGTCGAAATCTTAACTGCCGTACGCAGGGGGGGTCGTGTAAAACATGGGTGATTGCGTCGAGAGCCGTACTGTCTTGGGAACATTTAGAAAGGCTAAAGACTATATTAGGGAAGCGGGAGTGATCAAGAAGGAAAGAGAACTGGTGAGGCCAGCTCTTAGGGGGGTTTCACTCACGAGATTTCAGTTTGAGAAGGGGTGCAAATGTGTTTACCATCAGCCTAGAGTTGCCCGGGAACGCTCTAGGGCGTTTCAGACGAGAAGTCCCGAAAACCTCCTGGGACGTAATATGGGCGTCTGTAGAGTGGTATCGCAAAAGGGAAGTAGTCGATGACGACAGTCCAAAGTTTGGAAAAAAACACTGACGACAATCAGGGAACCGGGGGGCCGTCGCGGCAAAAACGAACCCCCAGAATTGCGTATGTGGGCCGAAAACCTCGTTCTCGGTGAACATCAAAAGAGGGAATGGGGGGAAAACACGTGGTGGGTGAGGGCTTGAAAGGCCATATCAATACACTACGGACCAAAACGACGGTCGTTGCCCGATTGGATATGTGGGGGGGATCTTATCATCGAGAAAGACATTTCGGCAGATTACATCAAGCACCAGTCCACGCGAAGAAGGGCGTGGGTTAATTCTTACAGACCCCAGAGACGACAAACCCTCCGATGGTCATCCAAAAGAAAAAAGGGGGAAGGAATATGAATGAACTCAGATCACCTCGGTCGGTTCAGTCGAGTAAAATTATATTTCTTCCCGTTCTTCCTTAGTAGAAAAGACTGTAAAAAGAAAAGAATGAATCACAAACGGGGGGGGACTATCAGTTGGAATCACTGACGGGTGGGCCAGTGATAGTAATACGCGGTCGTGGTTAACAGGGAAGGAGGTAAAAAAGGTGTTACTGGAGCAGACTTTGGGAGAAGTGGCTTGCCGAACAAGGGGACTCCTCTAGGGGGCTGCCGGCGTAAAAGAGGGGAAAATAAAACCGTGGCTTACCCGGCCAGGTTGGCCTAGCGAAAACTTGTTCCAGCTCAAGGTCCAGGCGAAGGGGGAAAAAAAAACCGGTGGGGAAGGTGAGTAACGTGCTCAATGCGCTTGTTCGAAATACGGGTTAAAAAAAAAAAAGTGATGCCACACGTCGCGCGTTTGGGTACGAAGTGGGAGGAGGGGGAGAGGGTGGACGAAGTACTCAGCTGCAAAGTGACATAAGCCACAAAGCCGTCTCTTTAGAGCTGAAGATTCTTCTTTTGTTCTCGATCATAAGGATGCGAAGGACAACCTAAAGAACTGTATAGCAGCGAACGAACCTGCTCCAAACGGACTCAAACTGAGGACGGAGTGTCCTGATCAGGTGTCGCCTATAGCAAAGAGTGATGGAAAGGAAGGGAAGAGGGGGCGCTTAAAAAATGAGGGGGGCCGATAAGATTAGCAACAAAGCGGTCGCTGACGGGGAGGGGAACCGGGGTCAATTAAAAAGCGGAGTCACTGCGTGCTGGCCTGGTCAGAGCTTTCCTAAAAAGCGAGAAGGGGCTAAAAGTGGTCGACTAGAATTCAACCCGCGTTAACCTCGTCCTTGTGGGGGGGCCCACCCGCAAAGTTTACTTCCCTTTTTAAGGGGGGAAAAACAAGAACGTGAATGAGTGCAAGGAGTGCCAGAGTCCATAATTGATAGACCACTCTGCTTTAAAAGACGCGCAAAAATCAGTTTCGTAGAAAGTTAAGGGAAACCTTGGAGAAGCACGAGGAAATTCTCAGGATTTATTAAACGCCGGCATGAACCTCTGACGAGGGGTCCAAGGAAGTGGGTGCGTCAGGGTATATAAATGGATCAATAACTAAAAAAATTGAAAGGGGGGGGGGAGGAGAGGACTCAAAAGAGTG
>Ga0179593_1814622_pt1 | contig 10263 bp, 16 predicted proteins | sample CZODoug2_1_08_16_FD_185931 | JGI IMG/M metagenome (GOLD analysis project Ga0179593, IMG submission 185931) | Vadose zone soil fungal communities from Angelo Coast Range Reserve, California, USA - CZODoug2_1_08_16fungal (PacBio error correction) | ecosystem: Environmental > Terrestrial > Soil >...
GCTGGTTCTTAAAGGGGCAGAAAACCTCCAAGCATAGAAAAGGAGCTAAAAAGGATTTAAAAGGAGTGGCGCGGCATGGTGTGGTGGTTAGAGGGGACTGGGGGATTCCACCTTCGGATGCCTGCTAGCAAGCGCTATCAGCGAAGAAGGCAAAAAGAAAGGAAAAGGAAAAGGAAAAACAAGAAGGCCGGGCCCACCCTAGAGTAAAGGGGAGACTGGAGGTCAAGAAATGTACAGGGGTGCTCCGATCTTGGCCCAAAAACACAGGGGAAGAACGCGCAATAAAAGGAAGAGTTAGAAAAGAGAAAAGGGCAGCCAGCCCGCTACGATATGCTGCAAAAAAAACCTAGAAAGGAACGAGGAGGGGTACAGGGCGTCTCCGTCACCACTTGACCGTCATTGCCCTATCTGCAGGCGTACCTATAAGAAGGGAAAGGAATAGAATCCAATGGACATCGGGGGAATCGGGGTCGGTTGGCCTAGAGGGTACGCGTCTTGAAGATTTTTCGGGGGTCCCCACTAAGTCAAACAGTTTACTAGAGAAACCACACTAACGGCTAGGAAAAGGCGGATCCAGAGGGGAGTTAGAAATCACGAAGCGATCAGGAGATAGGGGATAAAAAGAATATCAATTCGGCTAGTGACTTTTCAGTGTTAGAAAAAAGGATAGAGAAATTGGCGCACAAGTAGAGGGCATTTGACACTTGTACCTATGAAGGGATCTGTTCCCTCCTGGAGGAAAAAACTTGCATTCGAGGCGGAGACCAAAGGAGGAGGAGGGGAGGCCTCGGGAGGACTCCGATGGTTTATGCTCTAAGGATCCCGTTTACGAAGGCAAAGAGTGTCGTCGACACGTGCGTGATAGGAAAATAACATCTATAAAAGACAGAACGAGGAGCAGTCTCTAGGGTATTCCTATTGGGATAGGAATATCGTATGTAGAAAGTCAAAAGATGACTGGGGGAGGCGCGAACCGATATTAGTGAGAAGAGGGGTTATAGAAAGGGGCTCTACTACGTTCGGGGTCTCCCATTTCAGTGGATAGTCTACTCGACCCGGCAGTTCGAAAAGTGGGGGGTGGGGAGTCGTGGAAGTAGAGAAGTGAAGTGAAAAGGTTTACGTCGAAGGCAGAGAAAAGGGGGGACCTAATGAATGGATGCAACGCCTTAGTGATACGATACTGTCTATCGGTATATAAATTTCAGGAGGAACTTCTAAATCGAGTGAGACTGAGGAAAAGGAAGTGAGGACGGGACTACATACTTCTTGGGGGCCACTTGCCTCGGAGATACTAATTCAAGGGAGAGGGGTAAGGCGAATAAAGATCAAGGGACAAAAGAAAGAGAAACAGAGCGGCTCGAAGAGGTTAAGGAATCTCTCCCGAGGAAGAACTTTTTTGCGAAGAGTATATTTCTGAAATTCTGGAGCGATTACTCGTAAATAGACCTAATAAAAAAAAAGGGAGGACAGAAGGAGAGAATAGGAATCTGAGAGTAGAAGTTCATCTCTCTCTAGAACCTAAAAAATTAGGTAACGGCGGGTAGAGGGGAAAACTGAAAAGGAGGAGAAAGAGAAGATAATGGCGGTATCTTCTGCTAAGGGGAGAGGTCGAGAGATCCGGGTATATCTCAACTTGTCCCGTAAGAGAAGTACATAGGGGGGCCAGTAGAAAGGTCAAGAGGGAGAGAAAGAAGAGGGTTAAGTGTACCGGAGGGAACGAAAAATTTCTTCAGAGAGAGATAATTCGGGGGAGTCTACTACGGAGGAGATTCTATGCGTCAGCCAGGCCGGGAGAAAAAAAAGGTTTTGCAACGACTATCGTAAGAGAAAGCAGAAGTTTCGATGGGAAGGAGGGCAGATTCTAGATCAAAAAACCTTGGGGTCCTAAACTGGTAAGGAAAGGAAATCAGCACAGAAGATGGGAACAGACCCTCTATCTAGAAGAGGAGCAGAAAGAAGAGGAGCTTAAAAAGTAAGCGGAAGGAGAGCATGGGGTGCAGATAGTTTCGAAGGGGAGATCACCCAATCAAGGATCTTTATTCGAAATGGCCAGGCAAGGAGAAGTCGCCAGACAAAAGGGGGGAAAGTAGAGGGATCACAAAGAAAAAAAGGGGCGAAGGTAAAGGGGGAAGAACGAAGGGGGGAGCCTTTCTAGAGAATCCAATCCACGTCGGGAAATGTGATAATTGGGAAGAAAAGGAAAAACTTGAAGACTCCGGGAGAGATTCGGGGAGAGCAGCCGAAGTTCCACACAGGAGTCCATACTTCTCTGAGAGACTACAGTACACAGAAAGATGATAGAGGGGTAAGCGGATCAGGGGGAGAAGAAGGGGATCAAAAGGGTTCTTTTGAGAGGGTAGATCACTTTGAAGTGTTTTTGCCAAAGAAGGATAAAAGAGGGAAATCGGCAAAAGGGCAAAAAGAACAGAGAAGGATGACTATGAAGGGATATTTCTCTGGGATGCGATACTTAAAAGAAAGATAGGGCCCTAATCTGAAGAAGTGAGGGAGGGGAAGAAAAAGAACGAATCTGTAAAACGTTAGGGTTTCTTGGACGAACAGATCATCGCATGCTCTTTCGGGAGTGAGTGTCTTCAGTGGTTAGAGATCCCGAGTAAAAGGGGTTCGAGAGTTCGCTATAAAAGTGGGTTGGGACAAAGAGCCCACTTAGGGCATAACTAAACATTATCAAAAAGCGATGGTGGGCCAGGTTAAGTGGGAACCGAAAAGTGGGGAGGGGGATGAACCAGCGAGCGATCAGAGTGATCACTAAAAACAGAGTGGGGGAATTCCAGAAATAGAAAAAACAAACAAGGAAGAGTTAGGAAGAAGGAGGAAGCAGAAAGAGGAGTCCTCTAGGGAGGTATGCGGGGTCTGGGGGGAAAAAGAACCCAGAAGTCCAAGAAGAAAAAAAAAAGGGGAGAGAAAAGAGGAGAGAAAGGGTGAAAGGGGGGTTCTTCAAAGCGTTAATACCCCCGAGAAGAGATGGAAAACGAAATACGAGTAAAAGTCGAGAAGGGTCGAGAGTGGGTTAAATGTCGGGAGGGCACACCTTCGGGAGGCCGTCTTATCATCTGGGGAAGAACAGACCTAAGGCACTACCGAAAGGAGGAGGGGGAAAAAAAAAAAGAAAGATCAATGTTCGGCTAAAATTTCTTGAAACTTGTAGGAGAGGAAAACCAAAAGAGAGTACTCTAACTCTCAGAAGAAGTCCTATGGAAAACCTGAGAATCCTGAAGGGAAAAGAGCCTAGATGAGTCACTCAATAAAAGAATATACGTTAACTCTGGTGGGAAGGGTCTGCTCCGCGAAAAGCTGAAAAGAGGTCCCGAAGGGAGGAAGAATCATCAGTCTTGGAATTCCATAGATAAAATTAGGGAAAGGAGGTCTGAGGGTGGAAAGGGAGAGAGGTGAACATGGGCGCGTCTGATCAGTTTTCTGGAAAAGTTCTCAACGAGAAAAAGAAATCGGGGGAACTGGTTCGCCCCTGATGGGGGCTACACAAGAAAAGCAGACTTAAGGAGCTACACTCATGATGCGATATGGTTAGGGGCGAGGATAAAAAAGAGGGGGAACAAAGGGGGATGTTAACGAGGAGGGGGAATAGAAACTACCACTGGGGGATTCCGGAGTCCTCCGTTGGTATGTATAAAGAAGTAAGGGGGAGGGCGTCGCAGGATTAGAAATACGGGGGGGGGTTTGGGGTCTCGTGTAATGCTATGGCGTAGGTCTGATGGGAATCTAGGGTAAACCATAGAAAGTTCCATCGAAAGAGGAAATTTAGAATGTGTGATTGATAGTCAGAAAGATAGTCACTCCGAATCAGTCTTCTGAGGAGTAGTCATTTTTACTGGGTCTGACTTCTCCGGACCAGAAGAGAGAGCAGAAGGAGAAAAGGGGGGGGAGCGATCTCTCAGAGAAGAAGTTCTCGAAGGAAGGAAGAGGGGAACATTTCAGAAGATAGAGAGAAACAATGAAGAAGTGCAAAGAGAGTGAAGGATCCTGGAGAAGAAGGACCGAAAAAAGGAAGGAAAAGGATATAAAAGATAGCTAATGAACTTCGGATCTATCCTGCGAAATTTCTAGAAGGTCTTCTGAGGGGAGTACCTTCAGACCAAAAAAAGATCTTCAGAAAAAAAAATTCGTAGAAGAAGATCCGGGGAACTGAAGAGGAGCGAAGGGAACGTTTCTCTCTTTGAAAGTTCTAGAATAAGGACGACTTCCTCGAGAAGAAAGGAGAGGCTATGTCAAAAGGGGAAGTGTTGAAAAAAGGAGGGAAAGAAAATGGGGAGGCGAGTAAAAGGAGAGAGGTACGCATCCAGAGAATAGAAACAACAAAACTGGGGGAGGGAAAAGCATATAGAATAAGGATGCGCGAGAAAGGCCTCTCTATAGACAAAAAAAATAAAATAGGGAGAAAGAAAGAGTCCAACATCTTATCCAACTGAGGATGGCGAGGTCTCTCAGTAGAATGCTCGGGGGAAGTAAGAGAAAATTTATAATAACGCTTTCATTGGAAAGGAAGGGTTTCAGTATACTTCGGGGAAGGGACTGGGTTTCTTTCAGGGACGTGGAGAAGGTGACTCCTTCACACTGGGAGTAATCAGAAAAAAAGAAGACGCGGAGACGACTTCTACTACTGAAGAGCTGAGCAGGCCTTCCCCCTTTCATAGGGGGGAAGGAAACCTTTTCACTGAAAAGAATCGAACTTCATCCTCCTACCGGGCAGTCTAATCTGAAAGGGTCAAAGAAGAAACTGTCATGAGGGAAAGGAAAGTCCGTCGGAAAGGGGAGCTACTCCTATGGCGTAGAATGACAACTTGTCCGAAACGAGATCTCGCATCGGATTGAGAGAAAGCCATTAGTACTAAGATAGAGACTATCAGTTCGGAGAAGGAAGAGTTCTTTACACATTCATCAAAAAAGTTTCTCCTAAAGGGATCGTTATGACTAAAGGACAGGAAAAGGGATAAAGGCCTAGCTAAAAAGATGAAAAATCCGAGAAGAAACGAACCTAAAGATTTTGGGGGGTCTCTCCGGATTGAAAGAGGAGAAGGGAGAAAGGCGGTCTAAGACGGAAGGCATAGGCTACACGGAGCACGAAAAGGCAACGAGACTTAATGTGCCACTTCTGAGAGCAAAAGCGTGGTCGGGGGGAGAAGAAAGAAACCGGCACCAGTAAGGGAAACTTCTCTCGTGGGGGAAAAATACCTCATTATTAGGCGAGGATTTAAGCAAAGAAGAAAGTTGGCCATAGGGATTGGGGGGGTAAGAAAGGTTGAGTAAAACGTTGTTTCCAAAAAGACATTAGCAATTAAGGCCTAGAAGTCAAAGGAAGAAATGTCAAAGGAGAATTCAAATTAGGAGATGAATTCGGGGGAGGGTCTTTCCTAAAAGGAGGTCCCTTACGCGTGAACGGCGCCGACCATAGAGAAAAGGAAACGGAATATCTTGTTTACTGGATGACCAAAGAAGGGCAGAAGCGTCGGCAGGGGGGAGTCCACGAGTCCGGGGGAAGAGGGGGAGCGAAAAAAAGGGGTGGTGTGTTCAGAATCACAACACGGGCATAAATAACGAACCAGGTCCCTACCGAGGAGGGGGAAAAAAAAGTCGGTGAGAAACCAGAAAGGACGTAGCTGAGTACTTCTCTATATAGAAAACAGGCCTACACTAAAAAAAAGGGGGAGGACGAAGAAAAAAAAAAATCGAGAAAAAGGTCAAGATTGTTAAAAATAAAAAAAGAGGAGGTGCTAAGATAGTTCCATCGCTGTTATGACTTGGTTCAGGAAAGAATGGGGAGGGAACATAAATCAGAGATAAAAAAAAGGAGGAGGATGCAAGAGAGAAGGGGTTAATGCGGTTTTTTCAGGAAAATTCGTTTGCAAGAAAAAAGCCGAAGGAAGAGATGGAAATAAAGGTGAAAGGGAGGAATCGTAGTATAAGAGAAAGGCTGAGGCGGTCTAGATAGCAAAGGGGGGGTGGGAGGGGAACAATGAGACATAGAGGGGAGAGGGGGAGAAGGGAGGGGAGGAAGGTGGGATAATAGTGGGGGGAGAGGAAGGGGGGAGAGATGGAAAAAGACAGGATGGGAGGGGTGAAGGAAAAAAGGGGAGTGAGGGGGGAGGTGGGGTGGGGGGGGGGGTGTGAAAAGGAAGATGTAAGAGGGGAATTGAGCACATAGAGAGAGTGGAGGAGGGGAGGATAGTGATGGAGAGAGAGGGCGTGGGAGGGAGGGGTTAGTGGGGGGGGGGGAAGGATGGAGGGAAGGGATGGAGGGGAGCGAAAGAAAGGGGGTGAAAGAATGGGGTAGGGGGGGGGGGTGACTAAGAAAGCGGGGGGAATTAGGGATTAGAAAGTGAGTAAGAGGGGCGAGGAGGATTTGGTATGGGTGAAGAGTAGGTGAGGGGGACGTAGGGAGAGGAGGAAGAGGGAGAGGGGGGTGGAGGATGTTGAGGAGGGGGATTGGGGGGGGTAAAGGAGGGAGGGAGGAGAGAGAAAGGAAGACAGAAGTAGCCAGGGGGGAAGGGAGGGGAGCGCGTTGAGAAAGCAGGGATGGGGGGGGGGGGGGGCGAAGGGACTGGGGGTGGTGGGGGAGGAAGGGGGGGGACGAGAGAAATAGAGTGGGGAGGTGGTGCATCGGTATGAGAATAATAAAGCGGGAGAGGGAGAGGGGTGGTGAAGGGTGATGGGAGGACGGAGGGGGGAGGGGGATGGGATAGAGGGGGGGTGGGGTGGGGGGACGGGGGGGGGGGAATGGAGAGGGGGGAAGGGGGAAGGGCGGAGAGAGGGGGTTGGAAGAGGGGGCGCTTGAGAAAAAGGGGAAGAGAGTGGAGGGTGGTGATAAGGATGAGAGAAGTGTGTGTAGGGGGAGGTAAAGGGGGGGGTAGGTGGGAAGGGGATAGACGGACGTGAGAATAGCGGGGGAAGGAAGGGGCGGGTTATAGGGGGTGAGAAGGAGGAAGGGGGGGGAAAGTGGGCAATGGGCGGAGGGGGTGAGTGGGGGGAAAAGGGGTGTAAGAAGAGGGGGGAGGAGGAAGGGGAGAAAGGACGGGGGAGGGGGAGGGGGGAAGGGAGGGGGGAGGAGAAGCGAATGTGGTATGGGATAGTATTAAAGTTGGGGTTGGAAGAATGGAACCTGAGGTGAGTTAGAGGGGGTGGGGGAGAGGGAGAATGCAAGCAAGATAGGATGAGGAGATGAGTAGGAGGGTCGGGGGGAGAGACATAGAGGATGAAGTGATGGATGGGGGGATTAACGAAAAGGGAGGGGCGGGGGAAGGAGTGAGAAAATGGTGTCGGGGTGGGGAGATGGATGGTAGGGGGGGGGGGAGGGGGAATAAAGAGAATAATAGAGGAGGGGGGGGAGGGTGGACGGGAGGAGAAATGATGGGAGTGAAGGGGGAATAGGAAGAAAGAGGTGGAATGATTGAGAAGGAGAGGAGTAAAGACGAGTTTCTACAGGAAGTCCGGATCTCATTTGGGTTCGATTGGTCAAGTAGGCAATCAGTCGGTAACTTCTTATCATCTAGGGGAGAGACTAATTCATCTAAGGAAGGCTTGTTCTCCAAAAGGACCACCCTCGGTCTGGTTAAGTTTAGGTATTAAGAAAGGGACTTTGGGGAGTATCTGGCAAAAACAACAAATAAGAATCTCTAGATAAGGGAGGGAGGAGAAAGAAGGGGACCAGGCCTCCGAATAATCCTCCCTCTCAATGGCGTCACTCCAGAAAGATCTGAGGTCGCAGAAGAAAGGGGGTTACATGAGAGAACGCTTCAAGGGCGTATGGAAGAAATTCAGAAAGTAGCATCTTCAATGAAATAAATAGAAGACTGGCAGGGGAGGGAGTTTTCAGTTCTAGGAGGATACTCGGTCAGGGGAAGTGGAAGGGGCAAGGGGATCAAAAGAGAGAGAAAACAAGGAAAAATGTACAAGCGGAGAAAATGTCGGGTGAGACATCCTCTCCTAGGACAGAGGCTTATCTACAAAGAGAGGGTAGGAATGAATGGGCTGGAGGAGAGAAAAGATAAAGGAGGGTAGATCGGAAGGGGTGACATGGAGTGAGAAAACGGGGAAGAACGAAAAAGGGATGTATCTGTATCAAATAACAGATCCTCTTGTGGAAGAGAGGGAGAAAGTAGCCACCGGAAAGACTGGAAGGAGTGCTTCGAGGGGAAGGAGATGGTTATCAAGAGCATATAGAAAAGTTAAAGAACGTTAAAGACATCACGATCGGCGGAGGAAACTTATGGGATCTTCCTTTGGCGGTCACTAATAACAGATAAGATAAGAGTAGTGGTGACGTCTAAGAGGGTTCTATCCCTACTAAAGAGTAGGTCTGAGGCGACATTTAATAGAATCTTGCGGCTTAAGAGAACCAGAGAAAATCCCGTAGAACCAGGCCCTGGAGAGAGCGCACGCTAGGGGGGTAGGACTTTCAGCTTCTCCAGTAAGGCCTTCCGGAGAGAGGACCCTTTTTTCTTCCAATTCAGACGCGAAGGGAGCAAAAAGAAAGGAGGAAGAATCTTCGAGGGAGAGCTGGCGAGAAGGTTAGGAAAAAGAGTCACCGAAAAGAAAATGCTGGGGGGAAACGACACCATCAATTCGTAGAAGAAAAGAAATTCTTGGGGAAGAGGGATCTGGGGGGAAAGACGGGAAGAGGGGGACTGAGGAGAAAGAAAGATCAGAGGCCGTAGCAAAGGAATCTTTCGAGGCTCCTCTTTTAATAGTAGCACCTCTTGAACGAACTTTTGGGGGTAGAGAATAGAAAAAAGGAAAAGATCCTAAAAAAACACAACTTAGTAAAAGATTAAAGGTATATAAGGGAATCGCGAAATTTCAAGGAGTTAGACCTCCACCATTTAAAAAAAGCAAGGAAGAGATTCCGAGGAACAAGAGACCAAAGGGAGATTACGCGAGGAGATGTCGATCCGTCACCTAGGCACCAAGTGACTATCCCTCGGATAACCACTACTTATGATAACGACTAGGGCAGGGGAGGTGTAGGGAGAATAAGGCGAGTGGTAGAATTTAACGTACGAAGAAAAAAAAATAGAAAAAGTGAAAAAGATCCATTCTAGGAGACGGAACTTTCTTTAGATATAAAGTAGGTGGGGGAAAAAGGAAGAGTTAAGGGAAAGAAAAAGTGAAATCTAGACTTCAAAAAGCGAAGGTTCGACTACCTCAGGGATTTGCAGTCTTCCAGTATATTCAAAAACCGTTCCCTTTCTACGAACGGAAGGTATATCACGGAGATAAAAACTAGAAAGAGGAAAACAAAAAGGAAAGAGAGCTGGGGGAGCGCCAAGAAGAGAATCAACCCTCAGGAAGGACGATCCGCTCTGAGAAGGGGAAGTGACCTATCTTTTCTGACAAGAGAAAGACGGAGGGATGATGAAACTTTAGACACAAGGGAGTACGTAGGATCTCAAAAAATCGCGATGAAACCTAGCATAACGAACGCGGACGAAGGGGAGAAATAAAGAGAAAGAGGAGCCATTTCGAAGGAGTCATATCCACTTCTAACATCCTGGAACGGGTTTATCACTATCACACAGAAGGCGGAAAAGAAAGTAAGAGCGGTGTAGTCTATCAAACAGGGTAACATAAGACTAGGGGGAAAGGCCGGAGGGGGGCTAGACAGAAGACGGAAGAATAAGAGGAGGGGAGAAACTACGAAGGAGAAATGCCCAGTGTACAAATTGTTTCTGGGGGGTCCGAGTATATCCCGTGAAGACGTTTTGCTACAAAAAGGGCAAGCCCAGAGGGACACATCATCACTGCACCGAATCAGCGGGGAAGACGGGATGGAAGGGCTAGTGCCAGAAGGAGGAAGAAATCCGCGGGAAGAGACTCCCGAATAAGAAGTGAGCGGCTGACGACCGGGGCAAAAATCAGTTTAACTATAATAAACTGGTATGGCGAAATCTCCAGGGGAGATTTCTTATGGGGAGGAGGACGGTGGTTGGGGGGGGTTCGGAGTCGCCTCTTCCTGGAAGGTCGGGCGCTTGAGAGATCCAAAAAACGAAGGTGGTTTGTCCAAAAAAGCAAAAAAAGTTAAAAAAGGGGTCAAGGGAAAGGGAATCCTACCAGGAGGTTTTTTTAGGACCAGTGGGAAAAAGAATTACGGCAGTAGGAAAGAACATGACAGAAACGTTTGAACTCAAGACCATCTTAACAACCACATCGCCAAACGTCAGATGAAGAACGGAGGGAAGAGTTAGATGAAGGGTCTATTCTGGGGGGAAGAAGAAAGGGGGGACGGAAATC
>Ga0179593_1272549_pt1 | contig 10262 bp, 6 predicted proteins | sample CZODoug2_1_08_16_FD_185931 | JGI IMG/M metagenome (GOLD analysis project Ga0179593, IMG submission 185931) | Vadose zone soil fungal communities from Angelo Coast Range Reserve, California, USA - CZODoug2_1_08_16fungal (PacBio error correction) | ecosystem: Environmental > Terrestrial > Soil >...
AGGGGTTCAGGGGACAGCGCTGGAAGGCGTGTCTGCGCTCGACGTAGGAGCGAGAACGAAGAATGGACGGCATGGTACTGATTGGCCATTCTTAAATGAAACGGAGTTTGTTTACCAGAGGGGTCTGGCATCGAGTCGCGCGCCTCGCAGGGTTACAGGCCAGTGTGCTCGAGGGGGCTCACATAATTCAAAAAACAACAAAAGAAAGCGGGCTTTTGTTGGCGCAGCGCGAAGCGTCAAAAGACGGAGCGGGACGAACCGTCATGGCCACCGGTCCGATGTGGTCGGTGAAGCGAAAAAATGGCAAAAAGCAGGATCAGACAACATTTACGCTTGGTAGGCCTGGTGATGCGCATTATAGACGGCCGGAAAAAGCAGGCGGAAGAACACGACGGCTCCGTAAACTAGATCTTAACTGGTCCCGCTTCTGGAGTAAAGCTATCATCGTCCAGGGCAGCAGAGGAGGAAAACCTGCGCAATTCGATCTTTACTGGTCGAGGGGGTAAACCAAGTGCGAACGGCACTACTATCAGAGAAGCAATTCGCTTCCCAATCTTACCTCGATGGTTCTTAATCCTAGCTCAAAAGTTCGGGCTATCGAAGGAGCAAAAGGGGGAAGAAAAGCTGCAGTCTGGCCGATTTGAATTAAGTCACGGGGAGGGGGCGTCACGAAAAGATGTGAATCATCACACATTCGGAATGAACTTTTGGAAAAAGGGACGCACCGTGAAGCCTATCGATGCGTCCTATTCCGCCCGTCGGTCAGCTGGAAACGGAAAAGGGGGGGGGCAAAAAAAGAGAGAATAAGGCTAAGACGCTTGTGAGGCGAACGACAGGCAGCAGTGATCGGAAGGGCCTGGGCGGATTGGAGGCGAGATTCAAAAAATGATTTCGGTCAACGCCAGTTACCTTTGCCGCGCGAAAACACCCAGGCGTGCGCATACTTCCTATCCGGGTATGTCGCACGACGAGCTTAGGGTGGGTAAGGAACCCATGTAACTAGTTACGTAGATGCCCCAAATCGATCGTCGGGGCGCCGAGCTAAAGAAGCACTGCGACGGAAGGGTCAATTCCCAGTCTGTAAAACGCGAACACTAGGTTGACAACGGGACTCAAAAGAGCAAAAAAAGGAGCTAAGGGATGAAGGCAGCCTCCGGAACGCTCGCAAAGCTTGGAAAAAGGGTGCCCCCCCCCCGGGTGGGGGGGAGCTGATCCTCCCTCCAAGACGAAAATCGCTGCGAGTTCAATCTTTCCGCACAAACTCAAGACTCCTGCCGGCGACATCTAGGAAAAGAAAAAGAGAGGTAAACGAATATAGGAAGAGCAGGGTCCGTGAGTGTTGCGGAAATAAAGGAAGACTGGTTTCCGCCAACGGGGGACGCATTAAATTCACTAACTATCAGTCTTTCCGATTCCTGTCGTCGCATTCATACCATTGGATAGGCGCTTCTTTGAGGGGGTAATTGGAAGGACAACTCGTTGAAAACAAAAGAAAAATCGCGGGGGGCTAGCAAGGAGCATTTAACTTCTTGCTTTGAGACTCGGCCCTCGATTGCGCGGCATTCGACACTGGGGAACTATGGGGGCAGTACCGCAAAATTTTTTAGATCGTCCGTGCGGTGACCAAGGGAACAGTATGCCGCACGCGGTGCTTGTTCTTCCTAGCAACGGCATCCGTCACTGCGTTAAGCATTGGTGATAACTATTCAGAAAACGACCCGCCAACAGAATTTCAACGATCAACGTAGGAGGGGAGTCGATCCACAGGAAAGGAGAGGGGCTTTGACCACACCCGCAGCGGGAGGAATCGAAGACTACTAAAGGGGCGTCCCGTGCCTAACCAGGCGGTCAGAAGTCTCTCACAAAAGTTGGGCTGCCGACCGCAAGAGCTGATCGAGCTAATTCCCATCGGCGCCAATGAGAGACCAAAGGGGGAAGCGTTCGGCCTCTACCTACATGCGAGGAGTCGGGCTTTACAATCGAAACAGATGGTGGTCGGCATAGAGCATAGACGAGAACTTCTTTTACTTGCCAATAGCGGATCCAGAGAAGGAAGAAGTGGCGATTGTTAACCCGCGGACATTATATCTATATCGACGCTGCCCGCCGGGAGAAGAGGAACATAAGCAGGGGAGAATCCACTGGGGATGGGACGGCCGGAATAACGTCCGTCGGAAGGTACTACTTAGGGCGTGAATCATAGCTGGCATTTTCGCTCCAGCCAACACTCGGGAACGGTGGCCAGCAGAGGGGGGTCAGAGACTGTTCAGAGCAAACGCGTAGCGCGCTTATCAAAGCGCAAAAGCCAAGGGGGGCAATCGGGCATTGTTTTTGAAAAAACTTTAGCAGACCAAACTTCGGCCTTTCAAACGCGGGTTGAAAGCGCGCGCAACGCCTAGAGGCAAAGAAACCGCCTGAAATAAGTGGGTGACCGGAAGCCCCTTCGAATCAAAGGAAAGAAAAGGAGTAGTTACTCGTCAATAAGGTCGCGGAACTGTACGCTAGCGCTGTCCCACTTTTCTTTGCGGCCACGTTCCGCATTAGAGCAGGGGGAAGAAAGAGGTAATAAAGAGCGGGCGAAGGAAAAGGGGGGGAAGACGGGAACGTGGACCAGGTCAGGCTCTACTTGAAGGAGATGCCCCATCTCACGGTCACGCTTATCATGCGGCCAAGGCTCCCGGTAAAAAACGGAGTTGTTAAAAAAAAAAAGGTAGGGCGGTTGCGCGTTACCTCGCTCGGGGGTTTAACCAGGACGCGCGTGGCTCTGGCATTCGAAAAACAAGCACGAAATAGTGGGGGGATTGGATTCGCTTTTGGCTCCTGGGAACAACCGAAACACCGAGCGGAGGGACGATGTGGTGTGGCTGCCAATCAAAAAATCACGCCGATCAACTTTCCTGTGCCATCAGACGGACTGGGAATGCGCAGTATCGACCGGGTCGGGACGTGGTGGCTACCCACTACGTGGGGGAGCGGCGCTCTTCACCGCTGAAACGTCGGTGAGTATCGGAAAGTCCGCACCACGGCATGAAAAAGAGAAAGACTCTCGCCGGCTGCAGGCTCACGGTCAAAAAACCGGTCCCGGCACTGAGAATCTGTCCTCCAAATGTGAACTCCGCTATGGTCGGAATCCGGGAGGGGGGAATGCTCTCGGATTAGAGAGAAGTATGCCAAAGGGAAACCTAATTGATCAATGGCTTGCAATTGGAATGCCGCTCGATAGTTGTGTTTCTTCTAAAAGGGAGGGCTGACTCTCACCATTACGAAAGTTTTCTGGAAACGGCGCACAATCGGGCAAGAAATAGTAGAAATGACAAGCCATCGGGGGAGGGAAAGGGGTAAAAAGTAGAAAAAAAAACATGGAAGCTTACCTTGAGGGGGAGGGAACGGAGACAGACACGTTCGCGTAATGTCCTTGGGTTGGTGGGAAGTTCTTTCTCGACTAGCACCAATTTCGCGGTCACGCCAGTACGGGGAACGCGCTAGGAAGCACCGATCATAAAATCTTCAACATGCGCACGACGAGCTAAAAAGGGATGTGTGCCGAAATAAGAAGAAGATATTCGAATCTCGCAAATCGGGCGCCCGGTGGGCTCTAAAAAAGAAGAAGAATGAAAGTATCGTGCACATGACGGGAAGAGTCTACTAACAAAGTCCATCCATTTCTCCAACAACAATATGTAGATGACCGACTAAGCCCCAGGATCGTCAAAATAACTCAGACGGTCCTTGATCTCACTCCTTCCCGTGGTCGGCGAACAAGTGCTGCGAGGAAATCCGGTGGCCAGAAACAACTATACCCGAAATAGAGCTACAACAACAGAGGAAGAGAGAATGGAAGCCGGAAGGGGGAGGCCAAAATTGAGAACTCTCAGCGATCCGAAGACACTGTAACTGGGGGATCACGACCTCTCATAACAATCATAAAGCGTTTTTCCGGAGGCGGCAAAGTCAAAAAAAGAAAAAGGGATTGGTGCTGGAATTCTTGTCCGTTGGGATGACAACCTTCAGTGTTTGAGTATGACGAGAACCGTCACTGGGCATTTGCAGCAATGATTTGAGTCTGAGTTGTAGCTCGTCGGCCATCAATCTATTGGGGGAAGGGAAGGACGGGAAAACCTCGAGGGCTCGGGGCTAACCCATCCAGGGTTAGCCGCAATGAACAGCTTTGAGCAACGCCGTCTTGGGGAGGCTAGAAAGCCGTCACTGGCTTCGAAATGAGTGGGGACGAAATGCGCAAAGGCGTTGCCTCCACGGAAGGGAATGAAATTCTGATCTTAGTAGGTCGCCCACCCGAAGGAGCGCCTTTGAATTGTGGGGTTTTGCAGGCTGATACTGACCGGAATTCTACAGATAGGCCATAGTCTAGGCGGGGGCGTCCCGTTTCCAAAATAAGGGTCGCGGTCCTGGGGAAGGGCACTCCATTTATTTTCGCACGCAAATCATCGAGTCCGAGCGATCACAGGAGCGTTGCGGCATACCGTCGATCCATTCCTAAGCGGACTTAGGATAGACCCATCGGCCCAGATCTGTGCGCGACTTGTCGAGAGCTCCATGATAGGTACTCAGGACGAGGGAAGAGGCCGTCAAAGCGCGGAGGACGAAAATACGCGGCCTATTATGCACCGACGCTGGCCCATCTTGAAGACGGCCAGACGGAGCCGTAGACCGCCGCCACTGAAGTTAGGACCGTCCCTGAGATCCCAGGCCCCAGTCGTATGATGTCCAAAAGCCGTGAATCAGCTTTGGAGGCGCAAGCTGAAAAAGCCGAACCACTCAACTCCAGCACGCTCTGTTCCGTAATAGGGGCCGGCTGTTCAAGAGCAAAAAGCGTAGACACCTAACGAGCCAAAAGGGTGGTTGGGGGAGACATCGGAGCCAACGAACTGCCCAAAAAAAAGCGAGTTGGAGCCGCTGATGCACATCAACAGACCTGGTGCAAAAAACTCTAAAACGGAAAGCTTGGCCCGCCTTCAAAGGAAGGGAAAACCCGATCCCAAGTTTTACGGGCCCTGACACGGGCAACGTTCGAGCGCAGAATGTACGCCGGAGAAGTCCGGTAGCACGTCTTGCTCTCTAGCCAACTTATAGGAAAGAGATATATCTATACTTTTCCTCAAGGAAAGTGGGACGCGTAAGGGGGAAGACGTACCATTGTCCTGTCTCGAGTAGGGAGAGCAGTCCCTAGTTCCGGTCAAGAATAGAAGCGAACAATGGATTAAAAGGGGACGTAGGTTTAGATCTTATGAGAGGCTTTGCGCTTTAAGCGCGTTTGACAGCCCGGACGCGCGTGGGAAGAGGGGGAGAAGAAATGAAAAACAGAAGATTTGGCACGGGATGCGCTACGCGTTTGCAAACTTGAGCAACAGCAAATCCAGATTTGAACCGAGTGCAGGGGACACCGTCAAGATTTTTAATTCCATAAAGAATGCCAGCTCATGTATTCACGCAAAGGTTCAGCGTGGACCATCAGACGAGGGGGGAAGAGAGTATACCAGCTGGGAGAAAAGGAAGGGGCAGTGTTAGGAAACCGTGTTAGCTCCCGGCTGGGCACGGGTGAATAGCGATAACAAACCGAGCCGGCGTATTACAATGCAGCCCAGCACCAGTCGACGGACTGTTCAACCCGAAGTGTCTCCGGACATCAGCCGCTAACAAGTTCACAGATCTGTCCGCACGATGGCTTAATCCTGTTCTCTTCATTGTCTGGGCTCTCGACGGATGCCAGACGCAACGCGCACCGTGCCAATGTGGACTATGGGACCGCTCAGATCGGTAGGGGGGATGAAAAAAAAAAATTGGACGCGCTCACCAGGAAGCGAAGAATTTGGGCTTTAAACTAAATCAACCGGGATCGCGTCAACTTCCCGTCGATCAGCTTGCGGGGCACGGGGCAAAAAGCCAGAGACTTGGGAAATCCCATTGTCGGGGGAGAGCAAGGAAGTGAAAGTTTCTTGAAGGGTTGGGGGATTGCAAAGTTTGGGATCTTCGTCACCAATTTATTTCCTGCGGACGCATGACTGCTTTGCCGCGCGCTAGAAAGAACCGGCGTGCAATACTGCACTAAGCCTTTCCTTAAACGGTGTGACCGAAGGGACGAAAGACGAGTGAAAGTGGGCAATCGCGCGTAGGTGCGCCGAGGAGAAAATCACCCTAAGCCGCAATACTCTTGCTGCAATGCCCAAGACGGTGCGCTCAAAATAAAACCGCTCCGCAAAGCAAAGGAGCAGACGATAAGAGGTTGAAGCCGACGCAAGAACTAAGGATTCAGCTTAATCGAGTCTTGAGTCTCACTGCGGGAAAAGTGTATGGCGGAACAGTCGAGCGAGTTTAGCATCCGGGTGAAGGAAAACAACAAGACGAGGGCAAACAAATGAGGGGAGGAAAAGAGAGAGTGAACGCCGGCGGGGGCGGACAGAAACTCCAGAGACTTGGGGACTCTCGCCAAAAACTTAAAAAAACGGCAGTTATCTCACGACAGCTCAAGCCAAGCTTGCAGCGGGAAGAGGGGGAGGAGGCATTCAAATAGAGGTTTAGCGGGAGAGGTGCCTTGCTTTGACGTTGGGAAGGGTGTTCAAGTTAGCCGAAGAGAACGGCGACGGGGATTGACAGCAAAGGAAGGGTAAATCTTCTTTTTTATCTCGCTCAAAGGACGCGCTCGGGGCGCGGCAAGTACACTCGAGGGATCGTCCATGCCGGCTCAAGACACATAAAATTTAGCGCGGACTGCGAAGGTGCAGACTTAAAACCATTTATGCGGCCGCCGGGGTGTGGCTTCCAGCGGAAAGCCGGCACTGGCAAGCCGAAATCATTGTGTGACGAGATGAAAGAAGTGGCCAAAAAAATTCAAAAGAAACGGGCTGTAGTCGTCGAAGACGCTTCCATTTAAAAGCGGCTGGACCGGTGCCGTCAGCTCGACAAAAGTCGAACGCTAGTCGCGAGTGCCCGAGGGGGCGGAAGGGAAGAAAGCCTCCCAGGGAATGGGCTCCAAAGTTAGTGTCGGACAAATACGAGTTCCAGAGCATTAAAATGCAGCAAATTGGGGCGGAGCCAGGAGACTGTGCGGCCTTGGATCGCCGTCGAGAAGCACCGAACATGCAAAGAGGAGGAAAAAGAGGGCTTCAGAACAAAGAGGGGAGTCGACTATCTGGAACGGGGAGACGGGAGGGACAGAGGATCAGGTGAACACCGAGCGAAAGCCACCAGTATCTCTTCTAAGGTTTTCATACGCGGCTGACGATGATAGCAGAGACTCACCAAGGCTGTCTAAGAGCTCGAAGATAGTGGTATCACGAAGAACTGATTTGTCAGAGATTCCAATACCCCAGGGGGCCTGATGGGGTCCCCACAACGGAAATTTGCGTGATCAAGGGGGACGAGGAGTTTTCACTCATGAGAAAAAAAGAGGAATTGCCAGCACGCTCGGTTCGGCCGGCTGGAGGAAAGGAGTAAGGCGCTGCTTTCCGATCCGCGGTATCTTCTGTGGAGTTTTTCCGAATGCGGGATCAGCGAGCCACGCGCTCCTGGGGCCTGAAGGAGAGAGGGTGAGAAAACGCGAACGTCGATGCCTAACAGACCGGTAAATCCTTGTAAACTTTAAGCCTTTGTAACTAGTCCTTCTATAAAGCGACCGATGCAGAACTTCGTAGGGAAAAGGTAGACGTCATACGGGAAGCGAATACACAAGGAACAGACTGTCCCACTTTCTTGGGACCCGTCTCAGCGTAGATCCACACAAAGGTGTCAGAGAGATAGATAAGCGGATAGTGTAAAAAACAATTCGCAAGGAAATGGGAAGGCTGGAAGGTAAATTAATGACGCCTCGACGGACGAGCAGCTGGCCCTAAAAAAAGAAGATCACTGCGAATGCGGCCATTAGTCAAACGTATTGTTACCCGCGGTCGGCAATACGCCGTTTCAAACGTGACAGGAAAACGGCTGAGAATGGCCCAAAACAGACAAAAATCTGAAAACTTGTTTGCTCGTGGATGCAGCCGCTTTGCTCTGGACAGAACGGAAATTGAAGAAAACGGATGCAGGAAAGGTAGCTACCGGCTTGGGAAAAAATGCCAGAGCATGAACGGAAGGCGAAGACGAATTCTATTAGATGCCTTCCGGTCAAAAATTCCGTGCGGCGCCACTACGGCTCCGTGGCCAGATAAAACGATGAAAGGAGGGGGAGTCTAGTCCGCAGCCGCGGAGGGAAACCAAAGCGCCTCGGGGCTGGGGGAAGGCTCGCTCCGTCACTAAGTCTCGCGGCAATAAGCCGTCTCTCGAAAGGGAAAGGCCGCACCAGGGGGGTCAAGAAAAGGGAGTAGCCGAATCGAGAATTTTTCGAGAGAGGAAGATGCCAAGGCCAAAGGCTTTTGAACGGCAGGGATTCGTGCGTGAGCGGGGACTGACCTCAAAGGGACCAGGGTGGGTTTTTCTTGAACGGACCTCAAGTTCACTAAGAGACTAGCGTCGATTCAAACCGGCGATCAGAAGGAGGGAAACGGGGAAAAAAAAGACCAAAGAGAGTGCAATCACGTGTGACGACGAAAGACCGTGATCGTGAAATTCCAGGTTCGGAAGGGCAGGGGCTTACACCAATGAACGAAGGCCCTCCAGAATGGTGCCCTCTCTAGGAAAAACCGGCGGCGCATACTGTCTACAATTGAAAATTCGCCACGACGAACTAAAAGGAATGGGGGAAGGGGAGCCGATGAAAGAAGAGAAGGCATGCCGCGAAAAATAGAGCGCGGGAAGGGTAAAAAAAGAATCGCAGCTCGCTTCAAACCACGGGTTCCGCATCTACAAACACGGTTGTAATCCATTTCGAAAAACCAAAGCAAAGGAGCGCGGTTATTTTAATAAAGACGAAGAAAAACACGGAGCTTCGAGGAGCAGAGTGAACGAACGGCACAATCTCTTCGGTTTCATCTGGTTGAAAACTCAGACCTGCCGGCTGACATCCTCTTCCAAAAAGGGAGGAGGAAAAAAAGAAGAAGAAGAAGGGGGAGGGAGGGGGGGTCGGACTCGGCTTGTCCAGGAACGGCAGTGGAAAGAAAAAGATAAGAAAGCCTTTGAAGGGGAGGGAGAGAAATCAATTGACCTTTTTAGACGGCTTAAAAAAGGTTTCTTTGCCGAGAAATGGAATGACCACCTCTTGTGGACGCGAAGAGGGGGGGGAAAAGAGAGGGGCAGGCCAGAGGGCTCCTTCGTGTCTTTGGAATCGACGCGCTTCGATGTGTAGGCAAAATCAGTATTGAGTACCTGCGAGGAGTAAAACAAAAGGCCAGTTAGCATCGGCAGGTTACCATTCTTAGGAGTAGCGCATAGGCCGTGACCTGGGAGGAAAGGCGGGCAAACAACCGTAAATGAGGGAACGAATAAGGGACGAGAATACCGGGTTGACATTTCCAAAAACGCAACATTAAATTCAGAAAGTGCTTGATCTTGAAGGGGAGGGACGAAGAAAATAAGGAATCTAGAGAGCGGATTGAAGCCAAGCATGATCGAAGACTCTAGTCTCAAAAAAGTCGTCACCAGTCCATAAAGGACGGTCCACTGTTATATTCATCCCAATGTGCCGAAAACCGAACAAATTATCGATTTCCTAGAAATAGGGCAAAATGCGTGAGACTGCGGGACTTGGCAGAGAAAAGAGCCGCGGATCATCGGTCTTTAATAACAGCTAGTCTTCTTACAAGATGCTGGAGCGACTTGTCGAGAGCGGATGATAGTGGAAGGAGGAAAAGAAAAAGGGGTAACGGCGAGCAACGAGGAGCTCATGGCGCGAAGGAAGTCTGGCGGATGAGATCGCACTACTCTTTCCCTAAGGGAGATGCATACTTATCCTGTGGTCCGACGCCCTGAAGGGTTTGGTTGGGGGTCGACGGGGGAAGAGAAGGCGCATGCAGACTGGGTCCATTGCTTGGAAGGGACTGGTTTCGGGCAAATGTCAAAAAATAAAGGACTTGTTTCAGCAACAAGGAGTCAATCGGAGTGCCGGAATGGGGTCCAAGAGACGGCGTACCGTTAGGATCCCATACCACAGGTTCAACCTCTGCACTTTTCGATCCATCAAAAAGAACGAAAAGGTCAAACTCTCTGTTGGAAAGCGCGACGCACTACAGGAGGCAAAGAACGTCAAAGAACTTACGGGGTGGAACGAACGTCGGGAAAACGAGGGCGATTTACCCTGCTCGTCAAGTAAAAGCGGGTGCCATTAACTGTAGAAAAAGACGACTGTCCCACTTTAGTTGGGGGAGAAAAGGAAA
>Ga0179593_1591646_pt1 | contig 10262 bp, 19 predicted proteins | sample CZODoug2_1_08_16_FD_185931 | JGI IMG/M metagenome (GOLD analysis project Ga0179593, IMG submission 185931) | Vadose zone soil fungal communities from Angelo Coast Range Reserve, California, USA - CZODoug2_1_08_16fungal (PacBio error correction) | ecosystem: Environmental > Terrestrial > Soil >...
ATACAGAAAAGGTACGGCCTGCAAAAAAAAAAAAACCCGCGGGGAATGACCATACTGGAAAGGCTGTGGACCGTGGCAGAAAAAAAATTTCAAGAAAAAGGACCAGAATCAGGCAGCTGGAATACCCCAGGACATCGAAGAGCCAAAAAAGCCGGACGCAGGGGAAAAGAAGAGGATTGCGATCCGTGCAAAAGAGTCGTGTAAGGGGAAGTTGCCCGGAAACTCAGGGGGGGATGGGGGAAACACAAGGACGTATTTTTAAGACAGCCAATACGAGTGAAAAGGGGGGGGGAGTTCGGAGGCTGAAAAAGGAAAATACGAGAGTCTGGGGCCCTTAGAGGTCCAGAGGAAAGGAAAAACAGTTGTGAACATTGAAAAACGAAGGCCGCCAAAAAAAACCTGAATCGACCGAGCGAAAAGTGGGTTCTCCCAGATCCGAAAAGTCTGGCAAAAGGAAAAGTGGGACCCGCTGCCGGAAAATTTCCGGAAAGAAGGAAATATCTGGCACGGGAGACAAAGGAGTAACCAAAAGTCAGGGGGAAAAAATTTTTTGGGAGATTGAGTAAAGAAAAAAAGACCCTACGGGGTTTCGGAGGAAAAACAATGAAATGGTCTCGCAGGTCAGGGGGGAGCGGTTTGCCAAACAAAGGAAAAATCTGCGCAACAGGGCACGATCCTGGGAGGGAAAAGTGCGCGACCACACCGAGCTAATATCCCAAAGCACAAAGAAAAAGAATGCCAACAAGAAAAGGAAAGCCCCCATCCACAAGTTGGCATTCTCAAATTTGGGGGGAAAAAAAGAAAGATCTTTAAGTGTGTGTGGAAAAAGCGAAAAGAATCACTCGGACTTTTCGAGGAAAACCAGGAAAAGGTCCTGTAACTTTGTTCCTGGGACCACCGACGGGGGGGATCAAAGAAAGGCCAACCTCTTTACGCTTTAAAAAAGAGCCGGGGTGGGGGGGGGGGAGAGGCCCAAACAGGGGTGGCGTTTTGGGCCAGGGGGATGTGCCACCAAAAGTCGTAAGCCATGGGGAAAAGAAGGAAGTGACTTGCCCGAGGGGAGGGGGGGAAAAAAAAGACACCTCACCAAAATGCGCCCTGGATGATTACTGAAAAAGGTGGGGTTGAAAAAAAGAATGCCTCAAGGAAGGAGAAAAGGGGGGTGAAACAGGCCGGGCCAAAGAGGGGTCTTCGAAGCAACGTCCGAGAAGCGGGTAAAAGGGGAAAAACCGCGATCTCGGAACGGAAGAGCCGGGATGGGAAGGTTCTGAAGAAAGGGGGGACCTCTTCCCTTCCATCAAAGAAAAAAAAAGGGGCGAAGAAAAAAAGTTCGCGGGGGTGGGTATGCGAAGAGGGAATCGGCGTTTTGGAAAAAGGACGGTAGGGGGGAAGGGGGAAACCGTGTGGAACCATGAACCAGGTCGGGTGGACGTGGAACGGATCAAAGCCCGGGGAAAGGGAGGAAGGAAACTCGGAAAGCCCGCAATAAGGGTGGGGGTCCAAAAAAAGTTCCGTAGCGGGACCGGAGTATGAAAGCGAAGTTGGGAAAAAAAACCACAAAATAGAGCGATCGATGAACCAGGACTAAGTGGGGAAAGGGAAAAGGCGATCTCGGTGGTGGTTCCCATGGAAGGGGGGGGGGGGGCGAGGGTGGGGGAAAAAATGGTGGGCGGCGCGAAAAAAAAATAGAGAGGGAAAAAAAAGGAAGTGATCCGGCCAAAAAAAAAAAAAAAGACTGGGAAGGGTCTTGAGCCGGTGCCGGGATTGGAAAAAAGACAAAGATCGAAAATCACTTAATAAGGGCCACCGCGGAGGATTTGGATTTCGATGATACGGGGTGATAGGAACAGTTCTTCCCGGAGGAAAACGACCAAAAAAACTCGATGGGGTAAAAGGGGGGAGACGGCAATTCCACTAAAGAGGAGGAAAACCTCTTAAATATAGAGGTATGCGTACAGGAGGACAATAGGGAAAAAAAAGCACGAAAGAAAAAAGAAAATGGAGGCCAGGGGAGGATCCAGAAAATATTGCCCTATTAGACCGGAACAAATTGCCGAGAAAGTTGCCGCTCTAGGAGAAAACGATCAGACTCTTGGGGTTCGGCCCCGGAACAATCCAAAAAGACGGAGCTTCCCTGGGAGGCAAGGGGGGAAAGTCAAGGAGATGGGTGGTAAACGGGGGGGGGACAACCGGGGGTGGGTAGTGGTGGGTGCGAGTAGGGGGGGGATAGATGGGAAGGGTCGTTGGTGTAGGGGGTCTGGGGGTGGGGGAGGGATTCGAGAAAAAAAGTCCCCCGTGGGAGATCTGTGAAAAAGACGCACTCCAAAAACTCAAAAAGTAAAGGATAGGGGGGCCAATCCCCGCAGAAAGAACGGGGACCAACCAGGGGGGGGGAAAGAAGGGGTGTTGCATTGCCAAAAGGTTCCAAAGAAAGAAAAAAAGGCGATTGTCCCGGGGGAAAAGGGGGAAAAAGGCCACGGGAACTTCAAAAGAAGAAAAATTTAGGGAACAGTCCGACGAAAAGGAAAACCGAGAGAAAAGAAACAAGGTAGTAGCAGGAAAGAAGAAAGAAGGGGGGGCACACAAATTTCTGGGGAAAATGGCAACAGGCCGAAAACGGGCGAGGGGGAAAGAACGAGACCCTTTTAAAAAAGAAGCAGGGGAAAAAATCGATCTAACCGAGGTCCGGGGCCGTCAAAAAAAAAAAAACCGGATCTCACACAAAACGGAGAGGTGAAAAAAAAAGCCCGAAAAGCGTAAGGTCCAAGACAAAGGGGGGAGGGCGGTTTACAGGGGGGGACAATTGGGAAAAAAAGAGACGGCCATTGGATCTTGGTAGAGAAACAACCGGGCGTAAAAAAAAAGGGCTTGGGGGGGTATGGATCACTCAGTGGGGAAAGGTTCGCGGTGGAGAAAGACCCCACCCTTACTTGAAGGGCCCCCCCTGGAGGAGGGAAGGGGGCCAGGTTTTCAGGACACAAAGGGGGAAAATGGCAAAAGGAAAAAAAAAAAATGACCGAAGGATTTAGCTGGTATTAAAAAAGAGTTTTGAAGGGTGCCGGAAAGGTCTACGACGTTCAAGTAGGAAACAAACCGGTGGACTTAAAAAACGACAACGTGCAGGGAAGACGAAAAAACTCCCTTGCAGGAAAAAAAGGTTCAAAAACAGCTTTGTGTGACAACGCGAAGACGAAACGTGGATCAGGCCCATGAATGGGTGGGGGCCAGGAAGGTGGGGAGATGGCCAGGGGAGGAAGCATACAGGAAAAAAAAAAATGGCCCTTTCGATTATGGCGTCCTGGGGGAGAGGCAACGCCTCCAACGACGTGAAGGAGGGCCGAGTGAGGGGAGAACGGAAAAACGCGCCAAGTAGTGGAGGGGGAAGAGGAAGAATAGGGGAAGGAAAAAACCGTGCGGTGGTCCGCGGAAAAAAGACCAAAAAATGAGAACGACTACGAAAAGATAAAAATAGGAAGAAAAGGAAAACAAGGGGAAACATCCTTGAGCCAGGCGCAAAAAACTCCAAGAACCTCAAGCCATAGGGGGGGGGTATCCCGACCCCCGGGGGGGCTCTAAAGGGGGGAAGAAGACGACAGCCCCGCCCAAACCCATTCCCAAAAAAAAAAAAGGAGGACAACCCACAGAAATGGAGCAAAACAAAAGAGATCTCCCAGGGGAATTGGGGAAGGACACAGTCGATCGCAAAAAAGGTGGGGGACGAAAGAGTCGCGCGAGCGATCCGAAAAAACCCCGTCTGCTAAAGCTGCAAAGGAAAGACTTATTGCGGGCCGAGGGGGAAGGAAAAAAAATACCTACGAAAAAAAAGCATGGAAACACGAACGCGACTGTCAGGGGGTTAAAAGGGGTGTGGGGCCAAAAGGAAAGGGTCGATAGAGGGGAAAAAAGAAAAAACGCCGGAGGGGGGGGAAATTGCTGCAAGGAAGAGGTCCCAAACGAAAAAAATAAAAAACCAAAAAAAAAATCGATGTTTGAAAAAAGTATCAACGCTGGGAAAAGGAGGTAGAAAAGGGTGATGCGGAAAGACCGACAAACGATCCGTTCCTGAGGTTAAAAAGGGGGTATCAACGTGGAAAATTAGAGCCATGAAAAGGACTCAAAATCGAGGAGAAGGGAGAAAACCGGGAGGAAGGGAAGGCTCTCATGGCCGGGACGAGAAAGAGGAACAATGCCCACAAAAGTCCTGCAGGGGGCAGTAAGCAACGCAAGAAGCTGGGGGGAATCGGGACACAAAACTTCACCGGAAAAAAGTCAGCAGAAACACATGGGGAACAGAAAAAAGGGGAACGGAAGAAGGGAATAAACTCGCAAAGGATCAGAGAGTTTGGCGGGACCAACTGGGCCGGAAAAGGGGACCAGAGAGGGCTGTTCACAAAAAAAAGGGAACGACCGGGAAATGGACAACATGTGCTGGCGTTGCCTACATGAAAAAAGGCTCGTTGAAAGGGATATTCAGAGGGGGGGGGCATGATCGCGCAGCAAAGGGAAAGAGGGGAAAAAAACGATCAGGGGAAGTCGCAACCGCGTCCAGCGAAGACATTAAAATGCACCTCGAGAAAAGAAGTACCGAAGAAGGGGAAAAAAGGAGTGACTGGGGGTACAGAAGAGGAGGCGCAAGGCCACAGGCAGCGGGCAAGGCTCTAGAAGAGGGGCCCAACGCACAATTCCCGGCCAGGAACAGGAAGACAGGCACATATTTCAGGGAGAGGGGGGAAAAAATGATGAAAGAACTTTCCGCTGCAACTCACAAAAAATTAAGGACTAAGGTGGGGGGGGGGAAAAAAAAGAAAGATATGAAAGAATAGTGAGGGGGGGAAAAAATCTACCCAACGGCCATAAACCTGCATAAGAATCCAACGGCGACTGTGGGTTTTCAAAGGGAGGGAAAGACGGAAAGATAAAAAATCCGATTCCCGGACTGCAGCAAAGTCAAAAGGATGGGGGCTCCTCGAGAAAACGGATGGAGGGACAAAAAAGGAGACACACTTTGGATCTGAAAAAAAGGGGGGGGTGTTGAAAAAAAAAGGACCCTTGGGTGCACAGGATGGTCTCACCGGAACGGTGCATGCCAACATCGAAAAAAGCGCATAGGCACGCAAGAAAAGAAAGGGAAAAAGACCGATCTCTCCTCAAAAGAAGGAGGGGGGGAAAGCAGAAAAGAAAAAAGGCTTTCCGGACATTCTCTGAAAAGAACCCCCACCCAGTTGCATTACCAAAAAGTTGGGGAAGGGGGGGGAACGTGCCGACATCGGCCACAAAAATTTTAAAAACCATTGGGAGAGGCCCCATGAAGGGGGACTACCATCCGTAGGAAAAAGAAAAATCATGAAAAAAGCCTGTAAAAGAGAGGGATTCTTAGTCGATATGGGACGGGGGGACGTAAAGGGAAGTGGTGAAAAAGGGAAAGGGCTGCCGTGTTTCCATCGGGGGGGCTTGCCATTACTTCTGGGTTTGTATAGGGAAAAGAACAATTACGAGTTCAAGGATACAGCTTCGGGGAAGAAAACATCAACACGAGTAACGGGTGTGGAAGGAACCTGAAGAGCATCTAAAGGGACATTTACAAGACGTGAAAGGCAAACAGAGGAATGAGCGACAAGAGGCCCAGGGGGAAATGTGGGGCCCAAAAAAGGGGGGAGGGGCAGGGCCCAAGTGAAAGAAGGAAAGGAAAGATTTTTGGTGGAAAAGACATAGACTACGTCTTGGAGAAAAATATGACAAGGAAAAGGGGAGCAACCGCGTACACCAAAAGTGTCCATGATAAAGGGGAAAATTGACGGAAAAAGGTTTCTCGAGGTGAATGGTCACTGGAACCGCACAGGAAAAGGTTTGTCACGACCAAGCGACAACGATACGGAGGGGCGTCCATATTAGGGGCAACGATGAAAAAAAAAAGTGCCCATCCACAAAGGGGGGGGGGAAACAATCAAAAAGGAAGGCACCATGGAAAATCCAGAAAAAATGGTGGGTCTCTGGTAATTTCGTTGGGAAAAAGGGGAAACCCGCATCTTTAGAAAAAAAAGGTCAGGGGAGGTGGGAGAAAATAATCACCGGGAAACCGGTTGATCGGTGACTAGCAACGATTGTGACAAAGTGGGGGAGGAAGGTAACACGAAGGCCAAATAAAACGGGAAGGTAGGGAACCAAAGCGTTGAAACGCTTGAAAGCGTGGGAGTTGAGATTTGTCAGACCCTGATAGCAATCCGAAAGTGAAAAGGGAGCGGTGACGGCGAGGGGGGCGCCGCTGACAGGGTGGGAGTTTTGAGCTCTACTTTACAAGGGTAGGAAAAAAATTTTAAAAAAAAAAAGTCGAATGGGCCACCCGCAAAGGACGAGACTTCCCTTGGGGAAAAGAAAGTTCGGACATGGGATCCGAATGGCAGTTCAGCGGAAAAGATCATGTCCAACAAAAAAGAGATTGGAAAAAAGGGGGGCGGTCTGAGAGGCACAGGGACCATGACTGGCACACGTCAAATGTAAAAAAGAAAACGCGGAAAAAAAAGGAAAAGAGCGACAGAAGGAGACTTCTAACGAAAAAAAATAGGCCTTTGGATAAGCGCAGGAAGAAATTACCAGGGGTAGGAGTTCCACCAGGGACGACCATGGAAGGGGGGGGGGAACTTTAGGTAAGAAAAAAAAAAAAGAACGAGGGCCCAATAATTGAGATCGTAAGGGGGGGGAAGGGGGGGGTATGCCTGCAACTTACAGGGGAGGGGAGGAACCGGAGAGAAAGGATGTCGCTATCGAAAAAAAAAGCCAGTAAAAGCGAATGTCCGAGTTGTTTGTTGGGGGTAAAATCCGGGGGCGACAGTGTGTTTAAAGGGGGGTGGGGGCGAAAAAAAGCAGGGAGGAGACAGCGCCCCACGGGGGGGGGGAATTAAGGGAAAAGAATCAATCTGGTCTAGATTTCAAGGGGTAATTAGGGGGTGGCACTATCGAAAAGAAAAATGGATACTGGGAATTCGGAGAATGATCCGGGATCGTAACGGGAAAAGGCCGTTTGGGGGGGGAAGAAAAAAAAACCGGAAAAGTGACTCGATGGGAATAAGCGAAAAAAAAATATTGGCGCTTAAAACTCGGCCAGAAAATAAGAGGGGAAAAAACGTTGTAGGCCGGAGAAAAGGGACAAAGAAAGGAAGGACATTGGAGCAGTCAGGGGGACAAAATCATGGGGAATCCACAGAAACGGGGACCAAGTAGCCCTAAAAATTTCTATCAAGGAGAAAAAGGGCCGAAAAAGTCCACCAGGAGTGGAATGAATTGTGAAAGGACCCGTGAAAGCCCAAGCCCGCAGGGCTTTCAAACTGGGTCCACGTTCCCAGGGGCATCAACAAATCAAGGGGGGGGGGGGAGTTGAACACTGGCAAAAAAAAAAAGGGTAGAAGCGTGGGAAAGACGTTCGGTTTGTTCCAAAAAAAAGGGGGGGGAAAAGAAGACCTTGCGGGGGGGGGGCAAAAAAAAACATGAATGGGGGGGACTAGGGATTCCGACACGTTGGGCCAGTTGCAAAGGGTGTGTCAAGGAAAAAAGGGAAAGGGGTCCACGTCCATTTAAGAAAGAGGAAGTGGGGGGAGCTTAAGCCGCCCCACCGAATAAACAAGCCAAAGGGGAGTCATCAGATACCAAAAGGTAGGTCCACCGGGGAACCGAGTCAATGGGGCCGTCAAGGACAAACTTTATTTAAAAAAAAAAAAAAAACCCAAAAAAAGGAAAAATTTTGAAAAAAACCGGGGGCCTTTTGAAGGAGGGGGAAAAAAGGAAAAACATATCGAAAAAATCCGTCCTCGAGCTCTCAAAAAAGGGGGAAGGAAGGAGGGAAAGAAAAAAAGCTGTAGATATATGTCAGAAGGGGGGCGGTTAAAGTGGGGGAGATGCGGGGAAAGAGGCCGCCAGGAGAAAAAAGGGGGGAATTGACAAGCAGGGCGTCCTCTTCAAAACGACTAAAGGGAGAAGCAGGCTGTTGAAAGGGGTGCGGCCGAAGGGGAGCAACACAGAGGGGAGTGAAGTTCCGCCGCAAAGAGAAAAAGGAGAAGGTTTTAAAAAATAAGGGAGTCTGCAGTCATAAAAGAACAGGGGGGGCACACCACCGAGGGATTGGGCAAAGGACAGAAAAAAGTTTTTGAGTTTGCCAAGGGGAAAGGGGAAATTGTCTAAGACGGTGAGAAAAAGAGGCAACAAAAAAGCCAGGGCGCCCGAAAAACGGGTTTTGAGGGGGGGAAAAAGGAGGGGAATGCCAAAGAAAAAAAAACACGGCTTGGGAAGGCGGACAAGGGAAAACAAAGGCCAAAGGAAAGGGAAAGGACTCGGAGCGAAATGAAGAACCCCCAAAAAAAGGGAAATGAATTGTGTCGTAGGGTGAAAACATACAGGGGAATGAGACCTGACCATCAAGCAAAGTCCCCTTCGCTCAGGGGGGGGGACCCGCGGGGAAGAAACAACGACGTTCATCGACAAAGATAAACGAGGGGCTTATCAGGATGGAGGGGGGAAGGAAGACGTATAGAGAGAAAATCCGAGTGACAAAGGCGGTGGTCGCAATAAACCAAAAGAGGGAAACGGAGAAAACCCAGGGAATCAGTCAGAGAACTCGGGAAGATTTAGGAAAAGGGGGGGGGAAGCAACTACTACGCAACAAACCTCAACCGGAGGGTGGACAAAAAGGTGTTGCGCCAGAAGGGGGGGGAACCTCGCCTGCGTTACAAGCCAAAAGAACCCAATTTCCACCCACAAATGTCACAGGGAGCCAAAATGAAAACAACAAAAAGAACATTAAGCAGGGGGTTTGGACTGGCGCGGTTTGACGACAAAGAGACGTTAGCTTCGGGCAGGCAGGGGAAGACCACAGTTACGCTAAAATGGGCCGAAAAACAGGCTGAAAAAAAAATCCCCACAGTGAAGGGAAGCCGGTACCAAAGAAAAGAAGAAGCCCTGCATGTTCGTGGCACACGAAAGGGGAAACGGCAGACTACGTTGGGGGAAAAGCCGATGGGAGAAGGTAGAGATATGGTTCGTGGTCGAAAAAGGCGGGTAGTAAGGGAAACAAGGAAGATGTCCCCCCGGCCAGCTGAAAAGGGCAAAGGAGGGGACAATAAAGGGGAACCGAATGATAGGGTGGAAAGAAAAAGGGGGAGCCAATTCTCGAAGAAGAGGAAAGGGAAAAGAAAACAAACGAAGCCGTTCCTTGAGATAAAGACAAAAAAAAAGATACAGAAAAAAAAGGAACGCAGGAAAGAGGCGCAGTAGAACAAAAAAAAAGAGGGGAAGCAAAGTCACTCAGAGAAAAGGGCTACGGGATCCTCAATTAAAGTGTCCTGCCCCAAGGAGAGCAAACGCTAGCCTATCGTACGGGTGGCAGAAAAGGGATACCGCTGCGTTTTCCTTCCAAATGGAAAACACTCAGACAACCAGGCCGAATCAAACTAGAAAAAAAGGGGGGGAGAAAGAAAAAGTGATTCAGAAAAAAAAAACTGCATATGTCTGAAAATCAAGCTGGGTGACGAAAAAGGATGAAAAATTTCAGGGCCAGTAAACGATGGCATGGGCTGGGGGGGGGACGAGGGGGTCCTGGTTATATTTCTCGGGTAAAAGAAAACAGGGAGGGAGGGGGGATCTGAAAAAAAAGAACGCCCCCACCAAAAAAGGGGGGGATCTTTGTAGGCCGCATGGGAAAGACATTTTTATCAACCAGAACAAAAAAGGCGGGAGCCAAAAAGAAGAAAGGAAAACGCAAGGTGCGCAACAAGATCCGAAAGGGGTCGCCCCGACGGAGTCGAGTACAAGCCAAGAATTCATAGCAAAAGGAAAGCAACCGAGGATCGAGCAACCACCTCATCGCAAGAAGGCTCAGCACAGAGGGGGAGGACCTGGGAAAGGGTAAACAATTGTTCGCTGCTCAAGCCACCAACAAAAAGAAAAAAGAGTGAATTGGTGTGGTGAAGCGGGAAGGCCAAGTCCGAACGTGGTGGTGGAAAAAAAGCAGGAACAACCCGCATGCAAAAAAGGAAAAAATTCCACGGACACAGAGTGAACAACAGATTGCCTTAAAGAATCCGCATTCCAAGCGAGGTCAAAACTAAGCGTCCGCTGCAAAAAGGGAAGGGGGGGGCCGTATCAAAGGGAGATCGAACGTGTATGATTGACCAAAAGGGGATGGGGGAAGGGGGGTTAAAAATGTCCGGCAACGGGAAAAGCAAAGGCTGGTCATGAAGGGAGAGGGGGTGGGAAAAAGGAATGGCCGGAAAGCG
>Ga0179593_1824588_pt1 | contig 10262 bp, 12 predicted proteins | sample CZODoug2_1_08_16_FD_185931 | JGI IMG/M metagenome (GOLD analysis project Ga0179593, IMG submission 185931) | Vadose zone soil fungal communities from Angelo Coast Range Reserve, California, USA - CZODoug2_1_08_16fungal (PacBio error correction) | ecosystem: Environmental > Terrestrial > Soil >...
AGGAAAAGAAGAAGCTGCTACTTCGCAAACTTCCGTACATGCTCGACTCCTTGAATACGCGCGATAGCCGTCCACCCGATTCCGGCGGTCAAGCCGTGGCGCCGCGGAGGTCGCTGCGAAAATGTCGACCACGCGTGCGGTCAACCTCGGGCTTTCGACGAAGGACCTCGACGCCTCGACAACTTCCTCGAGACGTGACCGACAAGCACTAGCTGTCGCGCGGCGTGCATCCGCGATCGCTCGACTCGAGTACGCGACGCCGATCGCGCAGCTCGAACCACGTCACGACTTCGAAGATGCAGAGTCTCGCGAGTCGTGAACAGGAATCGCGATCAGCGCGGCTGCGAGCGCGAGTGCGACTCGCCCCACTTGCTGGATAGAGATCTTGGAACTTCGCTCCATTTGCCTGGGTCCCCGACGAGGATTACGCTCGATGCCAACTTTTCTCGTGTTGCCCTGCGCCCTACGACCAAGACTGCCACGGCGATGCACGGCGACGATCACCTCGATCCGATCAGGCCTCGCCGCGCACCGCGGAGCTCGACCGCTTCATCTTGCGCGGGTTGTCGTTATGCCGGGCGCGTTGGGTTCAGGGTCACCGCCGCGCAGTGGTTTGCAACGTACGTGCCTCTCACTTCTCGTTCGCTACCTGCGCCATTCCCACTCGACGGGTCGGCGGTGTTGGGCAACGAACGGCGCGCGCACGATCGCGCCTGATCGTGGCCGCCACGTCGTCCTGCGGGCGCCAGGATCTCGTCGTACGCCGCGACCGCCGGCCGCGAAGTGCGTGCGAGGTACGGCATCGGCGCCACGGTCAGGTCGGGCTAGCGCTTCGGCCGCGGCGCTTGTGGTCGGCCGGCGATCCGCGAGTAGCTCGTAGAGCCGGATGCCTGTGCTTCTTGCCTTTGACCGCGACTACTTCCGACGGGACGCGCGACGATCTGGTCTCCGCTCAGGAACTTGGTCTCGCTGTCATCACTGCGTCCCTACTTCTTTTTTGAATTGCCTTCGATCCGCGACCCGCGAGGTTCGCGATTGTCGCCCATCACGTGTCTTTCATGTCGCGCGTTCGAGCCGATGTTGCCGACAGCATCTTCGCCGGTGGCGATGCCGATCCGTTGTCGCGAGCCGCGTGCCTTGGTTTCCTAGCTCGTCGACGCAGCGCTGAACACTGCAGGCGCCGCTCGACGCTGCCAACGCTGATTCCTCGCGGGTCGGCCACCCCATACGCCATGTATGCCGTCGCCCATTACTTTTTTGCCGACGGTGCCGCGCTCGGTTTTGCGCGTTTGGATAGATGTCTACTTGATAGGGCAGGCAAGGCAGGGATTGGTAGGGGTTGGGTTCGTGTGGTGGTTTTTTTGTCTGTAGGTTTGGGCAGTCACTTGGAGCGATGGGGACAAGCATTAGTGGGGTATCCGGTGTGGATAAGTAAGTGTGGGGAGTTTGGGGAGGGACGGCGCTAGTAAGCGGAGGACAGGCATTGTAGAGGCAAGGGGGAGTAATTAATAGGTAGGGAGCGGAAGTTAGAGCAAGGCAGGGGAGTAATGGTTTAGTGATGCCAATTGTGTGGATCAAAAAAGTGCGGAGCCGAAAGGTGGAGAGTATGGGGGGAAGTCAGAACGAAAGTAGGCTTGTGGGGAAGAAGCCAACGGGACGGGGAGGTATGCAAAGCGACCAGAAGAAAATACAGAAGATTATAGAGAAGGGAGATGAGGGGGACAGGGGGGGGGGAGATTGTAAGGATAGGGGGATCTGACCATTGGGGTAAGGGGTGATAAGAAAGGAGGAAGCGAACGAGAAAGTAGGGAAGCTTTCTGGGTTTTGCCCATGTTACATATCGTGGCAGATGATCGGCTCACTTCGTCGAAGTAGCTGGGAACCGAGGAATTTCACGAGCTCGTCGGGCTGTGCGGGTCTCCGCGAGCGACGTGAAAGCCAACGAGATCCGAAAATAAGAGCGTCATCGTGCGCAGCTCGCCGCTGAGCTCGTCATCGCGGCCGGATTCGACGAGCGTGCGCACGAGGTCGCGCGGGACGTAGCGCGCGAACGCAGCGCAGGCCGCCCTTCATCGTCAGGAGCGCGGTGTTCATCATGTTCGATCTCCCGAATACATCGACGAGTGCCTTCACGCCCTCGAGGTGGAGACTGAACGGCTTTCGCCATTCGCCGGCGATGCTGATCAGCGGCTTCGAGACGCCTGCGAGCGAGCAGCCACGCGACGAAGGATCGCGACCATCACCGCGTCAACTAGATCAACACGACGTCACCACGCGCGGCGTAGCCCGGTCTTGAAGTCCGCTTCGGGCTCGTACCGGAGACCTTCCACCGGACCGCTCGACAGCGCGACGGGCGCGAATGTACGGCTTCGCCCGTCGAGCTCGAGCGCTGCGCATCGCGACCCGCGCGCGCATGCGCGCGTGGAAAGCCAAGAAAAAGAACATCCGCCGGATTCTGCGAGCGCGTCGACGCGAATCGGGCTCCCCGTTTCGCGACGATCGTTCGCTCGTGTGCGCGATCATCACGCCGTCGTCGGCGATCCCACGACAACGGCGTGCGGGCTGAACTGCAGGTTGACGCGTGAGCTCGACAGGTCGGATAGATTGAAGTCGATTCTGCCACCCGGCAGAGCTGTCCGCCGCGCTAACAATCCGGTACCGCGTACGTGATACGCGGAACGTTCTCGCGTCGAACACTTACGCGGCTTCCACACCGTGTCCCGCCGCCTCAGCCTGCGTTTAGAGGCCGGGTCCGCTAATCTGTATTTGTCCTAATCGAGCGCCTCTACCGTGGTCGGCCCACTGTGCCGTCAGTCAGCGCAGCGGTGTGCTCGTCGCAGGATGGTCGTGTCGTTGCCCTGTCGACGTATCCGGCTCATGTTGACCTTGATCCCGCGTCACCGGCCGATACCGCCGGTGTACGTGCCGGACTATCGCCGTAGCTGACGCCCGCGAAGCTCGGATTCGCACGCGTAGCGCTTCGAAGCGCTGCGAGAGCATCGACCTGGGTCAGCGGTGACGCGTCGGCGCCGGTGCGAGTCCCGCGAGTGCCTGGCCGCGGCGCGCTCCGCATCACGAACGATCGGTGGTCTCTTTGCCCGCCTCGCGCGAGATCCTCTGAGAATTTATTCGAATCAAGCCTCGCCGCGAGTGCGCGAACGTTGCCGACTCCCGATCGATAGTTCCACCATGCGATCCATCCTCCGGTGATCGCGAGTCAGCGTCGCGACGACCACCGCCAGGCGAGCGGAGAGCTAAACGCGCCGTGCCCATACGGCTACGACTTGTCGTCACGAGCGCGATCGCACACCTGGCGCGTCAGTGCATTTCGAAGACGGGTTCGCGAGGTACGCCAACCACTGAACATGCCGAGCGTCAGAGGGAAATCGGCCCCGGCTTGATCAACTTCACCACGTGCCGACACCCACGGCGATCGCGACGCTCTGGAACGGGTTCTGCTCGATACTTCTTCCGCGGAACATCGTCCCGAAACCCTGCTCTTTGCCCTTCGTGGTGGCTTCGTCTAGGCGCGACTTCACCGCTTCGGTCAGGCCCGCCCGACGAAGATTCCGTAGTAGTTGTGGTGCTCATCCCGCTAGTAGAGCACGTCGCGTGCCTACTGCAACGTCGCTGTCCGACTCGCTGCATGCGCGGCCAACTTCGGGTCGCGAGCGTGGTCGCCGTGCAGTTCGTGAACGTCCACGCCGGTCATTAGTGGCGCAGGTAGGAACCCCAGCCGGTCAGGTCGCCGAACATTTTCTATTCCTCCTGGATATTGATTCTGCTTCGCCTCGGGTGGGCGCATGGGAATCGTCGCGAGGCCCACCGCGAACGCGACGTTGACGATGGTGTAACTCCGAGGTTCGTGTCGGATAGGTCACGGCGTTGAGATCTCCGTGATCAGCTGAGCCTTGATGGCTACGCTCCCCACACGACGTCGAGCCGGTGATATCGGTGACCTACACGTCGTGTGCTGGTCCTATCTTCGGCACGTCGCCGGACTCGGGTGGGTCGTCCTTGCTGCGCGAGTACGAAGAATGCCGCGCCGGTGTGCGATAACTCGATGCGGTTTGAATCGATCCCGTTGACATGCGCCCTGGCGCGACTCGACCTTCCCTCGCTGCGTACTGGCACGGTCCTTGAGTACGCGTCCTCGATCGGTTATATGCTGGAAGCGCGTAGGTCGCGTGGCCGACTGATGCGTTCGAGCCCCCCCGGTCGGCCCCGAGCCGCCGAAATCGAATCGCGCACGGATCACCGTGTCGAGCCCGCGCGCACGCGCTCTTCAATCACATCGCATCGTCGCCGCTCTGACCTCGACGTCCCCTGCAGCGGTGATGTCGGTGCCGTCGACGAGATCGATACGCGTCGTGCGTGAGTTGTCGCTCTCGACGTTGGACGTTAGCGATCAACCACGTGGTCGGACTCCATCTGACGAGGCTCCAGACCGCTCCTTTCTTGAGAACAGGTTCCGGATCTTCAGTTTGCGGAGACACCGCCAATCAGCATCGGTCGCGTGTGTTATCGAAAACTCGGCGGGGGACGGGCCGGTGAAGAACGCAATCGGGCCATTGACGGCAGAGGTTCGTCACAAAGAGGGTTGAACTGTTGTGCGATAGGGTGGAGATAGGAAGCAAGGAAAGGTTCTAGCACAAAGTCGAAATAAAGAAGAAGAAAGAAAATATAGGGAAGTCTCGAGATATAACTCCTGAGTATGACTAGGCCTCTGGGCGCGTAGAGCAGGGCGCGCGTAGGGTCCCGACCGAGCAAAGAAACAGGTGGATAAGAGAGTGTGAAAATACACGTATCGAATGGATCTGAAATAGAAGGGGCTAGCAGAAGGGATTAATTATGTGCTGGTTCTTAGCCCGATGTACATTCGGGAATAGTGACATTTCGGGGTCTCTGCGGATATCTGCGACGTTGGTGCTGCCGAGCAACACGGCGGATGCGGCGATGAAGAAGCGTCATGTTTGCTCTCGAGCGTCAAGCTGCCGCTCAGGTACGTGCCACCTGCGAGCACGACCGAGCCACCGGTCCGGCCGCGGCGTCGAGCGCTTGCTGGAATCGCTGCGACGCTTGGTCGTGCCGTCCGCCGGTCGCGCCGTAGTGCGAGCTGTACAAAAGAGGGATAAGAGGAAGATGCATTGAATCCAGTTCAGGTGGAACGTGGCTGCGGGCCGCAACCTGATGAACCGCGCCTCGTTGTGGCGTAGACCTTCACGTTGTCGATCCCAGCACGTGCCGAGCGGTTGGTTAGCGTCTAGTAGGCACCTTCGTCACGGCTCGTGAGGTGCGCAGCGCGAGGTTGTTGCTTGCCACGCCGTCGACGACAGATCGAACACTTCGGATCTGGGTGTCGACTAACGACGCGCACCTTCGATACCAGGTGTTCGCGAGCGACGCATCACGATGCTGGTCGACGTCGCCGCACGTGCTGCTCGTATTGCCGTCGTGGAACCTAGAGTTCGATGCGACCCGCGTTGCCGTTCGCGTCGTAATGTATGGATCGCCTTTGAGCGGGCGGTCTCCTCGCGAGCAACCTTGGCTTCGATGACGACGCGTCCGCTCTGGTCGTGCGAACGATGGTCGAAGAGGTTTCGGGTCGTCGCGAGCTCCGCACTCTTGTCGACGCGAATCAGCCCTCGCGCACGACGACGCTACCGGTCGAAGGTCCACTCGTTTCGCCGTCGTCGAGCCGGGTCGCTCAGCGCGTTGAACTTCTCGTAGCGGATGTACTGTCCGTGTCACTGAATCTCTGCTGGCCGTAATCGTGTGCAACAACGAGATGGGACAGCCGGATCCGCCTTGCCCGAGCCGGTCAGCGTCCGGAGTTGCCGTTTTGGCCCCATCCAGATCTGTGGATGCACGCCGACGAACCAAGGCGACGAGTACCCACTCATGACCCGGCCGGAGCAAGAGCTACGCCGGAATCGGGGCCACATCATCGACGCCGTACGCGGCGTGGCAGCTCGTCAGCCCGGCTTCCTCTCGTCGGACGCGTTTGTGGAATGCAACTCACGATGCTAGCGGGCTGTACTAGCCGGAGCAGGCCACGGTCCCGACGTAGCTCGACGCCCTGCGCCGCGCCGAACGTCACGGCGCGCCGCGAAGTCCTCTAGGGAAGCAATCTAGGTACGTCGAGCTTGCTTCGGCTTCTTGTCGCCGCATGCTTCGCCGACCGGAAGTTTGCCGGCTGGCAGTCGACACAGCTGGTTCGCGCCGGCGCGAGCGTCATCTTAGACCCGCGCGACCGTCCGATGTAAACGCAATCGTGCCGGTCCTCGCCTCGTTACGGTCCCTCATACTCGCTCCGTTTCGGCTGTAGCGCAAGGGCCAGTCTCCGCGCGTCCCCGCTCGCTGTAGGCGCAAGATCCCGTTCTTGTTGCGCGTTGATCACGCGTCCGGCATCGCCGGCATCCGGGCGCAGGCCGCATCGGCTTGGATCGGCGGCGTCGACCGCGATCGCCGGTGGCGCAGTCGGTGGTGGTGCTTTGACGATCCACCAGCCATCGTTAGTCAGCACTAGCAAACGCATCGCACCGACTTTACGTCCACTTAAAATTTCACGCGGGAGTCGGGAAGAATCACCTAACTCTTCGTTAAGATTCGGTGCGCCGCACATCCGTGTAGCTGCGAATTCAGGAGGATCGAAAAGCTCTAGCGTAAGGGAATAATACTGCTTGCTGGTCAGATGGTGTGCATTGGTGTTTATGGGGCTAAGTTGGCTGAGCACTGCGCTCCGTAGGGTGCACGTCTTCGTAAACGGCCGTCGAAAACTCGAGCGAGTCGCAGGACCTCGATGGTGCATTTCAGCGCGCCGGGATGTCATGTCTTTGCGACACTCTTATCGCCGCTGCCACGAGCCTACCGGTTCGACACGAACGAAGCCGTCTACGCGGACTCGGAGCCGGCTGCGCGCCTCGGCAGAAACTGTTCTTCGTCCGCCCTTCGCGGGCCCGATCCATACGAGGCACACCGGCGGAGATCCAGCGTTCTGGCGTGCTGACAGATCGGCGACATACAATATCGCGTGGCCCGCAACTGTCACATGCCGGCGTCTGAACTTTGCTGTTCGACAATTCTCTCGAAACAACGGCAGACCGCGATTCGACGGCGACCGCACCTCGGCTCGTCGGGATTTAGACGCGCAAACTCTCGGCATCGTCAACACCGTTGTTCTATGCTTTGAAGTGTTCACGTGGCGCGCACTGGCGGAGAACGATGGCTGACGATCTGATATCCGGGTGGGTTTGATGCTCAGGAAGCGAGCTCCGTTATGGGACCGCCGGTCCAACTGTTGCGCGCCGCTTGCATGCTCGCGCACCTCGTGTGTCGAGCACTATCGCGCCTATTACAAAACGCGGCGTTCCGCTGTAGCTCTGCGTAGCTGCGGCGCTGCGACTACAGCGCGGTTCCCGTCGACCGGGCTCGCCGTGTTACACCGACGCCGCGGAATTGGAATCGTTGTCGGCGCGCGAATGATACGATCAACGGGAATCCTGACGTCAACTCTATGCGTGTCAAGGCCGATGGAGCGGTACCTGCGCAAAGCTCGTGAGCCGCAACGCGCCGTTCGATCGGGTTCGTCTGTCCATCGTCACGAGGGTGATCACGCGTCACGACGAGGCCAACGCTGCCTCAAGCTGATTTCATCTTAAGGCCAGCTGCGTCGGCTGTCCTCCTAAACTCGCCGCTCTCTGTCCGACTACAACTTCCACTCGCCAGGCTCGTCCGCGATTCGATACGACGAGTCGCCGCACCGGAGCCGACGGAGATCGGGCGCGACGTTCAAGCCAGCAGCTGATCTGCGACGCGCTGGGCGGCCGCCCGACGGGCTTCAACTCACGGCACTTCCGACTGACGATTCCGGCCACACGCACCCGCGATGGCAATTCTCTGCAGTCCAGACTATTCCGGTGGGTTCTTTGGCGTACGAAGGGCCTTCGTGCCAGTGGGCGGAACGTACCTCGTCTTCCGCCGACGGTCAAGCGCGACGCTCGACGAGGTCATCTACTCTCTGCCGATCGCGGCTTGATCCGGAGGGCTCGTACCTGGTGGCCGAAGGAATCCCCGCGCTTCACCTTGAGTCTCAGGATAAGCACTATGTCTGACGAGTTCCTGAAGACGCTCACCGTGGACGAAGTCCCGCCATCCGTATCTGCAGGACATCCACAACGACTGCATACAGAATAACTACGGCCGGCGGATGCGCTTTCTGACGTGATCGCGGCGGCATCTCGCAGGATTCGCTTGTCGAAGTCGATCCACACGCGCGGATCCTCCCCTGCATGTCTTAGAACAGAACGACGCCGGCGTCTTCTCGTAATCGTGCACGCCGCCGCTCGTCAGCACACGCACTTCTTCTTGTACTGATCGCGCGCAACGCGTACGGGCTGCTCGATGTCCCACGGAGCAGCCTCGATGTCCTGCGTCGCGAGGAGACTTCGAACCGGCACACCGCCTTCGCACAGATGGCCGCGACGCTGCAGTCGATATCCGGGCCGTTCTTCTGGCGCTTGTCGCTGACAGTCAGGCGCACTGTCGACACGCCTCGCTGCGATCTGTCGCGAGCTTTGGTGTCCGACGCCGGAAGCTGGCCGCTGAAGCAGAGCGCGTCGAGGCAGCCACTCGAACTTTCCGCGACGTCGGCGTGAGTCGTCGCGCCCGAGCAGCTCGCCGCAGCAGGCGAAATCTCATCGACGAGGTCGGTGTCGCGGAGGCGGCGTCTTCGCCCGGCTCGGGTATCGCGGCCCCCGGAACCGGCGAAGCGCGCGATCATTTCTTCGTGGTGGCTGGTGATCGCGGCCTTTACGACGCTCGAAATACCTCATCGCGATGACTATTTGCCGAGCTCGTCTTTAGCCTGTGCGCACCGCGCTGGCGTAGCGCGTAGACCGACCATACTTCCATCGACGAGACCGACCACAACAGCTTCCACACCACGCACCGTGCGACGACAAGACTAGATGCTACGCCATGTCGTCGAGTGTAGCGCCAAAAATTGGACGCACGCGCGGTAGTCGCAATGCCATTTAGGGCATGAATATGTCGAAGCGCCATCGCGCCGCCCCGCAAGCTCGTTTCTTGCCCCTGAATCGCGCTCGGCTGATGGCCATGATGATGTTTCGTTCGAGTCGTTCAAGCGCGCCGCAGCCGAGCCCGACGCGTCCGGCGCACGCTCTTCACAGGCTAGAACCGCGAGCACATCAGGCGTAGCCGTCCGCGATCGTGACACCGCTAGGTTTCCGTTGTCGTCGATGAACAGCGACGCCCCGTGCGACCGGCTCGAGCGCGTTCGCGACTGCGTCCGTTCGATGTGCGCTCGTCCGTCGCGGTGAACGCGAGGACCTCACCGAACCGCTGATCGCGCCCATCGGGCGCGATCCGCGCCTTCGCGGGCCACGCCGCGGCGAGCCCACGCGGCAGTGTGGTTCAGCGTCTCGTCGCGCCGCTCGGCCACGAGTAGCCGACCGCGGATCTGCGTGCGCTTGTCTGCAACACGAAGTCTTGACGAATCAGGTCGAGCGCTGCTTCGAGCGCACTGCGATCAGACCGGCGTAATCGTCGGCGCGAGCGTGCTCGCTGGTCGCTTGGTCCCCACGCGGCGAAAGTACGCTCGTCGGCTCTCATCGCGCGACAGCCGCGCGTGCGGTTAGTGATGCCCGCGTGGCAAGGTCGTCGCGTTGTTGTCGCCGGGGTTGGGGTTGGTGATCACGTCGTCGCTGTGTTGTGGTGGCTAGACGGAACACACTGTGCGATCTCCGCGACGGACATCGGCGTCCAGTACGACGAAGGTCGGTCATCGCGACGTGCCGTGCACCAACCCTCGGATGTTTTCGGGCAACGCGGGTCGTGTACCGCAAGAATTCTCTGTCCTCGTGCTCCCGATGGCGCCGGTGTCGCTGCGCGGAACTGTTCGGCCTCGCAGGACCGCTGAACTGATGGCCGTGCTCGCTCACGAGCTGAATGTCGTGACCGACGCTGCGGGTCGGGTTCGACTTCGGAATCATCTCGCCACGGAGCGAGTCGTCGTCGCATGAAGCACGCACCTGACCGGCACCATGGCAATGTCGATCTTCGCATACCGACTCATGTGCCCGATCAGTTGAGCTCGGCTCACGCGGCGACGCTTCGCTTCACGCACAATCCGCGATGCGGGTGCGGGATCCGAAAAAAAGAAGGACAAAAAAGTCCACCAAAGGAGAAGAAAAAAAAAAACAACAAAAAAAAAAAAAGAAAAAAAAAAAAACCCGGGAGAG
>Ga0179593_1258901_pt1 | contig 10261 bp, 12 predicted proteins | sample CZODoug2_1_08_16_FD_185931 | JGI IMG/M metagenome (GOLD analysis project Ga0179593, IMG submission 185931) | Vadose zone soil fungal communities from Angelo Coast Range Reserve, California, USA - CZODoug2_1_08_16fungal (PacBio error correction) | ecosystem: Environmental > Terrestrial > Soil >...
ACAAGGGAAAAAAGACCCATCCAAATCAGAATTCGAGAAGTTAGTATCAGGAGACGATGGGATTGGGGGGGTCCTTAAGGGGAAGGAGAGAGAAGGAAATGCTGGAGAACGGAGAGGAATTGTCGACCCAGAAGCTAGGAAACTCAGCGAAAAGGTTTGATCACACAAAACAGGGTGAAGAAAAATGACTCCGTTGGGGTTCGCAAAACAGAGCCAAAAAATAATGTTGGAAAAAAAAAAGGGGCGGAAAAGAAGACCTATAAGAGGGAAAATTGGCAAAGTGTGAGGAAAATGATGAAAAAGCAACATCGGAAAAAGCCTTGAACGTGGGAAAAGAAGGAGGAGAACTCGGCCAAAAGTGAACCCACGCTCGTGGAAGGAGTCGGGAGCTTCTAGTTAAACAGTCAATGCAAAGGTAAATTAAGGTTACAAATGGAAGAAGGAAAAGTTACAAAAGACGGCAATCAAAAGGGAAGAGGCCTAAGAGGAAGGGAAAAACGCTCGACGGGTAAGCTTAAGCTAATCAGACGAGAAAGGGAAAAAAAAAAACAAAAATGAAGGAAAGGATGCGAGCGACAAAGAAGGCGGGACCAAATCATACCAAAAGCCGCGGGGGAGAAGTAAAGACTCATAACTTAATTGCTATGACTAAAGGAGCGTAAGTCGTGAGAAACAATAAAGAAGTCGAAAAACATACGCAGAGTACCCGTAATCAAGGGGAAAAAACACCACAGCAGAGGAAATAGCGGCGCACACGCATAGCGATCCGAAGGGAAGTCCACATCCCCTTGAACAACTAAAAAACAACAGCGGGAACCTAAGTCAACGAGCGATAAATTAAAAACACGGATACAAAAACAACCGGATCCACTGAGAAACTCCAAATTGTAGGAAAAAACCAGCCAGGTGGCTCTCAAAAAAAAATAGCGTGGGGACTTTTAGGAAGACATCAGAAAGAAGTTAAGGAGAAGGGTCTGAATGACACTGCTTCGAAGAAGAGCGGAGCCTGTCCAAAGGTGCATCGCGAATCTAAATGCCAAGCAAGGGAGCAAACGCCGGACAACTTGGAAGGGTCAAAGCGCACGGGGCAGAGGGGAAGAAAAGAATCTAGGAAGCTAAGTTTGCTAAAACAGGGGAAAATCACGGCAGGATAAGGACCCCTGGGAAAATGGGTATAAAAGAAAGGGCGCCCGGTGAAACCCTCTGTCACATTTTGGTCCTGGGTCAAGAGATGGGGGGGGGGAAAAAGGACAAAACGAGGGAAGAAAAAGAACCAACTGTAAACAAAGCAAAAATGGACCCACCACTCGCGAAAAAAATTGGAAAAGGGGAACATGAAACAAAAAGAAGTCAAGCAGAGTGGAATTGTTGAATGGAGATCTGAAACAAGGGGCAAAGAAGACCGAAAAAGGGGCGGGAAGCGAGCGCAAACGAAAAAAAAACATGGGCCTACATGATTTAGAACATCCATAACTCAGCTGCCCGCGCAATAAAAAAGCATAGGGAGAAGCCAAGAGGGGAAGAAATCACCAAAACACTTATCTCGGGAGAAGGGTTAGTACGTCGAACCGAGGGGAAAAGTATCTGTTCTATGCACCAAGACGAACCGCGGCGAGGTCAAACTCAAAAGCCAGAAAGACGGGAAAAGAGGAGGAAATAAGAGGAAAGGTGCCCGACAGGATGGGTGTAATGTGCTGGCGGGGGGAGGTGATACGAAAGAAAGGTGCACACCAACAACTCTTCGACGAGAAACGAAGGGACTGAGGCAGATCGCTTTGCACTAAAGTTACTGGGAGCATGGGGGGGTGGGGGTGATCTAGGAACGACAGCGTCGAGCAAGGAAAATGAATGAACATCACCTCTGTGTAAATATGGAATAGTGGCACCGTGGGAAAAAGGCAGGGACGAGCCCGTGAGAATAAAAAATGCAAAACCTGGTTCCCGGGGTTTGTGCGCCGGGGGGGGGGTGCGGGTCTAGAGGCCCAGGGGCATGTGCGGTGCTTTAAAGGGAACAGAAGTGGCGGGCTACTATTCCGCGGAAGTAAAAAAAAAGAACAGCAAGCAGCCTTTCTGGATAATAAAAACCCGTTCACTCATCATGGGGGAGGGAGAAAAGGACCGCAAAATCACACGGGTTTGCCATAATGATGCGGCGACGAAGCTGGAGGGCGGAATACATAGGACAATACAGGTTACGAGGAAACATGGGCTGTAACGCACCATTCACACGTTAGAAAAATCCAGATGGGGCATACGCGAACAGGCCGGCCAGGTAGAAAAATCACCAAGGCTAAGCCACCGAACTGACGTAAGTAATAACATAGAGAATACGGACACGATTCTGGACATTCGGACTGCCGGATACACAACGTATAAAAGAAAGAAGAGACACACAGGGGGGGTTCCGCGGCAGAATAACTCACGTCGTTAGTTGTGGGGCATTCGGTCTGATCTGACAAGGCAAATCAAAGAATTCAAGCTGCTCGGAACTCGGAAGGAGCAATTAACTGATGCCAAAAAAGAGGATAAAAGGTGTGACAAGAGGTGGGACCAGAGATAGCGATCGCACGTGGGGGAGGCAAGACTTTTGTGACTCGAAAGAGAGGAGGACGGAAAACGCCCATGCGCGGAAGGACAGCGAGGTCCTTCCCTCAGTGACCAAAAAACGGACGTACGTCTGGTATCAAGAGCTGTCAGCTAGTTTCAGTGTGAAGCGGGCGAACCAAAAGGATAAACTCGGACCAGAGTTCAGAAAAATGGGGGATCGACACCAGGATAAAAGGGGGCATATCGCGCACAAGCTACTTCAAGAACGAATAGGTTGCAACAAGGAAACGCATAAACAGCTTCCAATGGCGGCCACCCAACAGAAAGGTGAACTATAAGTAGGAGACGCATCCCGAGGCGGAGTAGGAGCCGGGGTAAAGGGGACACATTGAGCGTAACGACATACAGAATTGTGGATAAAATTCTTCTCAAGCGCCAAGAAAGCCAGAAGCGGACGGGTGACCCCGGAAACAGTACTGAACGGCGGTCAATCCCAAGATCGACGGACGGTGAAAAAGAGGGACCACAACACTAATCATGCCGTGCGGTGAGTACAACATCGCCACAAACAAGACTGGGTCAAAGGGAACCTATTGGGTTTCCATCCATGATTGCCTTTTAAGGGTAGGGGGGTCCACGGTTAAGTCGTGTGGAAGCAAAAAAGGAAGTCGAGTAAAGGTGAACGCGTAACATACAAAAAAATGTACAAAAGATAATAACGCCCAGTAACAAAAAAGATACAGTGCAGGCATTGCAGCATGAGGAGAACGGCGTAAAGAGGTATCATTTAAATAATGCCAAAAACATAGAAAAGGGGTTCCGCGCGCAAGATGAATTGGTCTGCCGGGGGAAACATTGAAATGGCGTGTAAATCGAACGGTCAACATCGTGCAGGGGCACGCGCAGTCAAATGCCGATATAAGCAATAGGGGGGGACAGTGTTGTAAGTAGGCGCGAACAAACTGAGACAACTAAAGAAATCTAGGGAAAGGAAGAAGTAGATACGAGAATTAGAATACGACACACAGTCACGGGGGGGAAAAACGAGAGGGGGGGGGGGGAGGGGGGGGAGGTACACAGGGAGAGTAATATGACTAAGGGGGAGGTGACCAAAAAACGCAAAAAAATTTTGCAGCGCAAGGATGATTGAATGCATAGGTGTCACGAGGATTAAGAACTCAGATTGGACAGGTGGATCAAAAATAGAAATGCGGGATTTGTCAGGTGGAATTGCTCAGGTGTACAGGGCAGCGGAAACTACAGCCAGATACAAAATGGGCAAGGGTGGTTTCGGCGGGCAAGCACGCACATAGAGTTGTCAACGACCAGAAGGGATCGAGAGAGGTTGCGCGAGCGACGGGGAGTATGAGAATAAAGTACAAAAAAAGAAGGCATAGGAGGAGGACATGGAGTCTACGAAGAAAAAAGAAGTGGAAGAACGTGTTCGAGCAGAAAGGGGGAGGACAGAATGTAACTAGTTTCTCACACCACGCAGAAGTGCAAACTGCTGAACGACAATCCGCCCAAGTGGTAGATACTATATACAGCCATCAGTGGGGGTATGTGGTCACAGGGTTTAGTAACTAATAAATTCGCAAGCTCATCTCGTGGAACGAAAGATGATGGGAAACGCTTACACACGTGGGGGGGAAAAAAATTGTGAAGTGAACAATTGGCACGGATAAAAAATAAGTAAAGCACGCACAATGAAACACGGGCTGACAGAGAGAAACACAACACAAAACACAAGTGGCGACTTTGGCAAATAAGAAGGGAGTTGGGCATTGCGGGGTCTTCGCAGAAAATTAGCCGGTGAAGGGTGGCAAATTCCTGGACGGGACGGAAAGAAAGCATAGGGAAAGAGGGGGGGAGGGGGGGGGTGGGCTGGGGGAGAGTGCGCGGGGGGGGGGACGACAGAAAAAGATTAAGAAAGGGATTGGAAAAATAAGGAAATTCACAAATGGAATCGCAAAAGAAGCCTGGGGTGAAATGGGGCGAGTCAAGAAGATAAGTGGGTGACTGGACAGCAGAAGACGGCAAACGAAAAAAATGGATGGTCGACAGCCAGTGTGATGGGGGAGTTGCTGGTGCTGCCAGACGAAGAAAAGACACCATAGGGACGTCCGTGCACAAGAAAAACGCGAAAATAAGGTTGTGAAGGTTAGACAAAACGTACCGTTGAAGAGTAAAAAATCGCGCAGGACGTGGGATCATCGACCGTGAACGAAGTGCCAGTATAAGAACGACGTGAAACGCAGCAACACGCGGGGGTGATGGTTGAACAATAACGTACAGGGGCGGGAATCACTTGTGGTATCCTGTCAAGACTTTTACGCTGACGCTGGGGAGAACGGTAAGGACTTCAAACGTTAATTTGCCGGGAGGTGAGGAGGCCCATTAAGAGAGCACTTCGCAAGCAGTCGAAAAAACAAAAGCCCCAACTGGGTCAAGGGGGTTCCGGGTGGGGCACCAGCACGGACAAGTGGCCACGAGTCTAACAGGAGGGGCGGGATTTCAGGGCAAAAGCCAATCTGTAGTGTCTGGTGTGTACGAGAGTATTGCAGCCGAGGTGAGCTCTCGGAATAGCAATTGGGCATGCAAAATGAGGAAGGTGAGTGGAAAGCACAAATTTGGGGGGAAGGAAAACAGGAGGTATCCCGCCGGGGAACTGTTGGTTGCGTTGGTTCGGATATAGATCGGCATTAAATAAACCTGTGGCGGACATGCAACGTCTACATAACATCGCACGACAGCAAAGCGGGGAAAGGCCCGTTATGGAAAAACCACTCGGTCAGAGGAATGATCAACGACGACATAGCAGAGGGAGGGGTTTTCAAAAGGGACCGAAATTATAGGCGCGCAGTAACCAAGGGGTAGGATCACAGAGGTGCCAAAGTACCAGCAAATGCTATTACCATTACTTGCGTGGCCACAATTCCAAATTGAAAAGCGCACGGATGGGTAACCACACACCTGCGGGTACGACGAGAAGTCAGGTATTGTCCACTGACAAGCAAACAGACACAAACTACGACAAAAGTAAGTGACCGCAATAGGGGGAGAGACCAGCCACAAAAGAACTGGTTGACGAGTGCGAAAAATCAAGCGAACAAAAGCAATTCTCACCAGTTCTGACAGGTAGTCACTACGGTCTCAAGGCGTGTCCTCACGGTAAAAAATTCGAACTACAAAAATCTACAAGCACTGCGGACAATGTAGGGGGGAATGACTCAAAGGGTAGAAAAAGGGGCGCAGAGTACGACCCATACGTGAGAACGTGGCAATGGATACATCAGGAGAGTCACTGGCGAGGGGAAATAAGACACCATAGTGCTAGCTGCTTATACTAAAACAGCCCTAATGTACCAAATGGATATGGGCGAGGCGTGCTTTACGCACGATGAGCGGAGAATAAAACAAGACATGCCGAAATCAAATGAAAGGCTAATGTTGTCCTACAGGGGTGAAAGCGGCGGAAAGTAGGGAGGCGGAGCAGTCAGGAAGGGCAAAGAAAAAAAGGTAGGGCTGCAACAGAATGACGGGTCTGGTGAAAAAGGGAGTTCAAAGGGGCGAGAGAGGGGGCGAAGGGAGGGGGTGTATAAATATTGTATGGTAGGCGGCTTGAAAAAAGAGGGGGAAAAAAACAACGAAGCGGAAGTTAAAGGAGAGACGCCCGAGAGGACTCAAAAACATGACCCCAGGGAGTTCCAGAAAGGATTCAAGGGGGGGGAGAAAAACGTTAACAGAAGTGTAGCAAAGAGCGGCGTGTAAACTTAAAAAAGGGGTTGTCACAAGAAAAAAAATGTGGGGCGAGGGAAGGGCCTTTTCAAGGGAAGACGGCGTGGACGCGATTCTCATGTCGCCGAAAAAGGACAACGGCTCAGGGAAGATTCACGGGGGGGTGCCGAGAAATAGGAAAAAAAATGTTGGCAAGAAAAAAGACCGAGGGGGGAGGGAAAACAAAGCAAATTTATTTAGCAGTTTATCCGGCGGTTAAAATACCCCTCGGGGAGGGAAGAGACTGAAAGGAGCAGAAGGGAGAAAGCGTTGACGTTTTCAGAGGTCTAACTGAACAGGAAAAATCGAGATAGGAGAAAAGCGCAGGAAAGGGGGGGCAGGGGGAATCTTAGATCACTGGCTTGGGGAAAAAAAAAGAATATCAATGCGAAAGAAACCGTGAGGCAGAAACGCCTTCCGGTCAGAAAGTATTGAACAAGCATTCAAAGGACGGAGAAAATGCGGCGAACGCCGTTTGCGAACTCTGTCAGTAAAGCGAATAAACGTATAAAATTCACTTCTTGCAGACAGGGCGGGAGTGGGGAGGGAGGTGAAGGGATACGGCAGAGAAAAATACCCTTGAAAACAAACGACTGTGGGCAATAAAACGTAAGACGACGCGAGATGCACGCGCGGGTTACGGTGGGGACTGCGATTAGAGACAACAAAAGACTTTTGACGGGCTGTGGGGAGAAGGGAGAAGGCAGGGCCACAAGGGGCATCCACAGAGATTCGTAGGTTATAAAAACCGAATACAAACTTGATTCTAAAGGCAATGGCAGTGGGGGGGGGGGGGGGGGGGGGGGGGGGGGGGGGGGGGGGGGGGGGGGGGGGGGGGGGGGTTGGTGCACGAAAAAAATTGGGTCGCAAGAATAAAACAAAGAAAGCCGCGAGGACGGGGGGGTGTTAACCGGAACAAAAGCCGGGATAACGACCATTCAGGGATGCGACAAACTACGGGAAAACATCAAGTACAGATGATCGCAAAGGGAGAACAACTAAGATTTTAGGGCTTTGGTGGCAAGGGGAGAATGAAAAAAAGAGGAGGAGAAAAGGGACAATCTGCAAACAGATCCATCATGAGTCGATGGAGGCCGAATCCAGTAAAGGGGGGTCCGATAGGGTTTGCTGAATTACGGAAAGGAACTTTATCAAGCGAGAAAGGGGAGAAAAGGCGGGAACTGTCAAGGTGGCGTGTTCACAATTAGGATCGAACATAAGGAAAATTTCGAAAAAAAGAACGAGCACTTCGGGAATTCGTGGTTGGCCACCAGAGGAGGGACGGAGAGACCTCATCAAGGAGGTGGATAAAAGGGGGGAAAAGGGGAATGAAAAGCACCAAAGGATAAAGAAAAACGCACACAGCCGGTCTGGCTGAGCGGCGCGCCAAAACGGTTAAAAACCGCGCGTCGGATGGGGCGTAAGGTCCGTTATTGTCAAACAACGTCAGTCAGGAAAGTGGGGTTTCAGGAAGAAGCATAAGGGAAGCAGCCATGCCTGGGTGGGAAAGCCCACTGGGGTCTCACGGCATCGTACTGGAAGTAAGAACGGCTTTCGCCCGAGTAAAGTGCTCTCCGAGCGAGGGGAAAGGGCTTATGCCAACAATCCAAATACGGCGAGACTGCAGTGTAGTGAGAAGCGACTGAGAGGAAAAACACCAAGCAATCCTCGCAGGAACCGGGCCAACGAAGGATGCCAGCGAGGCGCAAAAACCGGCTAACCAAAATTGGCAACAAACGGGGACAAGTCACCAAACGAAAGAGCTTCCCTCGCTTTGGCAATATGAAATATTCACTCCCGATGGGAGCAGAAACGACGGGATAACAGGCTAATCCAATGGAAAAACCAGGTGGTGGAAAGAGCCCACCAAGGGATGGCTCCGGGGAAACAAAATAGGGGGACTTAATCGTCAATCACCGCGAAATACGGGGACCGGCGCCGTCCGGCCTGAACCAGCGGTCGAACTTGCTCACAAGGGGAAAGCCGCTGCGATCAAACAGCCGCACGCAAATAGAAAAACAAATTGGAAAGGGAAAACGCCGCAATATGGGAATCAGCATCTCTTCCGTCTGAAAAAAAAGTTGCTAACCAGGGGATACACGGAAGGGGAGAGGGGAAAAGGTGAATGGGGGGAGTAAAAGAAGGAGGTCCTGCACCGGAACACGTCCGTGGGGGGGGAGACTGGGAGAAAATCGTTGTCAAAAACAACCAACGAAGGGATACCGCCCATAACCAAAATAGGGGGAAGGACCAAAATAAACCCCTGCGCAAAATGGACAAAGAAAAGTCACAACAAGAAAGGCTCGGGGAAGAGCGGAAAATATTACTTGAAGACGTCTCTGAACTGACGATCAAAGGTAACCTCCAGCGCCGGAATCTCTCTCCCTGTCGCCATCAAAACAGGCCTCCTTGAACAGCTTATTCTTACCCCCATCCAGAAGAAGAGAAGAACAATTCCAAAAATCGGGAGAAAAAAAGGAGTCAGCCATCGTCCCTCACTTATCGAGGAACTAGAAAGGTCGGAAAAGGGGAGTACCGCTGTTCCTATATCTAGCTCCGGCAAAAAGACCCCGCGGCCGGTCAGAGGGAAAAGAAAAAAAAAAGTCTCGGAGAAGAATAGGCAAAGGGAAGATCTTGGCTGTATTAACTAAGGAAACTGAAAATTCAAAAGCGCAAAAAACGAACCTGTAAGAGGGGGAAAAGAATTCAGGTGTGGCGGTGGGGGGGAAACGAGCATGGGAAAGAAAAGAGGAAAGAAGGCGTCTGGAAGGGGTCCGGGTACTCCATTGAAGACTCAACAAGCTGGGAAGTGTGAGGCGCGGAAGATTGGGGAAGTATGCAAGGTGTACGAAGGGCCCTTCTCAGTGGGTCCGACAGAAAAACACAGCCAGGTTGGGGGTCAAACCTTCAAGGAAAAAAAAATGGTCGCGGGACCGTAACAGCAAGGGTTCAATTAGATGACGAAAGGTGAGGAGGGGAAAGCGGATGTAAAGACAATTTGACCCAGAAAAAAAAAGACATTTCACCACCGAGAATCAATGGCCTGCAAGGCAACAGGAGCAGAACTTACAAAAATAAAAGCAAAAGGACCAAGACAACTGAAAAGGAAAACGGGCGGGGCTCTCGGGGACTGCCGAATCAGCATGCCATACCATTTAAAATCCCATTCAGTTGCACGAGGGTGGTTGCCCTGTTTTTTGGGGAGAGGGGAAAAACGAGGATACCAAGGCATTGGGGAAAGAGAACCATTTCAAAAACATATTAGGTGAAAAAGGGGAAATTGGAATCTTCCTAACGGGCCAGAGGGGGGACAAGAGGGGAATCGGGTGTAGTCAGAAAGCACAAGAGGAAGAGCCTCACGAAGCCGGAGCCGACTTCACGCTGACTTACGCATGAATGGCAAACCGCGAAGCCTTGACACTATTGGGTCGCGAAAGGGGGAGTGACTGGAGGGGCATAAGCAAAGGATTCACAATAGGGAAAAAAAGAAGAAGCATCTTTCACAGCGCGACACTCCGAAGATTACATAAAAAAAAAAACTATAACGAGGGGGAAGCGTGCAAAAGGAACGAGGAGAAAAAAAAAATTAGGCGAAGAGCCGCGGGTTAAGCAAAAAAAGGAAATTGCGATACGCAAAGACACGAGGTCTCCTCACTACTAAGGACGAAAAAACTGGGGTGGGAATCTGGGGAGAAAAGCGTTCTAGAAAAGCGAAGTCTCATGACATGCCGGATGCGTTGTCCGCAAACACGACTCACCGTGAACGCCGGGGACAAAAACAAAGAGAAGAATACTCGCAGGGGGGAGGAGGAAGCGAAGACAAATGCATACAATATAATCCTCAGATGGACTCGCGCAAGTAGGGGTAGGCCCACGAATTTCACGGAAACGAAAAAAAGCTCTTCATCACGTCTAAAAGGGGGGGCGTGCAGAGATA
>Ga0179593_1272076_pt1 | contig 10261 bp, 15 predicted proteins | sample CZODoug2_1_08_16_FD_185931 | JGI IMG/M metagenome (GOLD analysis project Ga0179593, IMG submission 185931) | Vadose zone soil fungal communities from Angelo Coast Range Reserve, California, USA - CZODoug2_1_08_16fungal (PacBio error correction) | ecosystem: Environmental > Terrestrial > Soil >...
AAACCCAGGGATTCCGGGAGGAATAACAGAGATGAAAACACCTTAAGGGACTCAAAAGGGGGAATCGGACACTTGGAAGGCAACGTAATAACCCTGAAGACAACCGGCAAAGGAAATGTAGTCGCGTGGTGGGCACCAAAGGGTAGAAACGACACCAAAAGGAGATGTATGCCCGGAGCTCAAGCCTTTCAAGAAATGAGTGGAAGGGAAAAGCTTCATTGATGAAAACAGCGCTAAGGAGAGGGGGCGGAACTACAAGCACTGAAGAAAGGACCAAAACTGAAAGGCTCATAAGAGGCGAGATAGCCTACAATGACTGAAAAGGAACCGAGCGGTCTAGGTGGTGTTATCCAAGGGGGAAAAAAAAAAGATGTATGGGCTTTTGGTAAAAAAACAAGCGCAAGGAGGCCACAGGAACACTTGAATGGGGAAAAGATAAGGAGAAACCGAGGGGGGGGCCAATCAGAGAAGCAAAATACCAATTCTCTCTCGGACTGGGGGAAAAAAGGAAAAAAAAAGTGAACAATACAGGAGTCTGGAAAGCGAGTATTTCGGGCAGAAAAGGAACATAAGGAGGGAGAGAAAGAAGTTAGGGTCGAGATTCAGACAGAAGATGGACACAGACAAATGGCCTTCAATTTTTACGCGGCGGTGGAGAAGCGTACTATAAAAAAAAAACGGCCGGGGCTCAAGGTCAAAGCTTTGTCAAAATAGGCCCAAAAAGGGAAGCAGGCATACGGGGCAAAATCCTAAAGCCGGTTGTATCTAAAAAAAAAAAGATAGGGAAGGGGAGGGGGGGGGACTACACAGTGGCAAGGCAAAAAGTGTTGGGGGGGGTGCGCGAGTGCTCGGGGACCCGGCAATTAAAACTTCCAAACACACAAAAAAACCCCTGTGCTCGCAGATAAGCGCCAAACACAACAAAAAGGAAAAAAACAAGAAAACCAGGGAGAAATAAAAGGAAAAAAAAAACAAGATTCTCACATCACGCCCAAAAAAGAGGTTACGAGTGAATCAAGTGCGGAAGGAAGGGGGGCGGAAAAAAAAATATGGAAGAAAGGGGGTCAACCATTTTTCTCCTTTGTAGACGCGAATGGAGTTTTCACTATATAGGATCCCGGCCAAGGACCTAAGGGAGGGGTTAGAAAAGGTTAAAACGCCATGAAGATTAGGACCTGCAGGAAAAGAGCAGAAGAAGGAACCGGACTTCCGGGTGGGTGTGTGAAACTAATGACCGTTCATGAAAGGGGGGGAGCAGGGCTTTGGAATGGGGGGCTAACTTAACAGAAAAAAGACCCGTTTGTAACCCAAGCAACAGGGGATGAAGGTAATCCCCGATCGCATGGAACGACAAGCGGAAGGATCTATTAGCAAGGAGACAGGCGTCGAGCATCCAAAACCATGGTCCGCAGGTCCCAACGTATCCGCCAGCAAGGAGAATTCACGAACGTAGTAACGAGGAGAAAAAAGGGGGAACAGGCATTACGGGATGGTCCTTTTCAAGGCTGGTAAGAAAAAAAAACTGCCGAAGGGAGAGGCGGCCCAACGCGGCCAGTTGGGGGCGACAACACTCGGCGCAAAACAGTGTGTTTGGCGGCGGAGGCCTTTGGAGGGACGTGGAGAAAAAGACAGCGCGGAAACCTGGTATGATGAGAGGGAGTCGAACTCCCAAAGTTCTGTCACAGTGTGGAGTCGCAAAGGGAAAGGAAAGCAGGGGAATAGACCGAGGATGCAGTCACAAACGTCGAGAAAGGGGGAGGAGGGCAAGCCCTTTTCTGTCACGGCGGAAAAAAGGAACGAACAAAACAACTATTTTCATACTGAAAGCTGCTCAGCTTCTTAAGACTACTGTGTAGGAAGCACGTCCTGAAAACATCCTCCCTGTGGACGGTTGACAGGAAAGCAGAAGTGGACCTTAGGTGGGATCAGTAGGGGGGTGATAGAGACACACCAACAACTAGGTGAAGGGGGATAGAGTGGAGGGGGGGGGGGGCCGAGGGAAAGGGCTGTGCACTGATGGGCTCAAATCAAGGAAAGTGTCGGTGGGCGGCGGGAGGGGGGGGGTCTGGGGAAAACGAAAAAAGGGAATTGCGTGGGCTTAGGTGGGGGGGGAGACACTCACACTGACAAACGTCGGGCTTAAGAATGCCTGCAGACTGAGAAAGAAACTACAGCTAAAGGAGGAACTTGTGTTGAAAAGGCGCATGTTGCATAGCAAAGAAAAGGAGGGACCCCACTTCTTGAGACGCTGGGGGGGGAAATAAACAATCCTTCCCGCAGAAGTCAAGAGCCTAACTAGAAACATGAAAACTGGGAGTGAGTCGAAAAGACTACGACCTCAAACTGGAGTGGGAAGACTGGCAGTGCTATTCAAAAACGGCTTGAAGGAAAGTGCCCACGCCAACAGATCCAACGTTGAGAACAGAGTTGTGAAAAAGGAAAAAACTCGGGGGACAGAAGCTGCAACGAGTAAGGGGGGTTTTCTGACAGTCTCAATAGGAGGGGAAGGGGGGCAAAACAAAATGAATAAGAAAAAACACAAGACGTTTGCAGGGGGAGGTGGCGATGGGGAAAAGAAAAATGGTGGGCGATGCAGAGTCCAGCTGAAACAGCGAATAGGTCAGCCTGCTTGAAAATTAGCGATAAACACACATTGGTCGGGAGGGGGGTACAAAAAACGCGGAGGTCAATGGCGGAAAAAAGAATCAGGCCTCGTGGCGCGGAGGACCTGATGGTGGGGGCGCGTTTTTCTTGAAGAACAAAAAAAACAAAAACACACGGCGTGCGACATCCTGGTTCCGATATGCAACTCCAGGTCCGACCACTACAGCCTGGGGGACAGGAGGGCACTGGGAAAGGGGCAAAAAAGACAAGGAAATAACACGCAGGAGCAACTCTAGTCAGCAAGTAAATGAGCGCTTACTGGAGGAAAACTGGTGACCCGGTAAGACCATCATGCTAGCCCCGCCGGATCGCAAATAATGAACGTAATTTTGCAGAGGGAAATCTGAATAACAGGGGGCAGGGGGCACCGCCCCGGTGGAGGGGGTTGAGACCCACCACCACTCGCATTCATCTCTTCCAAAAAAGACAACCCGGTTCTTGGTTTCTTTTGGTCCGCGGAAAACTTCAGGGGGAAATAAGATTTGGGTGAGATCTGGTCCGTCAGAAAAGGTATCCAACCCACGACTTTACCAGTGAGAGTGGAGGCTGATTAAAAAAAAAAGAAAAAAGCCGGGTAGGAAGGTCGGTGGGGTAATCAGTCTCCCGCAGGTATTTAGGGGGGGGGAACATACACGTCGTCGGGCAACTGAGGGGGGGGGTCTGTGTTTCTATCGACGCTACTACTCACAGCTGAAGGTTGAAGGACAAAGTCTCATGGGGACAATCTACTAAGGAGAAATAAGTAGGAGTTTAGACAGAGGGTAGCGAGGGGGAGGCTTGTGCCCCAGATCAGAAAAGTCAGCAACGAGGTCGAAAGCCCTGCGGTGCACTTTGAGGAAGATTGGGACAGGGCATACGCCGGTCAGCATGGGGATCGCTTAGAGGGCGGGCGGGGAAACTACTTTAGAAGTCAACTTCTACGGGAAAATCGGGTGCACGTGGCAAATCAGAGATGAGCTCAAGTTGTACCGAAGTTTGAAAACAGAAAGCATAGGAAGTTTGGCTCCAAGCGAGAATATCAGAGGACGCAAATCGGTAGGGTCGCAGTGCTTCACCTCGGCCGGGAAGGGGAGGGGGGGGGGACTGAGGGGGGGGGAGCCGCTTTGCAGGGGGAGACTCGTACTCAGAAGCATGTAATAAGGTTTCGCTGGGGGCCATAAATGCCGAGTAAAAGACAAACGATAGATAGAAAAGGGGAGGCGGGGAAACGGGATCCTCAATTCTCATTAATGAGGAATGACCAAAAAGAAGAGCGCATCTTGGGAGAAATAACAAGCGCGTGGGTAAACTTTAAGGTAACTGGACTTTTCATACCCCAACCGACAGCTTTGGCAACGGTCCCTGGTTTGTCGAGGGTGCCTATAGGAGTGTAGAATCAATTGCACACACCTGGATCATCTCATCAAAAAAACAAAACTTATTAGAGAGAGTAGACACAAAGGAGGTGCTAAAAAAAAAACGAGACGAGTAACACCAGGAGGAACGGACACCTTTGATCAGACAAACGGTTTTAGGACCACCGTTACAATAAAAAGTGTACCTTAAAACAGAGGTTAAAAAGTTTATGAAAGAGGAGGGTGGACACGCATACAGAATCACGCAGATTTGTTTTATTAAGTCGAGAAATCCCTTCTCATCGGTGAAGAAACTCGAGGATTCAGAAAAAGAGCAGTAAAGGGGAAAGAGAAGATGCATGACAATGAAAAGGAAAAATCTAGAAGAAACGCTCAAAAAAGAAAAAGGAAAAAACAAAAACGTACGGAAAAAAAGAAAAGAACCTCTTTCCCTTAGTGATAGTGAAGTCAAAAGCTTGGAAAAAAGCAACCTAATGAATTGCAGTTTGGGAAATCGGGACAAGGGAGAAGACAGAGTGGGGAAAGGGGAGGGGACAAATTAACTAAGGGACCTAGGATGGGAGGAGAACTAAGCACAGCCTATCATAGAGAACCAGATACAGCGAGGAAAAAAGGAGTCGTGGGACTTAAGAACATGCAAACAAGAAGGCGACCTAGGGGAGGGAAGGAGGATATGGTACAGGAGAAGAGAAGGTCCTGAAAATCTGTGTCGCAATCCAGAAGGAATTGGCGGAATAGAACGACAGATGGCAAAACACATGAGACGGTCGGGCCTTCCCTGCAAATTTGACTACTGGGTAGGGAGAAAGCGTAAAATCGCAAACAGAAGAAGGGCCATCAAATTCAGAAGAACGGGAGGTAAATCCGCCAAAAACATCCTTAGAAAAAAAGTAACCCCACCGGAACAGAGTTGTGGTAAGAAAACTCCTGGCTAAGGGCCCTGGAGAGGGGTGGGGTGAGAAACTGGATTAGGCCAACGCTGTCACAAAGAAAAAAAGCTGTGGAACAGGAGGTGACCAGAAATCAACCTCAAGGTCGGAGGGCGTGATAGAGAGAAACATGGGGGTGCAAACTCACCAGAATGAAAAAATAACGTGGAACAAGATTATATGAGCGCTGGAGAGGAGAGAAGTATTCACTTTAATTGTTACCCAAATGGGTCTCTGCGACGCGTGGATATGCGCATGAGGAGACGGACTAAAGGAAAAAAAAAAGGGCTTGTGGTGGCAATCTTTTTCAGGGGGGGCCCATGAGGTTAGACCTGGCGAGGATTGGGGAAACCAGCAAAAACCAGTCGGCGATAAGGCGGGTTGGTGCAACTAGAAGAAAAAAAGATACAAAACAATGAAGTAACCTGCAAGAGGCAGCGAAATTGTTTCTCCAGAACGAGCGTGGGGACCACACCGAAAATTATGGATAAAAACCGATGGAGTTCAGCAAAACAGGTAGACGAAGGAAAATCTTGAGAAAGGGAAGTCAGCAGCACCATTCAGCAAGGGGAATAGAGAAAGAGAGGAAACCTCGATCACTACGGATGGTCGGGAATCGATCGTTGAACCCCTGCAGATGGTAGTAGTCAAAGAAAAAGATGGACGAGTTGAAAAAAGGGGGAGGACACACAAGACAAGCGGCGACACACTGAGGGACGAACAGTTTTCTATTCTGGGGCGTCGGAAGGAAAAGTGATGGAAGGAAAGCCAGCACCAAGTTGTGGGAGAGGTTCAACTCAAAGGAGGGGAAGGTTTGAGGGGGCAAGCCTCGGGGGCAGGGGGAAAAGGAGAGAGATTCTCCCCCCAAATAAAACGGAAATTCAAAAAAGGCCCTTTTATGGCTCATTCTGAACCGAGCAGCCAAACATGGAAAGGAGGGGGGAGTTCTGAGTCATGTCTAAGGAAATGGATACTACTAGGGAGGAGGGCAACGTCTTATCCTCCTCTTGTAGGTGCGGTAAAGGAAGAGATTTCAATTTGGGGGATCAGGGGGATGATTGGTTCTCAAACACAAAAAACGGAAGATGGGATTAAAGATGAACCAGACAAAAGAAAGGAAAAAATCACGGGGAGGAGTATTCAAAAAAAAAACAAACTCACACAACCAAAAAACAAAAACCGCCGGTGCATGGTCAACGAAGGGCGGGGGGAGAGAAAAGTCTTCTTGAGGCCTGAGCAAGGACTAAGACCTACAAAGAGGGTCCGTTTGGGAAAAAAAGGGCTCCGGGTAAGCAGAGGACATAAAGGGGCTGGGGAAGCGACCATTCTCTAGGTCGGGCATCAGAAGATGGGGGAGTAGGGTGAAATACTTAACCTATTGCCGTGCCATCTCTCAACAGTCAACGGAGCGGTTATTGAAAAACTACTACTCAGATCAAGTCCGTTGTATTCTTGGATTTCGACCTAAACACGCTGTCACTTACAGACAACAGCATAGACCGTTTGTTTCGAAAAGTGGGGTGGTGCGGAAAACTGGTCCACTTGGACGCCGGGCTGAAAACAAAAAACACGGGGTTGTGAAGGGGGGAAAAGCCATTAAAAAAGAAAAAGGCAGTGAAGATAGCTTACCACACTGTCGGGATAAAATGCTTGGCTAAAAAAGCACTGCAGGAAAGGGGGTGAAAGGCAAGACGTCCGCGGAGCGAGGGAAAGGGGGGAGGGCGTGGGGGGAGGAGGAGACGGGTGCTGTCCTATTGCGCAGACAGGATTTGGACACACCTCGGTAAAAGAGGGGTCGAAAAACGACAGGGGAGTCATCTTCGAAAAGAAGAGGTCAGAAGTGCTCGGCTGACCAGAATTGGGGCGACTCTTTGTTCTGGCAGCGGACAAAACAAAACAAAGGCGAAACCCTGGGGGTCCGGAGGCTGCACTCCTGACAGAAGATAAAAGGACATAAGCCAGTAGGAAAGGGAGGAAAAATAGTTCATCTCGACGGGGATCCCTCAAGATATCTCAATACATGAACGAGCCGACATTCGAACAAAAAGGGGGGGGAAACATGGGGGCACGGGTCCATACATTCGACAACCTGGCAGGGCGCACCGAAACGCAGAAAACGGCCACTCACACTAACATAGATTGTGCGGGGTGGGGGAGAATCGTGACATTTATCAAGACCCAGTTGAAAAGTGGGGGGGGGGGGGAAGTCCTCGCGAAACCGACTAGAGGTAGGGTCTATTAGAGGGAACTGGCAGGGGAAATCACCTGTTTTGTATACCGGAGTGGGCAATGTTAACAGAAAACCCACCCGCACAAGGGTCAACGTATAAAAGTGGTGCCACACGAATGTAGGGGAAAGGAGTGGGTATAAGGAGGACTGGACGGAGTGGGCAGGGGGTGTGGGGGACGGGGCAAAGGGATGGCGCGGGTGGGGCCGGGGTGTGGAGGGGGGGCAGTAAGGGGAGTGGGGGGGGGGGATAAGTCGGTTGGGGGGGAGAAGAGGTACTAAATGGGCTCCATCACCAGCGGAAGTGTTGATTGCACCTAATGAAATGAATGGCATCAGAAAATCGAGCGGCCGAAGCGTCGAATTGGGAAAAAAAAAGAAAAAGGAGAGCTTAAGAAGGAACCTCCCAAGAGAAGAAGGTTCACGAGGGGGAAAGTTCCGAAAGGGGATCAATTTGTCAGTTGAAGGACGCTGGGGTGGAGATCAAGCTCTGGAAAGGGGGGTAATCAAAAGGGTGGGGGGGTGGGACGCTTGTGATCTATAAGGCTTGGCAACAGGGGTTGAGCGAGAAAGCTGAACTGAACACAGGAACTGTCAGTAGCCTCCGGGAAATCCTTAACGATAGTTGGTTAACGAACACTACAAAGAAGAGGACGGGTGTTTGTCCAATGGGAAGAAAGAGCACTTTAACCCGACGGGGAGGGTAATTTTGGACAGATTGAGTTGGGAATACGCGGCCGGAGAGATAGGGGGCAGCTTTTCAGTCTCTCTGCAAGAAAAGAAACAGAGGAAGAGTACCCGTTAAAGGGGGAGGGGGGGGCATCCAGGCGAGTTGTCGAAAAGCGCAGGTGAGAAGGCTTGGCTACTTACCCAACACGCAGTCCTCTTGCTGGGGTAGGAGGGTGCCACCCAGCCGCTACATCAGTTGGGACGAAAGCACTGGGGAAGGGGGAAAGGTGAAATGGTACCGGGCTGGTTCCTTAAAAACAGCGTTACCGTCCCCTGGTGAAAACATAATTGTTCATAAGCGCGTTATGAGACCCTGGAAGAACGTAATAAGAAAACGTCAAAAAAAAAGGAAGGAAAAGAATAAAAGTCCGTGTGCCCGGATTCAAAGAAAAAGAGATGAACGCGAGCGTCGGAAGGAGCGGAAAGGAGGGGGTTACCATCAAGAAAGAAAAAAACTGGTCCCAGCCTTTATTAAAACGGATGGAAGAGTGACCACAAGACTCTCACTAGAGTGTGTAGTCAAAGAAAAACAGCCGTTACGTTGTCAACGGAAAAGAGGTGGGCAAACAAGAAAGGGGGAAAATGATAGGAGAATCAGAGCACGGAAAGCTGTCCTCTCCTATCCTAGGCAACCAGAGGAGAGAAAAACTCACTGAGAACCACGTAACGCAGAGGGAGAGGGAGTAGCGACTGAAATAAAAAGGAAAGGAGTTGTTCAAAATTTTGGTGTCGGGCGTGAGGGAAGGTCGTCGTGGAGCGATAGAAGGGAGGCGGGAGGGGGGAGGTGGAGCGGAGGCAGTGGTACCGGAGTTGGAGGAAAAAGTGGCAAAATAAAAAGGAAAAAAGGAAGGACCAGCGAAAGCGGGATGCAGACACCCCGTAAGACCAGGGAAAAATCATGCTTGCATCATCGAATTCAGGTAGAGGGGGGGGGCCGGAGATACCAGAGAGAAAGTCAGGTTAGAAAAAAATTAATAGAGGGAGGCTGTGCACAGGACATGGTCAGGGCCTTAAAACAGTAGGAAAGGTGGCCAGCAAAGGGAAAAAGACTCCAAAGAAAAAAGTAACAAGATTGGCAAAGAAACCCAAGAAAGCGAATGCAACGAAAATCAACATCCTGTTGTAAGCCAACGAAAGAAGTCGAAGGTGGGAATCGGGGGTTGGGGCGTTCTCACAACGGGATGGATACAAACTCGTTCAGAAAAAAAAAGAGTGATCCCCGCGTTCAACATAATAACCAATGGGGATACTGTAGGGATGGAACCGCGCGAGGGTGTGCACAGATCGAAAGAAGACAAAAACGTGCACCTAGTCGAGACGGGCGTGCCGAGGCTAGAGTTAAAACAGTGAGTCCAAGGAGAAAAACGAAGAATAAGAAAGAAATCAGAAAAAAGCGGCGTAAATTCTACTGGGGGGAGGAGATGGTGCAGAGATGTGGTAAGGGGGTCTAGTTCCTCCCGGGGGGACCAGAGGTCTCCTTAAGACGGAGTGGCATCCCAAAAGCGTCGTGCCAGGGACGGGGGTGTGGTTGGTGGAGAGGGGGAAACAAGAAAAAAAACTCACACCATGGGAAGAGAACGGGCTATTGGGTGGACGAAACCTTAGACGCTCGTGTTTGACCCAAAGAAAAGATGTGAAATAAAGAGCGCATCTCGTGGGAAAAGGTATCCAACAGACGGGTCACAAACCACCCACGAAAAAAACAACGGACCCACCACAAAACCCAAAACAACACCCAAAAAAACCGCCAAACCCCCCCACACCAAAAAAGGGACAAAAGAAAGGAACAACCGGAAAAAAGTAAAATCCTATGATCCGCGGGAGAATCTTCTTCATCTCCCAAAAAACGTGCAAAGAGAAATAAAAAGTCTCTACAGACCTGCTAGACGTATTTGGTTTACTTGAGGGATAGGGGGAAACATAATTGCCGTCAAGAGAACGATGTGAAGCAAGAAACAAGCCGACGAAAGAAAGGCGGAAAAACACCGTCCCTCTTGACGACACAGCTGGTCATACCAACTGTAAAAATCTCTTTCAATGCAAGACGGGGGAGGACCCTCAAGATAACACTAAAGGGAAGGTAGAAATACCTCGTTGGCCTTTGGGCGATGGATGCACTGGAAAAAAAGAATGAAGATTCATCTCGGGATGACCGCCCCCCAGAGGCTAAGCAGTGAGGGGACAAAAACCTTTTGGTAAAACTGAGGACGGAGCAACTTAAAAAAAACTATGTTGAGGAAGGGCGACTGAGCAGGCATTCAGAGAACACGTTAGACACGCGGCAAAATCCTCACGCAGACTGTGGGTTTCCAGGAGAGGGAGGGCCTGGAGTGAATCAGGGGGGGGGGAAGGGTAGC
>Ga0179593_1356674_pt1 | contig 10261 bp, 10 predicted proteins | sample CZODoug2_1_08_16_FD_185931 | JGI IMG/M metagenome (GOLD analysis project Ga0179593, IMG submission 185931) | Vadose zone soil fungal communities from Angelo Coast Range Reserve, California, USA - CZODoug2_1_08_16fungal (PacBio error correction) | ecosystem: Environmental > Terrestrial > Soil >...
CTAAGAATAAGGGAGAGCAGAAGCCAAAAGGACCAGAAACGATTAGCGGTGAGAGTATAGATGGTCCTTATCCTCTCCGCGGAGTTAAAGAAGCGGCAACGCAGACAAAAACAACGAGAAGAGCAAAAACACAGTTCAGGTCAAGATTTCGGAGGGGATGCAGGGGAGTGGGACGACATAAAGGGGCGTCCCGCCCTCAAAAAGACGAAAAGCGGACTGAATAGAGTCTAAACCCAAGAAGACAGAGGAATCAAAGAAGGACAAGAGTCATTTTTAATTCAGTGAGCAAATGAAGGCAAGTGAATGGAAAAAAGTAAGTGACACCAGATGAGAAAGAGCGGGAAAAATAAGCAGAAAGCTCAAAAAATCTTCTCGTACGCACAGAAAGGAGAGCAGAGCCTTTCTAGAGGGGGTACAAAACTTTGAAAATACACAGAGGGACCGAAGGATGGGGAAAATATCAAGGGGAAAAAGCGAAGAGGAAAAAAAGGAGAGGCATGAGCCCTCTTTGTTGAGGGAAAAAAAGGGGGTCAACCCTAAGTCGCACGATGGCCTCAGGGTTTAAGGTGAGAAAAACGGTAAGAAGTCGGGGGGGGCAATCCAGGATGACCAACGACAACCAAGAGGATTTTGGAACTTTATCAAGTCAGAGGGAGACGGATAGCCGGAGGAGGGAAATCCTGCTAACTAGGGAAAAACAGAAAAAAACGAGGGCGAGAGGAGTTCAAAATCCACCCAAGCGGAAATCCAGAGAGAGGGACTCGAAGAGCCGGGTAGGGGCGGGCCGGGAACTTCTCTCCATGACGAGCGAAAGAGATCTGCACGAAAGGTCCACATAGAAAAAAGGATCATCAATCATAAACGAGGGGAAGGGGGGAACGGGGCTTGGGGGGGAGACTCGGAAACAAAATAGCCTTAGGACCGAGGAAAGCGGAAAGGCACCAATCCAAAGGATTCTTAAGGGTACTTAGCAAAAAAAGGGTGGGGAAAAAATCGCATCTCGTCGCCCAAGGAAATCAGCATCCGAAAAAACGCTGGGGGGAAAAACAAACACGGAGGAAAAAAATTGGCAGGGGGGAGGGCGCGACTGGAAAAAAAGGAAGAGTGTCTAGATGGGGAAATGAGCCAGGGCTATTAGAAAAATCGGGAGCAAAAGGATTTTTCAACAAAGCTATGAAAACGTGCTTAGGGCACCCGTGTCAGAACTATCCGAAAACCCAAGGGCGTGAAAGGTTTATGTGGACCTAATAACTACCCGACGCAGTTATAGGGGCGCTTAACTCTCAAGAAGTCAGAGAAGAACGTCTGGACGGATCACTCAGCAAATAAAGAGAATGGAGAACCCCATAACCCGCTCAAAAGAGTTAGTGTAAAGCGCTACCGTAAAAAAGCCACATCAAGATACGATCGAGATGATAGCAGACAGAAGAGAGAGAATCTCTGGATAAAACCTTCAGTGCTCCATTTAAAAATCTGCCATTCTCAAGTAACTCTCGCGACATGGCCTCTTAGGAGGTTCGAAAGATTAAGGTCGGGCTAAAAAGGGGGGGGGTAGAACACTCGATGAGTGATTAATGTACACTTAGGAAGTGTGGTGGTCTTAGCTAGAATTGATGAGTCTTTCGAGTCGTTGAGTAAGCATAAGTATCATCTACTATCGAGCACGGAAGGTCTTACTGAAATAGATCAACACAAAAAAGGGGATTGGTAAAAAAAAGAGAGAAGGGGAAGAGCGTAAGTTTCTAAGGAGGTGGCTTACAAGTGGGACTAACTCCCCTCAGAAAAAGGAGATAGCAAAGGGGGAACTACTACGCTGAAGGGAATCCAATACCTGAAAAAATCACTGAAGCATTTGCAGGCGCAGCAGAGTTTGAAAACGTTCTACTTGACCTATAGAGGTACCTTATTTCTCAAATATACTGTCGAGAGAGCTCGTCAGGAAAGGAGTTTACATGGGGAAAAAACGACTGGTCTAGGGAATAGTTGTCTTAGCCAAGGATCGAATTAAATCTAAGAAGGTGCTCTCTTGTTTTATGGTCATGGGGAAATAGAAAAGGATCTGAGAATTCTTGAGCATCCCGGGGGGAGGGGGAGGGCCAGTTTCGGGTGACGGAAAAGAATGTGCTACGGGGTCAGAGGGGATGTTCTTTTAGGTGCAGGGGGAAGCTTCGTGGTAAGCAGGGGGAACGAATTAGCATGTGAGATGTTTTAGGGTCCAAACTCGGGGGTGTTTTCTTAATCGCGAGGGGGAGGGGATGGGGGGATAAAAGCAAGTCCGCAGTGTAGGGCAGGGAACGGGCAAAGACCGGGGGTCGATTCGAAGAGAGAGTCGGAAGCCAAAAAACGATTTTGCGGAAAAGCGCGACGAAAGAAGAAATTGCCTCTACTCTACTGGTTGAGGAAAAAAAAGCGGGTACTGGGTCGGGACGAGGGACGGTCGACGAAAAAAAGAGGAAAGAGGGAAGCTGGAGGAGTCAGGGAGGGGGGGAAAAGGGGGGGTCCGCGGGCGGAAGAGGATGAAGGATTGGGAACAAGTCAATTCGGCGAGGGGGGGGGAGGGTAAATCGGGATGGGGGAGGGGCGAGCGGGGGGACGACGGATACGGGAAAGGAAAGCAGCGAAAAGAACCCAAAGGGGTACTAAAGAAGGATCAGAGAGTAGAATGGTCGGGGGAAAAATACTCATCAATCTTGAGAAAAGACCAAGTTCAGGGCAGGTGGTTCATCGGTTTACGAAGAAGGAGCAAGGGAAGGGGTCGACTGCCGGAGAGACTTAAACTAGACTATGAGAGAAGGGACAAAGAGGTGTGGTCCGTTTGCGACGCGGAGAAGAGCATTAAGGGGGTCTCCAATCTCACAAGAGAGGACGAGGGGGAGGAATATTTTGACAAGCGAACAAAACGAGGGGGATACATCGGCCGACTGGGAGACGAAGGGGCAGGGCAAGACGCGCGAGAGGACCCCAGGGGCAGTAAGCATATGGGGGGGGGTTTGATTTGAAAGCTCTCCAGCATAAGATCAGAATAATGGCTATCTGGAAGGGGCAAAAGACTAGGGGGGGTGGCGGGGAAGAAAAGGTAAGGGGAATATTTCAGGAAAAAGAAAAAATAGGTGGGAAGGAATAGCACCGTCACTTGAAGAAATAAAAAAGAAAAAAACTACGGTAATCGGGAGTGATAAATTTGCTCCGAACAATAGGTGGGGGGGAGCCCTCACCTAATTTTTCAAAGAAGAAGAAAGTCTTAACGAGGGAGGCGGGACCCGGGGAAAAAGGGTGGGGGACGTATAAGGGGATCTCAAAGCAAGACTCCCAGACCGACCCTGTTGGGGGACTGGAAGTTCGGGGAATGTCGTGGGAGCTTCGGTGGGGAGGTTTTGCTTCTCCAAGGAGGTCAGGAAACGGAGGCGGTCGTTCTCCGTCCGAGGCCCGTTAAATTTGAGGCGGTTTTCGCATTATCAGCATCGAACTGAACCCGCCTGCAGGAGGGTGCCAAAGAACAACCTTATAGTAAAAGTCGATAAGAAGAGCGACGGGAAGAACAACGTACGTTCGGGTTTTCCAACATCACAGGGGGCAAATGGGGGGGGGAGGAACCGAGGTGAAGGGGGATCGTGCGATTGGGTAGATAATGGAAACTACAAAGAGACAGATGAGATAAGGACTCGAGTTCATGATAAAAAAGGATTGCCCTATTAAAGAGGGGTCGGCTTGGTGCTACCGGAACAATCAAGCCTATTGGGTACATTAACGGTTATGTAAACGAAGCGGCGGGGAGATGAAGGCTCAACTTGATCTGATACATGGCGGGACCCGTTCATCAGTTCCTCTTTCTGAAAGGGGGTCCGGGGTGGGCGGTAGTCGTGCGGAGAGGTGGGGAAGTAGTTCATCCAAAGCCTATTTTCAAACACAATTTGGAATTGGCCGGCAAAAGGGGGCAGCCATACAAAGTCCTCCTGCCAGGTTTTTCTAGGACCTCAGAAGTAGAGAATGGTTGAGGATGGGAGTGGTACTGAACATTTCCGCAAAGGAAGCCTGTTTCAGGCTGGAAAGACATGGTATTCTGTTGTTTAGGGGGAAAGGGCTCCACACCCATTAGGAGGGGAGGGAAAAAGAGGGAGAGGGGAAAGAAAAGCGAGAAGTAGGTTGAACAGAAGCGGAAAGTGCGAAAGGTAACATTGTAAGAAAGAAGAGAAAGAGAAGACTTAACCTCCCTAAGTAGGAAGGTTGATAAATTTTAGGAACTACCCTCAAGAAAAATCGAAGGAAAGGGGTTTAAATCCTGGGGGGAAGGAAAAAAATATCTCTATAAGCAGAAAGCATCAAAAGGATCCACCGGACAGAGAACTGTACCTCAGGGAGAAATGGCGAAGTGAAGGAAAGGACCGATACTAGAAAATCTGGAAAAACTCGTGGGGCGGTGGTTATTTCAAATAAGGGATCATGAAGGGAGAAACCTAGAGGCCAAAAAAAAAATAAAAAGTTTAGAAGAAGAAATGAAAAGGAGGGAAAGATAGTTTGTCTCAGAACTTATACCCAGGGAGATGAGCAATGAGAGAAGAGGCAGAAAAGAAAAACGGTATGGGTGAAAACCCAGAAGGAGGGTCGAAAAAGGCAATTTTTTGTCCTCGAGCACGGGGGAAAACGTGTCAGAGAACTGAAGAAAAAACCATCGGAAAGACAGTAATGAAGAAACTGTACTCTTCCTATCATCCAGAGGGAAGGCCGAAGGATCATTCAAACTATCGTACACCAAAAAAGGAGGTGTAGGTCGGGCTTACAGTCTTATTAGCCAAGTTTAAAGTGTAAGCAGAAGAAAACTTTTTTAACGTAGGGGGCAGGACCTAGAAGATCAAGCAAACTCGGTAGGGATCTCAGAGAAAAAAAAAAATCAGTCAAGTAGGCAAAGGTATAGAGAGACATCTTAATTCACTTGTAAGAGATGGCATGTACCTGTGAGAGAAATCAAAAGCAACTATCGCACTAATCAGGACCAAATGACACGGGCTGACAAACCCAGAAGCTCAATGACATAAATGCCCTCTCTCTTGGACCGGAAACTAAGGGCAAAGAAAAAAAGAGTTTGTCACACAAGCCGCGGGGTAGGATAAGAAGGGAAGGAGCAGGAATGGAAAACAAGACTGGAGGCCAGATGAAATGGTCACCAGCATCGAGCGAAATTTCGGTCTGGGGGGGAAGAAAACCTTAGAAATCGGCTAACGCGGAAAGAACAGCTTTGAACTGGATCAAACATAACTGGAGTACCTATATCCGAGGAGACAGGAAGGGAGGACGGCTGGGCAAAATCGATACCTAAAAAGTTTTGAGGAAGTGGTTGGAAAAAAACCATATCGAGCGAAAGCTCGACGGCGAAGGGTAGAGGAAGACTCGCCTATCAAAGTAGCGAGACGTAAAGCGAAAAAAAACACATAAGCCTAATTTACTAAGACTCATGAGATCAGACTGGGTCATGGAGGAGACATCCACTTCCAAGCGACGCCGAGTCACACCAAATAAGCGAAGGGCTCAAAAAAAAAGCGTGAAATCTAGAGAGGGGGACACAAAATGATCCATCTACGCACGCGGTGGGTCGACACCATTCTCTGGAGAAAAAAAAGTAGTCGAGGAATTTAAAAAAAAAGTCCGGAAGTGCGGAAGTTAAGGAATCCAGGGGTCAGAAGAATATCAAAAAAACAGTTGATTGTGGAAAGAAAAAAATGGCTAGAACTGGAGCCGTCCAAGCCTCCGATCCTAAACAAAACCAAAGTGCACCCATTTTTGAAGGAAGACAAGAAGAGCTAAAGTTCCCTAGGATCAAAAGAAACCGCGAATCCCAATTATGGAATCTCAAATAAGAGCTGCAAAAGCACAGCGCTGCCCAAAGATTTAAAGCAAGAAAACTTAAGAGCGTACGAGCTAGGAAGGGAATCTACCGCTGAGGATAGCCAGGTAGCAATTTCAAAGAGCCATAAAGACCGGGGTACCCACGAGCGGAACGAAAGATCGGGGGGTCACTTTCCGGTTTAGAGGAAAATTCACAATAGGAGAGGGTGGGAATAAGAGAGTTGGATCTGGAGGGTGGGATTTTCTTAGCCTCGGGAAGGGGGGAGAAGCGGGAAAATACGGAAAGATTCACGAAAATGGGGAAGGTATCGCCTCACAACAAAAAGAGCATATCCACTCTCTCGATACGGAAAGATCAATTTGTTAGAAGCGATTAAACAAAGTCATCTCGCGGACAACTAAAGAGCAGCCACAGCGAAGAAATATACGGAGAGAGAGAGCGCAGCTGAACTGATACAAAACAACGAAGCGTTGCATAGTAATCATAGGACCGTCTTGCGACGAGGGGGGGCTTGGGATCTCTGCCGGGAGACGAGGAGCGAGCGATATCTCAGGACCCGAGAGCGCGGAGGAGGAAGGTAGGCGGGAAATGACTAGGTGGGTTCTGGAGGGAAGGTCAGGGCAGTCTCTTAAAGGTTAAGGAAAAAAGCAGGGGAGGATGGTCACACTCCATCTCTTGTAGGGTTCAGAGGAGGGGACTAATTTTTTTAGGGACAGGCGGGGTGGGGTCAGGAAAGAATGTGGGAGAAGGAATCGAACAATTGCGGGGGGCAATAACCTTGTCGAGAAACGAGAGTTCGCATCTGGTCAAAAAAAGAAGGAAGTGGGGGGGGGGAAAAAAAAATCGCCGGGAAGCTGTCCTCATTCTTAATCGAGGGGGAGAAAAAGGGACTTGGCAGGTCGGGGCCGAGGGGCACCGGGCGGTATTCACTCAGGGAATAAAAGGCGCGATTGTTAACTGAGAGGAGGGGGAAAAGGGAGGGATGACAAAACGAGACTCAAGCGGAGGCGAGTTGTAGAAAATTCAGGGATGTGTACGGGAGGCGAAGAGTGGGAAACACATCGAGCGGGAGATAGATGGCCTGAACAGCATAACGCTGGACCTCTAGGGGTTCTATCATGAATTAGAAAATAGTAAGGTTCCTGGCGGAGGGGGCAAACGGTATTGGCAACAAATAAAGCAGAACTGGACTCGGTGGTCTACGGGTGTGGCAGAGGCATAATATGAGGGCTCATCCTCTAATCGTCGCAGAGGCGAACTGGAAGAAAAGGGGCACCAGGGTTGGTCGTTTGAGCGAAGCGGAATTCAAACGATCTAGGTTTGACAGATAAAGAGTGGAGGATGTACAGGCGGGCAATCGAAAACTGCGGATCATAGGCGCCTTGTATCATCAATAGAGGGACAAAGAGAGTCGACCAATGCGGAAGGAGAGGGTGGGGAAACAAAGCTTCTGCGTCGGGCCCCATAGCAAGAGAATAGGGCGGGCGTAAAGGGAGATGTAGGTGGGGTCTTCATGGGGAGGAAGAAGGGGGTTGCAAGGGGGAGTGGGTGGAAGGGTAAATACGCTTAACCGCCGAAAGAGGCCAAACTGAAGGGACTCTCATACCGGGACTCCTCAGCCGCATGTGTGGGGGAGAGAGCCCATGGATCTACTCGGGGGGGGGATGAGGCTCTTTGGAGGAACGAGTTCAAAAAGGGATGGCGGAAAAGTAAAATGGCTCGATAAGAGAGAGAGACAAAGTGGGTGAAGGCGCTATGCGTGGAATTTCTGGGGAGGTAGGGAGGGGGAAGGTTTAGGGATAAGAAATGGATAGAAAGAATCGGGATCAGTCTACAACTTCCCTTGAGGAAGATGGGGGTCGTGAAGTAACGAATGAGGGGGGGGAACCTCTCTCAGGGGGCCAAAAAAAAAGGTATACCGAAACGTTGGGCAAAACAAAAAGGGGTCGTTGAAGGGGAAGACCCTTATCGACAAAAGGAACTGGGGGGGGGGGGGCTATGGGGCCGCTAACGGAGCGATCGAAAGTCGGTTAGACCACACCCTGATGATAGACCGGGGGGGCTGGGAAGGGTGCTCTGGCGAAGGGAGGAGATAACGGCATTCCGCAGAGTTCTCGGAGGAGGGTCCTCCGGAATGGAATTTGGCGGGAGAGCGGTTAAAAAACGTCATCAGGCAGCGGGCGCGAGACCGGATGAGGGGGAAGGGGGCTATCATCTTTGACTGCCAAGCACGTATTGGAACAAATTCTGCGGAGGGGGACAACCATCGTGGGACAGTTCGGGGGGAGGTGGACCCCCTACTACTATGTGTTCGCTGGGCGGTACCGGGACATTTCCCCAGAAGGACGGCCTTTCCGGCGGGGGTAACGTTCGAGATGGGAGGGCTGGAGGCTCTCCAACACCCACCGGAGAGGAGGAAAAATATGGCGAAAAAAAGCAAGGAAAAAAAGGGTAGCCGGAACCGTCCGAGCAAGAAAATGGAAAGGGCAAAGAGCGAAATAAGAAGGTCGAATTTAGGCGGCCAAAAATCAAGAACTGAAAGGTAATTGGGGGGGGGAAGGCTGGCCATCCGCCACGGCAAGGAGTGTTTAATATTGCAGGAACATTAAGCGACGCCCTGCTCAGAAGAAGCACGATGAAGCCGGACCGAAATGAGAAGAAGACCGAAGAGACCAACTAGCGAGCATCACGCGGCAAATCGGGCGGGGAGCTCTGGACCTCCCAGCCGAAAAAAACCCATATTCCAGCAAAGGATTGATTTAGAGCTATCAAGCTTAGAAGGGTCTGCATAGAAAGTTCTTAGAGAGATTCCTATCAGATGAAGACACAAATTTATTGGTGAAAAAAACGAGTCATGATGTTGCGCTTCCCGATGAGGGAGACTAAAAAATAAGTCCAACAAGGAAGGGAAGTAAGAGAAGTCCAGAAGCTCCTGAGTCAGCCACTGCACGCCAAATGAAGAACGCAAAATAGCGAAGTCCACCAATTTTCTTTGGGGATGTTATTTCTTATTAAGGAATAATTTGGGAGGGCAGAGAAACTTTTGAACGCGCCGAACTAAGAGAAGAGAACGAGTAGGAAATCGTGATAAAAGCGCCCCCAAGAAGCAGATGTACCTGTGAACAAGCGCCCTTAATTAAAGGAAGCTAAAAGTAGGAAAGTGAAAGTGAAGCGATTAAAAACCACGAGAGACTCCCATGCAAAGAAACAAGCCCACAAACGCTCGGACATCAAAGGTTACAGAGAGAAGAGACTAATTGCGACTCAGGGGCTTGAAATAAATCTGCAGGAAAGTTGTTCTCAGCACAGATTGAAAATGCTCATGATACCCAACCTGGCAGAGGGAAAGGGGAGGATTCCTCAGCCGCCAAAGGGACTTCCTAGGTGGGGAAGGCCCGCCAAAAAAATCGTTGGCATGCTCTGGCGCCAACAAAATGAGGTGGGCTTTGAATCCGCGATGGCGACCGATGCCGGCGGCTACAGGCGGCTCCCGGCTGCGAAATCGATCAACCTGATTTGTCAGAAGGTTCAAGCGCAAAGGCGCAAGAGAATGCTCGGTACCCCACGGGTCCCGGGTGACCCGAGACTTCGTAAGATCGACGTCAACTCGATCACATCTCAGTGCCACAAATAAGGATCCAGACTTTCACCCAGTTAACTCAACTACTGTAGAATACTTGAAGTTAATTCGGCAACAATAATTTCCATCCGATGAAGGCACAGGACCCACCGGGGAAACAAAGATACTGCCGAGACGGGAAAACACGCGGTTAAAAAAGCGAGCGCGTGCGCAAAAAACCAAAAAACTGGAACGCATAACGTGCGCCATACACGACAAATCACCGCGTAAAAAAGTAGGCCGAAGTCGCGGAGAGCAAGGCTCCAGGGGGTCGGCTGACTACATAAATTTAAAGACGAAAACTAACGGTTTGTCCTCGATTGGGGCCCAGCAGAATCTATTATCGGAAAATCAAACCATATTGGGGAACCGCAAAAGTTCTTTAGAAAGTGCGGGAGAAATACCATAAGACCTGAAAAACCTGTACCTAACACAAATTTAAGGTCCTCCTCCCAAAAAAGGCCTTGCTAAATGGACAGGGGCCAAGACGCAAAAAACGGGGTACAAGGCTCGGGCACTTTAAGCCATCACTCAACTATTGGGGGACCCTCCATCCCAGAACCGCGGAAAAAAAATTATTGCACACGTACGACGCCCGACCAGAAATTGGCACGATCATGCTCTGGCGAGGCTAGCAGTCGAGGGATACAGCACGGGTCCCTTCTCAGCCCGACGAAGCACAAGCTCAGGGGGAGAAGGTCATTTCGTAATCAGTGTATGGGAGTCCGATATGTCTCATGGGAGAAAGTCGTGGAGTGGCATAGCACGGAGAGCGCCGGAGGTCTATCCTGGACATTGAA
>Ga0179593_1429030_pt1 | contig 10261 bp, 7 predicted proteins | sample CZODoug2_1_08_16_FD_185931 | JGI IMG/M metagenome (GOLD analysis project Ga0179593, IMG submission 185931) | Vadose zone soil fungal communities from Angelo Coast Range Reserve, California, USA - CZODoug2_1_08_16fungal (PacBio error correction) | ecosystem: Environmental > Terrestrial > Soil >...
CGCCCGGTCACGTTGGAGAAGGACTTGAAAGTCCGTCGATTGTGGTGGGGGGAGGTTGGTGATTCGATCTTCGAGTGATCCGGGGCAGAAGAACACCCCTCCGCCTTCTAACGGGCACAGGAAAAGGGTAAACGACGAAAAGCGGCAGGTCTGAGCATGACCAATCAGGGGGACCCGCTTGTCGAAGTTTTAAGGCTGGTACGTAGGACGTCATGAGAGAGGAAGTAAGTCCAGCAAGCCCGGGTTGGACGTGGAATTGCATCAAGGCCACGAAAAAAAGCGATTGGGTCGGGAGAGGAAGAGCGGACCGTAGCAAGCAGGAAGGAATTCCGAGGCGTCGTAGATGAGAAATCTGCCGCTTTCAATCAGCCTGGCCTACACTGAGGGGGCGCCCATCCTGGAAAGCACTAAGAAGTCGAAGCCTAACGATAGAAAAAAGAGAGAGGTTTGAAAACTGGTGCTCTCGAGACAGCTCCGTGAAGCGACATCCAAGGGCCTTTGCCGACGAAGGAAAGAGGTCTCTTCCGGTGGTGTCGCAAGAAGGGCCGGGGGATAAGGGTCTGCAGGAGCTAAAAACTTTTGGACCGTACCCAAAATGCTGCGCCTAAGAGAAATAGCAAGAAGGCCCATGAAAGAGTAGTGAGTTGAAGGGAGGAACGCTACGCGGAAGGAAGGGTGTCCGCCGGAAAAAGAAACCGAAAACATCATCGGTCTGTTCGGTATATTGTGAGGGTGGAGAAGAAACACCAGGCGGGTAATAGTGGGGAAAGAAACGAGATCCGGGCCACAACTGGACACCACACCGTTCAGATCCGTGGAGGTGTCCCCCTCTCCTTGAGACACTTTTCGAGCGGAATCGGTGAGTACCGGGGGCGCTACAACATCAGGAGGGAGAGAGCCTCATACGCGGCATAAAAAATGCGTCAATGATTGGGGGGGGTGTAGGCCCTTGAATGTCGACCTCTCCCAATAACTGAAACAGAGAGGAGAGTATGTACAGAAAAGCACGAGTTAACCACCAAGAAAAGTAGCTTCGAATCAAGAAGGGTCTCCTCTTGGGAAAGGCAGCCTCACCGAACGCGGTAGAAAAGGAAAGGATCGAGATAGGCCTACTTCCTACGTGCCTCAGAAAAGAAAGAGCGGCGCTCCTTTAAGGCCCGTCGGAAAAAGATCTTCGGAAAAAAAACGATCGACCAACATAAATAATAGTCGGAGACACAACCCAAATGAAAAAAAAGTCAGGAGATCTGCCTCTCAAGGGACGAAGGCAGGGAGATGTCAAGGTCGACCGTCTAGAAGACGATAAAAGGGTACGGCGAAAAAAAGCGCGGGTGAAGAGAAGGACGAAAACAGAGGTAAGGGCTCTTGGCGTAAAGGGGGTCACTATTCAAACCCGGCGGTAGCCTCACAAAAACCTCAATCGGATGACGAATGGGCTCGAAACTCGAGTGGCTCAGAATCCGAGGAGGGCCCAGCTGACCACCCTGCGAGCTCATTATCTAGGTCGAAAGAGGCACGTCTTACCTGATCATGTTTTTTGCTGCTCAAGAGAGAGCAGCAAAGACCAATCTGAACGTCATTCCGGCGTTATCGCCGTCAAGCGTATAAAAAAGACGAGGCGCTGTCGAAAAAATTGCTTGAGGACGGATAAAGGGCTCTGTACCAGCTGAGGGCTTAGATATAATGAAAAAGGAAGGTTCCCGAAAGCTCAGGGATAACAAAAGCTGTTCAGGGTCCGATATTCAGTAACTGTCCATAACACTCAGAGGCTGGGGTAACTAGGGACCAACTCCTCCTATACGAAGACAATTCGAAAGGATGAAAAAAACAACGAGTGTCGGAAACCATTGCTGGCTATCACTATCATCCCAGCTCAAAGGTCTACCGAGGTCCAATAAAAACGAATTCCCGGAAGGGAAGTTCGGCACAACAAGGAAATATGGAGGGCATAAGAAAGGGGGGATTCCTACGCGGCCAGGCTACTGACTTCTCGAAAAAAACAACGGGGAGTTAAATTAAGAGACCTGGAAGGACACCTTGCCGGGGGGGTTATGTTTGAGGGGAATTGGGATGAGAACCAGTAACTGAAAGTATGAGGGAACTACTTGACGCAAGATAATGCGGACTCTAAAACGGAGCCCTTTTGCTAGGCCACAGCGGGGTGTTAAGACACTGCAAGAAAAAAAAAATGGGAAAAAAAAAAAAACGAAAACTAAAAAGGTCAAAGACCAGAAACCGATTTTCTTAAGGCGAAAGCGGTAAAGAACAAAAGCCAGTCGCACGGTGTCGGGGAGAAAGTCGAGCTGAGGCATGATAGAGCAGAAGTAAGAGCCCACGGCCGCCGCCAGGTGATAACCTAATCGAAGTGGATGACGAAGGAACAGAGGAACGCCAGGAGCCGGGGGTTTCTTATCGGAAGGGGAAAGAAAGACATGAGCATGAGAACTTTTAAAAGGGAAGTTCAAACAAAAAAGCCGAGCTTGGCCTGAAAGACAAGCTCACGGGGGGCCAGCTGGGACGGACGGCAGGGATTTAGAAAAAATGAAGGGATGTCTTCGACTTCAGGCACAGGGATCGGGGGGAAATTACAAAAAAGTTTCCAATCTCAAAACCTCAGGGAAATTCGTGCGGAGGGAGATCGATATTCTTGAACGGAGGGAGAAAAAAGAGGTTCGACTTCCCCCTTGAATCCTCGATCAACAAACGAAGAAACGGGAAAGGGGGTAGGGGACTGATGAAGTCTGTAGAAGGAGCAATAGGGGGGCACGGTAGAGCGTCAAACGAAGAGAAGAGACAGTCAGCTGTCGTGCCGAGTTTAATTAAAAGGCGTCAAAAAAGCCGCCGATCAAATTGGAAAGAGAACAAGGTTGAGGCGATTACTTAAAGTGGATCGGACAACCGTTGAGGGAAGAGTAAGATCGTCCTGGGGTGACCGAGAGAGTTTCCAAACGAAGAAGCCGCGACATTCAGACCGGTCGGTAGACGGGCAGGGAGCCGGATCTCGTGTAGTATGGGGAGTGCCTACATGCAGGCAGGGGAACCAAAAAACGTCGATGAGTGTGTGGAACCAAGGACCCTCGAAGGGTTTTGTAGAAGGGGGTCCCGAAACTAGAGTGGTCCAAGGAGAGAGCCTATTTGCCAGGGAGGACAAGACACCGACGGAACGAGGGTGGGGAACAATCCGGGTCGGCGGCCCTGAGGAAAACAAAGTGGTGAGACGCTAAGACCGAAAGAATTCGACGAAAAAGGAGATGTCTAAGGGTGTTTCGGCGAACCCTGAAAAAACCCGGCCAAGCAAGGTTGGCCGCGTTGCAAACTAAGAAGGAAGAATTGGTGTGGTCTCGAAGAAAAAGGAGGTAAGGAGGGGCCGCAAAGAGAAGGGAAAGGGACCGAAGCCCCAATCCAGGCCAGAGAATATGACCCAAAGTGTGTCATGGAAAAAGAAGGCCGTAGTATTAAGTAAAAATAAAGGGGGGAGAAAAAAGGAGACTCGAGGGGGAGAGATTCACAGCGCTTCTTCATGATAACTGAAATGATGGGCGCAGACGCGAGACGGTCGTGCCTGTCCTAATGGAGATCAAGCTCGCCGAATCTCGACCTCGAATACTGGGAGAAGATCGTGCGCAAAAAGCGACGGCCTGTCTACGCTAAGGGAAAATAAGTAGACACCACTCGAGTGACGACCCTCCGATCATGCCGGACTACTACGCATCATGTCAAACCGCACCAGGGCGCCAGGAAAATGGGCGGGCCCTTCTCCCCAACAAAAATCGGGGAGGAAAATTGCAGTGGGAACGTCCGGAGGCATGGGGTTTTATCTACGTTAAGAGAAAAGAGGGAAAAAAAATCATCACACTCCCCCACCCACAACTGACTCAACCGCCCCCTGACGACGCCAAACCCGAATACGAGGAACCAAATCTAGCAACTCATCTCAAAAACAGGAAGAGATGCGCGCTAGTCTCCAGGGGGAGGGTATGAACCGGCTAGGATTCGCCTCGGAGTAGGAAAGGGGGGGGGGGGGGGAGAGTGTTTCGGATCGGACGAGGATGGAAGGAAGAAGAAAACAAACCCCGCAGCAAAAGTAACGTTGAAAATATGGATAAACGAATAAACTGGAGGGAGGTTCGGGGAGCAACCACATCTTAGATGAGGCCGCCGGGGGTCGCTTTGACTGCGGTCGAGGAAAGGAAGGAGCGTACCAGCGGACGCAGCACACTGGCTCCGGGGGGGGGGAAAGGAATGAACTTCACAGGATTCGCAGGCAGTCGATTGTTCGTCGCGAAATCATCTCCTCAAGCAGCGAGGAATAGTGGGAGAACGGCCTCTGGGCGGCATCCCGAAAAAGTGAGAGGAGACCATCATAGTAATTCATATCACAGGACGCAAGAGAAAGAAAAAGAGACAAAATATTTCAGAAGGTGCTTCGCATATAACGGGAAACGCATCGGCTTTTCCAGAAACTCGAAAAGAAGGGGACGCCTCGGTTTGCGGTCTTAGGGCAGAAAGAAAAAAGAGAGGGAACCAAGAATAGGAAACCAGTCCGGTTGGAGAGCTCCTGACAACAATCTCCGCAGTCTCTCATTTAAAAACCTTAGGCCATCCGGCCGTCAAAGTGTGTCAAAAAAGCAAAGGCCGGTCATCGCTTTATCGAGGGCGGCGGTAAGGGGAAACAAAACAAGCCTCACAACACGGAGGGGGGAAGTTAGTTGCCCTCCAAAACGATCCGGGCCTCACAGGAAAACCCCCGAAGGGGGAAAAGTTGCCTCCCCGCGCCTGGCAGTCGCGTGAAAAGAAGAGAATCAAACGATCAGAGGGGGAAAAGGAAAATATCTCCCACCTACAGCGGCAGGGGAGGGGGGTCCTCAAGGAGGTCAGTTCTAAAAGAAAGAACCAAGGCTATGTGGGACCTTCCCGGCAATACTCCTCGTTGCCAGAAAACAGAAAGAGGCTTAGCGGGTCCTAGGGGGAAAGGTCGAGTCCGAGGGGAAAACTATCCGGAAAACACCAAACTTAGGTGAGAAAAAAGCGGCCCTCGGGCACTGGGCGAAAATAGACTAGGAGAGGAGGGAACCTGAAAGGAGGCGGCGGGATTGACTTTACGGCAAAGAAAGCCGGAGTCATGTCAAACTCGGCCTAGGAAAATAAAGAAAGGCGGGAAAAAGTGCACCCGGGATAGCACTAGAAAGAAGTAAGACTCTAAGCGAAATCGAAGAGGGTAGAGTTAACATTATCGCCGTCGAATTCTAGCTTATCAAGGTACGTCTCAATGGGGCTCCGTAGCATTACGGCACGTGTTAGTATCGAGGGGTAACTCATCCAATCAACCGGGGGGAGGGAAGGCAGCCGGCTCCTCCGGTTGTCTAGAAAAGAACAAGCGAAAGATAGAGCTTTCTCTCCGCATCTCTATTCAGCTGGAAAAGTTTTTTCACGCAGTAAGGAGACAAGTCAGGAACCTAGGTCATAGAGGAAAGTATCCTGCTGCTTTACTTGACAATAGACGAGAGGCCCGACAGAGAAAAAAAATCGCAGAGAGGGAACTGCTTCAATCAAGATGCTCGGAGGTGATTCTCTTAGAAGTTAATCCCGGAGAGCGGCCAAATATCCTCTGAGAAAATATTCTGAAGCATCAGCTTCATATAGCAGACTGGGTACATCGCCTAGAAAGGCACTGACGCGGAGCCCGCAATCACCGAACTTTTCGGGTTCGATCCCGACAAAAGTCAAAACAAATGCGTCTGATTAGAAAGTGGGAAGGCAGGAAACCTAGGGAACGAGGGAAGGAAAACATCTATGCACGAAACCTCTTGTGAATTAAAACAACGAGGAAGTCCAACAAAACCAGCACTAAAGCGCGAACCTACATCTGTCATAACTAAGCTCACCTTGCGTCCGCGGAACGAGATACCAATAGCGCGCCATGGAGAAGGGAGCATAAAGAGATGGTGAGGGCGAAAAGGAATACTGGCCACCGGGAGAAGCCTAGATGCTACAAAAAAAAAATAAAAGTAGGGAGAAAGAGAGAGAGCAGCCCGGGGGGCCTATCGGCAAGGTAGCCCAAAGCACCTCAAGCCGGGAAAACGCGGTTGGAACCTACGAGGAGGGACGACGCGACTCGTGAATGTGAGTGAGGAGAAGTAGGAATAGGTCTCCAGGGGGGATAGTCGTGGGGCAAGAATGAGAGGTGCAGGCGTATTAAGATTGGACGACGGCGCTTCACATAGTAAAAGTGAAAAGCACCGTCGAGGGGTACGTTTGCCGTCGACATGCGAGGCTAAAACGCCCGTCTCAGTAATTGATTGGGGGGTGTCCTCACTAAGGCTCAAGAAAAACTTGGAGGAGACAGTATATGTCATGACGGCAGAACGTAGTTCCTATCCTGGATACAGGCACGTAGCGAGAGACAGGCATTCAGGCGTAATACCGAAGAACTGTTGAACTTACGGTTAGCGAGTAAGCCGATAATGAGGTCTTGCCGACTCTCTGAGGGAAGGGAAGAAAAACGCCAAGGAGCCGTACGATTCGATGGCACACGAAAGGGCTCGGCTGCGAACAAAGGGCGTGAGGGGAAGCGGGTGCCTGAGCGTGGTCGCGAATCAACCTGACCGCAGAGAACTGAGCCATCCTTGATACGCCATTCCAGGAAAAGACGGTGTCCAGGTTCTTCTTACTGAATAGCCGGGGGCGAAAGAGAACCGAGGTTGAGGACTGCTAATGGGACTGTAACGCGTCGAAAAGCACGTCAAAGGGGGGAAAACCCCGGCGTAAGGCGACTCCGCTTCAGACATAGAAAAGGACTTCTCTTATGAAGGAGAGCAACGGAAGTCTTTCGCCGGAGTCATGATGTTGAAGGGGTGAGGATAGACAAAAACCATGAAGAAAAAAAAAAGAGGCGGATGGACGGTAAGGCCAGTGCCGCCTCGGTAACAAGAAAAACCGCCTCCTGCAAGAGAAGCTAAGTCCTATTGAGGAGCAAGAAACTCCCGAAGAACGGGTAGGTTATGCAGCACGCGTCCGATCACTGGATAAAAGAAGAAGTAAGAAGTCTAGACCGAAGTAGGGTTGGCAGAGGAGCTGTACTGGTCAGAGAACGTATAATATAGAGGTCTGTCTTGGGCGCGGGCCGACTGCCGTCTAGGAGAAAATCAAGGCCGGATATTTTGTATTCAAGGAAATATCAGGAAAAAAAGAGGGGGGGGCTACAGCCCTGACCCAGTCCGAGGAATGCGAAAAAGACTGCAAGCTCGGAAGTGGGGGACCTACTTCTCTGTCCACAGGGGTGGTGTAGTTAAAATCTAGTCGGTCGTGGCCACGACCATCCCACCACTCACCGTCCTTTTTGCTCGCTAAACGAGAAAAAAAAGAACCCGAAAATATAAGTGAACTTGGGGTTGCGTGGCAAAAAGGGAGAACGACACAGCCGGAGGGACGAGGATCCTACAACGATATTTCACATGGATATTTAGAGTTTGGAACGGACGCACCCCGTCTTGTCGCGGTCGGGCCAAACGAGGTTCCTCCTTGACCAGAAGGGAAACAGAAAAGACCGGAACGAAGCTGAAGAAAAATCACCCTACAGAGTGGAAAGCTAGGAGAGGAAAAAGCATTATTCCAGGGACCGTCAGGGAGGTAGTCTTTCACCAGGAAAAATCGGTCTAAACTGGGGGAAAAAAGAAAACTGACGAGCTGCGCCGCGCCTCCGGTCCGGATGAAGATTCGAAGACGGCAAATTTCTGGGTCCAATAAAATCGCAGAGGACCGCGGTTTCCTAAAGAGGCCACGGCGGCGAGAGCGCGAACCCCACCTAAAAAGAAAGGACGGGAGGTCCACGTCAGGGACACAAAGGTCCGTCCCGAAGACTCCTGAAATACAATCCCAGATTTCCAACCGCTCACCGGAGGTGTCCACGAACGAAGGGGCCTTCCATCAGCCACAAAATCAAGCCCGCCGGAGATCGAATATCCATCTTTCAAGGAAAATCAACCGGTCTGTGGGAAGAAAAGAAAAAATCCTATAAATCTCAACTTATCCAAAAAAACAATAATAAAAGCAGATACCTCCCCCGGCAGAAGCAGAACAAGAAGGAGATACTAGAGAACGGAGCCGCGCAGACACGCAACTCTCTCGAAAAAAACAACAACGTGATGGAAAAAATTGAGTTCTGCGCGAGGCCCAAGAAGGTAGTGCAGGATCAGAGGGGATCGCATTGGCGTGGTCGTTGTGGTGTTGGGGGGAGTGGGGAAAGGGCAGGAGGACGGGGAGAGGAAAAGTTGAAGACAAACAGACCGGGCCCGGAGACGTGCTTAAAATTTATACAGACGAGCCAAAAATGAGTTCGGGGAGGTCAGACCACCTCTAAAGAGGGCCGGTCAGCTGTTTGACTGATGGGCGGAAAGGAGACGGGGAGAGCAAAAGGGAGTCCCTTTATGAAACGGAGAATTGGTGGTAGCCGGAGTGGAACAGCCCTAAGGAGAAAGACGGAAAGTGGGGGAGGAACGCGTATCAAAAAAAGGAAAAAAATCGGAATAGGTCGTCGGACGAGATTAGGAAGACAGTCAGGACGATAAATGCGGAGGAATCCACCGAGGGTCGGAGCGGCCACACATAGGGGGAAGGAAGACCCGCGAACGACGCGTCTCGATTGAAGAATGGGTGCAGACCCTCCCCCTCAAACCAACGATTAAACTGGGGAAGGCGCGAACTGCCAAGTGTTTAGGTAAGGTGGGGTCACAGACTCATGGGGGGCCTGATCTGTGTGTTCAGGCTTAAAGGCGAAATACGTCTTCCACGAACCGGAACCCCGCAGGGGCGCACGCAAAACAAGACAGGAGAAGCAAGTCCCAGTAAGTGAGTGCGAAATCAGAGAAAAGCCGGGCCTGGGGCCCCAGGAAGGAAAAAGGCCGGGACAATCATCGTATTAGGGGTCAGGGATGGGGGCTTTCGGGAGAGAGACACCCCGGAGGTTGTCGGTCCGGGGGGGGCCACGAGATCCTTGCCCTATAGAAGAAAACATGACGAAGTCGTGATGGTAAAAATCGATGGAGACTGGGGACTCTTCGCTAGAGGGTTAGGAGGAGAACAAGAGCGGATCTGACTCAAGACGCATAAACTCCTCTCTGATATGGGGGGTAACCAGCCCATAGAGAAGAGAAAAGAGTAGGTCATCTCTGAGTTCGCCATAACCATAGGAGGCGGAGCAGGGTCCATTTGGCAAATAGATCCTCTAAACCTCCTCGTAGAAAGCACGAGAACTAACTGGCTGAAAATCAAGGTCGAAATGATACTTCATTCGTGAAAGTCTAAGGGTCGGGCGGCTAGTGGGACCAGGAACTCTTTTCGAATGGAGAAAGGACCGAGCTGCACAGAAAGCGAGGGAACATTTCGATCCCGTTGAAACGAAAAAAACACACTGGACGAACCACGATTATATAGGAGAACTGCGAAGCGTCTAGGTTGAAGAAATCTTATCTTTAGAGGGAACAGAGATTCATCAGGACGTCGCAAGAGTTCCCGTGGAAAGACGATAGATATTTCCAATACCAATCCAGAAGCCCGACGACTTCATTCAGATTGATCCACGAAGAAAAGAAAACCATCGGAAGTGAATGGCCAAAGGCTCCTCCGTTATTGGCGGCGCTCTAAGACGCGCTAAGAAAGACGCCATGGCTACGTAGGCCGGAAATAAACGGCCAGGTCACTCATTACGTGGGCTGACAAATCTCGGAAACCTCGGCAGTCGGCATCTGAGAAAGTAGGGGCTACAATGGTCAATTGTAGCTCGAGAGGCTAAATCTACAGCTTAGCTGGAGGGAAGAGGGCTGGGAACCCAGGATGAAACAACGAGCTTCGGCGCAAAAGATAAGTCGCGCCGGCTATATTTCTCCAACACCGAAATCTTGCTAGAAAGAAAAGATAATAGAAATGTGGTCCAGCAATACGACGGCAGACCCGGCAGTATCAAGATTACGGTCGTGAACCGCGACGCGTTACACACACCTCGACGATTGAGGGAAAGGGACAAGATGGGTCCGAGAAAGGGGGGGAAAATATTCTTAAAAGAGGCGAACACAGACGATCACTCCACCGCGATAAGCGCGACATATGTAGTCAGAAGAGAAGCGTCAAACCTCAAAGAGTACACTCTTCGAGAACAAAATAGGCAAAAAGAGAGTCCTGGTTCCGGAGCGTTACGCCCACCTCAGGCAATCGTAGATGTGGAAGCTAGAAACAGTCAAATACGAAAAGCCAAGTTTTGCTAAGG
>Ga0179593_1446555_pt1 | contig 10261 bp, 8 predicted proteins | sample CZODoug2_1_08_16_FD_185931 | JGI IMG/M metagenome (GOLD analysis project Ga0179593, IMG submission 185931) | Vadose zone soil fungal communities from Angelo Coast Range Reserve, California, USA - CZODoug2_1_08_16fungal (PacBio error correction) | ecosystem: Environmental > Terrestrial > Soil >...
GACACAGTCATGTCGTCGACCGCAGAAAGCTCGGCGCTCCGGCATCTATTCGGGAGCGCGACTATGTTGAGGGTCCCGATCCGTGGAAGTATGAAAGCGAGCTCGTCTCACAAAGGGATGAAGCGATTAGAAAAGGGACGCAGTAGGAGAGCCTAGAAAAATTGTGACTTGACCGAATGGCGCAAGCGGAACGAAATGAGGAGAAGGGAACCCTCCTAGAGCTTAGCAAGCGCTGGGAGGGGGAAGCCAGCAATGCGAAGCGGATCTGCGAAAAACTATTACCGCAAGGGGGTTCGGGGGCTACATATTGAGAAAAAGGGAACCCACGAGGAAGGACAAAAGAATCATCACCAAAAACATGGAAGTAAGAGAGGGATCGTCGCGAGGGGGGGTAAACAGAGCGCGAGCGAGCGGAGGAAAAAACGGTTTTATTGGTTCACTAGAAAAGGCGGGCAGTGAGGAGAAACACTCCTTGGCGAAAGGGGAAGGGGAGGGAGAGGCCGATAAGACGGAAGAGCCGCCCCTAAAAAAAAAACCATCACCCGCAAAGGTGGGGGGGAACAGAAACACCAAAAAGAAAGGCGAGATAAAAGAACGATCAAAATACACAGTGCAGGAGAGTCGGGTGGAGGGGGGGGATAAAGGGGAGTCTTAACTGCTGGGCGGGCTCTATCCAACACAGGTCCCCTCAGAAAGGCGTCTGGGAACTCCTCCAAAAAGCCGTATCTCTTCCGACGCCAAAAAGATAAGCGAAGGCTGAAACACACGGCGACTCTATGGCGAGGGAAAGCCGCTGGTTCGGTAGGGAGGGTCAGATTCGGGTTGCAAAGGGACAAGACTGAAGCAGAGGGAAGAAGACGGCAGGGGGCGGTCGTCCTCATCCAAGAAAGAACGGGGGCTCAGCGGCCTAAAAGCGTGCCTGCAAAAGGAAGAGGAACCCTCGGATCAAAAAGGACAGGAAGCAAGGGACGAATAAAAAGACTGTCTATCTAGGGCGTGAAACCGGAGAAATCGCTAGTAACGGCGCGTATAAGAGAGTCAATTTGTCCAGCAAAAGACCGAGAGACGAATAGGCCGGTCTCCGCCTAGAGAATTACTGAAAAGAGGCAAAGCTGCATGGGCTAGGGATGACACGTAAAAGGAAAAAAAGAAAAGAAGAACGGGGGGGGGAAAGGGGAAAAGAAAGAAGGGAGGAAAAGCAGCTGGAAGGAAGGAAAAAAAAAAGGGAACCGGTTGAAAAAGTCGGGAGGAAAGGGAAGAAAAAATTCAGAGAAAAAAAAAAAAAAGGGGGTAAAAAAACGACAGGATGTGGGGGCGGGCGGGGGGGGGGGGGGAGGGGGGGGGGGGGGGGGGGGGGGGGGGGGGTGGGAAAAAGTATAAGAAGGAAAAAGACAGAGAAGTAACAAGGGGGAGACAAGGGAAGAAAAAAAAGGGAAGAGAAAAAGGAAGCGTTAGAAGAAGGAAAAGGAGAACTGGGGATGAAAAGCTCCTAGAGGCTCGCGGAGTGGAAGAGAAAGGGAAAGGGAGAAGAAGGGGAAAGGTAAACAGGGAAAGAACGAAAGAAGAAAAAATAAAAAAAAAGGGACAAGGGAAAAAGAAAGAGAAGAGAGAGGGGGTAGAGAGACGAATATGGAAAGGAAGAAGCAATAGGGGGGACCGAAAAAAAAGGCGGGAATTGAGCGTTAAAGGAGGGTCTAAAGAAAGGGGGGATCTGAAGACGTGGGTTGGCCAAGAGGGCGGATCCACTTGGGGGAAAAAAAGGTAGAAGGGAGAAAAAGAGAAAGGGGAGTTCGGGGGGGCCCGAAAAAGAGGAGAGGTGGGGTGTGGGCTAAAATGTTGGAAAAGGGTGGAAAAATTGAGACAAAACCCGAAGCCGCAGGAGGAAAAAGAAAAAAAAAAAAACAAAGATCTAATCGGGAAGCACAGGAGGGGAGTTCTATCTAGCGCGGCAGAGTGCTGTGAGGGGTTTGGCGAAAATAGACGGGTTCAGGACTGAAATTCTCGAATGGTGCTGCAAGAAACGGACTCCGACTTCCGAGACCAAACAAGGAGCTGCTCAAGAAAAAGATAGGCGATCAAGGATGGGAAGCGAGAAGGGGAATGGCGAAGCGTGTCACGGAGGGGAAAACGCACGGGCGCGGCGGGGAAGGAAGACGAGCGAACACGTAAACGTTCACCAAACGGCCGTCTCATCGCCGAAGAATCAGAATGAATCGTATCGGAACCGGCTATACCGTGTCTGAGGAAACTCAACGAAGAAGTCGAACGTCGTTCAGAGGACGGCAATCAAGAAGGGACTGGAGGGAACCGCTGCTGCAGCGACAAACGGGAAAGACGCCGGTGATCGCCTCCTGGGCTCGCCCGCATCGGCCAATTACTACTCAAAAAGAAGGGAGTAGAGGACTCGCCGAGCGGAACTGTCATGTCAGGGTGAAGAGACCGGCATAGCATTATTTAAGTTTAATTGGTCGGCGATGTCTTGCAATAGGATCAAATAGGAGGAATGCGGTTAGATGGAAGAGGCAGCTCAGGTATCACCGTGATCCAGACGAAACGTGTGGGCAAGGAAGGCTACGCTAGACCTCGACGCTGTTCCGGCACACAAAAGTGTTGTCTCAGAACGGGGGGCAGAAAACCTCAAAAATATTGGAGGCCGGCCGATCGAGACAAGGGGGGGGGAACTCATTGGGTCAATCGGCGCGGCCAGAAACTCAGGGAAGAACCGGGGTGATTAAAGTGATAAAAACACACAGAGCTCCGGAAAAGAGGGTAAGAGGGGGTGCTGACCCAAAGAAGCGCAGGCCTGCACGAAACGTTGGGCCGAGTTGAAGCTCGCCGAAAGCGGTCAAGAAAGTGCCGGCAACTCAACTACAGGGAGGGAAGAACGCGAAGAAGGGAGGAAGCCGGAGAAGATGGGACAACCCGCAACAATCTATCATAGGCTCAGACAGCGCAGCATCTAATTTGGGACGAAGAAGCTTAGAAGAATATTAGGGGTAGACGGGGAGCCGATCGGGGGTATCTATAACGAGTCGCCACGGATATACAGATCTGCGCCGTGCTACGATAAGCAGGAAGTTAGAGAACCGACTGGGGACTTCTGGTGCTCAGAAAATACCTGTCCGTGCTTGGTAAAGAAAAGGAAAGTCAAGGGGCTTGAGCTATTCTTTCACGGATGGAGGCGAGGCACTGTCGTAGGGATCGGAAAACATCAAACGCAATGCGCGCAGTAGTCAATATCTTGGGGCGCAGAGAGCGAGGAGGCGACGTTAGATTCTTAAGGCGCATCACGACTCGTGTCGAGAAGAAGACGAGCTTCCTCTAGAAAAGAGCAGCGTCCCATCTCGGGCCAGGTCGATAGATGTCGTAAGGGGGGGGAAGGAGACGTGCTGGCGAACAAGCATCAGAAGTGGCCGCGGGCTCGCCTGAGGAGACTCTTATCTACGGCTGAAAAGAATAACTCCACGGCTCGAGGACAGGGGCACTCTCGGGTAGGAAGAGGAACGACGAGGATGTCGAGAGAAAATAAAGACAACCGAGCTTGTCCCGGGGGCTGGTAAAGAAAGGGGACGCCATCATGAGGAGGGAGCGAGGAGGATCTTGCGAGGGAAAGAGACGAATAGGCTCTAGGGGAACGCTTGCGACCTCGAACGCTTACGCACCCTGGGTTCTATGAAGACGAGACCAAGGAATAGTTCACAAGCAAAGCAAAGGGCCCTCTATTGGGGAAGAGAGATATCGCGCAGAACCCTCCGCATGAAAGAAGCGCGGGAGGAAGAGATGATACGTCGACCCCTAAAATGGAAAGAAGAGGAGAAAGTCGTCGGGGCGGAAAGGAAAAGGAGGCAATCTGGCAAAAAGAGTAACCTACGCACGAGCATTCACCGATGTCGATAGAGGCCAAAAAAACAAGTTACGGAAGAAGAAGGGAACATACTGAGAGGGGTGGAGAAGCGACAGGATTGGAAGAAGAAAGAGGGAAAGAGCAAGGGTTCACCGCCGATAATAGAAGGCTGGGGCGTGGGTCAGGAGCTATTAAGAGCCATGCTCGTCCGCCGTAAAGAAAAAAAAAAAGACTAAGCCCTCCGGGGAAATACAAAGGGAGAGGGACGAAGAAAATGGCCGAGGTCGAGAACATCAAAGAAAGCTCCCAGAGGGAGAAAAGAGAAGATAAAAAAAAGGAGGAGGAAGGAAAAGAAATGAGAGAGGGACGGTGCAGGGCTTATGTGCGAAATCGGCCATGCGCGCAAAGCGCCTGTCCTTGAAAATCGCGGCTGGAGGATCTTCGAGGAAAGCGATCACTCGACGAAACCGAAACTCATTCAGAATCTAGAGGATAGTAGGAAAAGTAGGGTGTGGCAGGGAGGACATAAGGTAAGAAATCCACAATCTCAGTCTTGACCCAGTAAGCGGCCGATCACTGGCATTTATAATCTAACTGAGGAATGATGCTTGCGTGGTGTGAAAGGAGGGTAGGGAGATGACTCCGAGCCGTGAGAGCTGCTTTCCTGGGGGGGCGACGATCACATCGAGCAGCCCTACGCGACAAAAGTAGAGGGAAGGTCATCAAAAGGGAGCCGATATAGATCTGCACTGGAAAAACGCACTGCGCGAGGTCGAATAGGAGAGGCGTAAAGAGGAGAAATTTCTTCTCAACGCGGAAATCAGGCCGGGACTCCAGGTTCGGAGGTAGCAAGGTCAGTGAAAATCCGAGAGCAGAGTCTCCTTGAAGCGCACGATAGCTCTGCTTGCCTGTGCCGCCGCCGGCAACATTATGGCGACGGAAAGGTAGTGAACGCAACGGGCCGAATCGTTCATCTGCTGAGAAAGCTGGTCTCTGGCATATCTACATCCTAGGGGGGGTCTATAAAAAAAAGTGGCCGCCTCGAGCGTGCAACTAAGATCAAGGGGAATGGAAAAGATAGTTGCCTGAAAGAGAAAATGAACCACACGGGTATCCCATGCTGAACTGACGATGAAAGGGAGGTTAGAGGCAAACCAGAATAAGGCAAACCATTACACAAGAAATCTACCGTTCAAAGGGTGAAAAAGTCGAAAAATGTTCTCAAAGGTAACCTCTAGGAGTCGGAGAGGAAAAAATGAATGTTCAGGCGACATTCTCGAAGAAAGATCACAAGGAGAATACTCTATCGCTGCGCAAAGCTCTGTGAGGAGGGAAGGAAGGGGTGGCTGTCGATGTTGAAAAAGCGGGGTCCGAATGAATCAGGGAAGGCCTCCTAACTACATCAGAAACGGAAAGAAGCCGCAGCCCGGCAGCGGTCAAACACTCCCTTGAAGGAGGTATGCGGCGCATCAAGGCAACAAAACCATCAGGGAAAATCCGTACCATTGAGCGTACGAAGGGCGCAGATGCATGTCAAAGGCGCGACAAAACCGGGGGGCGCCGAACATCGTCTGAGAAGGTCGACAATAGGCGTCTGGACGATGGATGAAAATATCAAGGCTGCGAAGAGCTCTCGGAAACAGCGGTGCGGGGTTGAAAGAAGAGGCTTTATCGAACGGCACGGCGCGAGGAGGGGGCTGATCGCTTTGGCATGAAGGGGAGTGAAAGCTTCGGGTCGGGAGATGCAACTCGGCGCCACGGTGGGCGGGCATTCCAATGCAGTCTGATGCCGGACAGCCAGGAAGAATGAAGGTTTCGGAATCTAGAGGGGAAGGTCTTACTAAAAAATATCCATTTTGCTTGGACATGCAGACAAGACAGTAAGGCAAGATGAATCAAATTCGCAGGGAAACGTCAGAAAGTCTTCTCAATGGAAAACGAGGCTCTTGCCCAAAGCAAGGGTCTTAGAAAACAAGGTTGTTGGTCAGGAAAAGAGACTAGGAAGAAGGTGACGCCAGTCCTGCGCAAACAGGGAGATCACAAATTAGGGAGGGGATGAGGCCCCTAGAGGCACACCAAAATCGACCCACCAAAGAGAGGCGGCTCGCGGAGGAAGTCTGTGCCGGGAAAACAGGAAAGTCAACAGAGAGGAAGGTCTATTCGCAGGAGGGACAAATATCTGAAGGCGCGCGGCGAGCGGAAAAGAGCCGAAGAGGGGAGATTCCTCCAGGAATGTCTTACTCTCAATAGGCGATCACAAGGCCAGGAGTCGACTTGGAAAGGCTACTGAAAAGGGTTGACGCGCAAGCTAAAAGAGAATCTCTTCCTCGGAAAGAATTACAGTCTCTTAGGGGAATGTTCGGAATCCATACGGGACGGGGGGGAAATTCGAGGAGAGATATTAATTTCCGAGGAATCGGGGAGTCACCGTAAGGAAGGGTCCCTTTGAAGGGAGGACGGTACCGGGGGGGGTGGGGGCGATCGTCGGGGCCCAGACACACCGCCTATCTTATGTCCTTTAGTAACGAAAAAGCCCCTCATGCTCGGTGTACCATAGGGGTTATAAATAGAGTGTCGCCTGCGAACATTTCTCGACATTATAGAAGAGGCCCCTGAAGTGGGGTACTTTCGGGCCGAAACCCTCATCATAAGTAGAACAACGGCGGAAAAGCGACGTCAGTGCAACCCATACAAAAAACCCCCAAACGGAGCATGCGCGAGACGAAACGAGCATTAGAGGGCAGCCGGTAGGGCCAAAGGAACATTTGGTAAAGTCGTGAAGATCGAGCATAAGCAGAAGACGGTTAAAAGAGAAATGAGGAAGATCGAGGCGAGGAACTCCTCAAATTCTCATTCATAGGGGGCTGAATCCAAAAGGCTTGCCCGGAGAGGCCGGAAATATTTAAATGGCCGGGGAGTAAACGGCGCTCGACGGGGGAGGAGAACATGCAGCGGTTTGGGCCTGGGACGGGTCGTAAGGAGTGACGCAATTGCTCTCGGCGGTCCTCAGAGAATGAGGAATCTTCTAGAGGGCTGGCCGGCAAATCAGAGGGAGCCAATCATTTGGAATGGAACGCCATTTCTTGAGCTCTGCATGGACTACGGGGGGGAATATAGGAGGGGGGAGTCCGCAGGGAAAGGGTAGTTCCCTCTTGGGTCTGGTTTCCGTGACTCTCTGAGGATCGGAGGCTTCTAGACAAGTTGACCGCCTGTGGATTTCATGGAAAAAAGGAAGGAAACATAGTTCTATTGACCCCGAAAGGAAACAAAAGTCGAAAAATCTCTCCTGGCATTAAGTCCAGAGAGTCCTGCGTCGTTTTGGTCAAATCAGATGCATAGGGGTTTGGGATGTGTCTATACCCGGCTATTGTAACCATCCAGAGTTGAAGGGTGAGGGTATAGTGAGTAGGGCGGAGGGGGGGAATCAAGGGAAGGCCAACTAACAATGGACCCATACGAGGTGGAGGGCGAGTCATCAAAAACGATAGAGAAAGAGAAAAGACCACCTCTCCCCAGGGCGGGAGAGGGGCTGTTTAGTCTTCAGTAGGAGGAAGCGAGGGGGGGGGGGGGGGGGGGGGGGGGGGGTTTGGGTTGTTGTTTGGGGGGGGGTAAGGGGCAAGATACCAACCCACCTTGCCCATACCAAGCGAGGGGGGGCCCTTCCCAAAAGAAGGGGGGGAAAGGAACAAATAAACCGCCCGCAGAGAACTGAAAACCGCCGCGACAAGCGGAGGAAGGAATGGCTCAAAAGAGATGAGCGGTGCAAAGGAGAGTCGTGTCCATTTAAGAAGATGGAAGGTCAGTGGACCGCCAGAGGACAGAGAGGTCAGGATCCGACCTCTAATCGCCAGCGCTGGGGCGGCCAGGCCATCTAAAATGCAACAGAGCCCGGAGCCCTCAGGATGAACACTGCGGGAAAAAAGCGAGCCGAAAGTAGAAGGAAAAAGTCGAGGCGAGAGCGAGGAACGCGCAGGACTCGAGCGGCGGAGGGCGAGTAGAATCCTTGTCCGGCCCGGAGAAAGAATCGAGTAATAGAGGCCGGGATAGTCAGGAGGCCTGTTCCAAATTAATAATAGGGGAGGAAGACAAAAGAAGCCGGATTCGCCAGGAATTCTCCTTGAGTCGAGGTTACGAATAGGAATAGCTCAATGTCCGGCTCAGGAAGGGGGTGCAAAAAGGGGCCACCTGCGGGGGACAAGGCGGGGCCCAGAACTACGAAAGGCGGCTATCGAGAGAGATGGAGTATGGGGGTCGAAATGAAGAGGCTTCGCCTGAGAAGGGCTCTAGTTTACCGGAAACCGGAAGACTAAAGAAATGAGAGAAAACGTTGGAACTCAATTCGCTGCGCAGCGAGCAATCGACTTAAAGTATTTTAAAAGCATGAGGGGGGCGAAGCGTGGGGTCTAGAGAAAAAATGCTATTCTCTTCTGCCTGGACAAGAGAATAAGCAAATTGACCTTGCAGCACAAATTGGAGGCATTTTCCTCCGGGAAGAGTCTAGGAGATCTAATAGATCACTAGTAGAAGGGTGAATGGAGTTCACGACAACCGACGTCTACGTGGAGTCCCGAGAACAATTAGGGGGTCATCAGAATGAGCCTGTAAAAGGAAAGTTCGCAGCGAAAAAGTTAAAAAGGCCAGAGGAGGCCTGGGGAGCCTCCGGGCTCAACGCCATAGAAAGGGATGAAGGCTGAAAAGCGAGCGGATCTGCCGGCGGGGGATGCACTTCAGGATCGGGGAAGAGTGCTTAGCGACCTGCCGATCCAGTCTGTTGGAAAAGGGAAGGGTTGGCCAAGGAGGGTTTCGTGGGGGCGCGACGAAGAAGCGGCAGGTGATTTTGCTTGGGAAAGAGGTGGCGCAGGAGAAGAAAAGTAGTCCGAAGTGATAAAAACCCGAAACATTTTGGTGCGCACAGGAAAAAGGGAGGGTCAAATCTACGATATTGGCCAGTGAAAAAAGATTTTGGATCATAACGAAGGCGAGGCAAGGAAATACGGCATATGGTGAGAATAGGAGCGGAGCGAGACATGAACTCATTTGAGGCACCGAGAGGGGCACAGATGGGGGAAGGAAGGACCAGGATTAAAGGGTTATTATCTCAACCCGAGAGAGCCAAAGGTTCTGAAGCCTCAACCGTCATCACCGCCTAATTAAGCCAAAAGGGGGGCGAAGGGGAAACACGCGCCTCTTACGAATGTCACGCCACGACGCTAGCGAGAACTCGGCGCAGGGGGTTCCTTCTAGGAAGACAGCAGACCAAAACGCTTAATCAGCTAGATCAAGAAGACAGAAAGAGAAAGGGGGGAACGCCAACTTAGACGATATGTGGGCTACAGAGAACCGATCGGCTCGCGCACGGTGGATTCGCACTTCTCTTAAGAGGTCTCCGAGTAGGCTTACACTCTAGTACGGGGCGGCTGAAGGGAGAGGGACTCGGAAAAGCTGCCGAACTATCCGGGTCTGAGAATCGGAGGGCAGGAGATTGAGGGTCAAAGCATTGTCGTAGGAAGAGCGGCCAAAAGAGCCATAATGGCTCACCTAAGGCAAAGAGCGTGCGTACTATTAGTAGACTAGAGGGGGAGGAGGATCGACTTTCGAGATGGGGAAACCGAGTAGATCTAAGAGACAGAAGGAAGGGAAGCAAATCTAATTTCTTCCCCGACGGGCCAGGTCGCAGCCGGGAAGGTCCGGGGTAAGGGCTTGTGAATCATCCTACGTTGAACCGTGCTGGATGCCGGAAAAGAATCTAGGCCCGAAAAGAGAGACATGGTCCAGCTCTTCTTCCCACGCTCGAGGACAATATAGAGACGATGATCCCAGATCTAAAGAGATGACGGAAAGCTGGAAAGCTCGCCTAAAAAAAAAAAGTGCCTTAGTCTAACATCGCGCTGATCGTGGAAAAAGAAAACATGGAAGCGAAGGGAGCTCTAGGGGTGAAAGACGGGGAAACCTAGAAACTCTTACTTTGAAGGGAAATAGGAACCAAGGGAAATCTATAACGTCCGCCTGAGAGAGAAAAAAAGCACCGGAGAGGGATTCTAGAGCCTGGAAGAGAAATCAAGATATCTTCTCGTCAGGGCTGCAAACTCGAGTATCAGGGGGACCTACAATAACCAGAAACGCGAGAAGAAAAGCTGCGAATAGGAGTCCATCATAAAGACCGAAGAAAGAAAAAGACCATTAAACCTGGGTCGATGACGAAAAGGTGGATAGTCAGAAAAACCTGGTTATACAGACTGAGTATTGGGGAGAGAGAGTGGGGGGAAAGGAACATCCTCGAAGGCAGGTTGAATACTAAAATCGGGGGCGGCTCATTCTGGGGGGACTCAGAGGGAGAGAAAGGATCGCAAAGAAGAAGGACAATGAACAAGGAGAGAGGGAGAAATTTCCTGGATATAACATCCGCCGCCGCGAAAA
>Ga0179593_1603101_pt1 | contig 10261 bp, 9 predicted proteins | sample CZODoug2_1_08_16_FD_185931 | JGI IMG/M metagenome (GOLD analysis project Ga0179593, IMG submission 185931) | Vadose zone soil fungal communities from Angelo Coast Range Reserve, California, USA - CZODoug2_1_08_16fungal (PacBio error correction) | ecosystem: Environmental > Terrestrial > Soil >...
GCCAAAAAAAAAAAAGAACAACAGAGAAAAAATCAAAGGGGGAAACGAAGAAAAGCGAAAAAAGGGGGCAGACCCGACTCTCCGAAGTAGAAAACAGAAAGACATCAACCTCTGACGTTAACGCGAAATCAAGAGGTGTCCGGTGGAATAATCGTACCGGGAAGAGCTCTAAGGTCATTTATTTCTATAGACTCCTTCACCTCCACGCCCAGGGGGCGCGAACAGAAAAAGGGGAAGACCTCAATCATGTTTTAGGAGATCGCAACCGACGTGATCTTGCAAATCTAGACCCTCTCATTATCCCTTTAATTGTGGGAGCGACGGCTGGAAAGTGGAATGGGAAGCTGTCAGGGATGAAAAAACATGGGAAAGACCCCCCTTCAGCTCCATAAAAAAACCAAAGTCATCATATATTTTGGAGTCAGTCCGGGATAAAGAGAAGAACGAGGGGTCTAGTAGCAGGGTCGATGCGGGTAGGAAGGGGGAGGGAGAATAGCCGGGGGGGGGGGTGGGGTGGGTGTGTGCCCTGAGGGAGGGCTGGAAACAGCAGGGAGGGGAAGCGGTTGGAGAACGGCGATGGTCTTCCAGAGAAAAAAAAATAGTTTGACTTGGAAGGCTGTGAGCCGGAATAATCGGAAATTTCAGTACATGGGGTGCAAAGCCGTGTGGGGGGGGACGCCGTCCAATCCAGGGTGGTTAAGGAAATACTTTTCTTAAAAAAACAAGGCGGGGAAAGATATAAAGAAGCAGGTCTTTCGTAAACCGTGGCCAACGAAAGAGGAATCCAAGAAAAACTGTAAGAGGACCACCCTTTAGGGCTAACGGAACTCTCTGAAGCTAGTATCCGGTCGCCGGCCCTTCAGGAGGGGCCAAATACCTAAGGGGAAAAGAAAACCGTAGAAGTGGAAAAAATGAAGCACCGGTTTTGCTAGGATACCGACCCTACAGAAAATACGTCAAACCGAACCTCCAACGTAGGGTAAGTTTTCCGTGGCAATGGTAAAAGAGGTGATATCGGGAAAAAAAACACGGTCCCGTCGCTTTTTGAAGAGGAACTTCAATTCGTCAGGTAGAAAGGTAAAACGACAAAGGCTGCGGAAAAAAAAAAACAAAAGGATGTCAAACGGTGCGAGACGTCCATGGGTACCAGAGCGAGTTTCCTAGGAAAGTTAAACCGATTAGCGTCGGAGAGGGGGATGAGGAACCAATGTCCCGCACACGTTACGCTGTAGCTTGCGGGTGGTACTTCAGGGCTGCCAGAAAAACCACCGGAGATGCTCTGAGGTAAAGAGAGTCGCTTCCGGAAGTGGAGGAAGAGCTTCGACTTCTAAGATATTTTTGGCCGTGAGATGTGGCATCCTGTTAGGTGTCGCGACATAAAAGGACGCCTGGTTGTTGGTTCCTTTTTCATTTGCTTGACACAAAAAGGTCCTAAGTCAATTGTCGTTAGAGTAAATGGGATAAGACGGCACGTACTCTGGGAAGGGTGAACGTGCCTGGGAGCATCTGAGAAGAGTAGTTCAGAGAAGTTACAGAGAGGGGGGAACGCAGATCGGGCTCCGGCATCGGCTGTCCTCAGCCCCCTAATCGATTTAGAAAGGGTGTTTCACTTAGAAACCTGCCCTTCTGTAAGGGCTGTGAGGATGTTTCAATCTTCCCGGGTCATGAAGCGCAGACTTGGTGGCGCCGTTCTCAAGACGGAGGTTAAGGGGTTCTTGCTGGAACAAAAACAACAAGGTGCCCCCAGAAAAAAAAGAGCGGTGGAACTCCGAAGAAGGGTTGCAGGACTTACGCATATTTGAGGGGGAGCGAACAGTGCCGTCGGAGGAAAGCCTCAAAGGCACCAGATATCACTGGAAAAGCACCTTTGAGAACTAGGAATGTAGGACAAGAGGAACAGCACTTGGGCTTTGGGGGAAGTAATCCATTCACCTCGGCTGTGCCTTCTTTCACATTCTGCTCCTCCCTTCGCACTGCCTCCGAAAACCCCCACAATAATACTGCGGGGTAGAGGAAAAAAGGTCCCTCGTAATACCGTCCTGCTTTTTAGGCGGACTTGGGATCACAAGAGGGCGCGCGAGTGGGGAAAAGGCGGCTAAAGGGCGGTTTGCTTAAGAGGGACGATGGGGGGCTGGGTATAAGTCAAATCCGGCAGCAGAGTACGGGAGGATTGCTTGTCCTCAGGGGAATCTGCAGCCGCCTTATGAAGTATTCAGGGTAGGACGCTGCCATTACTTGAAAAGGAACAGCAGCAAACTGAAGGAACGGCCGCAGAGCAGGGGGGGCAGAAAGCGAAGGACAAAAAAAGAAGGGATAACGGCAGAAACATGGGAACAGGGCCGCGCGGAGGAAGTCGCCGCGTGGGGGGTTGGGGTTGTTTTTTTTGTGTTTAGTGTTTGGGTTTGTGGCGTTTGGGGGAGGGAGTTGGGAAGGTTTGTTTTTGCCGGAGCGGGGATGGGTGGGGTGTTTTTTTGGGGTGGTGGGGGGAGAGGGAGGGGGGGGGGGAGGAAGGGGGGAGGAGGGAGAGGGGGGGGGGGGGCGGGGGGGGGGGGGGGGGGAACGGGCGGGGGGGGGGGGGGGGGGGGGGGGGGGCGGGGGGGGGGCGGGGGAGGGGGGGGGGGTGGAGGAAGAGGGAGGAGGGGGGGGGGGGAGAGGGGAGCGAAAGGGGGGGGGACGAGAAGGGGGGGGGGGGGGGGGGAGGGGGGGGGGAGGGGGGAGGGGGGAGGGGGGGAGGGGGGGGGGGGGAGGGAGGGGGGGGGGGGGGGGGGGGAAGGGAGGGGGGGGAAGGGGGGGGGGGGGGAAGGGGGGGGGGAAGGGGGGGGGGTTGGTTTTAGTTTTGTTGGCTGTTTTTGGTTGGGGGGGGGTGGACTTTGGGGGGGGGGTGTTGTTGGGTGTGTTGTTTGACTCCTTGATTCTGAGGCGTGGAAAAAAAAAGAAGTCCTTGTAGAGAAGGAGAATAAGTCTAAAGTTCTCAAAGCTCCGGGTCGGAAAGTTCACCGGGCATCTCGGGTGTTTTCCCCTACTCCTTTATTGTAGTGAACTGTGGGAGGGGGCCCCAGGATTCTCGGAGAGCAACACCCAGCAGGAAAGGAAATAAAGTATAAACACGATGATAAGGCTGTCTACAAGATCAGAACGCTGTAGAGGCGGAAATACTCTTCGGGCCATGGCAAGGAGCCGGTAAAGCGTCGGTTGCACCCCGCCTGGCGTTGAGGACATAATTTAGTGTTTTGGGTCCCGTGCCCAAGTTGTGGTCTTTCTCTTAGGGAGTGTTACCTTAAGGGGTGGGTGGAAATTCTGATTTCCATCTACCCCTCTAACGGTAGCCTGAGACACTTGGGGGCCTTGTCACAAAAGGCTTTCTAACGGGTCATATTTGCGCTTTGGACGATTTATTCTTGTTGAATGGGGGGGTTTTTCAAGGGGAAGCTACTATACCTTGATAGGATCTCCTAGTAAGGGAATCCAGAAACCATGTAGAAAACATTACGTACGCTGGCCTGCGATCGGCAAAAAAATTGCAACACCTTCAAAAAAGAAAAAGGTCGGGAAGAGAGCTTGGTTCGGCACGCCGGAAGGCATCAAGGCTCCGTGTGCAAACGTAAAGACCTCTGAAAAAGACATATAAGACATACCTCATCCTAAAACAAAGGCTAAAGCTCACCCACCTACGGTACAAAGAGAGAAACAAAAGCCCCTTACCACGTATAGCCCTAAAAAGCCGGGGAAGGTTCCTTGGGAAGAAAACGGGGAAACATTCGAGGGAAGCACGTCAGAAGACGAAAAAGTCCCGACGCAGAAGGCGAAACGAATCTGGGGAAAGGAGGGAAATCTCTTCAGTTGCTCGGAGGGGGGGGGGGTCCGTGGTGAAAAGAACTCCACTGCTGAAAAAAAGTCTGTGCCGTGGCCTACACCTCCTCTCACGGTGGTTGCCGCGCGAAATTGGTTAAGCTGTGTGGCGACAACATCGGTGGGAGCCCTGGCGTTCTGAGAAGAATAAGGGTAGCGGAGAAAGGAACAAGTTGCCCTTTGCGGGGGTTGAACTCATCCCTCACAACCGGGATGCAGCCACGGTCCGGGGGGAAACCTTCCCCCAAACCGGTTGCGGGGGGGAAAAGGCAGAAAGGGAAAGTTCAAGAGCTGGGGTTCCATCATCTCCAACACAGATGGTAAAGTAATTCACAGGAAAACCAAGGGACGGAGGTACCGTCAAAAGGCACTTTGGAAATGGTCCTCGACTCTGGGAGGGGGGGTACCGTACAAAAGGGGGAGGAGTCCATAAAAGGTCGGAGATGAAACTCAAGCGCGTAACAAAGGAAGGCGAAACGTGCAGCGGAAGGTGTTCTGTACGAGCACCGAAACTCAAAGAGCCCCGCGGAAGGGGAAGAGGGGGCCAGTTAAACATAGGGAGTAGCAGCTTGACCGTGCAGCGTTGCAAAAAAGGAATAACCAAGTGTTAAGAAAGAGGGCTCGACACCGCTATGCTGGCCCCGACAATGACAAGGAGGCGCCGAACGTGTCTGCCTGTGCGGAAAAGGCAGTGAGGGGGGAAAGGTCATCGAGGACGACTTTGGGAGATCTATGGGGCAAAAAAGGACCTGTTCGGAGGAGAAAATCAGGGACGGGGGAGGGGTAATGGGGAATTGAGCTTTTGGGGGCAATGGTGTTTCCGGGGAATTGTTCCGGGGCAAGTCTGAAGAGAAGGGGTCAGGTGAGGGTATAAGAGCTTAGGAAGTAGGCGGGGAAAGAGAAGGACACTCCCGGGGAAGATGCCTCGGGCGTAAGACCAAACGGGGGGAAATCTGCTCAGAAGTTGTTTTGCGACATGGGGACCCGTGGGGACGCAGAAACGCACTCCGTTTAAAAAAAAGTGTAGAAACAGGGGAAAAAAGAGCTCAACGAGAGAGGGATACTCGGATAATTGGGGCACTTGGCCCAATCAATGAAAAAAAATATACACATCAAAATGGAAAAAAAGCGACACCAGAAAATGAAGAGGAGGAGGTGGATTCGGGGGAGTCCGACTTTCGGTGACTCGCTTGATGTTACACGCTGGAAAAGGCAGGTCGCTGGGGCCCTGGCACGGCTTGTAAATGAGCCCGGCTGGTACGCCATCAAGGGAACCGAAACGACCCGGGGAAACAGCCTACACACAAACAGCCGACAACCTACAGGAACCGGAGGGAACGCCACTCTTGCCCACCAGTTCGTGTCATACCAAACACCAAAGTACCACTTTAAGATGGATCATGAGGTGACTAGTGAAAAGTGTGAAGATTAGGGGGAAGAACACGCTTACCTCATACCTCGTAAAAAGGAGAAAAAGTTGGGACTGTTGTTTTCACAGTGACCAGAATGGGACAGGAGAATCAAAAACCACCAAAGCGATGCAAAGAAGCGGAGCGGGGGGAAAAGCGAAAGCTGCGCCTTCCCTCTGTTCTTCGGGTCAAAACGCGGTGTCCAAAAAAGAAAGCAACACGGACAAGAAACCGCGCGCCCTGGCCAGGGGAAAAAGAGAAACAACGGCGAGCCGCCACTCGGCAAAAGTCGGGCCCAGCTAGATCAGGAGTCCGTTGACGAGGAAACGGATGACGTGCATACGAACCGGCGAGGAAGGCTAAGGGAAATAAAGAAGAAAAGCGGGCGGAGAGAAAAGAGAAAAGGCAAAGAAAAGAAATCACGTACTCGTCGCCACTGAGATGGGGCAGAACGACAGGCCCTCTAAAATAACTAGCACCTTGAAACATAGCAAAGAAGGAACTGCCAAACGTTGGAGCAAGGATCAAACACCGGGGAGAAAGGGCTAAGCTGGCTAGAATTAAAGTTTTTTGGTAGGAAAAAATGAACTGTTGGTGGCAAGTAGAGCAGGAAACTTGTCTGCAACCCTTCGTCAAAGGAACGTGCAGGTGCCACACGAAAAACATTTGTCGTCAAATGGAGGAAAACCGGTCGGAAGAAAAAAAAGGTGCGTTGACATGATCCGGAAAGAGCAGGGGTGTCTTCTCCCTCCGAGTAATCGGTGGTCTTTAAAAGCCCAGGGGTTGAGCGCCCATAGAACGCAGTCTAAGTGATGCAGAGAGCAACTTGGACGTCAGAAGCGGGGTAGACCTGGCTCATCAGAGTATCCGGCTAGTTTGGAATCTCGTAGGGTTGTCCAGCAGAGGCGAAAGATTAGAGCAGGGCCTGGGATGCGTTCCCGGGGCGGTAGGCATCCACGGGGGGTGTGGTCAGTGCTGCACTGTGGGCATTGTAGGGTACGGCTCGGGGGTTGAGAGAAGACGGTACAGGGAAGGGGGGAGGGAGAAGGTGCTTGTGGTGGGGACGCGAAGGGGAGCGGGATCGGAAGGTGGATGGGGATACGCAGGCGTGAAAAGGGAGGGGTCAGAGACCTTAGAGGGTTAAGGGGGGACGACCATTGCCGCGTTAGGGTGGTGGGGGACCAGATCTCCGAAGAGTGCTAAAAGGCGCTTATATCGTCGTGACCGCAGGTGCGAAGGGAAGGGGTGCGGAAAGGAAGTCAGAAATCGGTGGTCGTCGAAGGACCGGGAGGTTGAGCAACTGGGATGGGGCAGGGAAAAAGAAAATATCGCCTAGTGGCGAGAGGGGGGGGTACTAGGAAAGGGGGGAACAGGGAGGCACACGAGAAGAAATCCCATGCTCTAGATCACCAGAGCCTAGGCGGCCCGGGGAGACAGGGCCAAGGCAGGTTTGCGGACTAGGCGTGCAAACCTCGGGGCCCTGCTCCCCCCAGGGGCTCAAGAGTACTGCTTCACCGGGTAGGGGTGGAACTGGCAAGTAGCACAAACGTGACCCCGCCAAAGTCTCTCTAAGAGAGACACCTAACAAGGGAAAGAAACAGAATTCACAGTATCATTGGCCCGAAGTACGTTCCCAAGGGCCCGAAGACGACCAATCTCCCTCGAACAGTTCTTGGGTGATTAGAAAGTAAATCACAACAACCCTCACTTGAAAAGGGCTGCAATGTTGGTATTGGTCTCCAAAAGAGGAAAACTAGACCGATCAAGAGTACATGTGTGGGAGTCCGGAACTTGTCGGCATACGTGGGAATGGGGGCATTCGGTAATCTTTGTACTGGACAGACAAAGTCATATCCGCCCGTTAGTGCTGCGTCCAAAGTAACTAGAATTGGGAAGGCCTGACACTAGAGACAACACAGGTAGAAAATGTCGACAAGGCAACGATGCTAACCGGGAGGTTGTGGCCGGTAAGTTGGGGGAGGGGAGTGCCATATTTAAAATCACGTGGAGTAAAGATGGGTTGGGGGGTTGGTAACGAGTTTCTTTCGTCTGACTAGTTTGCTGCGGAAAGCGGGAGGTCGCAAGAAATCGGAGCGTGTAGTGCATTTTGTGGCATGTTGGTGGGGCCGTGGGAGGACGAACGGGGGACCTTCAAGGGCGGGTATGAAAAGAAAAGATATCTGGCAAGACGGAGGAGAGAAAGGGGCTCTCAGGCACCCGTTTCAGAAAGCGGTCATCAAGAACTAACGCGATGCAAAAAGAGGCACCTGAAAGAGAAGAAAGACTGTCATAGGCCGAGAATGGAATACCACTCTCCTTCAAACAAGGCACAAATCCTCAAGTGGGGGCCCGAAAAGAAATCGTTCCTATGTCAAGGGGGTGGAACCCTGGACCTGAGATCGGCGGAAACTCGTGTGATTAGGCAAGAACTCTGACAAGGCGCAAAAAAAAGTCCCGGGCCGGCGAAGTCGCTTTCCTGCAACGACTTCCGGGAGAACTAAAAGAACTTGCAAGGAGATTTGCGACGGAAAGGACCGAAAAAGGAATACCCGAGGGGCTCCGGGAGAGTTGGCGGATGGTGGGGAGAGCGCGCACATGGTAAGGGCAGGCTCTTGGTGGGGGGGGTTCTGGGAAAGGCGGCAGAAAACGCGCTAGACTTGAGAGAGGACTGTTACGGTCTCGCTTCGTCGGCTTGATGGCGAAGTCCACGCGGAGGTATAGGGGGTGCCGGCGAGGGTGAGTCGCTCTTCTGGGGAAGGAAAATAGGACGTGGCCTTGGGGTGAGAAGTGGGGGTTTAGCTTTTCTGATCAGCAACATTAATACATAATTGGATGGGCTGCAGTCACGCTTCCTAAGTGTCACCGGACCGGAGACGAAGCTTTACGGGGAGAAGCCGTTAAAAGGCAAGGTAATCGGCGGGAGAGGTGGCTATATTTCTCCCTTCCTTCAAGGGAGATGGGGGCGAATTTAGGAGTCTTCCCCGGATCGGGGGGATACTTCATGAAGCCGTTCTGCGAAGAAGCGTCTTCCGGTGTCCCAGGGGCACCCTTGGACGCTTGAGTCACTTACTTCCGCTTGCCGGGCTTTCGGGGAGAGGTTAAGCCGGACGTGGCCGGGCCCGGGGGGCTGTCGCACACAGAAAAAGCGTGGCAGTAAAAGAATGGTGACGTGGGGCGACTGTATCAGGGGAGCGAGGGGGGCGAGGAACAACTTTGCAGGGCTCTACCGTCCTCCGAGGCCAGGTCCACAAGTCGAGGGCGAAAGGCAAGATGTGGGTTACTTTAATCCAAAGCGGAACCTGCAAGCGTGGGAGGGGAGACCAGGGACCAAGGTGGGCCACGGCGGTAAGGACGAAATTGTGCATTAACCATCGCCTTGTCCGGGAGATCCAAAAAAACAGACGGAAACAAACCGTCCTGGCTCTCCGGGGGAAGATATTCGGTCTGGTGTCTGAGTTAGGTGTGGGCGGAAGGGGGTTTGTTCTGTTCGTCCTCTTGCTTTTGAGGTAGTCGGAGGGCTTGGCTGAAATACCTTGGCTTTTCAGGCAGGAGGGAAAAATGATTCTGGGCTGTTGGGGGCAAGTCTCTGGGTCGTACCTAAAAAAGAGGCTTGTCTGCCTTTCCGACTAATTCTCTCGACACTCCCGTCTGGAGGTAAAGGATAATGAGTTGAGTGAAACTACCTTCTGAGGGGAGGTTTCCAAGGGGGGGTATGTCCGAGATCGCCTACTATCACGGGCAAGGGGCCGTGACTTCAACTCCAGCAGGACGTTCCTGATCACGATTCTACTTGTGGGGTCACACCGGAGTTCCCTTGCCAAGGAAAAACTTTCCGGGATGATAAGGAGTAGGAGACGGCGTCTGAACCGCGAGTGGGTTTAGGGGTTTGAGGAATCGGTCTTCTTGACCTTTGTTAGCGGGACTGGGGAGGGGAACAGGGAAAACGAAGGTCCCTGGACGAAACACTAATTAGGTCGGTCCCCCTCGCAAGGGTCACGAGTCATTTAACGACCGCGGCGGCTAAAGACCGAGGGAAAAGTCAGGGGACACGTTGTAGGACGGAAAGACTCCGGGGCCGCATCGCGGACTTTTTGCTGACAGTCGCCCGCGGGGACACTGTACAAAAGCAAACTTCTCAGGTCAAAAGGACCCTGTCGGGAAGTGGGAACGACCGAGCTAACCGCGAAGGTCACGGGACAACGGGAAGGGGCAATTGCACCGCGGGGAAGCGGGGAGGGAGGCGGTTGGGGTCAAAAGCTATGGTAAGGGGGATTGTGCGCGGGGGTAATATCCGGGAATCGGGAAGGTCTCAAAAACTGGTCCGTAAGAGGGTCTCAACGATGGCAACAATAACCGGTATCGACGCGGTATAGGAGAAAAATATTGAGACCCTTCGAGGAAAACCGAAGAGAGGGAGGGAAAACGCCCGCCGGGAAGCATCGAAAGATTTCCCTTCCAGTATGGGAAAGAAGACAAACATTACTAAGACGGACACCCCGAAAAAATCCAGGGAACAAATCCACACAAGAAAGCCTAACAAAAACAACCAATCAAAAAAACACCATAGGAATGAGCCAAAAAACCGGGCTGGCGGCATAGCGAGAAACAGGGGGAGGGGAAGGGAAAGAGGGTAGCGTCCCGCCGTCCTAGCCGGGTTCGGCGACGATACTGGTCGGTCTGGGGGAGGAAAAGATCGTTCCATGAAGGGTAGAGGTGAACGGCGGGTCAAAGGGGAAGGTCAAAAAAAGTCACCGGGAAAGCAAGCGACCTATTATTGCCAATTGAAGTAAAAACATCGGATCCTGACGTGGGTGAAGGAGATTATTGAACCGGAGAGGTGGGAGAACGCACATTTGTGTCACCTGGCAGGTAAAATGGCCTTAAAGTGAGAATAGAGGTTCATGGGAAAGGAGGCTGTGAAAGTGTAGGCTGACACCATGCCGGAATGATTAACCATTACAAGGGAAAGTTTAGTTTTTAACATAGGGCACGATGAGCGCTTG
>Ga0179593_1389956_pt1 | contig 10260 bp, 16 predicted proteins | sample CZODoug2_1_08_16_FD_185931 | JGI IMG/M metagenome (GOLD analysis project Ga0179593, IMG submission 185931) | Vadose zone soil fungal communities from Angelo Coast Range Reserve, California, USA - CZODoug2_1_08_16fungal (PacBio error correction) | ecosystem: Environmental > Terrestrial > Soil >...
GGGAAAAAGGAGAAAGGAGCTAAAAAGCGTTTCTTCTAGTTCGCAAGGATGCTAAATAGCTGAAAGGGAAGAAAGATCCGAAAATCGTATTTGTGAGTGGACGGCAAGTTGCAATACATTCTTAAGAGACTTGAGGGGAAGAAGGTGTCTCAGCCAGAAAGATACGTGTACTCCAAAAAGGAAGGTTTAGAGGAAATCCTGCAACGGGGGGCCTCCGCGCGCGGCAAAAAGCACCTTCATCGGACCGAGCGCCGAAAAGAGCGAATGTTAGGGGTGAAAGAATCGCAGGAAATCTAGAAGGGCCTTCTTTGACGGTGTTGGGAAGGGGAGAAATCACAAGACACTCAAAGGAAAAAGCGAAATTGGCGGAAAAGAACGATTCCAATAGGGTGGGAAGCGGCGGTTGGTTTGGGGGGGGAGGGAGAGCAAAATCGATTTGCCGCTGAAAAAAGGGAAAAAAAAAGGAAGGAAAAAAAGGCCTTCAGTACGCGGAGACGAACTGCTTTCGGCAGGAAGGAAGTGTTTCTCAGATCGCGGGAGAAAAGAGGACATATCAGAGGGGAAATCCTAGCAGGGCATACAAAGAAGGGGAAGAAAAAACTTGACTGCCTCGGTGCCGCACAGGAGAAATAGGAAAAAAAAAAAAAGGGGGAAGGCCTCACCGCGGTGACTCGCAAGATGATAAGAGGAGGGGCTGCCAATGAAAAGTCGCGCTACTTGTCGAGAAAAAGGAAAAAGGCGAGGACTTCGAATTTCAGGGGAGGTGAATACGTGTTCGCAAAGGGTAAAAAAATTAAGTTAATCCGCTGCTGTGCAGGGGGGAAAAGAAGAAAGGGGGGGGCCAAAAAAAAGACATAGTTCCATTTCGCAGATTCATAGGAGCAGGGTAGGTAAGGGGGGACGAAAGGGGGAGACCGGGAAAGTCAGAAATTACCGCTGAACTTACTTACAGGGGAAGGGAAGCTTGGACAACGGATATAAGAAAAGGGGAGTCCAATTCAAGGGACCTTAAGGAAAGAGTCAGAAACCTACCTTTCAAGGCCAATTCGATTCCGCCTGGATGTCGATAAAGGGGGGGAAAAAGATCGGAAAGCCTTACTAAAGCAAGTAGGAACGGTGAGGAAAGCTAATTTTTTGACTGAGATTGAAGTCTAGTAGGACCTCAGAATGCGCGGAGGAAAATCTAGCGTTAAAGAAAAAATCCAAGGGAAAGACCAAAAAAAACGGGGGGTTGAACCACGAAAAGTTCAATCGGGTCTGAGTAGACAGTCTGGGGGAGAAAGCCCTGACCGAGCTGTTACAAGTTCCGCCATCCTCGAAAAGGCAGAGGAAACGAAAAAAGGGAGGATGGGCTCGGGGAAGGGATCAGAGGGGAAGAAAAAGAAGTCAATCCGAGCCGCCTCGATAACAGGAAGAAAAACGTCCCCGATAAGAAAAATCAAGCCGGCAGCTGGAACTGAGTCCACTTCGGGGAAAAGAGGGAAAACGAAAAGGAAAAAAGTGATTTAAGAGTTCGCACGGGTGAAAAAACAAAGGTTGGACCAGACGAGCGCACCAATCTCGATTGCCAAGCGGGGGGGGAAGACGCATACATGACGGCGATCGCCAATTAGTGCAAAAAGGAGGAAATAAATGTATCGCCTGGAGAGGGGAGGGAATTCACTTGGCTATGCGCGTTCTGAGGGAAAGGAAAGACCCGGCTTCGGAGAAACCTGCGCGAAGGGATTCCAAGGGGTGAAGAAAAGGGAATATGAGCGAACCCTGGCTCGATGTCTGGCAAGGAGACAACAGGGTCCTTCGAAGCGTTTAGAGGAAGAGGAAGAGAGAACGCAGCATTGCCGAGAAGGGAGTAGGAGCTGAACCTGGATGGAAAAAAGGAGGGAAAAGAGGAGGGAGCTGGGAAACGAAAAAGTTGTGGGGAAGCGAGGACAAGTCGTGCGCAGGTTGAGAGAAACCCGTCGGGCTGGGTTCAAAATGAAAGGTAAAGCTCTCAACACCAAAAGGAAAAAAATCTAGGTTCGCGCCTGAGGGTAAAAGGCAGTAGCCCCGTATAGCTAAGATGCTCGCGTCCAAAACTTGGTACGGGTACACAGCACGAATTCTTGGGGAAGGAAGGGTCAGGCAGGCAACAGTTCATCGGAATCAAAGACTCGGGAGAAAGGGAAAAAAACCGCTGAATCTACGATAAACGCTTCGGAGAAGTTGGGTGTAGAAACCGAATAAGAAGGGAAGTCACTCCCTCAGAAACATAGGACATAGGGGGGAGTCAAGGAGTCGAAGGCTGGTGAGCTCATAAAGGGGAAATCGTATAAACAAGGAAGAAAGGGAAAAGGAGAATGTCGCCCCGCAAAAACAGCTCCAGAGGGTGGGGGGAATAAGGGGCGCCACTATTGCGATACCTTCATTGCGGGGGGGGGGGGAAAAAACAAGGGACCATCAGCTGAAAAATCTCTGAACGGGGGAGGGTTATAAGAAAGGAGAAAAAATAGGGACCAATTCCGCAATTGGGGAGGGCCGAGCTGGTTCAGGCCTGGAGGTTAAGGAGAAGATTAGTGGATGGATCGGTGACTTCTGGGGAGGAAGAGGAGACGGCATAGAGGGGGGGCACACTTCCGGATTGGGGAAAAAGGGCAAGAACTAAAAGGACACATTTAGATTGACCGATCCTTCATAAGACGAACTGGCACGCCGGCGTGGAGGGGGGGGGGGGGGAAAAAGGAAAAAAAGAGGGTCAACTCCGCCGCTGAAATGGGGAGGGGGTCATGGTAGGGAAAGGTGTTAGTTGGGGGAGGAAACATAATTCTGAACGCGCGCATTAGACAGGGACCATCCACTGCAAATTCGGAGATGAGCGGCCCCAAAAGTCACCCGTCAAAAACGGGAAGAGGGATCGGCTTGACACCGCTCCTCCCTTCAGCGAAGCGAAGAACCAACGAATGCCGTAAAAAAAAAAGTTAAGTGTTTGAATACGGGGTCCGTAGTAAACGGAAGGAAGACGTTAAGGGATATCAGTGGTCCACTCGGCAAAAGGGGAAACGGAACCGTAAGAGCTGCCTGTGCGCGCAGGAGGGAAATGGGGGTCAAAAAAAACAGAGAAAAACGAAAAGGGACAAATCTGAATCGGCTCCGGGACGATTGCGAGACTGTAAAAATCTCGGGGAAATGTGTGGGCCCACCGCAAGGCGGAGGCAAGAAAGAAGTAGGGGAGAAACGTATCGGACTAGAGAAATTCAAAAGGGAAAAAGGAGGTAGAGGTACCTCGCTGCGCCACGCGACAGGGAGGGAATTACAAGCGAGGATCTTCGGGGGGAGAAACCATCGGGACGCGACTTCCACGACTGTGTTATTGGAAAGAACAAATTCACTAACTCCATTCAGGTTGAGAAAAATGGACGCGGGCTAAAAAGGGGTGACAGTCTATATGTCTCGCAGGAGAATAAGCGCTCAAAGAAAAAAACAAGGAGGAAGGAAGGAACGAGCTCCGTCTCCAGGAGGAGAGCTGGGGACCGAAAGGCTCGCTTGCAGCGTGGGCAGAAGGGGGACAGAGACACTAGCATCCTGCTCCAGAAACCGCAACGAGAAAGGCACCATAAGAAAAAGGCAATTTTTGGAAGGGATTCTCGCCGCGACGTAAGGGTTGCGTGAACAAGAACTCGGGAGCAACATGCACAACTTAGCCGGCGCTCTGGCAGCTAGCTTACTGGAAAAAAAGAAACAAAAAAGAGCGTACGGCTGCTAGTTTCGATGAAGGGGAGGAAGGATGGGAAAAAAGGAAAAAAAGCTCCGATTTGCCAAGAAAAAACTTAGAAAGGGGGGGGAGGGTGCGGTCCACGCCTCTTTCCTTGGACGAAAAAATGAGAAAAAGAAAGAGTGAGGATAAAAAGGACTTTCCCTTTCCCTCGCAAGAAGAGACGGGGTCGGGCTTAAAAGGGGAGGAAGTCTCAAGATCCAAATGGAGAAGACGAGGAACGTACGAAATACTAAGAGTGGACGATTCGAGCATGATACGAAGGGCGAGAAGATCGAGAAAGAAAAAGAGAGGGGGGATACAGGGATATTCTCCTTCGTAAGAATGAGAGAGAGCGAGCTAGGGAGGGAAAAAAAACCGTAGCTCCAGGAGGGATAGCTTGAGCCTCAAAAAGGGAAAGCAAAGCGTATTTGATTTTCCAGGTCAGTGGGCCAGGAGCAGCTTTCTGCGACGTGGAGGCATCATTGGTACCGACAAAATGAAAAAAGGGAAACCAACTTTCAAGGAAACTCTCGAAAATCCGAGATTAAAGGCAAAACGCGGCAGGAGCACATAGCGAACGATCGCCGAAAGGCAGCGGATTCAGGGTGACAAGAATAACGGAAGGAGAGGGAAGGACATAGGCCCAGATTTCCGGTTTTGACGTGGGGCCCCAAGGCAAAGAAAAGGGAAAGAGGCGAGGCATTGAAGAAAAAAAAATCGGAAAGAAAGTGCATGGTTAAATGATTCGTGGGGGGGGGAGGGGGAAGTGGGGGCGCAGGAAGAAAAATTGGCTCTGAATGCGGCAACAGAAGGAAAGAGAACCATCAGGAAGCGCGCAGAGTTAAGAAGGAGAAGATTACGGCAAGGACGCCGGGTCGAGGAACTTTATATTCGCCGGAGAGACCATGATAAATCAAAGAAAAAAACCTGGGGAGAAAAGCAAATTGAACGTGCTCCACCTGGCAGGAAGAACAGAAAGGACAAACTGGGAGCTTATCAAGAAAGTAGTTGAAGTCCGCGAACCAGGGGAAACCTCGACAAAGGAAGAATCCGCGCGGGACGGTACATTGGAAGGGGCGTCGCGCTTAGATCAGCAGGAGGGGAGAAAGTCGCGGATAAAAACCTTCTAATGTCTGGTCAGAGCCGGATATGAGGGGAGAAGACTAGTTGATTTGGAAGTGAAAGTCCGCGTGAAGGGGTAACACACGAAAAGGAGAGATGGTGACCGGCATCGGAAAAAAAGGGTCAAGAAATTCATATTGCGGCAAGGTGAATGAACAGGAAGGAAGGATGACTCGGCCGGCGCCAGCAGAAATGAACGCTACTTGTAACGCCACGGCAAAACATAGTCCGCGTGGTAACGTCAAGAAATAGACCGAGAGGGTGTGGTATGGCCTTCAGACAAACTGAAAGAGTACAACCGCTAAGAAAGGAGGCTTCGGCATAGAAGGGATGCGGCGGAAAGCAGAAGAGGAGAGGGGGATCACGGATATAATAATCGATGCTTGGGGAAGTTGGAATGAGGGAAAAAAAGGAGTCCGCAACTTGCCAAAAGGATTCACGCCAAGCCTTAGAGAGGTGCCGCCCCGAAAATGAGAGAAGTAAACCCAACATAAAGTTCAAGAAAACAAACGGTCTGTTAACAAGAAAAATTTCAAGAAAAGACGGGAGCGGGGTTTACAAAGTTCTTGAAAAGCAGGGATGAAAGCCCGAGCTGTTAAGTAGAAAACCTGAGAAACTTAGAAAAAACGAATGGCTTGAGTTACCGCGGGGGGGAAGTTATCTAGAACTCCGGAAAGAAGTGTGCAAGGCAAGCGAGGGCATCATACAGGGACAGAAAACCTTCCCCATAACAGAACAAAAAACGGAGAAAGAAACTTGGACTCCATATCGGCCCCCAGAAGTCACGGAATGTCAGTAATAAATAGATGACTAAGACACGACACAACGTTCCTCAGGTCAAGAAAGAGAGGGAAACGGACGTTACAACAAAGATGAAGTCACTATCGCAGTGAAGTGGCGCAAAAGACCATAACCGGTTAACCTGTAGATTGGGGACGTGCTCCGCTGGGGGGGGAAGCTATGGCGCTTTTCTGACGTGAGAAAGGGAGGAGGAAAAAAAGAAAAGCGAACTATATTCCAAGAGGTGTTCACAGATGTTAGGGGGAGGGGAAGACGACCGTCGGCTAGTCAGGGCTGTATCCAGGACAACGTCGTACAAGCGGGTGGAGGAAGCCTGCTCATGCATGAACATCTTCCAAAGCAGGTAGTGGAAGACTGTAACTGATTGGAAGAAAAAAAGGAAGGAACTTAACAAAAAGAGGAGGAAAAAACGAAATTGGTTGTGAATAGCAATAGAGAGAGAAAAGGTGGCGACTTTATCGACCCGAGGCAGAAAAGAAGGGCTCAATCTCACAACAAAAACGGCAAGAGAAGGTATTGGGAGCGCCGCGGGTAGGAGCAAGGAGAAAGGGGTCAGAGGTGGCCGGGGGACAACCCTTTTTGAAACGTTAACGACGAAGAGACATGAAGGTTCGCATCAAAAGTTAAAGAATCGAAAGAGAACGACGGAGAAGGTAATGCCCTGCGCCGCTGCCTCTTGATCAAAAGGATAGGAAGAAGGGAAAGAAACAATCCCGGAGACAGCCCTCCATCACACGAAAAGAGATTGGGGGGAAAGGATCTGCTCGCAGGATTGGGAGACTCAAAAGGAAAAAGCGCGAGCAACGGCGAGGGAACCACCAAAGCTCCAGGCGTACAGGTTAGTCAGAGGGGTGAAAGACACAAAAGGGAAATCTCGTACAGGGAGAGTCCGGAAAAAAAGGGAAAATCATTCTAGTTGTTGAGCAAATCTGCTGAACGTTGTTTCGGTTATCAAAGCCGGACCTTAGGAGCAAGGTCACATTCCGCTAATTGTTGGTCGGAAGAGCGTAAAGGTAAGCGTTCACTGCGGCCGAGGGAGGGGGATGGGGGAAACGTGGAGGGGCCGGATCTCACTACGGAAGCTTGGGGGAAAAAACGTCCACGGACGTTCCGTTCAACGAGAAAGAAAAGATAAATCAAGAAAGTGGGCGTTCCGCGATACGGAAGAGGACGAAGGACAGCGACGGGCTTTTAAGCGAGAAACGAAAGTGGTCAAATAAAGAATGAAAATTTGAGTGGTTTCACGACGTTTTTGACGGGAGGGTGACTTGGTTAATACGGAGAAGGCAGAATCGCACGGCTTAGGGGTCCCATCCGGCGGGAAAAAGCGGTTGGGTTTTGGGTGGGGGGAAAAACCGGGAAAATGAGGCAACCACGAATGCAAACTGAGAAAAAGCAGCTGATACTTAGTAACGGGAGGGATCACACGCAAAAAGTTGATACGCGCAGAGAACAGCTCATGCCGAAGCAGCGCGAACTGTGGATGTTGAAACGAGAAGGACAAGCATACTCAAAGAAAGAGGAAGTTACTTTGTCACGCGGCAACTGGGGGAAGGCGAAGGAGAGGAAAAAAAAAAAAAAAACAAATTCTGCCAGTGGCGGGAGCAGATCATTTCAAGCAGAGGAAAGAAACCAGAAAAGAGGAATCTGCGCCTGTGGAACGTGTCGCCAAGAAAAAAGATGAAAAAGTGTGTTTCAAAACAACAAAAAAAAAGGGTGGTGTGGCAAGCGCGGGATAAAAGGTCATAAAGAGGAAGCGCAATATGCTGCATCGTGGGGACCGAAGAAAAGAAGAAGATGTAGGGAGGGGGAGCCGAAAGAAGAAAGCGCTATGAGGCGTGGTAAAAAATTCACAAGAGCAGATCTTCAGGGTCGAGGTTCAAAAGGAAAGGGATATAGCTTGGGGAAGTGTCTGAAGACACCATCATTCACAGCTAATCCAGGTGGAAGAAAGTCGGGATTTGCTTACAAGATGGGGAACTTAAAGGTGTCTCCGAAGGGAAAACGCCAGAAAAAATTATTCATTGCCGAAAAGAAAAGAAAAAAATCCGCAAAGAGGGGCAGTCTCGCTTCAGAGATGGCAATTAAGATGCCAAGACACATGCCGCTCCCCGAACCCAGACAAACAATGCAAAAACAAAAAGATCTCCTATTTTTTGGGGAAGTACTCAGCCTCGAGGACCTTTGGGTGAAAGGGGGGGCAGAACTCACAAGGAAAAACACTCACGCCGTCCATAGGCAGAGCGCCAAGAAGAAGGAAGGGGGACCCAGCAGATCTATCCAGGTCGCGCTCGTCCGATGAATGGGGTCAATGCGAGTTCAAACGACTCGCTGGGAACAGATTTTCGTCTAGGAGAAACCGTAGCAAGTGAGGAGAAAAAAAGGGGCCAAGGCGTAAAAACCAGGATGCCCTCCAATTCGATCTCATCCTGGACGGGAAACTTAAATCGCCACTCAAATGAGAGAAACGTAGGTAAAAAAGGAATCTAAAGGAGGAATAACTAGGGTATACTAAAAAAGGCGACCTGTTCGAAACTCCCTCGCGAGGGAAAGAACAGCCGTAAAATTGTCGATATCTATAGAAAAAAACCAACAGGAGGGAGAAGGGGAGACCACGTATCCGGAGAGCCGAGAAACGAGATGCTTAGAAGTTCCAAATGAGGATCAACCGGTATAGCTTGAGCCTTCACTTTTAAAGCAAGAAAAGGGGGGGGGGGATGTCAAGATGGGTCCAGACATTCTATCTCGACGTGGAGGGCAAGAGCCCAAGGGAGCCAGCCAACCCGGTCAGAAGGTGTTCTCTAGGAAGAAAAAGTCAGAAACAAAAAGGGCGTTCAGTAAAGCAAGGACATGGAACTGTGGCGCCGACCCTACTAAGAGAAGGGGGTGAAAGAAATGCGCGAGAGATCAAAATGGACGGCTTGCAAGGGGGGAGGGGAGCCCTATCCGGGTCACGAAAAAAAGACTGGCAGGACGAATCAATTGAGGAAAAAAACGGATATCCGCTTCTGGTTAAACGAGGGGGGGGAGGCGAAAAAAATTACTCGTGGAGAGGGGATCGATAGATTGACAAGAGTGCCTGGCAGGAAAAAAAGTGCGCTTAATGACCGGAGGATGAGTTTCTCAATGACTCCGGGGGCTTTTAGAAGGCGCTTTATTGGCGGAAAACAGAAGGTCAAAAAAAGAAGTTCGACCAGAACGGGACTGAGACAACCTGAAAAAGAACTGGCTCGTTTCCGAGGAGAAGAAAAGAGTGGATTCTACTCCCGGAAATCACCGATCAAAATGGGGACTTCCCAATGGCAGAGAAAAAGCACAAAAGCGAGGCGAAAAAAATACGAACAATAAAAGATCGTTGAACCTTGTCTAATTGTCTTTCAGGGAGAAAGGAAAAAGTCATCAGACTAAGGGGAAGTGAAGTGAATCCGCGGGGAGGTGCAGGTAATAACACGGTCAAAAAGGGGGAACTGCATCGGACATAGGCAACATAAAGGGCAGAAAGAAGTATTAATTAGAAGGGGACAAGAAAGAATCTGACGAGCCATCCTGATTACGAAGGGAACGGTTGATAAGGGGGCAAGTTCCAGGTAACCACTGAGAATCCCAGAATGGATGAATCCGGAAATTAAGATTCCGAAACCTGAACCTTGGCAAGATCAGGCTTTGTAGAGTCGACTGGGATGGCGAGTCAGCAGAAGGGAGGGGAGTCGTGAGCACGCAGAAATAACGAAAAGTCGCTTGCTGTGGAGGGTAGTGGGGCCTCGAATTTCCGCAAGCGGGAAAAGCCGAGGGGGGGACCGAAGCAAGAGGTCCGAAATTCGCGGAGTAAAGAAAGCACATCCCGGTTAAATCAAAGTAGGGAAAAGAAAAGGTCAACGGGAGAAGTAATGAGGTTCTCTCCGGAAGCCAGAACGAAACGGTAACAGGGAGGAAAGTAAGTGTAAGGGGGCCAACGAAAGGGGGAGGAAGACCTCAGGGAAGTGATCGTGACGAGTACGGAAGTGGAATAAAAAATGCCGAAGACGATACGGCCACCCCGAAAATCAAGCCCAGCAAGCCGGCACTGGGAATAGTCAGACGGGTCTGGACCAGCTCGGCCAACTAAAAAGGGAAAGGAATGTACAATATTTCTCAGAGAGAGGATAGATAACCTAAACAAACGTTTGAACCAGGGAGGGAAAAAAAAACGCAAGTTATCAATCCAGTGTAAGGGAACCTACATGAACTTCGAGACGAAGGGAGGGGGAAAACAAAGATGAAGTAAACCTGTACAATACCTGGAAGGTGGTGGAAAAGGGGGGAGAAGGTCGACGTTGTAGATGAGAGTTGTACGGCGGAATAGTCCCTTGGCTTGCAAAACGTAGCCACAGCGAAAATCTGATTCGGGGGGGACAGGGGGGGAGTTGCTGTAGGCGGCGAAAAAGGGGCCGTTTTCATCTTAGAAGAAACGTCGTTCGAAGACGGGTTAGAAACAGGCAGGGAAAAGATGTCCTAGTATGAGATAACGCTGGAGATGAAGTCTCCCATCTATTCTTGGCATTAAAAGAAAAAGGGGGGGGGAAGGACCATCGCTATACGGGATAAGGCTGAGACCGCGGAGCCGGGGA
>Ga0179593_1451188_pt1 | contig 10260 bp, 10 predicted proteins | sample CZODoug2_1_08_16_FD_185931 | JGI IMG/M metagenome (GOLD analysis project Ga0179593, IMG submission 185931) | Vadose zone soil fungal communities from Angelo Coast Range Reserve, California, USA - CZODoug2_1_08_16fungal (PacBio error correction) | ecosystem: Environmental > Terrestrial > Soil >...
AAAGTACACCATCAATCCTCGCCTTTAACTGTTTGATTCCCGGAGCCTGTGTATCCCCGGGGGGGAAAGGGATCGAAAATTCAACAGTAAAAAAGCGAAACAGGGGGGGTTAAGCGAGCGGAGGAAGATAAGGGGTGGTCCAAAGTGAAAAAAAGTCCGCGTCAAATGTCAACTTCCGTAAAAGGGCGGCAAACACGAACAAGGAAAGTGCCGGGGCCTGGAATCGGACCGAAAACATGAAGGGACGGAGACGTGAGAATCCAAACTGAAATCAAAATGGGGGGGGGGGGATTATACGACTTCCACAAATCAAGGGAAAAAAAGGAAAAAAAAAGATGGTAGGAAGCAAAATGAAGAAACCGGATCGTAGAAAATGGCGAAAGAGAAACCAAGACGGGGTAGTGACAATCAAAACTGGCCCTAAATCTAAGCTTCACGCGTCGCGTTCAAACAAAGAAGTCAAAAATAGTAGGAAAAGGCCGGAACAAAAGCGAAGGGGAGAGGCGCTTTAGGCCGAGGCGATCCGAAAAAAACTGCTCAATCCCAACATAGGCGAAATAAACTTACCTCAGAACAGAAAGGGAGAGGCTTGCATTGTTGGAAGGGTAGGGACATTGCAGAGAGCCCAGAAAAGGGAGGTAGCAAGCAGTACGAAGGGGGAGTTCCCTAAGAAAACGCAGTCAAATTATTGACGCAATTCAATGTCAACCGAAAAACTGACAAAAAAAGAGGAAGTGGCGAACATCCCAATTCCAGGTAGGCAGAAAAAGAGGTAGGGGAAGGTTAGCAAAGGGGAGAGGCAAAGAAGAAGTGGGGAAGAGACTCGTACAAAAGGAGGGGGAGACCTTCAAAAAGGGCGGGTCGGCGTACCATGACGGAAAGATCTGTACGGAACGGAAGAATACAAGGAAAGAACTCGATACAAGGGACCGAAAGCATCTGAACGGTATTAAAACACCGGGGTCGGACAAAGATCGGTTAACTTTTCTGCCGCCCAACACACAAACTTATGCTTTAGGGGTCTTTATGGCCGGGGACAGGAGGAGGAGAAAAAACGAATTTGGGGGTTTAGAAACGGGTCAGAAAGTGGACAGGCATGTGGGAAGATTCAGTCATACTCATACCAGCTCACTTCAATGCAAAGAGCGAAAAAGGTAAAGACGAAGGGGAAGGGGAATTTGAGAAGAGCGCCAGGAACACTCCAAGGGTAAGGGACCACCGAATTGGATAGAAAAGAGAAATCAGGCCCTTCCACCACTTACCACGGAAAAAAAAGCTCCAATACCAAAAAACTAAGAAAATGGGTGATGAAATGGGTCGTAAGAAGAGAGAAAAATGCTCAGGGGAGGGGAAAGTAACTGAAAAGGGGGAAAAAGAACTCAGTAGAGGAGTAAGAAGCGTAATGATTTTTCGTATTCCTGACCAAATCAGTAAAAATTGGTTCGCTCTCTCAGCATTTCTATGGGAACGAGAGGACAAAACTTCGGGAAGGAGGAAGTCTATAGCTGAAGTTCAAAGGGGAGGGGGCTGATCCGGGACTTGCGGAAAGTAAAACATGAAGTGTATATGACGGGTGGTGATCGTTAAAGAATCCCGAGGGGACGTCTTAAGAAAAGAGGTTAGTCGAGGCAAGAGGCTGAAGAAGAAAAAAGAGATCAGTGACGGCCAGAAGAGTAAATACCAACTTTCGAGAGAGAAAAGAGGGAAAGTGCAAAAAGAGAGCGCTAGAAAAGGTGGAGAAGATATCTCTTCTGGGAGGGGAATTCTTTAAAAAAAGTTCACTCTCTAGGTCTCGCACGCCAATCATCTGCGCATAATGAGCGCATGCTTCTACGGAGAGTGGAGAGGGAAAAAGGGCGACGTTCGAGAAGGAAGTAGATCCTTCAAAAGGAAAAGGAGGAAAGAAGAATCAGGGTCGAGTGGAGAGGGGAGACTCGAGGCGAGACGCTTCTCGTCCCTCTCAGGTTTGATTGGGGGAAAAAAAAACATTATTCGCGTCTCTTCAAAAAATACTCAAAGGCCCAGAGCTTCTGAAAGATCTCTCAAAAAAAAAAAAGGGAGGGGGGGAGAAAAGAAGAGAGAGGCAAAGAAAAAGCTCAGTCGACGAGAGAAGGAGGGAAAGACGGACAAGGACAGGGCGCTAAGGTTCCATGTTTGAAAAACCGGTCAACCGAAACACGATCTGCGGCTACGAAGATCGAAACAAAGACGAAAAGTCGGAGGGGGGAAAGGGCCCAGCAGGAGAAGAAATTCTATGAGGGGGGAACTTACCGGGGGGGGGAGAGGAACGAAAAACGTAGAGCAGACAGGAGAGTCTCAAGGGGATGTGGTCTCTTCTCAACAGATCAAAAAAAAAGAGAGCGTGACCTTACCTAATTCATACCACCGGAGGACGGCGCAAAAAAGGAGGCAGCAAGAGAAGAATTTCCTCAGTGAAAGGAGGGAGGAGAAGAAGGGAAAGAGAGGAGAACTAACGCTAGTGGAAGCTGCAGCACAGCGACGCGCAGTTCCAATACCAGAACTACCAGTCATTTCATTCACTGCAGTCCGAGGAGAGAGAAAAGGGAGAAAAAGAAAAAGAAATGTAGGTGGGGGTTAATAACTCGCAAAGGCATCTTTCTAGAAGGAATAGATGAAAAGCGTGAGCAGCGGAGACACTGTCTAAGGGGGTGTCCTCAATACTTAAGTAAGCACATGATGTTCGAGAGCGGAAAAAAGATATCCTCCATGGACCGAGTAAAGAAGGAAAAGCATAAGGAGACGCAGCGAGGCGGTGATCAACTCTGTAGGGACGTCTCGATACTGAGCTCGTCTCCCGACAGCAGACTCGAAAGTCGGATAGTAAGGGAGAGAGAAAAATTGCTGCTTGTTCAAAAAGGAGGATCGTCAAAAAGGGGCTAAACATAGGGGGATTCTTGCATACCTTGTAGATAAAACTCGAAGACAATCCGAAAAGTTACTATGCCGGGTTAACGGAGTTAAAAAAGTAAGAGAGCAGAATCAAGCTGGGGGAAATTTCTACGAAGGAGAAAAAAAATGATGGGGGTTGTTTAACTAAAAAAATTGGCGCAACTCAAGTGACCCTAAACTCCAGCACGCAGACAGGATGAGGGATGGGGCGCGAAACGCCAGGAAAAACTCTGGCCACGGATGGGGCAGAAGGGGATGCTTACCGGCCTCGATAGGGGGTTTACCATTCTGTACGGGCACAACTCATAATCAATCATCCCGAAGGGCAAAACGAAGGTGTAGGAGCCGGAAATGGTCAGGGGTCGAGATTATTCTTCAAGGGTTAACTAAGGCAGGACAAAATGCAATAAAACTAGGAAATCCGAGGGCAAATAAAATCTAAGGGGGGGTTACGGACCGGGCCACATTAGCCGGGGGTAGGGTGGTGAAAACATCCACTTTACCGGGGGACTAACAGAGAAAATTACGGACGGGGGGGTAAACCTGAAAAAATCTCAAAGGCTCGGCGAAACAACTGCCTGTTCACTAGGGCGCGTCTCACGGCTAAAACTAAAGGCAAAGAAATAGCCGCGTTCCTTCATGTCTCAGGTATACGTGGAAAAAATCAACCGGGAAAGGCGGGGGCGAAGAGACGGGAGAGTCCGGCCGAAAAGGGGCGAAAAGAAGTAGGATATGGAAGAGCCGGTTCAATACTCAAGTACTTGCGGAAATTGTAATCTGATTTCTCGAGTATCATCACCAGATGAGGGGGAAGGAACATATGGGTGAGGAAGGATCCAGTAAAGAGAAAGACGACTCCAGGACAGAGGATCCGGGGCGAAAATACCAGAGGATCCCTTTTTGTCTTTGGGGTTGGTGTGGTGCCGTCAGTATCGTCAAAAACACAAAATTCTATGCCAGATGGAAAAAAAAGACAGAGGAAAAGGAGAGGGGAAGGGGGAAGTACGAAAGGAAGGTTAGTGATTGCAGCGCTCAAAGAGGAAGAAAGGGCCAGGGGCCGGGCGCCGGCCCTTGAAGTGGCCACCAAAGGGACTCAAAAGAATTTTAACCCCAGGGTCGGCTGGTCACAGAACCAGAGGAAGGGAAATTGAAGGGGGGAACAAGTCACAGCTCACGGAGAAAAAGGAAAATTCGGGGAGGAAAAAGGCTGATCTATCAAAAAAAACACGGATGGAAGGGAGGAAGAACTATATCCACTTACACCATTCTCCTAAATCAAAAGCAACCGTAGCAGAAAACAATTCAAGACCTCGGAAAAAGGGTGTCAAAAAGGAAAAAATCCCGGAAAAAGGGGGGACCAAGCTCGTCGAAAGAACGGGGGGGGGGCAACACCGGACCTGGTCAAGAGAAAACTGGAAAAAGGCACTGAAGCACCGGCGAAGCTTAACAAACACACGACATACCTTCGGAAGGAACATCTAAAGAGTTAAAAACCAGTGCAGGGTGAAAAATCTAAGAAGGGGGGGGGGGGGAAATGGAATACGGCACCACCAACAACCAAGAAATCAAAGGAGTGGGGAGGCTCCCCCAAAATGGACCGGAGAGGTAGATAGAGGTGGAACTGGAAAGGAGCAACCATAACGTCATTGAAAGGGAAAAACCTCTAACTAAAAAAATACTATGCCCAAGCTTCAAAAGTATGAATTGGAAGGCACCATAGTCGGAGGGGGACGAGAAGTAGGTCGGGAGGGAAAGGGTCTCAGGCGCCGGAGAAAAAAAGGGGGCGAAAGGGGGGAAACCTAGACGGGGTCTCGCCTCATACCTCGCTTATCCTGGGATCAATGCGTCTAACAAAAAAAAATAAAAGGCCAGGGAGGAGGAAGGGGCAGCCAAGGAGTTAAGGGGCTGGAAAAAGTACTCAAAGGAAGAGGGGTATGAACTGCGCCATGGAGGGTTCACATACCCCTGAACCAAGAATCTATGAGTCCTTCCCATTCCCTCCAGGGAGGCCTTCCTAAAATCAAAACGCGAGGTTCCGAACTTTGGCAAACCTCCTCCTAAGCAGACAGAGATACGACATGCAACTCAGGAAGGGGAGGGGGAAGAACCCAGGGAACTGGAAAGAAAGATCTATGAAGGAAACAACGTAAAATCCTATCGCTTCCCTGCCCTGCCAGCGTGCGCACGCGGACTGGCGAAAAAATTGGAGACCACAAGGGGAAAAAGTGCAACACAAAATACAGAAGGTGAGTGAGGCGGGGGAACACAGATGACAGACAAAACTTCGTAAACGTCCCAAACCATCATGTGGTAACGGTGTCGAAGGTAAGCCCAGAGACTATGCCTAAACGACGAAAATAACGAGGCAAACTTGCAAACACCAGAAGAAGACATTGGATTGAGGAGAATATCCCCTGGAGTAAAACAGCCCCACGAGGGTTTAAACCAAAAAAAAAAAAAAAAAAGTCCTGGAAGAGGGGGAAAGAAAACGCAAGCGCGGGCCACAGGTAGAAGAAAGTAGCGCGAAAGAAAGTCCAGAAATACTGTCTGGAAGTCACCGGTGTTCGTAAAAGCAAACTTCTAGCGCAAGTCACCCGAAGGAGCGGATGGAGACCGAACGGGGGAAGTGGGGAAAGACATTCCCTCCAGGAGACTAGGGGTGGAGCGAGTTCGATAAGGGTGGGAAAAAAAAAAAAAGGGGGGGGGGGCTAACTGACAAAAGGCGATTTCAAAAGGTATCGCGCAGGTCTCCGATCTCAGAAACATCTAAATATCAAAAACTTTGCCAAAAAAAAGGGGATCTGGGTCGGGGACAGTCTACTCCCGAGGGAACTGGAAGAAGCGGACTGTAGGGGAGAAAGGAAGCGGGAGCTCAGATGACTTCGCGAGGTAGCCGCCGAAGTTCACAGAGTAAAATGCAATCCCTACCAAGAGGAATCTCTAATCAGGGCTCGACGCCATTTTTAGAATGTAGGGTCCGGGAAGAGGGAAGATTCGAGAAGATTTCGAGAAGAAGATCTCCTCAATGAGAAGAGAGAAGGGCGAGGTCGTGATAGATCCCCACGAACGCAAGCATATCTCTTTCGGATCACAAAGACTTTCCAAAAAAAAAGCCAGATCCGGTTTCTTGATAATTTCTCTCTCTTAACGCACAGGAGCGGTTCGGTGAACACCGAAAAAAATGGGAAAGGAGCAGGGAAACAGGGTCAGAAGCCGCACGAAAAGGAAGGTCAACCGAAGAATGTGAAGAGCTAGATAAAAAAGCAAATAGGAGAAGAAAGAGCGTCTGCAAACGCGCTCTAGTACCCTTCTTAAAGACTTTCAACCTCACCATGCCCCATGGAATGGTTTCAAAACCGAAAGGGACGGAGGAAAAAGAACACCAGTCGAAAAGTAGAAGGAGGGAAATGCGGGAAAGGAACAAAAGGATCCAAAAAGCAAGTGAGAAGAATATCACCTCCGCCAGTGGATCTGAACAACCACACAGTCGAATCGCAATGTTATTATAGAGCGGAAGCGCCAGAGAAGGAATCGGGAAGGATTCACGAGGGAGAAGTCTTGCTAAAAAAGGGACTGCGGACCGAGAGAAGAGACAGGGGCCAAAACTTGCTATTCGTGATAGAACCGTCGCGCCTGAACCTCTCTATTGGAAAGAGGCAACGAAGCGAGGGAAGCCGGGAAAAAAACAGTCACGTTTCTGAAACCGCCTTAAAGAGACGAGAATTAACACCAAAGACAAGTGCATGGGGGATAATAGAAGCAAGTTGACCGCGGATACTCTTCTGGAAACAAAAAATTATACCTATCGCTGCACTCCGTATGTTAAAGAAGGGGAAGAGGGACCGGGTCGGAAAGTCCTGAATAGGAACGAACCCATAGAGCACTCATTAATTTCAGAAAGGGACCCAAAGCTCGGCCAAGGAGAGGGGAAATCGGTCAGGGGGCGAAAGGAGATAGGAAAGAGTGCACTACAATGGGCCAACTACCGAAGGAAAAAATGAGGCGCAAGCTAAAGGGGGTGCGTTGAACTGGGGGAAGCTCCTTCGTTTCTCGTCTAAAGGATGGAACCTCTTGCTAAGGGAATAACGGGAATAGATACAGGAAAGGAGGGAGATGAAGGGTTAAAAAAGCCGAACGAAGCGTGGTCCTTCTTAGCATAAGAGCTGGCAGGGTTACAAACGGGGAAAAAACCACAAAATGCTGGGTGGCGAAAGGGGGGTCGGCGCACGTGTTCCAACATCAACTTCATCATCTTCTGTCTGGGCGAACTCCCTCAACGAGCGCTTGAGACAAACGGTGGAAAGGGGGGAGGGAGACCTGGAACGGGAAAAGGGGAAGCTAGGATTTTGAAAGGGAGAAGAGGAAGGCACAAAAGCTAGCTGAAAGTAGCAGGTCTTCCACCTACCTCAAATAGCGTGAGTAAGGTAAAGGGAGGGTTGTCTCAATGGAATTGAAGGGGAGTCAAGCTAAAGCAAATTTAGAAAGAACCTCCTCATTTACGGAAGCCCTCAAGACTATTGGACGTAAACCTGGGGTTCCCCAGAGATTCTGTGGGAGGGGAACAACGAAAGCTGGCAGCAGGGGATCGAGAAAGAGAAAAGGCTTACAGGGGGGGTAGACGGGAAAAACGGCGGAGGGGTAGCTTCTACCGGGTCGACTCTTCTCTCGGGGAGCGGGTAGAGAGAGAGAAGAAATAGAAAATAAAAAGGAACGTAGAAGATCACGCTTTCTTCGGAGGTGGCTCCTTAGGGAGGGGGATCCTCGCCCCTTTTAATCTATAATTTCGCCAAGAGCAGGGGAGGGGACTAAAACGAAGCTGGCAAAGTACGAGAGGGTTCTGAGGTAAGGCAATGTAAACTCTTGGGACGGACTTGGTGTTAAAGAGGGGGAGGCCTAGTACATTAATGCCCTTCTTCTTTTAAAACACCTATTGGGGGTGAGCCGTACCAGTGAGAAAGCGGACTAATCTCCGGCATGCTCACTTTGCAAAGAACACTTTAGGATGGGGGTTGGTGGGAAGGGCAGTAAAGGCACAAAAAAAAATGTAGGAAGAAGGGCTGCACATTAAAAAGAGGAAGGAAAAGAGTTCACCGACGTCTATTTATATCCTTCATGTCTGTGTGCTGACAGCTAGATCGGTGGGAAGCAGTTCCGGAAAAGGAAGGCAAGACGTTCAAGGGTGGGAAAAAAGGGGGGAGCGAAAGAGAAAAAAAAGGTGTCTTGAAAGGTGTGGTTTAAAAGGGAGAGATTTATACATTTAAGGGACAATGTAGGATCGGTGGCCCGAGAAAATTAAGTTCGAAGTAAAGTGGCGTGACAGACTCGAAAACAAAAAAAAAAGGAGGAGGGGAGGAAAGAAAGAGATCCCTTACCTTTCTCCTCGCCTTCAATACTGTTCTCACCGTGACCTCCCTGCATTCAGGGATAAAAAAAAAACTCTTAAGGTTTACGGAAACCGGCAGGAAGACGAAAACCACCCTGGGGGGGTACAACAATCATAAATTAGGAAGAAATTTGGTAAAAAACAGGGGAAAAGGGCCGATTCAGCGGGTCAATCTGGCACTGAATAAACTCTAAAGAGCAGGCCAACTACTTACCTTGACGGGGGAAGAGAGAAGAGAACGAGGACGTCTCCGGGATGAAAAAAATCTTAAGAGAAAAAGTTTGTGGGAGGAGAAGGACTACAAAAAACCACCACCATAGAAAACGTAGACGATTGTAGGCACTCCCCGCCGGGATCAACGGTCCATTTCATACAATCAAAAGAATACTTGACAACATACTAGGAGAGACTTGCAAGACGGGAGCCATCGATAAAAAAAAGGGAGGAGGAAAGTCCTGCCCAGCCCAAGAGGAGACTTTCCTCGTACGCTTAGGCCTCTCGCTATAGCCAAAATAGAGCCCCGGGGAGAAGAGAGACCAAGAAAAGCAGCCTCCACCGCAAACACTTGAGGGAGGGTTCCCTGTTGGGGAAGGGTTAGTAAAATGCGCGAACCCCGCGCCAGTAAATCTGGTCTCAGAGGTGGGACAGAAGTTCAGGGGCAGAACCAAATTAAAGCAGTCGGGAGCCAGCGGCCCACTGGTCTTTGTGGTCAAAAAACACTGACAAACGACTAGAGGTTGGACCGGGACAATCGAAGGGAAGCCTAAACGAGCTGAGGGGCGCGAAGGAGGGGGGAGCTTGAACGCAAGCATTGCAAAACCGCGACAGCTATACCAAAATTACTCGCATTCAATCATTCTCTTAGGAAGATCCAGGCAGATGAAGGAAAAAGGAAAAGAATGAAAATCAATAAATCTCGATCCTGGGCCAGCACAGAGGGCGAAAGCCTCAAAAGAAAAAGTGTCGCCAGCGATGAGGGGAAACGGGGGCGGCGACCTCCACACAACAAAGTTCTGTGTAACACGATGGCTCATTCGGAGGCCAGCCCGAAGGGGTGTAAAAATTTCAGTCTAGCACGCGAAGATGAAGAAGGCCGGACACGCTCAACTTCGGAAAGGATTAACCGGAGAACTCCTTTGGATCGAGAATATCCAACGGTAAAACCCACGAGGGGGGAGCACCATTCCTTAATCGCAATTCACAAACTAGCCACCAAGGAAAAAACTCAGGTCGTCGCAAGAGTCCGCAGACTGCGTTAGATGCCAGGTGTCAGCGAGCTACGGATCTCAAAAGACAAGAGGTCACCGCCTAGCTGCAGGCCAAGGAGGGGAAGGAAGGGCCCAGAGGCAGGCTCGAGGGGGGGGGTTAGGGGCGACGGAACATCAGGGCGAAAGGGGACCCCGGGCCGCGGTACGATGTACATCCGGAGCAAAGACTCACTGCGATCACGCGGGCATAACGATCTCAACTTCTAATAGGGGAAAAAAAGGCGGCTGGTTCGGGAGAAGGGGAAGAGACGAAATGGAGGGACTGAACTGTGAGAACGCGAAGGGCTGTCGAAAACGAAGGAGCGCGGCTGGTCAAGGAACGAGATGGCGATTTCGCACGATTTCCCCCTTCCTTCAGAAACTCTCGAGGAAATAAAGCGGAGAAACGCAAGTGGAAAACGATATACTGCTGGGGGGGTCGGGGGGAAGGAGGTCCCGAGGAAAACGCGAGAGGATAGGCGAAAACTACCTCTGCCATCAATGCGATCGGTAGCAACTGACTCTAGGAAGAGATCAACCACTTCCTGTCCGGTCGACTTACTATCACGGGTGAAAAAAGACGAGAGAATAACGGTTCGAGTAGGAGGGGGGAGCTCGAGGAGAGAACACTTGAAAAAAGGGGCAGTGGAGGGTGGCAAAAAAAAACTGGCCTGGGACTGATGAGGAAAAAAATTGGGAAGCGGAGCCTAGCGCGTCGAG
>Ga0179593_1631479_pt1 | contig 10260 bp, 19 predicted proteins | sample CZODoug2_1_08_16_FD_185931 | JGI IMG/M metagenome (GOLD analysis project Ga0179593, IMG submission 185931) | Vadose zone soil fungal communities from Angelo Coast Range Reserve, California, USA - CZODoug2_1_08_16fungal (PacBio error correction) | ecosystem: Environmental > Terrestrial > Soil >...
AGGGGACCTTCTGTTTCAGAAAAAATTGGGGGGGAAGTGAAATATGGGTTTAATAGCAGTTCGGGCCGTGTCAGCAAACGGGAGTAGGGAAGGGGCTCGACGAGTTGAAGAAGAGAAGTTATTGAGGGAAAGTGCGGGCAACCTCAGAGGTCTGTCATGAGGATCAGGAAGTCATGACCGCTTGCAAAAAGAAAGGGGGGGGAAAAGGGGAAGATCCCGCCCGTTGAAAGGACGCCAGACTAACGTCAAAACGCAGGTAAAATGTGCACAGGTCCAGGATGAAAAATACAATTCCTCCTAAAAAAAAGATCCAGGGGTTGGGGACAGCTAGGGAAACTCACTACGAAAGGAAAAATTGACTATTCCTGGAGGAAAAGTAAGGCTGGACGGGATATGGAAAAAAGAAAGAGGGGGGTCCACAAAGGAAAGTTACCGAGTTTGACTACAAAAAAGAAAAATTCGCAGGAAAAGGGAAACTGTGAGCGAAAAATCAACACCTTTGGATGACTAGAAGAAAAATAAGGGAGAACTGCGACAACACGCTCACAAAGAGGATTGACAAAGAAAGAAAAAAAATAACCAAGCCCCGACAAGCTGGGAAAGAAGGGTTTAAGAGACCGGCAAAGTTGTTACCCCGCAAAAAAAAAAAGAAATAGAGTAAAGGGTAACCGGGACAAGCGGCCAGAAGGAAAGGCCATCATTAGGGAAAAGGGGCTTTTAACCAAATTTGGAAAGGAAAACTGTCAAGACAGTCTTGGAAAACTCTTTATCGAAAAGAAGTTAAGGGATGAGTGGGGACGAGGTACGTGTGCGGAAAGAGTGCCACAAGAACAAGGGAGACCCTGACAGGAATAGAGAGGGAAAAGCTTAAATGGAGGGAACTGGAGAAGAATAAGAAAAAGGGAAGCCATTTAGAAAAAAAAAGGAAAGTTTCCTTTGTGGGAAATGGAACCTCATGAATTAGAAGGGGAGATCCTCTCCGAAGGGAAAAAAGTTTGTATGGATGTTCGGACTTAATTCCTAAAAAGAAATAAAAGTCCTTTTGAAAGAAAGACAGGTAACTAAGGGGGTGCTCAAAACCCGGTCCCTAAAGGGAGGTCATTGTGACAGCTAGATTCCTCTCAAAAAAACCATCTGCATCCAGGGAAGCAGAGTCGTCAACGGGAAGTAGACAGAAGACGTTTGTAGCGGAAAGGAGAAGAAAGACACGAAAAAGTGTCCTCGGAGGTGGGAAAGAAAGAAACGAGGAACAAGAGAAACGCGCTATCCGAGCTGACACCATTGCTGGGACGACGTGCCCCGTAGGAGGGCAAGGGGGGAAACATGGAAAATGATAGAAGATCTCATGGAAAAGAGAGTGGAAGTTGTGTTCGTGCTATTTGGGTGAGGGAAAAAGGCTTAGGGAAAAAAAAAGACTCGTAGAAGGGGCTTGGGGGGAGGTTTTGGTAAGCTCTCAACGGGCAGAAGGAGGGTCCGTTTCGCAGAAGAATGGGGACTGAAAGGGGGGTAGAAGGGAGAGGGGAAGGATTTGGGAGAAGACATGCACTCACAACAAAAAGGGAAGTATATCTGGAAACTCCCTGGAAGAAAAAGGGTTCATCACTTAGGGAGGAGAACGGAACTAGCACCGTAAGCGTTGCTCTAAAAAACAGGAAAAAAAAACACGAGACCACAAACGGGGAAGGAGGAAGCCAAGGAAGAAAGATTTGGGGGAAGGGGAACAATCGATACGAAAAAGAACCCGGGTCGGGACTCAAAAACGGGAGGGATGGAAAAAAGGAACTTTGAAGTCAGTCAGGCGAGGAAGAAGGGGGGGCCTGGGGACAGCATGCAAGATTAGGGGCGAAAGAGCGGAATGAAATAGGAAAGATCGGCGGTACGACTAAAAGCCATAAAGTTCTCCTGGAAGAGAGGTGAGTTTAGTAGGGAAAAAAAACGGGGAAAACGTGCGCATCGGATGGGTGAAGAAGGAAGTCCCAGGGAATCTGCAGAGGAAAATGTATCAGAAGGGGAAAAAGGGGCATTTTAGGGGGAGAGCTAGTTGACTACGGAGGGGGGGAGGAAAACCCGGGCCCTCAAAGGTTAAAGAGGGACAAAAACTTGGAGAGGGCCGGAAGGGAGACAAGAAAAGGTCATGAGGAGAGAGTTCCAACGAAGTATCGAAAACAAAGGGGAAAAAAAGGGGAATCGCTGCGAGGGGAGAAGGGGGAGGCTGGATATAGTAAAGGGGCCTGGGAGTTTAAAAGGGGGGGATTTTCAATAAAAAGGAGTCCTCGAAAATCGTCAAAAAAAGGAGGGGAAAATTTTTCCCTCTCGAGAAAAAATTCAACTAAAAAAGAGAAATCAATTGGCCCGGACAGAAAATCTAGGGGAAAAACACTTTCGTTCCCATCTCCGGAGAATTCGAAAGTTGTCTTGGCCGATTACGGTGCCAAAAGAAGGGATAGGAATTTTTTGCGGGGGGAATAGTTCAGTCGAGGCAGAAGAACCGTAGGCATGCAACTTTATCGCGGGTTCGGGGGGGAGCACTGCTACGTCCAATTCCTGTAGAGGGTCTAGGGGAAGAAAAGGGAGGGAAAATCCGTTGAGGGAGGAGGATAGCCGTTGATGGCGGACAAAACTACTTTGCAAAAGAAAAAGAAGCCTCACATGAGGAAAGACATCGGGAGCTCTGGGGGGGAACGACTAAGGAAAAACCAGGACGTTGAGAGGAAAGTTTTACTTAGTATCGTGAGCTGGACCGTCAGCCTGAGGTTGAAAGGATGGGAGAAAACACAAAAGCAGAAGGCCTCAGAGAGACATGAGGCAAGATTCCAGAAAGACGTTGTGGAAAAAAAAGGGAAAAAATGACTTATAGAGGGAGGAGAATGAGACTAAAGAAAAGGACAGTCGCAACAGGAAGGAAAGGAACTCAAAATTCTGGGGGAAAGTGCGGTAGGAGGGAGACGATGGCAAGGGTTCAAAGTAAAAAAAAAGCAAGGAGAAAATCAAAAAGAATCGAGGAAATCACTAATAAGGGGTGCTGCAAATTAAAAGGGACAGGACTATAACCAAGAAAAGGGGGAAAATCTAGGGAAGAGAAAAAAAAAAACAAGGTAAGGAAGAGGCTCTCTAGGGAGGAAAGGAAGTTGAGGGCACTCGAACAACATAGGAGGAAATCGGTGAATTACGGGAAGAACGTAAAATCAGGAAGAGGAAATTGTTTTGGGGGGGTAAGAATCGACAGCGTGACAGGAGTGAGTGTCAGGGGAAGGTGCTCAAGGGAAGAATCTACAATTCCGAAAATCCTCTGTACACAGGGAGAGTCCATGCGGGGTAAATCGCCAAGGGTCAAAAGAGTCAGCATGTGTGAAAAGGACACAGAAGAAAAAGGGTGCGAAGGTGCCAAAAAGGTCGAAGGCTATCAAATTGCAGTTGCCTGAGCGGGGGAACCATAAGAGGAAAAAGGAAAAACTGGGGAAGAACTCTGGGAAAGGTGTGGACTATGTCAGAAAGTCCAGCTTAAAGAGAAGCCAAACGGGATAAGAGGAAAGGACAGGAGAAAGGTCTAAAAAAGGGAGTATTTCCTCCGTTCTGGAAGAGAGAAAGGAGAGACGCTTCACTTAAGTCGACCTAACGGGGGAAAGGAAGGAAGGGGTAAAAGGGGGGGTAAAGAAGAGCTGCTCAAAAATGAATTCCAGCAACTCATGCAGAAAAGGTTTATAACGAAGAAGGGGGGAGACTTCTCTAAATGAGGGGGCCAGGGAAACTCAAGAAACACGGAAATATGGAACCGTAATGACAAAGGACAAAAAAGGGTCCCATCGGAAAGCTTGTAAGTGTGTCACTACGAGAGGCATCGAAGCTGTATCAGGGGGAGAACGAAGGCCCTGATGCTAAGAGACTGGTTGGGGGTGTAGTGGCGATAGGGGGGGGAATGCCAACCCATCCGGTAAAGTACAAAGAGCCATTCACAGAAAAAGAATTCCAACATGAGGGGAAAAGACACTTACAGAGTAGCTAAGAAAAAAAACCAAAAGTACCGGGGAAAGAAAAGTCCAGGGGGGGGGGCTCTTTCGTTTTTCGGAAAAAAGATAAAAATGTGATCAGGGAGAGCTCCTGAGAGCTTTGTGAAAAAGGGTCGAAAGGGGTCCCCGATGGCTCGGTCTGGTCGAAGAATTAAAAGAGTAAAAGGGACACCTACACTCTGAAAAAATAAGAAGTTAAAAGGGGGGGGGACCTTCTCTGAAGGAAGCCCCGTAGTGGTCAAGAGGGGGAAAAGAAAAAGAGGGAAAATTCCGGAAGGAAGTGGTATTCGACGCGCCGCCCATAGACAGCAAAAAAGATTGATAAGTAGAAGAGAGTACTGGGGAAGGAACTCTAAAAGCTCAGCCGGAGGAGATTCACGAAAAGGGGGGGGTGAATTCTCCAAGGGGAAGCGCAGTCCACGAGAAAACGGACCGATTATAAAGGAGAGCATTCCAAGAAAGTATCCAGAATTCCAACGGGAAAAGGAAACCGCTAGTGGATAAGGGGGGGGGGGGGCATTTTGGTTGGGGGGGGGTCTCGGGGTTTGACGGGAAGACTCAAGGGGCGGCACTTATAAAAATAGGAGAAAAAGTATTAAGGAGAGATAAATGTCAAGGAGGAGGAGTGGGAGTCAATATCAAAAAAATGAGGATTAAGGGAAAAGAGAAGAGGGACCAAGACTACCCGCGACTTGAAATACAAAGCAAGAGTCAAAGAAAAATAAAAAGAAGAACATAATCCAGAAGTTTGAAGATAACTCCAGTCCACAAAAAAAAAGGGATCTAACTATACGGGGAGGGGAATGCGAATTTTGGGGGGGAAAGAAAGGTAGAGGAGCACAAAACATTCCCCGGGAAGTCTCTAAATGAACGTCGTAAGGTAAGTCTCGTGAAGGAGGCATAATTTGCCAAGAAAGGACTCCGGGACGAAGGGGGGTTGGGAAATCTGAGAGTCTGGAGAATCGTCTTCACAGCGGTCTATTTGAAGAAAATCGGTTTCTCGGGAGAGATTTTGATTTCCAAGGCGAAAGAAAAGTGCGCAGCTGAAGGAATTTAAGGGGAAGACAAAGGGGGGAAGACAAAACTGCAGATTGTGGGAAAGGGGGGGAATCTGTCACAAGAAGAGAAATGTTTAAGGGAGAAAGGAAGAGGGTGATTGGAAGGGAAGGATAGGTAGGAACATATTGGGAGAAACCCGACGGATGGAAGAAGGATACATACACAACTGGGGAGGGGAGGAGGTATAGGATCGGTACTTCGGTGGAAAAAAGGATCGTAAATAAATGCGTATCGAAAAACAAAAGAAATTTTGAAGAACTACATGGAGGGAAAAGACTCTAAGTAAGAGTGGTAAGTAACAGTGTTTGGTGATTTGCAAATCAGGGTCGGGAAGCAGGGGTGATAAAAAAAGGAACTGGGTTTTCAAAGAAAAAAAGAAATCGGGAAACGGGGGGAAGGGGAAGCCAGAGAAAGAGAAGGCCGGCTACGGGAAGTTAGACATACATGGAAGGGGGAGCCACTCCCGGATGAAAAGGCAAAGTTGGAAAGTCTGGAGAAAGGGGGAAAGCACGGTTAGGAAAAGGGGGGGTGTTGGTCGTTGTTTGCGAGTTCAATTTCAGAAAGGAAAAAAGGAGTTGTTTGAAAAGAGCCCAAGGGGAAAAAATTTCTGGGGGGAACCGTCAATGAAAGGGGAAATAGCGCCGCGCCACCTTGAGGAAGAATCTAACGTTTTTGGGGAAAGCAGAGGGTCGGGGCTACAGAGCCGTATGGAAGGAGCTTCGGAGAAAGATGACGGGGGGGGAGGACATCTAGCGGGGAAAAAAAATCTTCTGTATTGACAGCACTACCGAGAGGGGGGGGAAAAAGATACAGGAACTCTGAATGGGGGAGAGGGAAGAGGGAAGGGAAGTACCTAACCCTCAGGAAGACCTTCGGAGGCTGCAAGAGGGAATCTGATTCTGGCGATTAAAAAAAAAAGAGTGTGAAAGGGTAAAGTCTGGGAAGGTCGAGAAGGTCAAGCCTTCTCAAACAGGAGGGGGAAAGTTGCTCCAAGAAGTTGATTACGAGGGAAGCGGTGAATAGAAGGGGGAGACCTATTCAAAAAAAAACTCACAATCAGAACTCTTAGGAAGTCCAAGGCACTAATTTTGGAGAAAACTGACTGACCAATTTAATCATTTGAGAATAAAAAGGGCGCTCTCGAGGAAGGAGTGTTTCATCTCTCTCAACAACTTGGGGAGTAGGGAATCAGGGGAACTGTCTTGTGTTAAAGCAGGCTAAAAGGATCCGTCGGGTGGTGGGGGGGGGTCATAAAGAGGAAGTGGCCGTTGGAAGAACGGGGATTGGGGGACTGAAGGGGTCTCTACCGATGGGGCTGAGGGGAAAGTACCATACAAGCCATGCGAGGAAACAAGTCTTTTAAGGGAATTGAGGGGGGGGGGGCTGAAAGGGGGGTGGCCTTGAGAAGAAGAAACGCCCGGGGATTTGGAGTCTACGGAAAGGCTAGAAAAAGGGGGAGTGCACCATTTACCTTAGGAATCAGAGACCTAAGAATCCTGAGAGAACGAAGAGAGCAGGGGGAGGTGGGGGGGAAGCTAGTTCAAAAGGGAGAAGGGGTCCCTCACTAACGTAAAGAAGTAACAAATTAAGAAAAGAAAACGGCAAAAAACTTCCTTAAAAAGGACAAAGGGGGGCAACGAAAAAACTGGACGGGGAAAGGTTCGGATCTAAAAAAAAGACGGACCTCTTCGGTCAAGCATTGCAGGGGGCGAAATCAACTTCCGAAGGGATCTAGAAAAAGGGGGGACCACGCCCGGGACTTCTGAAAAACAACACAAAAGAAGAAAACTGGCCCCAGCTGGGAGCCAGAACACAACGGTAAGGAAGGGGAAAATCAAAGGGGACCTCGCAAAAACGAAGAGATTAAGGGAAAAAAAACTTCAAAAAGGACGTAGACAAGGAAGGGATGTTACTAGGGGTAGGGCTCAAAGAAGGGGGAACCAAATCTTTAGAGAAAGGGACAGATCATCTCACTGGGGCGGGATTCGGTTTGAACGATTCCTGCTCGAGGGGAAAAAAGCTTGGAAACCCAGCCTGTTGGGGGAAAAGAAAACCCTCAAGGCACATCAAAAAAAGGCACGCTGCAACTGAAAAGGAAATCCTCATTGGGTTCGACGCGCTTCCAAGTTCAGGTGGTACTTCTGGGGGGGAAAGGATCAGACAATTGGGAAGGGGAAGAATGGGAGAGAAAAGGAACCTACAGGGGGGAAGTTTCAGAAAAAAAACCTTCTGTTCATAAAAGGAAACATATTGGCATCAAGAAGAAGGAGGCCGCAGGTTTGCGACCCAAAGACGTAGTCAAAAAAAAAAAAAAAAAAAAAAAAAAAAAAAAAAAAAAAAAAAAAAAAAAAAAAAAAAAAAAAAAAAAAAAAAAAAAAAAAAAAAAAAAAAACCCCTCCCTAAACCTGCGGGGGAAGTGGTTTCCAGCTCTGAGGTAACTCTCAAAAAAAGCCCCGGAGGGTCTCCACGGAAAAAAAGGAAGGCCTCTGGGGAAAGGACTCCGCCAAAAAAAAGATCTCAAACCGGAAAGAGGGAATACTATAGGGGAACGGGGGGGGAACGATATCTAGTCCCAATTAGCTAGAGAATCAGAAACAGGGGTCTGCAAGGAGGGAAAAAAAAAAAAATGCCTGACACCGGGAGGAGGGGGGAAAATATCCATAAAAGAATGCCCCTCAAGATGTAAGGTTGAGTCCTATTTTGGGGGCCAAGAGGGAATAGAAACAGTCTCGTTGGGAGGGGGGTTGGGAACTGGCGAAAGCGGTGGAGAGGTGGGGAAGAGTGTCGAAAGGAAGGGGGGTGGGAGGGCAGGGGGCAAAGAAGGAGAGGGGGGAGGTGGGACGGGGCGACAAAAAGATAGGGTTGGCGGGTGGGACGAGGAGGGGGGAAGGCGGAATAGGGGAGGAGTGGAGTAGGGACAGTGTGTAGGTGTGGGTAAAGAGGAGGGAGAGGGCAGGGGGCTGGGGTGAAGGCAATGTGGATTAGGGGGGTAGGCGGAAGGGGGTGGAGGGGAAGGGGTAGGAAGTAAGGGGAAGGAAGGGTAGAGAAGTGGATGGAAGAGGGAGTAATGTTAGGGGACGTGGGGAGAAGAAGGGTTGTGGGGGGGAGGAAGGGGAAGCAGGAAGTTAAAAGAATCCTGGGCGGGAGGGGGGAGACAAGGGGAGAATGGGGGGGGAGTGGAGGCGGTAGGGAGGGGGGGAAGGGGATTGAGCTAGTTGGGGGAAGAAGAATATGAAGAATTGGGAGGGTGGGAGGACAGTGGGGGGTAGGGGAAACAAGATGACAATGTGACAGAATAGGGGGGTGGTACGATGCAGGGAGGAGCGAGATAGGTGGGGAGGGGATGAACCCCGGGCCCGCAACGGCTGGATGTATGGGTCCGCTTCTCTTTTGGCTGACCTACTTAGACAAGGTTTACCATGGTGTCTATACGGCTCGTAAATTCAAGAGCGGAGGAAGATCAGGGCCAAGGAAGAAAGAAAGAGAAATGGGTGGTGGAGAAAGATGTGGGGGGGGGGGAAAGAGGATGGCGGTAAAAAGGAGAGGGTAGTCACGGATTAGGGCAGAACGTTCGGACTTTTATAGAGGGGCGCGTTTCTTCTTGGCTCAGATCTCTCAACAAAAATAGGGGAGAGAAGAGTCTTTGAAGAAGGACATCGAACAGGGTATTGTATGGAACGAACTAAGAGGGGAAGGGGAAGGAAACTCTTCAACATTACCAGTACAAAACCCGAAGACCAAAAAAAAGCCAAAGGATTAACGGCCAAAAAGGGAAAGGAGAGTTGGAAGGCAAGTACACAAAAACCCTTCAGAACAAAAGTTCCAAGGGGAAAAATCCACCGTCAAATTTCCCTGCACTAGGGAAGACATGAAATTGGCAGAACAGAGTTGAAGGGGGAAGGAAAGAAGAGACGGATATCAGGAGGGGACCCTGGAGGATCGTCTTGGAAAAAATCTCTTCATTTAATATGTTCTCGGGGCGATCACTGAAAGGGGAAAGTTCTTGAGGACTACCAAAAAACTTTTCAACGGGGAAAAATATACCAGACGGGGATGAGCTCAATTGGGGGGGGGGAAAAGAAGCTGTCACAATAAATTGAAACTCCTTAGGGGAAAGGTTCTAGGGGGGGGGAGGAAAAAAATCGGCCTCTGAGGTAAAAGGGGCCTTTGATGCCAGCCGCAGGGACAAAAACTGGGGGTCGGGTAGAGAGGATCTGTAACTTTCTTCAGAAGGTGGAAAGAGGATAGGGGAAAAAAAGGAACTGGAAAGCGTCGAGCAGAAGGAGGGAGAATCTCAGGAAGGGGAAACGTGTCACGCCTTGTAATTAGATTTGTTGATGGAAGGCAGGGTCGGGTCAGAAAAAACTTAGCAGGAGTGTGGAGGACTCTCTCGGACATGAAGGCGGAACGACAACAGGAAATGGAAGGTCTTTCGACAGAAAGTACACAACTTGAGCGGACCAACGTTGAAAGGGACTATTCCAAGGAAGGGAGGACTGAATGGGGGGGGGGAGTGTGCCAAACTTTCCAGAAGAAAGGGCTATCTTTTTGGCGTTGTTAGAAAAGGGGGACCAGGAGAAAAGCGCTGCCACGTAGGTGGGGAAGATGGGGCACGTGGAGGGGGGAAGGGGGGTCTGGGGTGAAAGGAGGAGGGAAAGTCATTGTGGGTGTCGCAGCGGAGAAGGGGAGGAAAAGGGAGGGAAATTTACCAGCCGTTGAATTCGTCTAAGATGCTGAGGAAAAGCGTCCGGATTCCGTGGGGGGAGAAGGAAAAAATCAAAAAGAAGGACATCGATCCTGAGCTACTTAAGACGAAGGGCCGTTCATAAGGACTGAAGAGTTTACGGAGGACCTTAAAAGAGTGCACCAACCTAAAGGAACATCTTCTCTCCGGAGGCAAGAAAAGGAAAGGCCGCTGAATTATCCCCAGAGGGGGAATGGGGTTGCCACCTGGGAGAAAATGTCGCAACAAGGGAGAGAAGCGGGATATTCGTATAAAGGAAACACATTTCTGACGCCGAGTAAGCAAAAACTGCATGAAAAACATCGAGGGGAATCACGGAAAAATAAGGCGCGCTCATCCCTCGTCGAGACCAGTCAAAAATCGGGGGGAACCGGCAAAAAGTGACTATCACAAAACGACTGCAGACCAAGGGGGAGCGCTCTCCTGAGAAAAGAAAAAAGGGGAAGGGTG
>Ga0179593_1631907_pt1 | contig 10260 bp, 13 predicted proteins | sample CZODoug2_1_08_16_FD_185931 | JGI IMG/M metagenome (GOLD analysis project Ga0179593, IMG submission 185931) | Vadose zone soil fungal communities from Angelo Coast Range Reserve, California, USA - CZODoug2_1_08_16fungal (PacBio error correction) | ecosystem: Environmental > Terrestrial > Soil >...
GTGCAATGAGCAATGGAGAGGGACTAAAATTGCAAAAAAGCTTGGGAAGTGTGTTTCAAAAAGATAAAGCGCCGCTGGGACAGCGGGGCTCTCGGCCCGAAACCGGCGCGCCTGGTTTAAAAAAAATTACCATTCAAGCTCAAAGGCCAGAAAGGTTTGGAAAGGAACGTATTTGGAGAACAGGAGGGGTTTTCGTAGGCTTTTTCGGGTTGCGTTTGGTGCAAACTGCCTGTGTAACCAGGCGAAAAAAAAAAGAAGAATCTCATCAACACTTGTAAGGGGGGGGGGGGGGGGGTCAATTAGGTCGCTGCCGGAGCAACCGTGGGGGGGGGAAAACCCCAGCTCCGTCTGGGTTTGGAGAAAAGTCCGCAAGAAAAAAAAAGTCTCACGCGGTCCCCTAAAGGAGATGGGAATGCTTCATGTAGTCAGCGACAAGGGCGTTGTGGGGGCGACCACAAGTTTCGCTGCCAAAAAAAGAGAAACGCCGGGGATGTATATAAAAAAATCAGCACGTGCAGCCCAAAGTCTTCGCAAAAAAAAACTGGCAAAAAAAAGACACAACGGCAAAATCAACTCGCAAAAAGTGTGGAAGTGGGAGAAACGTCCGAAAAACGGGCACGTTAAAGGGGAAGTGAAAAAAGTGGATCGACGCCAAAACCCGATAATCGAATGTGGGATTCTCCTGAGTGGTCTTGGGAGAGGGTCCTTCGGAAAGAAAAAGGATTCTGGCATGCGAAAGGAACGCTGCTTTCAAACAAAAAAAAAGACCGGAAAAAAAGCCTGATCGGGAAAGAGAGGATATCCGAAACCAGGAAAAAAAAAAGTCCGCCCCGCGTGTGAAGGGGGGTTTCAGTGAAAAGGGCGAAAAAGAAAAAAAAGAAGGGGAGCCTGCCCGCCGAAACCCAAAAAAAGATTGAGGACAATCAAACAACAATAGGAAGTGGGGGACGGAGGTAAAGACGCGCTGGCGCGCGAAAGGGGAAAGATTTGGGGCGAAAAGAAAAAAAGAGTACGTTCAAGTGGAACCAGTTTTCAAATCCATCAAGAAAAAGAAAAGTTCCGCCGGATGGGAAGTCGAGACAGTCGACAGGCAATCATGCGAGGATCAGGGTGGGGGATGGGCACTGTCGGGCAGTTTGCCAAAGAAAAAAAGAATCGTTTCATACTGAAATACGGGGACAAGCGAAGCCCACAGACCAAAGGCGGGAAAACGTGCGGGGCTGGATAGGAACACCGCCGGCGAGACAACAAAACCTGTTGGGGGCAAGGAAAAGGGTTCGCATAGGATTAAAATCCAGACGACCAAAATCGGCCAGGTAAAAGAAGATTGGGGGGGCGGGGGCCTGTCGGTGAGCAAGGGGAAAAGGGGCGCCCGCTGTAGTCTCCGGTCTCAAAGGGGGAGGGAATGTTCTACGGCGGGTAAAACACAAAGAACGTGGGGGGTCACTCGAACAAATGAGACGCGATGAGCGCCCCAGGAGGACGTGACGCAAAAATGGCCATTATGGTTGTGACCCGGAGCGACAATTTTCTGCATTTTGCGGCAGATCAACGATCTCCCTCAGGAAGTGCAAAATGCAAAGCGTCTGTCACTGCACGGCTCGTCCAGACCGGGTCAACAACGAACTGGGGTGAGGGGACCGGGGTCGGCAACTCTGGCAGTAAGGGGAGTGTTGATAAGAAGTCACCCCGCTCTAGTCCTGAATCAAGGGTTCGACTTGATAAGACGGAGGCGCCCAGCAAAAAAACGCGAGAGGGGGGGGTGTCACGTAGTAGTCCACACGAGAGCAGCGAAAAGAAAACCCAGCCTATCTCTGAACCAGCTGAGGCCTTGCACAGGAATCGGGTGTCAAGTCGGGCGGGGAAATCTTAAAAAAGGCGAACCAAACAGAATCTGGTTCCAAATCGGGATACCAGGGGGAAAAAAAAAGCACCGATCTGAATGGAAAATAACCGGGAAGAGCGAGAACCACCGTTAAAAAGAGTGATTTCGTTCTCTCAACGGTCAAAAGGGGACGGGAAAACAAGTTCACAAAACATCAACAAAAAAAAAGGAGCAGGAAAAATCCCGTCGGGACGTCAAGGGGTAACCATGAAAAAAGACAAGGGGGTCGCTATACAAAAGCCTACAGGGCTGTCACTAGGACTCGGCAAAGCGGATCGCTTCCAGTTATCGGGGGGGGAAAAAAAAAATCACCTGGGTGCTGACCACCCATGTGTCACAAATGCCCTCACAATGCACAAACCTACCGATCCGAGAATTGGTAGTGGCCCTATCGCAAATGCGTTTATCACGGGGACTTGACAGAGGATCACTATCGGGGAGCAGAGGGGGAAAGGATCGATAGGTTGTCTACGTGGAAGGGAAATCAATCATCGGAACCCAAGCACAAAAGGGACGCCGCAGATAATTCACCAGGAAGGAAAGAATCGAAACTGTAAGGAAAAAAGAACCAGCGGGCCCTCGTGCAGAGAGAAGGGCCAAAAAAATTAACGAGGGGACCGAAGCGCCCAAGGGTTTGAGGAAGGGCAAGAAAAACCACCGGGGGGTAAGTCGACGTGGACGGAGCGACGGAAATCAAAATTTGACACGCGTATGGTGACCACATCACGAATGGGGGCGAAGGGCACGCAAACAAAAACAAGGGGAAGTCGACCGAGCAACAAAATGCTGAACAAAATGTCGACAAACGAAAAAAAAGGCCCTGGAAAAAAGGGGTTTCAAAGCAGCATCGGAACAAAGGCACAACAAAAAAAAACTGCCGCAAACGCCACGCGGGACAAAAAACGGAGCACATTCTCTCAATGATATTGGATGCCATAGGTTTCGCCGTGAAAACCCTGCATAATAACAGGCAGAACAACGCAACGCGTTGGGGAAAAAATCCCAGTTGTGGATAGCTCATGAAAAAAGGCCAAAGAAAAAGTCAAACCCTGGATGGCGACAAGTGTTCAGTGAGTAATATTAAGGCCTTAAATAATAAAGAACGACGTGAATCATGCATCTTGCCCGCCGCCAAATCTACTGTAAAAAACGGGTGGTTCAGGAAAACGGCGAATCCTTCTTGTGCCCGACTCAACTGCGAAAAACGCCCTGTGACCTTCGCCAAGAAAAGCGAGGAAAGAGGGAGGCGATTGGCTGACCGGTCGGCTAGAAAAAAAGGGAGGAGTAAAAAGAGAAGCGCACGTTCGTCGCACGAATTCTTTGAATCTAGCCTATGGGGGAATCGGAAAGCCAAAAAAGTGAAATCGAGCAAGAAAAAAAAAAACGGGATTGGACCGCAAAAAAAAAAAAAAAAAAAAAAGATGGGGAAAAAAAGAATTACGGTGTGGTGATCAGGAGGGGGAAAAAAAAAAATCGCTCAGACAAGTGGAAACAACTCATCAAATGCCCGCAGCGCCCCAAAATCGATCCGCCACCATATGAGGAATAAACAAAAACGCTGGTGAGAAGGTACCCCGGTTGCCCCACCTTTGCAAACCTGGGGGGCAAAAGCAAGCGTTGTGGACGGGACTCACTGACTAAACAGTGAGCAGATGCTCCTAGCTGGGCGGAAAAAAAAAAGATCCGCTTCATGGGCAATCGTCCCCCGCGAAAGACAACAAAAAAATCAGTCATGCACCCGAATCCACACGGCCGACGTAATGGAAAAGCCACTCCGGCAATTGATGAGGAAGAAGGAGACTGTCGGGTCAAAAAAATTGCAGCGGAAAAATGCCGAATATTGGCGGGAGGGGACCCGGCGTGGCGGGGTCAAAGAGAGAGGACGAAACGCCCCCTCAGGGCTGTCGGGAAAAAAGTCCACGAATGTCGGTGACTGGCCCTGACCTGGAGGAAAAAACGATCTCGGACGGGCGGAAACACTGAAAACAATTGGCGCGGACTTTTTGAAGTGACTAACTGGCAGCCCCGAAACTCTGCGATGATCGAAGCAAAAAATCAAGAGAAAGGGAGGAATGGGTCAGGCCGCATGCACACATCGAACTTACGCATTCAATGAGGGTGGGCAGGCCGCCCGCGCATGTAAAGGATGCGTATCCTGGCGTGCAAATCTACAACAAAAAAGGGACCCCGAAAAAAAGAGCAAGACACATAAACCGAAAGGCCTTGCCCCCGAGAACGATACGCACGGGAGCTGCAAGCGGGAGCAAATCATCGACCAGGAAAAAACCCGAACTCCCACTCTTGGAAGGTGACCCAGAAGACAGTACACCGGCATCGAATGTGTGAAGCAGGCAACGGCGCCAAGTGGGCGGAAAAAAAAGGGGCTCTCTGCAAAAACACCAACAGGAGGAGAGGGGTGGTCCCTTGCCTAACCCGTGCCTTGGGGCGGAAAAAGCATGGCGACCCTAAGGGGAAAGGGAAACGCACCCGTCGCGAAGAGCAGCCGACTTCAGAAGGCAGCACCGAATCTTGAAAAAGCTGCGCACTGAAGGGCGCCTTCCCTTTGTAAGAGAAAAAAAAAAAGGGCGGCGGCCGAAAATGTGCATGGGAACATCCTCAAAAATTGGTACGTCCCAAAGGGGGGGTTTTGCGGGGAGATCGCTAGTAAGAACTAGAAACAATCGGCATTAAATCATGATCGAAAAAATACGAAAGCGGGTAGTCATTCCGGGGGGAATGAAAAAAGGGGGGGCACGTACGTCACAAATATCACTCGGGGCGAATAGAAAGGAAAACGCCGGTCCGGCAGAAGGGGAGGTTGTCCGCATAAAAAGGAAAAAAAGCCCCATTGTAGACGAGGAAAAAGAAACCGGGAGAATGATTGTGCTGGGGGGGGGACAAAAAGCCCGGAAGCAAAAACCCCCCACCCCCCAAAGGCCGGAGAGCATCTCTAAAACACGAAAACCTGCTTCTGGCCCGGGGATTTTTTGATGGAGGCCGCAATCCGATCGACGAACAGGGGTCTTTTCAAAAGGGGGACATCAATTATCACTTGGGGAGGGGGGAGACGAATTTCACCGAGCGGTAGAGGGTCAACGACCCAGGCCTTTTACTCGGCAGGGAAAAAAGAGACAAAATCTCGCCATCGGGACCCCAAAAAAAAGGGGGTTTCCAGACAATCCGAGAAGAGGACCATGGCAGTCGGGGCGCACAAAAAGGGGGGGAGTTTCGAGCGTCGAAACGCGGAAAAAAAGGGGGACTTGGCCCAACTCGTATTGATGCGACAACCAGCCTTGAAAAAAAAAGTGTCTGTGGGAGAACAGTCAGGGGGGAAGTGTGGCCTCCCAGGGAGTCTAACGACGGGGGAACGTCAGGAAAAGTTGTGCAAAAAGCTGCTTTGAGTCCCCTTCGGAAACAGGGCAAATGCACTCATGCGCCGCAGGGAAAAGACGTCTCCAGGGGAGGAACTTCCGCCCAACTGAGAAAAAGCCATGCCAAACTGCCCTCGGGCCCAAACAACATGCCGAGCAAAGTGGTCGCAACGTAAGAAACTGGGAAACCGATCAAAAGGAGTTGATGGCGTCTTCGATCCTGATCTGCGGAAACGCGTTGGTCACCGGAAACAACAAGGAAGATCTCAAACGCAAGCGAAAGGAAGAAGGGCCGGCAGAAAAAATAAGGGCAAAGGTCGGTTTGGCGGAGCCGAGAAAAAAAAGTTGCAACCATCATCGGACGCAGTTACTGGGCAGTCCCCGCCCGGGAAGTTCGAAACCCAGGGAAACGGGCAGCCCTTGGGGAGAAAATCCTTCGGCTCGCGAATGGACTTTGCGAGAGGACCAGCAGGAATGGTTTGACGAGGCCCCTACCGCAGAAGGTTTTCCTTAAGAAACGAACAGGCCTGGGGAGGAAAGGCGAGCATCTCACACGGGGAAAGGGGAGGGGGCCGCGTGGGAGAAAGGAGGCCTAAAAAAAAAAAAAAGGAAAAACACACGCCCTAATAAATGTCCTCACCTCAGAAAACCTGCAAGTTTCCTCGGGGGGGGGAAAGGGGGGGGGGGGGGGGGGGGAAGGGAGTGGCGCGACCAACCTTGAAAAAAAAAAGGAAGGCAAGAATATCTTTGCCGCCGCCAAAAGGATATGTCACCACCAGAGGAAAAAAGGGGAGGGGGTTCCGATTGAGAAGACCCGGCCTTCTACAGGCAGGGTGAGAAAAAAAAAACCAAGCCCAGTCCTCGAAAGGAGTTCTTCTCGATCACCCTCCCAATCATTGAGAAAAAAGGGGGGGTCCGGCCCGCAGTGGGTGCTTGACGTTTCCTTCTAAATAGAAAAAAACCTTTGGCCCTAAAACGTTCGCCGGAGGCGAAAATCCGCCAGGAGTTTGGCCGCCGGTGGGGGCTTAAAATCCTTCCAACAAAAAGGGCAGTCGGGGGGGCATGTCTCGGCGGCAAAAAAAAGGTGCGCTCGAAAAAAACCGCAAGGGGGGGAAAAATCAGATGCCATATCGGAGGAAAAGGATGGAAAGTGGAGCCCGGGAAAAAGGTTTACGGGGAATTCGTCAACCTCGGGGGAAGCACGAGCTCGCGTCCCAGAAGAAATGGGGTTTAGCACAAAAAGGCTACGTCAAAAGGGGAGCGGCAGGAGCTGGGCGAGGTGGACTAAAAACTGCGTAGCTTTAACGGATTTGCTTATGGAATCCTTCAGGGACTTTTTCGGAAAAGAGTCGCCGGTTCCGGAAAAAGCGGTTAACCTCCGGAAAAGGGGGGGAACTTGCGAGCTGAAAAGGGGATATGCGCGACAAGGGGGGGGATTCTGGGGTCGATCAAAAAAATACAAAAAAAAAAAAAACACACCCCACGTCTTCCTCCTTGGTAATAATGGGGGGGGTTGATCACCGTCTTTTTGCCGGATAGTTGCTGGTGGCGGAGAGGAAGAAAGGATTTGCTGCCGGGCAAGCGCCCAAACCGGCTGGCGCAGACATTGGCCGCCGGGAAAGAAGGTGTCTCGCCCACGCCCTGAAGAAAAATATCAGTGGGGAAGGGAAAGAAAAAAAGACCGACGGGGGGAGGGTCGCGACATTCCTGAACCATTGGAGTCATCACCACGGCCTCCGGGCATGATATCAGAATGCTTCGCTTTCGTCTGCCTTATCTTGCCAGAGAAAAAAAAAAAAAAGGATTCCTTTTGGAAAGCTTGGAAAGAACGGGGGGCGGTCCAGCAGGTCACGGGGAAGAAAAAGAACCCGCGTTCAGGGGTCAGCGTGCCAGATAAAACTCGCTGCAGCTTTTTGTGGCCGTTTATGGGAGGGGAGCGGGCTTTCCCTGTGGCCCCTACAAAAATGGAAGGGAGAAAGAGCTAGGAAGAGAGGGCAAGGCACGCGGAAACATCTCAAAAGCTGGTAAATTGACAATAACTTCGTCGAAGCGCGTGCCGGGAACGTCACAGGACTTTGCTCACCGATTTCCCCGGTCAAACGGCTCATTTGCGCAACCAAAGAAGGCAGCAAAATCAGAAAAACCCCACAAAAAAAATGCATCTAGGACCAAAAAAAGAAAAAAAATCATGCTACCCGAAGGGGGAGAAAAGAAATCTCAACGACCCTTGCAACTGCAGGAGAAGAACCCGGGGACCTTTTTAATTTTTCCGTTCAGACGGAAACTTCTCGACCCGACCATCTCGGACTATGCCACTCTAGGTTTGAACGAACAACGCACCCAAGAGGTTTCGCGGCCATGGGGGGGGCAAACTGCCTGGCGGAAAAGAAAAAAATAGCCGAAGAGCTAGGCCCAGAGAGGTCACAACAAAGGGAAAGACAAGCCAACGAACGGCGTTGCGAATCAACAGACGCCGCGACCCGAGGAACCCTAATTATTATGATCGGGGACCCAGAATCCGGAGAAACTCCGGGGGCAATTGCGCTCACCAAAAAGAAGCAAACACGCGAGGGGGGGGGGAGGGCCACAAATATAAATCATCCAAGGTCGGTCAAACAGGAAAAAAAGAAAAAACAAAAAAAAAAGGAAAAGGAAAAGAAAAAAAAAGAAAAAAAAAGAAAAAAGAAACCGGGGGCTTTCAAAGCCTGAAAGAGAAGGGGATCTCAAGAGGATAATCCCGCGCAACAAAACGGAAAGCCTCCTCAAGAGGGACCCACGGGGGTTCAGGGAACAGGGACGTCAAAGGCCGAAAAAGTGTGCCTCTAAAACTAATGTCAGTTGAAAGCAAAGCAAACCCAAACATCGTCGAAGTTCGATGAGCTCGCAAAAGGGAGAAAGTACGAGGTGGATCGAGGAAGTCTTAGCGAAATCGCATTAGCTGCAAAACAAAAAGTTTTCACCCGGCTATAAACGAGAGTTCCGCTGCATCACCAGTCAATCAGGCTCGGGACTCAGGTAATTGACAGGACCGTTGCCAAGAAGCCAAGTCGTACATAGAGCTGCAAAAAAGGGAAGCGCCAAGGCGGCCAACGGTGGAAACATTGCGTGATGGGGGGGGTGGGCTCGAAGGAAAGAACTCCCACTTAGCATAAAACCGGGGGGGACCATGGGGGTCGTTTATCAGCAGGGCGTAATGGCGGCTGAAGAAGGCTTTAGTGATCGATCTGAACTGTGCTTCCGCCCTTTCGGCAGGTGGACGGGGTCAGTTCTTCCGAGGGGGGTCAATGTCTACGGAAGCACAAGCTCTGACCCAAACAAAAAAGGGAAAAAAAAAAAAAGGTACTCTTGGTGAAACTAATGCCGTCCCGGCAAAACCTATAACGGGGGGGAGCAAACACCTCATCGGCGGTAAAGAGAAACCAGAAGACCGTCGTCAATAACTTGGTTCTGAGGGGCGCACTCTTGGGCCAAGGTATTGCAACGAAGCGAAATCCCTCCCCTCAACGGTCCCTATCACGTTTGGCCAGCAGAACTGTTCGGGGGAAAATAACTAAAACCGGTTCGCAAAGCCCGGGGGAAAAATGCTCCGATGGTCAAATCGGGGGGCCGCAAGTTACATAAAACCTATTGGGGGAGGGAAAGGGAAATGAGGTCTCCGGAAAAGGCATCTGCGAACACGGGTGGTAATACAGAGCGTGACACCGGGTACTTTGCCGGGGGGCCGGGGATCGGTTACTACACGTACCTTGGGGAGGGGGGGGGAAAGGGGTGTCTGCAAGGGGGAGCAAAACCGACCGGAAGGGCCTATCCGGGAAAAAAGGCCCAATCGAAGTCCTCCTGAGAAAGGGGTTGGGGATCATGTTTGACACCACGAGGGGGCACGCAGATCCGATGGACTTTCACTGAGACATCAAAAAGGAAAGGGGACCTTTCACTACAAAGGGGGGTTCCGACCAAAACCCCCGACAGGGAGAGCTGAAAGCCCTATTACAGTTACGTGGGCATGTGCAAGACAGACAAGGTCACTCAAGGATAAAGGGGCCCCGTTCTGAGGCCAAAAAATCTGTCCGAAAACGCAAGATTTGTGGGAAAATGTAAGAAAGCCCTTCCGGGAGAGAGATACGGCCTGAGCAACAAAGACGGTGAGCCAAAAGGGTGGCAAAAGCATTTTGAAGAAAAATAGGGCATCAAAGGCGATTTTGAGGGGAAAAAAAGGTACGCTCAATCGTAAATGCAGGGCAGAGCAGTGGTGTCGCGGGAATTTCCCTTTCTTCTCGCGGGCAAAGAACAGGGTCGCGGGGAGCGGAATAAAATAAAAACCGAGAGTGGACCGGCTAGTTAAAAAAACGGCGGTCCGTGGAAAGCTCGTTCCACCTTTGGAAAAAAAAAGGGTTGGGGGATGATTCCGAGCCACAAAAGGAAGGGGTGAAAAGAATACGGGGGCAGTTTGTTCTCGTCAAAACTCAGGGGGCGCCCTAAAACAAGAAAAAAGCCCGACGTGCCTGAAGGTGGGTGGGGGGGGGGACTTGCTTGCTAGGCGGGCCCTATCCAGCGAAAAAAGATCCTCTTTTGCTCAACACTCAAAGAAGGCATCCCCCGTCCAAAAAAGCCGGAAAGGTCCTAAAATGAACTTTCAGGGTATGAACTAGCGTGCCTTGGGAACTGATGCTATTGAGAAAACCCACCCGCCGTGAGGGGGAAACGAATTCGGCACCCGGGGGAACTACGCTATACTCAGTCAGGGCAGGGAGACGGTTTGCATTGCTCGCGCAGCATCTGAAAAGAAAAAAGACAAAGACAAAAAAAAATAAAAAAACAAGTTTTATGTTCATGACACATCAAGCTGCGGCCCGCGCAAATCGGCGCGTTAACCTCAAAAAAAGCAAGCAAGAAATAAAGAAAACAAAAAAGCCTCTGAAAAGTCATCAGCCAAAAATTCGGGGAAAAGACTGCTGGGAAGAAATGGAGGTCGACATAAGAAAGAAAGGGAAGGGGCAAGACCAT
>Ga0179593_1633017_pt1 | contig 10260 bp, 9 predicted proteins | sample CZODoug2_1_08_16_FD_185931 | JGI IMG/M metagenome (GOLD analysis project Ga0179593, IMG submission 185931) | Vadose zone soil fungal communities from Angelo Coast Range Reserve, California, USA - CZODoug2_1_08_16fungal (PacBio error correction) | ecosystem: Environmental > Terrestrial > Soil >...
ATGGTATAGGGGAGGCAATAAAGTTGGCCGGAAAAACAAAGGACTCTCCCAGCAATGATGAAGATAACGGAGAGCTGAAAGGAACGGTCGCATCCATAGATGATGAGAGTCACTTCCAACTCCGTCGGTCTGGTTAAGTAAAAAAAGGGGGTTGAGCTACAATCTGCCAATATTAGGATTATCGAAAACTCGACGGTCATGAGAATCGGAGTAATAGCATGCAGTTCTGAAGAAAGTGGGGCTATATGTCCAACTTAAAGAGATGTTGAAATCGGGAGGAGGGCGGGGGGAATCGGATTTGGTTTAGGAGGCGTCAATGCCCTGCTTCCTCAAAAAAAAGGAAGGAAGAAGGGAGAGCTGAAGAAAGTCGGTGGGACATTGGAAAGAAGTCCTAACATCTCAAAAACGTGAGAAGGGATTGGAGCTAGAAAAACCGTTTTCAAGGAAAGGGCTATGTCGGAAAATGAAGGGAGATTCTGCGATTGTTCAGTATTCGCGGGGGGGGGAGGACAGGGAAAAAAAAAAATGTTCAACCATATGACCTAGAGGAGAAAAAAAGGGTTTGAATACTGTCGCCTAGAATTTCGGAAAGGAAGGGGGTATTCCGCGAAAAGTCGACGAAAAACCGAGTAAAACGGCTGGAAACCTTGGTGGAAAGGCCATTCAGAAAGCTTGGAGACACAGAACCGAGAAAAAAAGCCTAAGCGACCTTTTGAGGAAGAGGACGGAAGGGCGGAGTGTTCGGTACATCAGCCAAGAGGAGCAATGGGGGTAGAGACTCGATTTTACGGGCTGCGATCGAAAGAACTGACTTGATGGGTAGGGGGGCACGAAGGGGGCAAGAGCTTGAAGAGAAGGTTTGGCAAACCGCGTAGATTGTGGATTCTCGCCACCCAAGGGTTTAACAGGAAAGTAAAATCAGAAGAGTTGCCCATGTCAGCTGCTTGGTGGAACGGTGGCTGAAATCAAAGCGATTCGCAAATTGACCCAGAGATGAGGGGGCTGGTGCGCAGGGAAAAAGGAGTGGAGGAGAAACGGAATTCGCAGATGGATGTTAAAACGTAATGGGCCTGCTCTCAAGGGGGGGGAGAAGGGGGCGACAGCGCGCCGGAGGGCTGAAGTCTGTGCGAACCCAAAGGGTTGGTTTTTTGGGACGCAGAAGAAATCGGGAGGAATCGGAATAAAAGAGGAGGCTGACGCGGAAAAGTGCCTCTCAGGGAAAAAGAAAAAAACAAGAAAAATGGACGAAGACTTGGGTGTAATGGTGAAGGGAAAGCCCGGTTAAGAAGATAGCGGGTAGTTGGGTCAAACTCTAAAAAATTTTCAAAAATGAGCGATCGAAGGCAGCAAGAACCGCGTCTATGGGGGAATTACGCTCAAAGCCAAAAAAGGGGGGACAAGACGCCTTAACGGAAGGAAAGGGAAGGGGAAATCAAATGCGCGCTTTAAAACATACGACGCGGTCACAGTCTCGCGCAGGTCCCGGGGGAAGTTCGTGCGAAGGTCGACAGGGGGGATACTGAGATGGGGGCGACGAAGGCTCGATAGCAGGCCTTTTCTTAGGGCGGCGAGGGGCGAAGAGTGAAACAGTGAGCGCGCGAGACGAAGGTGTTCCGGGATGAAGCCGCCTGGCGCCTTTCTTCGAGCCCCGTAAGAAAGGGGGAGATGGGGAGGCGGAAAATTCGATGCAATAATCGCCGTTCGACTTTGGAAGGGAAGCCGCGAAAGGAATCGCGTATGACCGAAGGCCACGTAGGCGAAAGGGAGGGAGGGGGGGCCGAGCCATGACGAGGCGAAAAATAAAGGACTGATGGCGTTTGGGGGCATCGAGGTCAAAAAGTGTGAAAAAATCGCGGCGCTCAGGATTTTGGGGAAGGAGAGACACCCAGCGGGAGAGGCTGATTTTTTCGGGGTCCGGGTGGCACGGATGACGCGTTTTAGGAAAGGGGGAAGGGGGGACGGCTGAGGGGTTCGGCTGGCCGGAAGGGGGGGGGGAAATGCCTGAAGAGGTTGCATTAAAGGCTGTTTGAGTGAGGTCAACCGGAAGAAGGGGCGCGGTCCGGGACTCCATAACCGAGCGCCGTCGACTTGGATCGCATGGGGATGTTGAGGATTCAGCTTCGAAACTCCGCGAAGCAGTGGAAGAAAAGCCAGAAGAATAAAAAAGAGGGAACATCACGGCTAGAGAGAAAAAAAACAAAAGAGAGAGGTTTACAAAAGAGGAGGGGACGCCCGCCCGAAAGGATGCCCTGCTTCTCTGAGTACGCGACCTACTCAATACTATCAAAAAGGAACCAGCGTCAAGAAAAAGAATCGACGGAGACTCTCGCAGGGTACCGCGTAGTCGACCTTAAGAAAAAAGGGAAACTGGGGTGATTTGGTACCTCCCTCAAAAAGATTCAAACCTGATGGGGTGGGCAAAAAGGAAAAAATGACCACTCGCTTCGACCGCGCCACAAGAAGAAAAAGGAGTGTATCTTTAAGGGGAAGGCTCTTAATCCGAAAACCCACCAACGAAAAAAGGAGGGAAACTCTGGGAACTCGACAAGGCTAAGATCTCCCAAGCGCTTCGGAAAGAAGGGAGACGCCTCGATGCAACCAGAACAAATCATACGATTGTGTCGCCCCGGAGCAGGAATAAAAGACGCCGGGCGAGGGGAAAAAAGGAGTCAGGGGCTGATCATCGGCGTCTGACGAACGAAAAACTTCGACGCGGAGCCAATTATCTAATTCTAACCTTGCAGAAGAAAAGATCAAAACAGGGGGGGGAACATGTAAAAAGGGGAAGCCGGATGTCGAAAGAAAAAAGACCGTCTCGAGGGAGGGAAGCGCTTCAAATTTTTTAAAAGGAAACAATCCTAGCAAGCCTTCGGGCAATAAAGAAAAAAGAAGATCGAGAGGGCAATCTCTCCCGACCAGTTCCTCTCAAAGAAAAGACCCGAGCCATAAATTAAAAAGGCTCGATGGAATATCGATGGGTTTACGAAGGCCCGATTGAATAAAGGAAAGTCATTTCAGAGGAAGAGAGTCGAGGAAACGAGTTATTTTTTTTCTTTGGAAGGTGGGGGGTGTCGGGGGGGGACATTCCCACTAAAAGGGTGGGACTGGCCAGAGAGAGCCTGTGACACGCAGAGCAGGGGTGACACACTCCTGAAGTATCAAGTCTTAACAGGAAGGACTTGGGAAAAAAGGGTCACACAGAAGTCATGTGTTTTCTTCTTCGGAAGAAAGGAGGTCCCGAGAGAAGATTTTTAGCCAGCGGAAACTCCTCGATTGATCGGGAGGAGAAAAACCGGGGAAAAAAAGAAAGCATATCGCTTCGTGTCAACGCAATAGCATGGGGAAGGCCGAAGAATTAACTCAATGAGGAGGGCGGGGAAGACCAAAAGAGAGAAAAAAAAATGCGAATTCGCAAGAACGTCCCCGCAGCGAGGGAAGCGAATCGCTTCTAAGGCAACCACCGTCGGGGGAGCAGCCTACAAAAACAGGCTTACATTATGGGCCAGACGGGAAGGGGGGGGGGGGGGGGGAAGCAACATCGAGGAAGGGAGGTGACCCAAACATCTCCGGAAACGCTTGCAGGTTAACCAAGGGAAAAAACAGAAAAGAAGGGGCGAGAGCGCAAGTCGCTTAATAGTTGGGGCTTACCCCGATGAGCGGTGCATGATGAACACACCTGCTCAAGGAAGGGAGATAGTTGAGGCAAGAAAAACTTCGAAAAGTTCGAGAAAAAAGGAGACTTGTTCGCATTCGGGAGAAGTTTTCTCCAAAGAAGTCGTATGAAAGGGAAACTAAAAACATTCAGTAGGTTCGGTGTGGGAAAGAAGCATCGAAGACAAGAGCTTCTTTAGAAATTCCATAGAAGGATTCAAAAGGGGGAGGACGAGAAAAAACTGGGGAAGATATGTAGGAAAAAAACGAACGCGAAGACCGGCATCGCAGAATTAGGGGGTAATGGGCAAGACAGAGGCGGGGGAAGGGCGTCGAAGGGGAAAAAAACTCCGAGCACGTTGATGTAGTCCTTTATCGATTTTTCCCCAGGAAGGCCATATATCGGGAGGAGATTACGATTGAGGGGGGATCGGGAGCAGGCTGGAAAAAAATAACAAAGAATTATTTACTGAACCGGAAAGAAATGGTACGTTTCAGGAGGCAAGTTGACTTCAATATCGCGTACAAGTGGAGCCAGAACCTGCAGGGATTATCTTAGAGACCGGAGAAAGAGAAGAGTTCGAGAGAATACTAAAGGAATGGTCGGGTAACTCCAAAACACACGTCACTCGGGGGAGGGGAAGGAATCAGATCGGCGGAGAATCTATTGGATGCAGCCGAACAACGTTTGTCGCTTGAGAGCGGGGGAAATCTGGGGCTAAATCTGCAGCCGGGGTTGGAAGTAAGGAAGGGGCACTGCGTTACACTTCTGCGAGGAACTTTTTACAAGATCTCCTCACAGAGGGGAGAAAAGAGAGAGGATTGGGAAACGGAAGAACGCCGTTTGTAAGATTTACTTCACCCGCCGAACTTCAATGAAAAAGGGGAAAGGCGCGAAGATGGACATCGATGATGTCAGGAAGAATTGCCGCCGGTCGGTCGCTGATTGGGACGCAAAGGAGTGAAGGAGGTTGAGGAAATACTGCCCCGCTTGAGATCACTCGAGGCGACTCTGGCCGCATTCGCTTCACTTTACTCTAATACTAGAAGGAAAGGGACGGCGTTTACGCAGAGTCAAAGGAAAAACTTGGAAGAGCTGTGGGGAGCCTAGATAGTTCGTTTCAGTTCAGGGAAGAACTTGGGTAGGGGAGGGAAAATGCTGAAAATCAACTAGCAATGCCAGGGGAAATCGAAGCTGAATAAAGTATCTGGAGAAGCTATTGGAAAAGAACTAAAAGGAGAAAACTTTTTGATGAGGAAAAAGATGAACTCCCGGTGTCAAAAAGGTCGCATTTCGGAAAACAAGACTTCTTCTCGGAGAGGGGAGTTGGCACAGAGGAAAGGTTTTCAAAACCCGTTGGGAAAAAATCCTGCTCCAGGGATTTGAAGGGGGGAAAAGAAGGGTTCCGCGAGAGAGGCGAAAAGGTAAGGGGGTCCGTGTTCGATAGTCCCGTGGAGGGAAGACAAGGGGGAAGCCTATTGGAGAAAGACAAGCGATTCGAAAAACGAAGCGAAGGTCGGGGGGGGTTCCGTCTGGCCTAAGTGGGGGGTCGGTGTGGCTTTTTTAACGAAAGGGAAAAAAAGGAGCGCAATGCGGGAAAACCTATTACGATCTCTTCGGGGGAAATCCGAAACTAGAGAAGGGAAAAAGCTGGTGGGGGACCTGAAGTATCGCTTAATCGGGGGGGGGCAACTGCCCTCGAAGTGTTTTATTCTTAAAAAAACACCCCGTTTTTTGAAAAAGAAGGGGACCAAAGATTGGGGAACGGGGGAACGATGTCAGGCGGGGGGGGTCAACCGAGAAAGCATACGAAAGGGGAAGGAAATGCTTGGCGCGAGCCAGGCTCTGCTTGACTTCCGGAAAAAGGGATCTTTGGTCGAGGAGGAAGATATGTTGCGGACGGAATCTAGTAGCGGTAACGGGAGCGAGTCATCCGACCAGGTTCTAGTCTTGCGATGGGTAAGGGGAATCAGGTGACACTCGTGCTAAGGGGGGCTGCCTAGGAAAGGGGTCCTCTGAAAAAAAGGAACCTAAAGTAAGAGGAGAACTTCGCGAGAACCTTGTCTGATCTCGCGGGGGGTCAAATCTGCGATTGTCACAGGAAAGCTGTCCTGGCAGCACGCAAAAAGGCGAGTGGTAAGGAAGAATCGACACCAACAGGAAGGGTGTGAAAATCTGAAGGGATCCTGCTCTTACGGAAACAGGAAAGGGGCTGATCACAGTCATAAAGGTCGTCTTGAGAATGGAAGGGCTCGGGGATAAAAGCTGTCTTTTGTGAGAGGAGGGATCGGAGATCGAGATAGCCTTTTGAAGGTGAGGGAGAAGTCGGCGTAGGGAGAGAGGTCGTAAACATGCGCTTGCAGAGGGCGGAAGGAAATAAAATTTAGGGATACAAGAGTATGGAGTGGAGGGAGGACGGGCCGACGGATTCGCCTTGGGTTTTGCGTGGAGGGGAGGCGAGGATTGGCTAGCCGCGTGCGACGGGGGGAGACCGCCGCGAGAGAGCTCCGGATTTCAGCAAAAATTTTGCCACTGCGGATCAGGGGAGAGGGCGTTAGGTGTCAAAAAAAAGACTGATGGGTTGCTAAGGGGGGGGAGGCGATGACAGGAAAAAAGAAGTTTGTCGCGGTAGATCGGAGAAAAACTTGGGGGGAGGCGTGGGGGAAGAAAGCGGGGCTCGAAAGTGGGCGGGGAAGGTCTCAGCGATTGAGGGGGGAAAGAATGATGCGGTTGAGGGCGCAGATGGCGGGGGTTAAACGATCATGGACGCCTTTGCACATGCCAAGGGAGGGGGGGGGGACAATCGTAGGGGGTGATTTAACAGGAACGCCGGCTCGGACGAGTAAATGTGAAAGAGCAACGCGGCTCCTGTCGAAGATCACTCTCCTTCGAAAAAAGGGTGGGGAGATGGGGTTAAAGTTCTTCTGACGGCTCTAAATCACAGGGAAGAGAAGGCCTTTAGAAGGGGAAACTGGGGGTAAACATCTCTCTCAAAACGGGGAGAGTGAGACATATATTATAGGGTTTCAACGTCTTAATTCAAGGACCTGCCGCGCGAAAAGGACGCTATGTGTCCACGCGGGGGAATACGATCAAAGAACAGATCACGATCAAAAGGGAAAGGGGAAGGGGACTCAGAACTGGTGCGCCGTTTGCTCAGAACGGAAAAACTCTCCTCTAGACGGTTGTGACCTGTTCCCAACTCAAACGAGAAAAGGGAAAGGATTCGAGTAAGCTTTTTCGGGAGCTTCCATATCGAAAAAAAAAAAACGCCATGGCGACCTGAGAAAAAAGGAAATCATTCTGGAGGGAAAATAAAAAAAACCGAACAAGAAACTCCGCGATCCCCGGACTGGGAGTGTAGAAAAGCGCCAAAGAGGGCCGCCTCTCTCCCGCGGCTTCAGAATGCGTCATCAAAAAGGGAAGGGAACGATCAAGATTTATTGGTCGAAAGAGCATGCTCGACAGACGCCGAGCCTTCTCCTACTCGAAAAAGACTTCTGAAAGGCAGGGGAAAAAAGAAGTGCGGAGGGGACGACGAACCGTACGCTGAGAAAGGAGTGCGAATTCACGCAGCACCCCCATCAAAAATGCTACTCAAAGGGGAAGCAAAGAAGGAAGAGCAAAACTTCTCTGACGCGAACAAAAGAGGAAAAAATGTTTGACTACATCTCCCTCCTAGCCGGGGAGATAACAGTCCCAAGGGGGGGGAGGGGACATCTAACGAAGGCTGACATCATAATAAGAGCCCGGCTCACGACGGACAGAGATGACTTGATCAGCGGGAGAAGAGGTACTACTTACTCGAATTGATCCCCTTCCCTTCCATGAAAAGAGTCGAGTAACCGGAGAGGACTTTGAGGGGGGAAAGGGTATGGGATGAAACAAAGCCCGCGGATTCGTGGGTCCATGCTATCGTAAGAAAAAGAAAAGGTGACCATCGCAGAGGGAAAATCCGCGAGAGGGGAGGAAAACAGATTCAACCATTCAAAAGAAAGGATTAGCTTCTGTTTTTAAATCTCGTATCGGCAATGAATCCGCGGAAACTCTTGGAGCCGGGTTGAGGCTAACGACTGAGAAAATCCCCGTAGGAACTCATCATCTAGTAAAATGGCTTCCGAAAGGAAGCGCGCAATAGGGGAGGAGGCCGAGAAGAATAAGTGCGTACCAACATCACCGGGAAGTCCCGCAGCTCCTGCTCAACGCCACGCAGGAGGGGGCAATTTGAGGGTCTGGATCGGGTCAGCCACCGTAATTCATCAAAAAGAAAAGAAATCTTCCCACGAATCTTACATGATTTGGCAACGACTGTTCCTGGACGTGGGGGGGGGTAATCTCGAGGGAAATGTTGAAAACGCAAAACATCTCAAAGCGCTTGAGGACCCAGCTAAAAATCGAAGGAAGGGGGAAGAGAGCAAGAAAGAGTAGATACCCCAGGTTCACTCGTGGCAATTGGGGGAAAAAGGAAAGCCTCAATAAACTCGGATCGTGAGGCCATAAAGAAACGGGGGGGCGCAAGTGGACCAAAAGGCAAAGCGGGCTAAGGTGTCTCTAGGCTAGGAGTAGAGATCCGGGAAGATCTACCCCAACTTCAAAAAGCAGTTCTATCGGTGAGGGGTCGACGGTAGGAAGAATTTTTTCCGAGTTCCATCGAGGAGAAGGAGTAAAAAAAAAGTGTTTGTCCTGGCTGAAGATTGCGTGAACACTTTGTGTCGAAGGGGTAGGTCCCCCCGAACAGTGAGCAGAAAGTCTTTGTGGGAAAAGAAAGCGACCGGGGGAGTGAACGGCGATCGAATGTCGCCCAAGAGAAATAGAGCAGGGGAATGGCGAAATTCTTTAAAAGGGGAAAGGGGGCGCAATATTTCCGCATCCAGAAGTGTATTCAGGGAGATGGAACGGCAGGAGGAAGAAGAGGGAACTAATAAGCAGTTATTCGAACTACTGAAAAAGGGAGATAGCCTAGTTCAACAGCGGATAAAGTTTTCAGGACTTCATCTCGCGTAAAGATTGTGAGGCCAGAATGCATGTTTCTATTCTTCGCCGAACGTTGAAAGGGAATGGACGCAAAGAGTATCCACAAATAGGGGTCAGATGTGTTTCCCAAACTCCACGTCACTAAGTTGCGTTACTTAAAGTCGCCTACGGGGAAAACGGGATAGGGATGGTGCATATCCCGCGACGTTGTCGCGGTGAAGGAAGATCGTTCTCAAGTGCCGTGCGAGGAGGTTTGAAGTCCAAAATGTGGCCAAGAAAAGGATGATCCTTTCGACAAGGGAGCTCAACAACAACACAGGGGGGGGGGGGGACAAGATATAATCTGGTAGCAACTGGAGATAAAAGAAGAATGGGGGGATTTACTTAAAGAAACAAAAGCCTCGAACCGGCAGTGTCAACTAGAACGAGAACAGGGGGAAAAAGGAGGCTGTCGGAAAAAAAATATCTATATTCACTTGCAGGTCGGTCGAGGAAATTAACTCCAATGGGATTTTGATTAAACTAAAGCGCTCTTGGGGGAACTAGCAACGGGAGGCATTCGGCCACTTGAGAAGGATAAGATAGAAATGGTGGTTTGCAAATGTACGCGAGATGAAGAACTGAAACTTTAAGACAAAGAGGGAGGAATCAATTAGTTTTACGGATACCTGTATTTGGTGAGTCGTCCAGCCCTGCTTCTCGATCAAAACGTTTCAGGGGGGGAATACCTCGAGAGAGGGGGAAGAGTGTGAAAGAGGGTCGCAATCAACGGCTCGGTTGGGGAGGAAGTTGCGACAGGAGGAACCCGTTTCCCCGCCACGGATTCTGACAATAAAAAGGAAGGTCTACTCATGAGTGGCGGAAGGAGAACAAAATTTGTCACTCCCTAATCGTCTAATAAACAAAAGGGTGTGAGGCCTTCGCTCGATGGAATTTCGGGGTCCCATCTTTTATTCCGCATCGACGACAACTAAACGTAAAAAAAAAAGGGGAAGGGGGGGGGGCTCGAGGCTATACTCCTAAGCCTATTGGAGAAACCTTAAGAGGGCGAAACAAGACGCCTAAAGAGGTCGGTTTGATGAAAGGCTTGCCTAAGGCGTTTGGGTAGTTGACATCGCACGAGAAGAAGTCCGGTAGAGAATCGATGTTAACGAATAGCTGCGATCGAAAAAATGAAAAAAACTTCGGGGAGGAGTCAGCGGAAAGAGCGTGGGAAAAAAGCGAGATTTGGAAGTCTTCGCCACCCAAAAAAATTTTTAACAGGGAAGAGTGAACAAATCTTGGGGGAGGGGGGGGAAAAGGAGTACGGTGTGAAATCGGAGAATGGGAAAAAGGGCCCCATACTGTGCTTGGTCGCTTGGAGGGGACTTACTCTGTGAAGTTGGGGGGGGAGACTCAGAGAGGGAAGCGTAGTGGCCCGCTGGGGAAAAAATGTCTATTGCGCAGGGAAGTGAAGCTAATCAGGCCGAACCGTGCTGAGGAGTGCTACGGTTGGGGGAAAAAGGGAATAGAGCTTGAGGAAACGATGCGGACGCGAAGCTGAGGGCGAAGGAAAAAACCATAAGCTCATCGTTTTCAAAGTCGCGTTTAATTGTTAAGAGAACGACGGAATACGACAAGCGGAGGGGGTGCAA
>Ga0179593_1711767_pt1 | contig 10260 bp, 14 predicted proteins | sample CZODoug2_1_08_16_FD_185931 | JGI IMG/M metagenome (GOLD analysis project Ga0179593, IMG submission 185931) | Vadose zone soil fungal communities from Angelo Coast Range Reserve, California, USA - CZODoug2_1_08_16fungal (PacBio error correction) | ecosystem: Environmental > Terrestrial > Soil >...
GCCCACTATCGAGGAAAGGGCCGTTTTGTTCAAGAAATATGGGCCGATAGGGGTAGAAATGCGAAAAGAAACAACACCGGAGACATAGGCGATGAGAAAAAGTGGGGATTCGTATGACGCGGAGGGGGGAAGGTGGAGGGGGCCGTCTTCTGCTAGGAAGAATAAGGGGCGTTTGTCATGGGGGGTGGCCAGCACAAACGGGGTGGACGGAAACAACACCTTACCTTTCAAGGAGAAGCCGATTGGGAAAGGAGTGAGCGGGTGGGGACCGAAGTGCTGAAACGCGGAACCACTGCAGGGAGCGGGCGCGCACAGAGCGAAGATTGGTGGCCACAGGAACGACGGTTACCTGGATGGGGAGGGGAATGACCAAATTTTGGGGCAACCGGTTGGCGTTGACCCGGGAACGGAGCAAGGAGTGGGGGGGGGGGGCCGGGTGTTTTCAGAGAAAAGAGGAAAAAAAACTCGACAGGCTTTTGGAGATTGTCAGAAAACTTTGAACCCTGCAAGAAAAGAAAGGGAGGCTGGTCGACTAATGGGAAGGGGAAGGGCTTTAAAATGGGGGATCCTCGCTGTGAAAGCTGTCTCGGTCTCGGCGAGGCATGAATCAGGGGTGGGGAGGAGGGAGGAGTAGCGTTTCCCATAGGAGGCTAGCAAGCCCGAAACCAAAAGGGAACAGGTTTGGTTTGGGGGGGGAACGCCCACGCCGGGAAATTGGGGATGTATCGATGGATTTCATGGTACTGCTACGGGACCGGGAGTGTCCTCTGCGCACCAGGTCCAGGAATGGAGTTGGGACTACGGGACGTGTACCAAGAAACATAGAGAAGGCGTGGGAATAGCAAATCAAAGACGGAGACAAGTCTTGGGTTGAGGGGGAGAGGGAGAGAACGCCCGCGCAGAAGAGCAGACATCAAAAACTAAAAGCGCATTGGAAAAACCGTCAGATCAGGGAAATGGCCGATGGGAGGACAAAAGTACCGAAATGCAAGGAGGACAACTCAGCTTGGGGAAGGGAGGCAGGGAGGGTCGGAGAGCAAGAGGACCTGTTCGAAGAGCAGAAGTGCTCCCTTAGGGAAAAGAGTAGCGTCAAGGGGCCAAGTTCACGAGCACGTCAAAGCCAGACGGGCCACGCAAGAAAAAAAAATGCGGATTAGGCAAGGGATACGCAGAAACACTTCGTCCCGTTAAACCAAAATACGGTCGGAGGCTACCCGGTGGCAGCGACAAAAGTGCCTGCGAACCTCGGAGTGGGAGGGGAGACTAGTTCGTGAAGAGCAGGGGGCGAGCTCCTCTTTACAAAGGGGCCGACTCATGGGTGAGGGGATAAAAGCGCGAAAGGTGAGGGGGAGCCGCGGAGAGCCGATGCGTCAAGGGCGGTTTTTTGCTAACAAAGCAGCGAAGCATGGGCCTCGTTCGGCGTCGATAAAAGAATCACGAATTGGAAAGGGGATGCCAGAAAGGGTCTCTCTGAGGTAACGACATTGAAGCAGTAGGAAAGAGAGAAAAAATGAGGTTTTAAGGTGCATGAAAACACAGACAGCTCTGAGTAGGGGGGGGGGGAAAGGGAGAGCCTCGTAACTGCTTCAAGGCAGTCGTTTTGGACAGCGCCGATATGGGGGGAGAACGCACAACCTGGGCCTTGAGAAGAGGAAGAGATGACGGGACAGACTGCCGAAAGAAAAAAAACAGGAAGGGGGAAGGGCAGGTTGGAGCGGACTTTAAAAGGGGAAAAAAGATCCATATCTTGCTATTATCGATAAAAAACAAACAAGGAAGGGAAAGATAGCAAAAAAGGGAGACCCAAGGGGGTAGGGAGGGAAAGGAGAAGATAAGATGAAGCCCCCAAAATTCATCGGATTGACAGCGTATGAAGTGCCAGTCTAGCACAGGCAGAATTTTGGAGCGCCAAAAAAGAACGTCGCTGGCACCAGATACGGGAGTAGTGACCTCACGGGGAGAAGAAAGGTAGAGCTCTTCCGGACAGCTGGTCCACGAACGACCAGGGGCTCTTTCAAAGGGAAAGAAAAAAAATAGACTGGGGAAGAGATTCGATTCAGAGAAATGGAAACGAATTACCATCAGACGAGAAAAAAACGAGCCACCAACCTGTGCTTCAGCCGCAACGCGTGCAGTGTGACGAAAGATGAGGCCCATGCCGAAAATTCAAGGGTCGAAAAAAAGTCGAAAATCAGGGGAGCTCTGGCGAGGGGCATCCCTGTCAAAAATCGAAAAGACCTCAAGAACCCGGAGGAGTAGGGAGGACTCTGCGGTGATCACCAGCACGCTAACCCAGTCTACACCGCATAGCTCGAAGGGGGGAGAACAAAAAAGAAGGTGAGCGAAAGGGAAACCATGGTCTGTCCGACCCAAAGAGTGCTCATCAAGTAAAAAGGGACCATTGGCGTTAGTCCGAAAACGAGCAGGAGAAAACCTGCAAAAAGAGGAGGGAGGGAGGGGGGTACGGGCCGAACTCAAGTTTCGCACCACACGAAAAAGAATTTACACCCACGGAGGGGACGGACGGCGAGGGATAAAGGGGGTTTCGGCAGTCCGCGAAAGGGGGGGGCGAAACACGGAACCATGTGTTCAAGAGATGCCTTTGATTACGTTCGTAAAAAAAATCCAGCCATTTCTCCAGATCGCGGAGGAAATGAGAAAGGCGGGGGGCTGGAGGGGGATCTGTCAAAGGCTCCTTCCGTCAAAGTGTGAAGATGTCCGACCACGATGTCCAAAAGACAGAGGGAACTTCAAGGGGGAGGTAGCCGGGAGACGGGTGAAAGGTCCGAATTTCGCCGGGCACAAACTTGAACACGCTACGCACGGGAAAGAATCAAGAGAGGAATTCGATGCCGGAAAAAAATGAATAGCGTCATACAAAGGTGGGAGTCTGGCGGAACAGAGGGACATTCGGTGAAGAAGAGGGGCAGAATCGAAAAGGGAAAACTCTTCTGACAGGTGCGCTCCGGGTTAGAAATGGCCATACCGATACGACTAGTCTGGTTGCTAGGGGGAAGGGACCAAAGAGGATGCCCGAACTTACGGGCCAAAAGGTATTCCATCTGAGGGGGGAAAGATTTGAAGATAAAAAAGCGGTCGATTCACGGTGGAAGAATCAACCAATTCCAAGATAAGAGCAAGGCAAAACTACCTTAAATAACGAGAGGGGGGGGAAAAAAAGTTGGAGAGTATGTCCGTAAAAAATCACAGATCATAAACCGGCGTGTTTTTGGACAGGTAGTTAACCCTGAGACAGCCCTACCTCCAAAACATCGAAGGCCACTCCCTTCAGAAACGGGCGAGTTTGCGTGGGAAAAGAACGTCTGCCCCCAAAGGCTGGAGGAAAAATAACGACAATGTTCCTTAGCTAACAGTAGGGTGGTGGGGGAATATTATCTTAACACAAGGAGGTCTGTGTATTCTGTGAAAGGCATTTCCACCAACCGAAATCTGAGATCACCTTCCCGCCACCACAGTCCCCGGAAAGGGAAGTCCTAATCAACAAGAAGACACGGTCCCAGCTAGTGCCAGGATTTGAGAAAAACTTCAAACTTCAAAAGGAAAAAGAGCCCCAGATGCGCAGGTAAAAAGTCCTCTGTTCTCTATGCGATAGGGGTGACCGGGAAAGAGAAGTAAGTACAAGAGAAAAAACACGGGATTGGATGAAGACAAAAAGACTACCAGACAGGGATAAAACGCGACAACATGGCACCGAAGCGAATCTGGCACCACAACCACAATCACAGTATTGGGGGCAACAGGAATCAAAAAAAAGATTCGACGGAGCCTCTCCAGGCGGAGCCGGGGAAATCGTAGGCTCTCGCACCAAAGGGAATGGGTACGCGATCAAATATCTGCAAAGAACGAGGGATTAAATATCCAGAGTATCGGAAAAGCTCGTGTGTATGGAAGTTGGGAAGGAAGCAGGATTGAAAAGTGTTTCTGTCTAAACGCTGGAGAAGAAACCTTCTTTTTAGGGCCGCGAGTAAAGCTCTCCGTGGCACAATAGTAGGTGGAGATTCCACAGCCAAAGAAGAAAACTGGGGAGGGGGTTGGTTTCGCGGGGTAGGCAAGGCTGGGGAAGGTTAGAGCATCGCATCGCTACCGGGTTAATGCTAGCAAATATAGAAAGGAAACGAGGAAGACAGAGCGGTAAAAGGGGACGCCACCTTCTGTTCGAGATGGGTTTTGGATAGAGAGCAAAAAATCAGATACCTCGGGAGGTGATCAAACACGGATGATGGGTGGACTTGTGGTACTTCGGGATAAAAAGGGGTCGTCGCGTAAAGAATTGGGGAACTGCGGTTGGACATGGGTGGGGAAATCGGCCACTATCCTGTGGAAAAAAAGGAAAAACAATGCAGTCTGACCGCAAAGGGAAAAGGGTCGGGAGGAGGTTCCGTGGGGGGGGAAAAGAGGTGCTGCGGTCATCAACAGCAACTAAGGTATCTCTTCTGTATCAGGGGGATACGGTTGAACGGGGGCTGTCCCAACCACAGACCAGGGTGAGCATGGATGTAGAAGTGGAAAAAAACTCTGCAACTGGGGGAAAAAAACACGTTGAGTTTACCGGAGACGTTAAGACCTCGTGCCCAAGGGGGGGGCAGAGGAGAGGGGAACAGGGAGAATCGACACTGTGGAAATTTCCACCCGTGTTACCAAACCCTTCACATTGAAGAAAGACGACGGAAGGACGGGGGGAAAGTTTGAAAAAGGGAACCACTTGGGGAATATGACGGTCCAGTCCTTTGAGAAGAAACCGGGACAATCACCGAGAGGAAAGAAAACAGGCGGTAAAAAAAGGAAGCGTGCCACAGTCCACTGGAAAAGCGCAAGGGAAAATGGCACCGAACACAGCCGAAAACGGGGGGGACAAAGATGATCTCATCGTCAGGAATAGTACGATGAAAGTATCTGGCCCGCGCGGAGCACAGGCGTGGTGGACTTTAGGTGGTGAAAGCCGCAAGGACTGACAAGGCCAAGGCGAGGAAGAGTAAGAAAGAGTGCTTCAGAGGCAAACGGATGTGTTTGTGAGGGGGGCATGTACCTCGGAACGCCCGAATTCAAAGACGGGAATACAAACATCACAGGGGAAAAGAGGCGCACTTTATCGCGTCGAAAAAAGATGTGAAGGGGCCTTATCTCTTTCAACACGAGTAAAAAACAGACCAGCCCTATGGGGTGAACAACGCAAGCAGAGTCTGTCGCCCAAAGGGTTCGGGTGGGGGGAAGGGGAATCAGGGAACCTTTTCGAAGCACACGTAGAGAACTAAGACGTGGTTGTGAAACAGTTAGACGAGGCAATTGGGAGGGTCAAAAAAGAAGCAGGCACAATCAAGGAACTTACTCGGGAAGGGCTGGGACGTCTCGGATGGAAGGATAGAACGCAACGCGCTCACAAAAAGGAGACTTGACATGGTTCGCCGACACATTTTCCACCCCGTGCTTATCATCGTCGTGGAAAGCCTTCTGACTATGAAGACGTCGGAGGGGTACTGAAGTAATGGATCCTCCTCTCTCTCTAGGACAAGAAAGGGGCAAGGAGGGTTGGCAATTACAGTATGACAGGAAATGAGGCAGGGATTGTTCGATCTTGGGGGAAAGAAAAGCAGGGGGGGGGGGGGGGAGGGGGATGTCATGCGACTAACGGCTACATCACCTCGCACCGGAGAGAGAGGTCTAGGTCCGTGGGTTGCAACGTCATGGGTAACACGCTCATTCATGGGGGGGAAAAATAATGAAATAAAAGGCGGCGGCGAATATGAATAAAGCGCGCACGCGAACCGAAGGAAGTTCTTGGGGAGTGACGACCAATCTGGTAATAAAAAATCGCAATCAAGGAAGGGAACTTAAAGAGGAGCGAGAGCTTTGGCAAGAGTCCGACGAGGGGTGGGGAAGTGCCCGAACCCCTTCCAGCGGTTCCTTGGGAGAATGAAAAAAAGCAGGGAGATCGATCCGGACGAACAACAAAATCCCGTGATGTATTCAGGGTGGGAGCAAATCGAGGTATCAGTCACGGAGAAAAGGGAAATCGGGAGGGATGATCTCAACAAAAAAAACTTAGGAGGGAAAAGATCGAACCTAATCCCCATTGTTATCAGCCTTGCCGGTGATAAAGAAAAGATCCAACGGACAGGCAAGCAGTGGTGCCGTTGGAGAAGGAGAGTAAAAATTACTAAGTAAAAGTGAAGGGGGGTCTTCACTCTCTCGCGTCGCGCTGAAAGAGACAGGGAATCGTATTAAGGTCCTTCTCTGAAAACTACTCGGAAAGAGAATTTTGGTGTCAAAAAGAGGTTGGTCAAGACGCGTAGTTTATTAGTGGCAATGACATTTAGGAGAAAGCAGGGTCTAGTCTGCTCCTGCAACTCCGCAAGGACCGCGAGAATAAGCACGCCACTTGCATTCGCCGAAAGACCGAGGGGAGAGGTGGAGAGGGCAAAAGGGGGAAGCAAAAAATTCTCTAGGCGAAAAAACGATCGGGATCAACCTGTCAACAAAAACGGGACAAAGAGAGGGAAAACTCACCCGCGAACGAAAATTCGGAAGTCGCTCACGCGCAGGAGGAATCTCTAAAGACGGGCGGGCAGCAGCAACAAAGAAGAGGTTGATTCAAAGTAGATTACAACTGGTCAGCCACGAGTGTACCTGGGGAGAAATAGTGAAGGGGCGCCAGGGTGCAGTGTCAGGGAAAAAACAAGAAAAGGGAAAGACTCAAGCGAACAGGAATACTAGCGGATGTTATCACTGCTCGCCTTGGGGGGGCCGAAAGTTCAGAAGTCCCCGGATGATGTACACAAAGGAAATTCGACAAGTCAGAGCGAGAAAGGAGTCAAAAGTGCAGAGGGGGCGGGGGGGGCAGCGCAAAACCGTTGCTGAGGAAAGGAAAAGGGGGAATCGGGATTGGGCACATGCGGTGAGAGTGGGAAGTGACGTTCCCGAGCCGACATGGCCAAAACAGAACGTCTAAAGTCGCAGTCGAGAGGTTCGTGCTTTCCGCTTCGGCAAGAGAGGCGGAAATGTCCACTAGGGGAAAGCAACAGCCCTTCCATCGGGGAAACATCACGACTTTTACTGGGTAAACCGTTAGAAACAAAAAAAGGCCGGCAAACCAAAAGGGGTCTAAAAGATCCTTCACGAATTTCGATGATTGACCGACAGACGAAGCGGAGTCCATAGAACAAAGTACGGAGAACGTCAACGATGTTGGTGCTACGTGGGGGGGGGGGGCAGAGCGAGTTTTCTAGACACTGTGACTCAGATCTTCCTGACGTGCCGTGACAATCAAAACCGGGAAAAGGCCATGAGGGGGTCAGAAGTTAGGTTACCAAGTTTAAAAACCCGAGGAGGAAAAATCACTATTCGCAAGCTGTGATTCCGCGGGAGGGGGGGTCGGGGGGCAAAGTGAGAGTTGAAAAATCACCCCACAGGGGCGAACGCGTGGGACCTCTGAAAAAAAACAGACAAGCTCTGAAGAAAAAGCATGTAAAAGGCGAAAACCTGGGGGGGGAAGGGGCATGCTTTTTGCGGAAACGACAGATCATCAACGCTGTGTGGGAAGTGACGAAAAAAAAAAACGTCTCAACCGGAGAGAAGGGCTGGCTCTTTAGATGGCCCCCGCACGTGAGTTAAAGAGAACTAATGAAGGGGGGCAGGAAGGACCATGGGTGTGGGGGGGGGGGAAAGAGATACACAGCGGATCGGGGGCTGTTGTAACCAAAGAAGTGGGCAATAGCCGCGGGCGACCGACGAAAACTAACAAGAGAACCTGGGGACATACGAATAACCATAAGACGCGGGTCTCGCAGAGATAAGTGGGCTCGGGAAGCCATGGCAAACCTCAAGAGAAGGGAGGAAGTGGGGAAACCATAGGAGAAGGGCTGGGGTTCTTCTAATAGTTGGATAACTTAAAACAACGGTGGACGAAGAATCACAACGAAGAACAGACGAAACGAAGAAAAACAAACTGAACGAGCAAGGGCAAGGTTGCAGCTGAGAATAAAGAAAAACAAGGGGGGGGCCACGGGTCTCGGGAAGCGTAAGCATGGTAAGAAAAGGGGACCGGGTGAGCGCTCCAAAGGAACCGAAAGAAATACGCTCCTCCGCATGATCGGAAAAACACATGAATAATTAACGCGAGCGGTCACAGCTGAAGAGACAACAACAACAGTAGTATGAGGAAAAAAGGGACGTAAGAAATAGCTAATCCTTGAAGAAGTTGGGGAAGCTGGGGATACGCACGGTAGGGAGGGGTCAAGAAAGGAACGCTTTGCGTAGAGAAAGCTACAGGTTACAGATGCGCGAGGCCCAGGATTTGGGACCAGGAGTAAAAGGCACGGAGCGCTGGGTGGACGGGGTGTTTAAGAGCGTTTTGCACTGGGCGCGGGTGGGGGGGAGGCATGCGAAAGTAGGGGGAGGTAGGCTACAAAAGTCAATCTTCTCCTCACACTATCGAATGCAGAAAGAGTGACCATAAAACCATTCTGGGAGAGATTTGGGGCTAAGGAGAAGTAGCCAAGAGAATGGGGACATCTCGATGGTGGAACTTAGGGGATAGTGGAAAGAGGGCGGGGCCTCTTGGGCGTAAAAAGATCAGGGGAGGGGGAGACATAAAGCTGAGGAATGAAGGGGGTTTTTTTGATTAAAGAATGGTGGTCACGATCGTGCACACACCGTAAAAGGGGGAAATTCCCTGAAAGAAAGGTGAGAAGGGAGTTAATGGGGGAGAGAGGAATCGGGAAGCGACAATGAAAAAGGCAGCGTCCTGAGAAAAAAGAAGGGCTGCAGTTTGCAAAAGAGACACACATAAGTTATGATATGATGCACGGGCACGAAAATCTGCAACCTTGTCAACAATACCTTTAACGCCCGTGAGTCGAGCGGGGAGGGGGGGAAAAAAGGCGTGAACCGGGAATCGCCGCGGGGGTGTAAAGTGCCAGGATAGCCTGCCGGCAACCCGCAAATGAATACCGCTGACGAAGGAAGAGTCGAGGGTCTTGAAAATTAGACCGGAGCAAAAGTGGGGCACAGGATTCTCTTTCCTAGGAATAGGGGGTTGATAACCAAGAAAGCAAGCGCAGGCGCGGGGGTGCCAGCTCCGGAAGGAGGAGGACCAAAGCGTCCTGGGAAAAAGGAAACGGCCAAGAGGGGGGGGTTTTGAGCCCACGACGGGAAAAATCTACCGAATGGATCTCATCTTGCATGCAGAGAAACCTAATGCGCATTCAACGGAAAGAGCACACCGCAGGGGGTGCGAATGGAAAGGGGGGGAAAAGAAAGGACTTTAGCCACAAATGTATTAGAGGATACATAAGAAATGTCATCACTGGGGTGGGGGGGACATAGGGGACAATCTACCAAATCGGGAAGGGCCGTGGCGAACCAAACCTCCTAGAAGAAAGAATGAGCCGATCATGGGAGAAAAATGGCCGAGAGAGGGGGAGGAAGTAACGAAGCCACAAAAGAACACACGGCATCCTGAACCATCCGTAAGGTTGAAAAGAGCACAACGTCTTCTCTGCCGAAAAGAGGGGGAAAATTGCGAAGCGTCCGTCTCGGGACGAGTTTAGTGGAATCATCGGGGAGGAGTATGTATAAAGTAGCGAAAATACGACTTACATCGATTGAGAGGGCAGAGGGGGTCCTAGAAAGCTGCCCTGTCACACGGGGCACACAGCATTTGGAAAGGGGGCCGGGCACAGACCATCAGGGACGGCTCACCTCGTCGTGTGCCTTCGAGAGCAACTCGGAGGCGGGAGTTAATCGGGCGCGAAAAAACAACTGGACTCGTAGAAGGGCCCCACCTAATGTGGGGCTGCAAGGACAATTCGGCAGCCGGAAGGCGTATTTTGGAAAGCCGGGGTTGGGGGTAAGCAAGGAGGCATGCAGAGAAAGCAAAGGAGAAAAGATAAATCGCACGACGGGAGAGGCGAAGAGATGAAGGGTGGTGCGCTTGAAGGAGAAGTCAAGGCATTCTCGGGCAAGGGAGAGATAGAAGGGCTATTAGGAATAAGAGCGCGGAGGGGAGAAAAAGTCGGGGGAAAGGAAAGACAATCGGGGAAAAATGAGAGAGACTAAGCTGGCTACGGAATAGGACAGAGTCCTAGGGGAGATCGTGGTGCCTCCCGCCGAAGAATATTGTGGCGGCGTGCCGCATCAAGGAAAAGGCCTTACAGGGGAAGAGCCGTCGAAGGAAAATCGCCCAACAAACAGGAAGCAGGGGTTGGAGCAGAGCGGTCTATAACCAATGTTTATCTGGCGATG
>Ga0179593_1758214_pt1 | contig 10260 bp, 18 predicted proteins | sample CZODoug2_1_08_16_FD_185931 | JGI IMG/M metagenome (GOLD analysis project Ga0179593, IMG submission 185931) | Vadose zone soil fungal communities from Angelo Coast Range Reserve, California, USA - CZODoug2_1_08_16fungal (PacBio error correction) | ecosystem: Environmental > Terrestrial > Soil >...
ATAAGAGAGAAAAGGGCGGACTTGGAATTAGGGCTATAAACGAAAATCTAAAGAGGAGAAGGTCCAGCAAAAAAAAAAATGAAAAAACAAGCCTGATCGGGGGAGAAGAGGACTGAAAACGTCGCCCTATCAAGTGACTAAGATTCGGATCGGTTTGGAGAAGAAGGGAAAAGAGAGCTCGGAGGAATATTCTACTCCTGAGGTGGAAAAAGTGAGAAAAAAAGGACGGTAGCCCGCGGTCGAATCCAAAAAAAAACTGCAGAAGCCGGAATTTTAGATGAAAAGGGGCGGGGGCGCCGGGGAGAGGAGGAGCGGTTTTGGGAATGGAAAATCATCCAGGTCGCGAAGAGGAAAAATCCTCCGTAAGAGGGGGGGGCAAGACCAAACCATAAACAAAAGTAAAACTGGGGGAAATAAACCAGCTTGCAGTACGTCGGCGAAAGGGGGGTTCAAGGGGGATCATTCGGGGGAGAAAAACTTTAAAAGAACAGATGGAAGGGGTCAGAAAAAGTACAGGACCCAGGAGTACCTCCAAAGAAATAAGAAAAGCCTAAAACTATGCGGGACTGGAGACCAGGGAAAAAGAAAAAAGGAGGTGCCGGGGAGCTTCAGAAAAAAGTGTGAAATTTCGCATTACTTCGTAAAAAGTTGATTGGTCAATAGGGGGTTGATCTAATCTCCGCTGCAAGACATATTAGGTAGGTAAAGAAAAAAAAGCCCTCAAGAAAAACACACATTAAATTTTGAAGAAAAGACTTTGTAGAATCGGTGACGAAAGATTCTGGGGGAAGATTCTTTAGTCAGGAGGGAAACGATGTGAGAGGGATCACGCGGGGAAAAGACATTCTTCTAAAAGGGGGGTGGGGAAAACCGGTTTTGGCGAGGAAAAAAAAATGAACTGCTTTCTTCAGATGACAAGGGGTTGGAGCAGACCGGAGCTTTAAGGAGAAGGGGGGAAAGCCGGGGTCTTGACGGGAAAACAGGGAGGGGTCGAAGTTGGGGGGGGGGGGGGGGGGGCCTCGCGGACACAAGGCTCGATGAAGAGAGATGGGGCTCAGGGACACCCAAGCAGAAGAAAGGCATGACTCCGAGGAGGAATTCTAGGGGTCGTTGTACATAAGTCCAAACACAGAAAGGATCACACCCGTGCCCCGAGAAACAAAAAAAAAAATAATGGCCTCTGGGGGACTTTCATCCAAGAGGGGAAGGAAAAAACAGACAGTGGAGGGAGAAATCGGGTGAGAGCGCGCAACGAAGGAGTACAGAAACCGCGGGTCGCGGTTTGAGGAGGGTCGCATTGGGGAAGGAGGCAAAGAGATGAAGAGCATCGAGAGCGATGTGAAGCCATCGTTGAACGCAATTGGAATCTCACGCTGCCTCACCAAGTAAGAAGGACCGGAGCCGAGGCATAGAAAGGAATGCGGGAATACCCCTTATCGCAGGTCTCGGGCAGAAAAAAGATCTGAGGAAATTGCACCCTATGGGGTAGGCGGACTCAGGAAGCAAAAAAGAGGGGGGGATTGAGAAGGGAACTCGTAAGAAAGGGGAAAAAGAGGGGGACCAACGTGGGGGGGGGACGACCTGTAGAAGCCGGCATACAGTCAGGAGCAGAAGGCGGTGTGCACTAAAAATCGTGTAAAGAATGAGAAAGAAAATGTTTCAAAAATTAAGGAAGCACAGGGTCGATGAGAGGGAGCGCTCGCAAAGTATTCGGATTGAAACAAAGGGGAAGAGGAAAAGACGGGGAATGACGACGTGGACAAGGGGACAATCAGCACTGAAAGGCAACGTCTAAAGCACAAAAAAAATTCCAAACAACCGCAAACGGACACGAAGGGAAGGGAGGGGGGCAGGAAAAGTTGGTCAAATGGTGCAAAAACAAAAAATAAACGAGGAAGTGGGAACGAATTCTCAAGGAGAAAGAAACACGAGCGAGAGCAAGAGAAAAAAAACCCAAACAAAGGGTCAGACGATTTTCGAATAGGGAAGGGAATGCCGGGGAGGAAGTGGAAAAGAGGTCATAGGGAGGACGGGCATGAGGGCAGAAAGAAAGAGGGAGGATGAGGGAAGTTAAATTTAGAGGGGAGGAAAAAAAAAAAACGCGAACGATACTCTATACCAGAGGCAAAAACGGACGCGGTACATGGGACAACGAGAAGATATCTTATCTCAGGGAGGCTGGATGACGAGGATCAAAGGGAAAAAATCAATCTTGGGGAGAAAGAGGGGGAGGAAAAAGGCACTCCTTCTATTTAAAATCCTAAAAAACACAATCATTGGGAGGTCCGTGGGGGGGGGGGGATTGTGGCACTATAAAATTCTGGAGGTCAGGGATTGCGAGGCGTAAAAAGTTGGGATTCTTCACGTTTTTAAAAAGCTGACCGCAACCAAGTCGCATGGACTTCTAGCCAGGCACCCAATCCCTCTGAACCAAACAATCATGACCTACTTGATTCTCTTTGAAAGGTCTGGACTATCGGTCCTTATCCGACTTACAAAAACCCCTTTGGCCAGAATCGAAAAGACGTAGCTTTTGGGGGGGGGGAGAAGGGTCGAAAAAAGTGGGTCGGAAATCTGAAAGACTAACCGGACATAGACTGGAAAAGAGTGGAAAAGGGCCATATAGCGATCATGACATCGCAAGATAAAGTGAGGGAGGGGTCTCTCCGAAAAAGGTCTTTGGGTGGGCAGGGCGGAAGGGGGGACACGCCCTCCTGGGAATCAGGGGGTAAGAAAGGCTGGCGACGGTCCGAAAGCATCCCCACAGGGAAAAACCGCGTCAAGTCAACAAAAAATCCGAAAAAAAGAACTGGAAGGCACCAACAAGAGACGGGAGGGCTTACGAAAGGACAAAAAAAGTCCCGGTCCAAGACTGAAAAGGGGAGAAGAAAAAAAAAACTATGGCACGGACGAGAGAACAAGAGGGCTACAAATCAGAGACCAGGGGGGTTGAGCCCCTCCTAGAATCAACAAAAAAAAAACAATCAAACGACCACGGAAGAGGGGGATGGAAGCATCTGGGCTGCAATGGACACGTGACGGGGGTCGAAAGAGAATGGAGCAGGAAAAACCGATTGCCTGTGGCAAACCAAACCCTTAAGGGCGGTCAACCGGAACCGGATCGTGAAACACCTAAGGGAGTCGGTAGGGACTTTCTCGAGCCTGGGCTTCTAAAAAGCGGAGAAGCGGTCAGGGGGGAACAAAGGACAACGGGGGTAAGTCGGTAAACGGCCAAAGGGGACAGGAGAGCCAAAAACGCATAGGGGGAAATAAGGCCTTTACAAGCTGATATGTCTAGGGGGAAAAAGAACGTGAGGCGTAGGAAGGGATCTGAGTCTTGCGGGGGACCGGCACTGGTTGAGGGGACGGCATGAACTTTCCTCAACGTGTTCCGACAAAAACAGCGGTCAACCTGGACAAAAAAAAAATCGTGGCCGGGAGGGGAAGAGCTAAAAGGTAGGTGGAAAGAGAGAGATAGAAGAGACGGAAAGGGACGGGCGGGAGGCAGCGCTTGGAGGACAAAAAACGTAAGTCAGAAGAAAAGAAGACCATAGGAAAAAAGTAGACTGAGGCCCAAAAGTAAGAAGTTAATCACGGCGCTGAAGAAGCTCAGAGGGGGGGGGTCATAGTCAGGATCGGAACACGGGAGGGACAGAAATTCTCACGCCAAAACTGGACCGCAAGCTAGGAAAAGCAGGAACCTCTGGGATCCGAGGGAGAAAAAAGGAACAGCCACATCAAGAAACTTTTTGCAAGGGTGAACAGCTTCCGGTTCCGGGACAATAAAAAAAAAAAGGGAAACGGGAATCTGGGTTACCGGAGAAGAAAAAAACATACTACCACTCCTCCAATGGTCGAAAACAATCACGTAAGCGGGAAAAAAAAAATGCAAGACATGAAAAGGTTCGGTCGGGGGGTTGGGTTTGAGGGGAGGGGGGGGTTGAAACGCCACAAGGGGGCTATTAAAAAGGGGGGTGAGAGGCAGGTTGATTCAGGAGGGGGAAGCAAGAGACAGGGCATGGAATCGCGGAAAAAAGGAAAAGGAGAAGCAAAAGAAAAAATAATTGCTGTGGGGCCGATCAAAAGGAGGAGGAAGGGCGCTGATGGAAAAAAGGAGAAGTGAGGGGTCAAAGTTTGGAAGAGTCTAAGAAAGAAACCTGACTATCCAGGGGATGGCTGAATCAGTCGAGGCCCGACCAACGAAAAAGACAAATGGGAAATCAAAGTCGATCATCGGTGGCAACTTTGCATGAGACCGGGGGGAAACAAGGGGACGGTCTATGCGACGGGGGAGCGTGGGATAAAAAGGGAAAAGGAAAAAAAAAATGGAGGTCTCACAAAAAAAAAAGAGGAAGAAAAGGTGAATCTTTACAAAACGGGAGCTTGCGCGCGGGCCAAAAAAAAGTGAAACGTACCTTTCAGACCAGGTGGAGGGGGGGGGGACATAAGTCGACGGGAGGCGGCAAAAGAAAGTCATAACGCAGGACAACGGGAGGGATGGCTCAAGCCAAAGACTCGAACCGGCGCAAAAAAAGGAAAAACGTGTCATAGGGGTCCAGAACCGTACAAAACATCGGACAGCCAGGCTAAAGGGAAAGGAGAACGCCTTGCGGTCGCAAAGGGAGTAAAGGGTGCTGTGCTAAAGAGGGTAGTCAGAAGGGATTGGGGAATTTGAGAGGGCGGAGAGCGGATAACCTAAGGGGAAAAGGGTGGCTCAAGAGGGATGAGGACTCATCGTCGGAGTGGGCACGAGGACGTCGGGAGAGACTGGGAGACACTCGGGGGGAAAAAGCCCTCGGGGGCATAGATCGGAAGAACGAGTAGGGAACGTGCGAAAAAGAAGGAAGGTAACTAAAGTAAAATGAAAAAAAAAAAATTCCGGAGGGGAGGGAAATAAGAGCGGGGGGGAAGGCGGGGGATAAGCATTCAAAATAAAAAAAAAAGGCCAAAAAAAGGTCGAACTTGGGAGCGCGAAAAGGGTCAAAAAAAGATTAGAATTCCGAGGTCAATAGGAGAGTGTGGGGGAAAACGGAGGTTGGGCAAAAAAAGGACAGTAGCCTCCGGGGACTTCCAGGCGGTGAAGAATGAAAAGGAGGAGTTTGCAGAGGAAATCGCGAGAGCCACAAGGGGGGTTAAACGTCTTCATCACGCTTGCTATTAAGAATCAGAAAAAACAAAAAAGGAGGGGAGGTCATAAACAGTTACAGGGGGGGGAAAGAGGAGGGGTAAGGGAAATCATCAAAAGGACGAGGTGGAAAAAGAAAAAGAGGACGCAAGGAAAGAAAGAAAAAACTAAGCTTGAGAACTTTCGGTGAAAAAGGAAGGAAACCCGGGAGCCTCTCGCAGTGGGAACGGATCAAAAATGACGCCAAAATTCATACATGAGAAGCAAAAAAGAAATGGGAATGAAAGAAGGGGGATATATTTAAAGAAGGACGGTTGACTTGAGCTCAGTGAGGCGGATGTCAAAAGAGGTGTCGTCAGGAAGGAGTCGAAAAAACCGAAGGAGGGGGTTTATTACGGGATGTAAATTAGTTAAGGAAAAATTCCGGCTTCACAGCCAGATGGGCGAAAGAATCTTGAAAGAAGGGACATGAAAAAGGCTGAATGGGAGAAGCGATAGTAGTGACAGGGAAGTGGTAGTAGGGGTCTCTACCCGAGATAAAAAGAAAGAGTGGTAAAAAATCCAAGGGAAAGAAGGGGGGGGGAAGGCGAAGGGGAAAAGTCGTGCCGCTCGCACGGAGGCAGGGAGAATGGGGTTTTTTGGGGGTTGGGGGAAAAAAGTTCAAGGGGAGAAGTCTCAGAGTCCGGCTGAAAAATATTCCCTTTTAAAAGAAGCATGATCCGAAAGGAGACCGCAGGAAAAGAGCCGGAAAAAGGACGACCCGCACAATGGGATTGAAAGGGAATAAGGGATTCTCGGCCCGGAGGGGGGAAAGGAGTCGTTAGGACAAAAAGTAAAAGACTCAAGGCTTTTAAGTTTGTTTTAGCTCATGGAGGGGGAAAAACCGCCAAAAAGTGGGAGGGCAAATAAGGACTAGAGATACGATGTAGAGGGGTCAAAATAAGGGAAACAAGTCACCGAGAGCTTGACACATAAGAGAGGAAACAAGGGAGTTCTAAACTTGAAAACTTGGCGTTGTGGAGCGGGCGACCAGAAAGAATGGGAAAAAAAGGGGGCGGAAAAAAATCAAACCTTTCCGAACCGCGAAGGGACACAGCTCCGAAAAATCAAAACTCAGCGGGAGGCCCAGGGGGAAAAGACAGCTCTAGAAAAGGTTCTGCGTCGAAAAGAAAAAGTAAAAAATCGCAGGAGCGTGGCCTCACTTCAAATATAGGATTCATCAAAAGCGGTTAATGCAAACCAGGGGGGGGCTAGAAAAGAACTGAGGGGGGGGGGGGGGAGTGAAAAAAGAGGGAAAAAGTTGGGCGCAAAAACCGAACCGAACGGCAAAAATGCAAAAACAGAGCAAATGGCAGGGCTTGATTGATTCTGAATGGAGTGGTAGGGCGGAACGGGGAAAAGTATTGTCTGAGGACGGGTCAAACCGATAGCAGGCGACGTCTGTAGGGCAAATGGAACCGGAGCGGGGAGGCAGAACAATGCAGGCTGCTGGATCAGGGAACAGAAGGATTTGGTTCGACCCTAAAAAAGGGAATTTTAAAAACTAATCAGGGAGAAGGCGGGGGAAAAGTAAATGCTCAGAGGGGGTCCGGGAAGGGGAGAGGAAAAAACTTAATAAAAAAAGAACGAATCTTCCAAACAAATTGGATAATATTACTGGAAATGTCTGAAGTATATTCATATAATAGGGGAGTCTCCTGAAAAAAAGGGGTGGGGGAGGTCTAAGGATCAGCTTTCGAGCCGTGGTTACATCGGCCCGAAGGTAAAATTCAGAAGAGGGGGAATGGACCCAAGGATTCTAATCAGAAACCGCAAAAATAGAAGAAATAGAAAAATCATCAGGAAATCGAAAATGAATGTGAGAAGCCGGGGGAGGGATAAGCGATACTGATCCTGGACTAAGAAATGGGAGGATCCAATGCCTGAAGGACCAGCAAAATTAGCTAACGAGGAAAAGATCGAGGGAAGAGAGTACAGTTGGAAGTATCAAGGGAAACTGACCCCATTCGCTACCTCACGAAGAGGAAAGCAAAAGAAAAAAAGTCGGGAGAGAGGCGCCTCGGGGGGGGGGGAGAACAGCCGCCCTACCGACTTGTTCGGAAAAAAATCAGAAGGGAATGGGGGGGAACGAAAAACCGCGGAGGGAGAAGTATTGGGTTGAAAGGTTTGAAAAAGGGAGCAGGAAAAAGAAGAGGGAACCGAAAACGCCCTATTTGAAACGACAAAAAACAGCATAATGAGGAAAAAGAGGACCAGAGGGAAAGAGTCGGGAGAGTTGGGGGTAAAAAACGTGGCTGTTTATAAAAATATGGAGGGCCCAACTTTTCGCTAAGTCAAGAAACAAGAGGTGGGGGTTTGGGGCATTCCCAGCTTGCAAAGGACAACGGGACGGCAGCCTAATGAGAGCGAGGACCGGGGGTTGGGGAAGGAAGTCGGAGAAAAGATGGGAGTATTTCGTGAGTAGGGGGCGAGCTTTCTTGAAGTCGGGGTAGCACGCGTCCAGCCGGAAATTTCCAGGATTTTAGTGAAAGAGGAAAAGCACACGAAACGCCAAGAAAACTGAGCTCAAGGGTAGAAAAAGCGGTGCGCTAGGGGTAGAGGGTGAAGTGGGGGCCGTGAGTCCGGGGGAACAAAGGCCTATGGCGAGACCTATAGGGGAGGAGAAGAAAAAAACAAGGGGGTGGGGGGTTTGTTGGTTGGTTTTTTTTTTGTTTTGGTTTTTTTTTGTTTTTTTTTTGTGGTTTTGGGTTTTTTTTTTGTGTTGGTGTTTTTCTTTTTATTTTTTTTTTCTTGGGGTTTTTGGGTGTTTTTTGTTTGTTTTCTAGTTTTTTTGTCAGCTTGTTGGGGTATTTTTATATAGGCGGGTTTTGGTTTGTTTGGGTGGGTAGTTTGGCGTGGCGTTGGTGGTTTGGCGGTTTTTTGTTGTGGTGTGTTGTGACACCCAAACCCCCCCCCCCCCCCCCCCCCCCCCACCCCCCCCCCCCCCCCCCCCCCCCCCCCCCCCCCCCCCCCCCCCCCCCCCCCCCCCCCCACACCCCACCCCCCCCCCCCCCCCCCCACACCCCCCCCCTATTTTCTGAAGGGGGGGGGTTGTTGTTTTTTGGTATTGTTTTTTTTTGGCTGTTTCTAGGAGGCGAGGGCTCGGTTTTGTTGGGGGCTTGGGAGGTTGGCACCCTTATATGGGTTGTTTTTATGGGCGTTTGTGGCTTTGTTTTTTTTTCTTTCATTTGGCGAGGGGGAGGGGGTGGTTTTTTTCTTTTTTTTGCTGTTTGTGTTCTTTCCCTTACCCCGTTGCTGTTTTGTCTTTCCAGTTGTGTTTTTGTTTTTACTCTATTATTTTTTCTTTTCTTCTCAATTTTTGTTTTTTATATGTGATCAAGTTTCTTCAGCTAACTACGTTGGGTTTTGTTTTGTCTATTTTTCCTTATTTTTTTTGTTCTTAATTGTTTATAGGTTTATTATGATGTCTATTTAGCTTTATAGGGTTGTCTTTTTTACGTTTTTTTTTCGTTAGAGGGTTTGTATTTTGCTTCTTTTTCCGTTGATTTTTTGATATTTTAAAGTGTGCTGGATGGATCCTTTAAGGTTGGATGTTTACAACCGATATTGGATTAATTATTTATTGGGTGTAGGGTGTTTTTAGGATTTTTTGTGGGTTTTTTTGTTTTTTTTATTGTTATTTTTTAGGGATATCTTAATGATGGAGTGGTCAGTGTGCGAGGCTGGGGAATTTTGAGGAGTTTCAGAGTAAATAAATATAGCAATTTTTATTTTTGTGATTTATATTTATTAATTGAGAAAGGGATATGGATGTGGTTCTGTAGTTTTTCGGATGTATCAAGTAGTGGGAGAGTTACCAGATGTTGTAAAATAATCTGCGATTGGGGTGGTAAAATGAGAAAGAGGTAGTAATGAGTGGAGGATAGGTTAACGTGTTCGTGTGGGGGCTTGGTTAGTTGAGGGGATGTGGAGTGATGTTTGAGTTTGATAGCGGGTGTTGGGGTGAGTGGGAAGCGTTGGGAGATAGCGCGGGAGGAAGCGGAAGTTTTGGGATTGAAGAGAGTATTCTTGAGGAGGAAAAGGAATTGAATGAGGGGGTGAGAAGCAAAAGAAAGGGTTGATGATTTGTAAGGTTTTTTTAGTGGTTGATTAGGAGAGCGTTAGTTTGAGGTGAGAGAGTAAGTGTGTGTTTTAGGATAAACGGGATAAGTGGGTTTATTGGAAATGTAAGGGGTCTGCTGGATGGGTTGGAGGAAAAGGTCTCTCGAACAAACAAAAGATGAAGGTCGTATCAAATTGTTAAAAAATTGGAAGAAAAGGAAAGATAGCTTCTCTGCTTTAAAAAAAAAACGAAGGGGGGGGCGGGTTACGGTGACTCCAGGAGTCAGAGGTGGGAAAAGATCCGGGAGAAAACATGAAAGAAAATGTCAAAAGGCGAATTCTCGACCCAGGAGATGAATCAACAAAAGGGGAAAAAAAAAATCAACTCGAACAGCGGTCCAAGAAAAAGAAAAAACAACACGGTTCAAAATAAAAACAAGTAGGGGGGGGGAAAACAGACGAAAAACCAAAAACGGGGGGAACTAAAGGATCGTCCAACTGGGAAAAAAGAGGGGATCTGCATTAGGGCCTCGAATGGAAAACAGGGTCATTCGGTTTAAGTGGTGAATCCTGAAAAAACGTAAGAATTTCACCTCAAAGGAGGAGAGGAGTGGGAATACATTTTCCTGTTAAGAAGGTAACGAGGAGTAAGCAGGTCTCGCGGGAAGAAAGATTGTCGCGAATTCACGCACTCGTCAAAGAAAAAAAAGAAAGGGGAGGGGGAGGGGACAGCATGCCGTTCCGCGACCAAGAGGGAACAATAGCAGGAAAACCCGGCATAGGGGTGAGAGGGGAGAATTAGAGAGGACAGAAAAGAGAAAAAACGTTAGACGGGGCCTATCAAGAAGCAGGAAAGAGGACGGGTCAATAACAAAAACGCGGGGAAAAAAAGTGGCCCGGGGGGGAAACGACCGGAGAACGAAGGGGAAGGAAGAACGAATAATTTCGGGAGGAGTTCCGCGGGGGGAAAAATAGAAAAAATATATTAGGAAACTTGCCCACGCACAGGGAAAAAAAAACTGGGAAGAGGAAAG
>Ga0179593_1357172_pt1 | contig 10259 bp, 12 predicted proteins | sample CZODoug2_1_08_16_FD_185931 | JGI IMG/M metagenome (GOLD analysis project Ga0179593, IMG submission 185931) | Vadose zone soil fungal communities from Angelo Coast Range Reserve, California, USA - CZODoug2_1_08_16fungal (PacBio error correction) | ecosystem: Environmental > Terrestrial > Soil >...
AAAAGACCCTGCGATGACGAACGAAAGAAAAGGGGGAAGGGGGGGGCTGCGGAATATGGCATACCGGATTACTCAGGCAGAAAGAAGAGGGGAGGGCCAGATCAAAAAAGAAAAAAAGTTCAATACTGGGAAGTTGGAGCAAATGAGCTGGGGGGTTCTGAGAACAATTCTAAAAGTGAAGGGGAGGAGGTAGAGACAGGGAGGCTTCACAGTAGGCATCAGCGCGCTTAGATCGCAACAGACCTCAAGGGGGAGGGGGGGTTGGTGGATAGCTTGAGATCGGGGGGTCAATCGAAAAAAAAAAAGAGATCGGATCCGAGGTTCGTCAGGACGAAGGGGGAATCTATCCCGACACAAAGGGGACGGGAAAGCACACGGCAATGCCTGAAACGCACAAGGAACCCTTAAGGACAAGGGGCGTAAAAGTGTATGCCGTTTTGCGGGGTGGGAGTTGGGGAGCGGGGACCCAGGGCGCTTAGGAGGGGAAATTTTAGGGCAGGGAGGGGGAAGCGAGTCAGAAGAGCTTACCAGGAGGTCTGGATGGCTCCTTCCCCTGAAATCATCAGCACTGGACGCAAAGGGAATGGAAGAACGCGGTCGCCCAAAGGGATAGGGTAGGAGAGGGAAAAAAAAAAGGAGACTGGGGTATGGGCCCGAGGAAGAAGAAAAACGGTCATCCCGGAGTGGCGCTAAAGCAGGGGGATGGCGCATGTTCTGACTCCGAAAAAAATTAAAGAAGGCTGTCGGAGGGAGAAAGAAAGAGTCTTCTGAAGCGGACCGCAGGACCGTCTGTAATGAGAGCCGGGGGGGACGGGGGCCCCCGGAGTTCGCGTTGCCAGAAGGGGGAGCATCATTGGCGCCGGAAGGTAGAAGAAAAACTGGGGGACGGGGAAAGCTTGGGACTATAGGACGGGGGAGGCTTCTGGGGGGGTCAGCCAAACAGGGGAACTGTTATCTCGAACGGGACAGAAAGCGATCAGACAAATACTTCTGCATAGAGAAGATAGGGAGAGTCAAAGAGAGGCTAGCGGGACTCAATTATAAAAGCGGGCTAGATCGAAAAAAGGGGAAAAGAAAGGGAGCGGGAAACATCAAAAAAGTTGCCACTATCCAGACGCTCACAAACCGGGGAAGAAACCGACACAGAATCCGGGTGCCCGCTGCAAAGGGGGTAACTCCTTCTTAAGAGTATTTGGTCCATGGGGGGTGTAAAACGAGGGGATATTGCAATCATGGAGTGGCGAATCATCTTCATAACTGGAAACTTTCAGGAAACAAGAAGAATGCAAACTATTCTATGGAGCCTTCGATTTCAAATGCAGATCTGGAGGGGGGCCGGAGGGGGACGAGAAACGGACGGCACGCCGCTTAAAGGGGAACAAAAAGGAAAGAGGGTTCAGGACACTTTATCATAGGGGGGCTGGGGATCGCTGGATATTTGAGGGGGGTCCCTCGATCGTAGGTAAGGGGAAGGGTTCATGGGGATTAAAAAGAAGTCGCCATGCAAAGAGGTAAGCGAAAGAGGGGGTATCAACAAGCTTTGGATGGAGAGGAGGTCAAAGTGTTCATTCGATCACGAAGATTGCCGTGAGGAGACAGTCAGCTGGGGAATCCTGGTGGGGGCAGCCGCCAAAGACGAGACTGGTCGGGCAAGAAGGGCGCTCGGTAAAAAGGGGGTCAGAGAGAATGCGGAGGGGATTCTGTAAACATGACACTTGTTTCTCGAACACAACGAAGGAAGAAATTGGAAGCCAAGAAAAACGCCGGGCAAAAGTGATCGGGGAAAGGGAGTCAATAGAAAAGGGGGGATAAGACAGGAAAGGCTTCAGCTGGGTGTTGTTGCGTATTCAGGCACTGAAAACCCATCAAAGTAAAAAAGGAGCGAGACACGGGCTAAAAAGAAAAGCGCACTCCAACCGGAGGAGACGAAATGAAATCACTGGGTATTTGAGCGTTGCTAGAAAAAAAATAGAGCTTGCGGGGGGGCAAGGGGGAGTCGGGGGGGGCCTTCATAAGAAGAGGAGGGGTAGGTTTAAGGGAGTAGGGATCACTCAAAAATCTATCTGGAGACATGCCGAACGGAACGGCAGACAACCACATAAGCGAAAGGGCCGGGAAGGGATTGGAAAATCAGCTGGGGCAGGACGGTCAGGGGGGGGAGGGCGGATAACGAGGGTCTAAAAATCATCAGCGCATCTTGCATGTTCTGACAGTCCTGGGCAGGAGGTCGAGGAGGGGGGATGGAAGAAAAAGGAAGAGGAACGTCTAAAAGGGGGGGGAAAAGAGTCACACGTTGTTAAGGATCGTCGATCGCTGACGTTCAACCCCTTTGTGGTAAAAAAGAGCTGTCAGAGTCGGCTTGGGAGACGTGCAACGGGGGAAGACAGGAAACGCGGAAAGTCATCGACTAAAAGAAGGAGTAAACCCGCTTAACAGGGAGGGGGAAACATGCTTTATTCGGCGCGAACGTAAAAACCATATGATGGGGGGGAAGCACATTCCGTAGAGTGAAAAAAGGGAGACAGGGGTCTAAAGCTGATCGAGGGGGTGCATCCTGGAGAGAGGAAAACGACTGCGCCGTTCATACAGGAAAAAGGGGGGGAAAAAGTGGGGAAAAAAACAAAACTTGCCTTGGGAGGTGGTGAATACCCTCTCAATACTTTACGGAGGAAGCTTAATTTATGCGCGTATGGGGGATAAAAATCATTTAGGATAAAGGGCCTTGAAAAGGACCTCAGGGGGGGGGGTCTTTTTAAGCTATTAAGAGGAGGAAGTCAGGGGAGGGAGGTCGCTTCAGGGGAGACGAAACTGCTCAACACCTTCTTAGTCTGTACTTCCCTGGCAGGGCGCCTTGAAGGGAAGGCCTAGGAAGAAGAGAGATTGCTTACAAGTCAGGGAATCCGGACTTTTCTTGGAAGAAGGAAAGTCCTGCCAGGGAAGGAATCGGATTATCTGCTACTGGAGGGAATCAGGGGGTCGCGAGGGTTGTAACAGCCGGGGAGCAGGGAAACTACCGGGAAACTTTGAGTGAAGGGAACGCTCTGAGCGGCTCGACCCGACCTGCTTCTCACGGCTCTCCTGGGCCTTCAAGTGGGTGAGGAGGAAGACGGGAAGGGTTGTCGTATTTCAGAGGGGACAGGGGGAAGGAATTCGAGGGGGGAGGAGAGTGGGTGGGTCTGCGCCAGGGTTAGTGACACCGTAAATTCGATCCGAAGCTAAGACGTGGGTTGTGGCCCGTAGGAACCAGCCCATAAAAAGCGGAAAGGGGAGAGCAAGGGGAAGAGGAATCGAAAGAGAGATCGACAGGACTCTGTCGGGCAGGTGGAAAGAGAGGGGAGCGTAGGGAGGGTGGGAGGGCGGGGGAGTTCAGGAAATACTACGTGGGGGGGGCTCCCGAATTCTTCAGGGAATGGCCTTCCTGAACTGAGAAGGGAGAAATCAAAGGACCCTGATCGGCCGTTCAACACCACGAGAAGAGGGTAGGGGGGGAAGCGCGAGAAAACAAACAAAGAGGATTAGGAAAAGAGGAGATAAGTCCACCTATCATTGGGGACTTGGCAAGCGGAGAAGAAAGGCAGGACAGATTTAAGCGTTTCAGCAATTTTAATCGGCATAGGGGAGAAAACGGACGAAGGATCCGCCGAAAAAAAGAAGCGAAGCCATGAGGGAGACAATTCAAAGGGGCAGGTGTCGATCTCGCGGACTGGAAAGAGAAAAAAGGAAAGAGGGGGATAAGCAGCGGTGCGAGGTTAGGGGCTGGTCCATTAAGGGGGAAACCAAAACGCCTCATCCGCTATCAGAAAGGTACGGGGAAGAATCTCTAAAAAAGGGACCGGAGGACTTGGGGCCGCCGGACTGAAGTCGCGGGAAGAAGACCCACGGAAGAAAAGCAGCCCGGATACCCAGCAATCGTAATCCTTAGAAGGCAAGCTTCTCGAGGCAATTACGGGAGATGACAATCTTAATTCAGAAAATGGAGTGAGGAATTGACTTATGAGGGAAAATTGAGGCTAGATAAATCATTATCATATAAGGTCTCTTCGGACCGGGGAAATCTTAGGGGAGGGGGATACACAGGAGTAGACGAGCGTAGTTCTCTAAGACTCTGAAGGAGGAAGTCCAGGAAAGGGCAGAAAGGAAATCCATTGCTCGTCGGAAATATTAAAAAGAACATCATAATCATATTTGATCAGGGGGATCGGATCACAAGGAAAAGAAAAGAGTCTCAGCTTTAGAAGAAGAAAAGAAAAGGAGGTGACTGAAGTAACGGAAAGGGGGACCTAATACTTTAATTTAATCACAATATATCACTCAAGAGAAAACCACGCCAGTAAACAGATCTGCGGATCTGTTGGGCCTATTAACAGAACCGAGTTGAAAGGTCTGTTTTGTGAACCCATGGCATTTGTAACCGGGATCAAAGAAGGGAGGGGGAAAGGTCGGTAAGAGCCGTCTGGAGAAATACGAAGGGAATAGAGGGAGTGATCCTGAGGGGAAAAAAAAGCGGCCGATTCCGTCATGTTTTGACCAAACAAAGAATTGGGTAAGGAAGGGGGATGCCCGATGAGGAGGAAGAAACAATTCTTGCATCTTGAATTGAATCGGAAAAGGGAGAAACAGGTTGATTCTCAAGATCTCTCAAAGGGGGGAGGGAAACCGCTCACTCCTATATTTTCCACAGGCTTAAAAAAGCCGAGGCGATCGGGGGGGGGGGGCGGGGGGGTCGGGGTCACACGGGGGGGACTAGTATGTCCCCTTATAAAGGAAACGGGAAGGGGGGGGTCGTAATAAACAAAAAGAACATCACTGAATTTCATAACATGCAGCTTCGATTGCGGGGAAAAAGGAAAAGGAATGCTCTCGGAAAAGGGGGTCAGTAAGAGAATGAAAAGAGGGTCAGAAAGGAGGATGGGGTTTGTAGGAAGGGGAAAGGCGAACAATCTTAAAAGATCGATTTTGAGGCCTAAGAAACAGAAAAATAAACGTCTAGAGGGAGACGGGGTCATTGGTTCAAAAACAAAATGAAAAGAGCAGATTCCCAGCTGGAGTAAAGGAATGAAATCAAAAAGGTATGGAGTAACAGATAAGATATTTCGTTGCTCTGGTCAGGCGAAAAACGAAAGATTATATAGAGGTGAGGTTCAGAAAGAAAGGAATCACTAAATAAAGAGGAAGGGGGTGGCCGATGAGAAGGCGAAGACCCCATGCGACTCCCTGACAACAGGATGGAATGTTGAGCCGTCGGGGGCGCCACGGGGGTACAGGGGGCTGGCGGATGTTGGGAGGGACTAAACAATCTGTGAGGGGGGTGCATTTTAAACAATCCTCATCGAGGAGCACCTTTGTCAGACGCGGAAAAGGTCGCAAGGGGGCTCGAAGTAAGGCTCTTCAATGGGTAGAGAAAGGGGAAGCGTACGAGGGTCTGCAGCGACGAGGGTCAACCTGTATATCTGTTTGATCTGATCTAAAATAAGCCCCTGACGTCTCCTCAACCGATGGGGTCCCGAGAGAAGAAAGAGGGAACCTGGGGAGAAGGGGAAATTGCAGCATGTCCTCACTTGAAGGGCTCTCCCGGCGGCAAAAAAAAGTCGCATCTCGGACAGAAGCCTCACTGAGAAACGAGGGGACGTTCACGGTACAAGGGAAGGACGCGGGAAAGCGTCTGCCGACTGCAATAGAAGATTGTGAAAACAAGCTATCCAGTCGGGGGGGGAGGAGGGGGGGGAGCGTCAGGGGGGAATTTACAAGGGTTACTCAGGGCAATCGGGGAGGAAGGACGTTTTGGGAAAAAATGCAAAGTCCCTCATCTTACGCCTGCCGGGGAGGTTGTATATGGCACAGCAGATCGTGTCGGTGGCTGAAAAGTGTAGAAAAGGAGAAAGCGGATGAAGGGCTGGGGAGAGGGAGCACTTTGGGGAAAGGGTGCTCTCATATGCAATCTGTGTGTTGAGTCAGCTAAGAGTACTGCGAATGACGAAACATGATGGGTCTGAGTAGAAAAAAGAAGGTTGGTAGGGTTACTGAAGAGAGAAGAGGCTGGATAAGCGCAGGGCGCTTCCAGCAAGAAGCCGAAGAAAAAAGTCAACTACGAAAAGAACAACCGGCAATTGGGGAAGGGGAGAGAAAAGTTGAAAGAGAGGAAGTCCTATGGCAAACGGCACACAGGGGTCGGAGGAAAAAAGAAAAAGGGGCTGTCCGGAAGAAGGGTTTCTAGGGAAAAAGGACTATGTAGTAGACATCGAAAAGAAAGGTGGGAAAGGGAAGGTCGGTACAAAGGGATCACGCGCGCCGCAGTATCGCAAGCCAACGAAAGAGGGGGATCGAGTCAAAGGATAGGGGGGGGGGTAGCGAAGAAAATATCGCTTGGGGCAGAGGCAAAAAAGTCGATCAACAGGCCGTGCTGGTGAATGATGCTGCAGTGTCAAGGAGTCGAATAAGAAGGAAAGAGGGGGAAGAGCTCCCTGCGTGAAAAGGGGCCAGAGAAACAAGGGGAAGAGCCGGCCGCACCAACATCTAGAATAGACGAATGAGAGGTGGCTCATGGTGTCGATGGCCGTAAAGTTGAAGGGGAAAGTGCGGGAGGACTCGGTTTTGGCGGGATGATCGGCGCTATGAAACCAGAGGACTAATATCCGATCAAAAAGGGTGGACCAATCAGCTCAGCCAACAAATCAGCGGGCTGCGGAGGCTAGAAGCAATGGGCGCTACGGGGAAAAGGGAAGCGGAGGAGGCAGAGACAGGAATACAATTTTGAAGAGAGGAAGAAACAAACCGAGCAGAATCTGAAGAGATCGTGACCTGTATGTGAGATGGGGAAGAAGAAAGAAGGCGCTGCCTAAAAGTACTTAAGGAGGAACCAGAAGCTCACTCAAGGAAAGGGCGGTTACGGCGGCATCGGGAAAAAAATCCTTTTTGAGTTGATCAAAAAAAACACATGATTATTCTGGAAAGTGATAGGGGTAACTGGTTGGACTCTCCAATAACGGGGAAAAAGGAAAGCTTATTCGCAAAACGGGGAGGGGCTACCTGCAGACTCAAGTGAAGAGAAGGTCAAAGTAGGAGGGAAATGAATACAGGGACTCCAGCTTTCTAAGCGGGCTTGGTGGTTCTAGCTTCAGAAAGTGGGGGTGTTCGGGCCGAGAATGGTGAAAATCAGCTTTCTCGGGTCAGAGCATCTATGCACAAGGGGCGTGAAGACAATGTTGTTGCTGAGGCGTAAGGAACCAAAGAGCTGAATCTAGCTCAAGTGCAAAGTGGGGGTATCTCAGACGAAAAGACAAGCAAGGCAAAAACTAAGGACGAAAAAGAAGCACTGACAATGCGGTAAACATTAGCAAAAGGGCTGCTCGTCATTCATGCAAAAGATGGGTTTGAGGAGGAGGGGGGGCCAGGAACCATTCTTGAACGGGAAAGTGAAAGAGGTAACAAGTCGAAATAGCGGAAAGGAGGATAGAGTACTCAAGTGAAAAAAACCAAATGCGAAAGCACGCTGCACGCCTCGGTGCGCCGCTCGCAAGCAGGGGAAAGTGGTTTCGCTGGAACACAATCATAGGGAAGTACCCGAGGAGGAACTCAAAGGAAGGCATAATGGCGTCTAAAGCGAGCGTGAAGTGATCGTGATCAGGCTCGTTGTACTCCGATACCTCAAGGGGGACTGTCGGAGGAAAAAGGAAAAAAATAGTCCGTGACTTAATAAGGGAGTCGGAAAAGGAAGAGCGAAGTTTGCGAAAGACCGTCAGAGGGGAAAGACAGAGGCATAAAAGGGATCGGGGTGGGGCAGGCAAAAGGTGACGCTGGTGCTCGTCAGTGGGAACGGGGGAGGAGGAGCTGGTGAGCAACACCTTAAAACTAACGAATAAGGAAGATAAAAATAGGAGATTCGGACTGCATATGACACTCCTCGTTCGTCAGTCCGGCGGAAGAGTACAGGGTACCCCCTAGGATAGAAGCGCAAACGGGCAGACAGAGATCAAGAAAAGAGAACGTTATACCATGAAGAAGAAGCCTGGCACTGTCAGTTCCACAGGTCTGCAGGGGTGGCCCATAGTAAGAAAGGAAGGCGGAGGGAGGGGGGTGCAGTGGTTTCAAAGAAAGTCTAGGGGTCGCCAGATGGAAGAGGAGAAGACAAGGGACACCGGGGAGTTAAGAAATCTGCACACAGATGCGGGATAGGCAATGCCTTCGCGGGTCACAACGGAGGGGAGGTTAGGGGAAGGGACGGGGGGAGAGAAAGCACGCCGTTATAGAAGACACGTCAAGAGAGCAAATGAGCGTTGCAAAAACGGGAAGAGGTTTCTGGCCAGCGCGGACGGAAGTGAAGGGACATTACATGTCGTCCATCAGCGGCATGCCTCGTATCGGGGGACGCGGGGGGGAATCGGTAGGCGGTCAAGAAAGGGTTCAGGAGGGGACAACCATAAACGATTGTCCTGGGGGGGAGAGAAGAGGGGGAAATCGCCATCGCTTAAAATCCTAAAATATAAGCAGGCGAGGGACTTTGACGCCGGCGAGCCAGCCCAAGGGGGAGAGAGCCCTGCAGGATGGGGAGAAAAAAGAAAACCGACAGGCAGGGTAAAGACTACACAGGAAAACATCAAAAAAGGAATTAAGGTCTAAAAAAGAAGGAAAAAGGAGAATTGGACAGGCGAGGAAAAAGAGAATGTGGGTTTCCCGTCGGGGAGACGAATCTTGTATGCGGAGGAGGGGGCAGCTGACAAGCAGAGATATACAAATCAGAAACAAAAACAAACCGAAAAAGACTTGAAGGATGAAATCAATGGAAGAGGAGGGGGTACTTGGCGAACGAGGCGAGCCTGGGACAATTAAATGCGGCAGTCGAACCTTATCTCCGTTCTTGTAAAGGGCGACACTAAACAGCAATCTTATGAGAAGTGTCGCGACCCCTACCACCACAATAAGGAAGGGGGGACGGGGGGAAAGCGGCCTGAAAAGGGAAGGGGGCAAAAACGCTGCTTCCGCCATTAATAAGAGGAGCATTGGCGAAAACCCTCCGCGGTAAGTGCTTTACGAAAGGGAAGATCGAGGGGCCATACCGAGAACAAGAACAAGGGGGGGGGAGAAAAGGGCACGAGGAACAGATCTGGTAATCGGGATCGTGTCACAACCTTTGTGTTATAATATTGAAGAAACAGAAGGAGGGCTCCAAAGAAAGAAGAAGAATCAAAGGACCTAATCTTAAAGAAATCTGAACTGGGGGAGTCATGCTTTGATTATGCGCGAAAGGTAACATAGGGAAGTTGGGGGTGAATCAACTTGACTTACGGGGGGCGAAAGGAGAAAAAGATATTAAGAAAGACAGGTGAATACCGGTGACTCAGAGGCGTGCAGCCGGGCTGAAAGGGGTCAAAACAACCTCCTTGGGGGGGGCCTGTGGGAAAAGGTGGGGACCAAAGGTGGAAACATAGTTCCCGCTCGGCGCTGGCGGGGGGAGTTGAAATGTTTGGGGGGGGGAAAAAAGGGGGGAGAAGCTGTGACAATTTCCAGGGATCAGGAAACCGGCCGAGGTACGTCACCTAAGTTTAGGGGGGGGCAAAAGAAAGCCATCTTTCCAGGGAAGTCTTCTGAGAGGGTGCACCGGCTCCACCTGCGGGGAGGAGGTCCTTCGACGAAATGAAGCAAAGAAGTGGGGCCTGAACGTGGGGAAGGAGGCGTTAATAGGAGAGGTCGAGAAAAATGAGAGGTCAGACTAAGTTAGGCATCTCCGCTCCAAAATGAGACCTTATCTTGGTCGGTTCGCAGCCTTTACAAGAACAGCCTGGGAGGGAAAAGGGCAAAGGTTTTTCCTAGAGGAGAAGGGGAAGAAAATTTCTCCTCCGAAGGCGGCCTGCTCCTTGTCCTGCTGTCTTGCGCGTCGTCGGGGGCGGGGGGGGACGGAGTGGGGGGGAGGGGAGGGGATCGGCCTGCTTCGAGTCTATTGAGCGTTGTTGTCTTCGCCTGTAGTTACCAAAGGTACTTAAATAGCGAGTAGGGGGAGGAGGGGTTGGGGGGGGGAGGGGAAACAGCCCAACCATCGGCACATGATCGTCCATAGGGGGGGGAATAGGAGAAAAGATCCGACATGACTCGGGACGAGGGCGAGCCATCATCGGGGGTCGAGGAGTTTTGGAGGGACTGGGATCAGCTGGAAGAGAAGGGGGGGGAGAACCCGCCGTATTCCAAGTAAAAGGTCAGGAAAGATAATCCATAGCTGCTGCGGAAGACGGGTCCGTTTGACCATCACGATAGGGAAAGGGGAAGAG
>Ga0179593_1495496_pt1 | contig 10259 bp, 19 predicted proteins | sample CZODoug2_1_08_16_FD_185931 | JGI IMG/M metagenome (GOLD analysis project Ga0179593, IMG submission 185931) | Vadose zone soil fungal communities from Angelo Coast Range Reserve, California, USA - CZODoug2_1_08_16fungal (PacBio error correction) | ecosystem: Environmental > Terrestrial > Soil >...
ACTAAAACCAAATGATGGGTGTTGCGGCCAAGGAGTTCAGAAGGAGTGGGAGGAGGACCGGGACAAAGGGGAAAGCGAGTGGGTGAGCTAGGACGCGACCACGGGGAAACGAAAGCATTGCTTCCATTCACCGTTACCGAGAAAGAAAAAGGAAAAAAGGACGGAATGTCTGAAAGTAAGAGACAGGGGGACAGTTGGGGGTCACGGGCGAAACGGTAACCGGGACTTCCTACAAAAGAAGGCTCCCTCAAAGGTGGGAAGTCAGAATTGAAAAACAGGATGAAACAACAAAAAACAATGACCCGAAGTAGGCCAGGGAATCAAGAAAATCAAGTCAGGGGGGCGGGGTCTGAAAAAAGTCTCCCGAAGTCCCTTAAGAGATCCGAAGGAAGAGAGGAAGTGGCAATGGGTGGTCACAAGGTGCACTGGGACCCCAATCACTGGGGGGAAGGAAAAAAAAAACAAGGACATGTCGGGAAAAAATAAGCTCGAGGGGGAGAAGGACTCCAAAATCGCCCTCATGGTGAAAGAGCAGATAAAAAAAAAGTGCCGACCACAAGGGTCGTGTGGGGAAAAAGACTGTAATAGACTCAGATTGGAGGGGCGTGGTAAAAAGGAAGGAAAAAAACGGGTCTTCCCTAGAAAAAAAAAGGGGAGCAGACCAAGCCTTCGTTGTACTCTAAAAAAAGGAGCGCTCAGAAAGGTGCTAATACCAGAAAAAGCGGGGGGGAGGGGGGGGGGGAAAAAAAAGTACCATTGTCTACGCGGCGTATTGAGGGAGATACCCGGGAATACTGCAGAAACAAAAAATGGGGGCTGCCGGGTGCGGGGTAGGGGAAAGTTACAGCCTTGAAAAAAATGGTAGGTTCACAGTGTCTAACTGCGGGAGGATCAAAAGGAACGTCAAGGAGAGCCAGGAAAAGGCCGAAGCAGGCACAAGAAAGGTGAAAGCAGACAAAACAGGGTTGTGAAGAAAGACAACATAGAGAAAAAAACTGGTTAAAGAAATGCAAGTCAAATGGGGGGGCAAGACAAAACGATTGGCGGCTGAAGTGCTTCGATAAAGCTCAAGTGTATAAAAACGACATGTCAATTTACAGGGAAAAGTTAAAAGGGAGGGGAACCAGTGGCATACCGCTGAAAGAGGAAAAAGGAAAACCATCGTCGGAGAGTCTCTCTCTCGACAATGGGAAGGACACACGAGAGACAGGGAAAAGAACTACGATCGACAGAAGGAAAAAACGAACCCGGGACGGTGGAAAATGAAGGAGAGAGGAATGCGAAAAAAAAAGAAAGGTCTTGCTGGGGGGGTTCGCACAATTGCAAAAGGAGAACAAAAAACAAACAAGTTCTTAAGCGGTGGGGCAAAGGAAAAACTGGATTCGTGAAGCGAAAGGGGAACTGGGACCCCGGGATCATCAAAAAGATAAGAAAACTCCGGGACACGGGCAGTTCCACCAAAGCAAACGGCAGATAGGGGACGCAACATCGGACAACGTCTAGTAGCAAGGGGAGTTTAAGGTTCACATGGAACCACGGAAGACGAGAACAAAGAGCAACGGTTGGGGGGGGAGGTACGCGGAAAAGTGGGGAGGGACTGCTAGGGGGGGAAATGTCGCCGGGGATGAAGGGGTCTCGAAAATTTGGGGAAAAAAAAAAAATGCACCGGACAACCTTTGTGAGACACCAAAGAAAAGAGGGGGGGCGAAAAGCAGTAGGGAAAAAGTAGAATTAAAACAAAAAGAAAGGGGAAGGGAAGGAAGGTGTGATAGGGCAGGTAGTGTATCAGTCAGCAAAGTGAAAAAAATTTGCAGAAGGGAGGATGTGAGAAGCACGAATGAGGCAATCGACGGGGGAAGCGACAAGGGGAAAATCAGAAAATCTGTAAATCGTGATCGAAAAATCTGGTGGGGGAGACGTGAGGGGGGGGGGGGGGTGGGGGAGGGGGGGGGGGTGGGTTGGTGTCTTGGGGGCGGGGGAAAAGAGTGTTGGAAAGGCAGGGGCGCAAGGGAAATTGACACGTAAGGTGCAAAAGGAAGAGAGACCACATGGCGGAGGGCGGAGCAGGAAAGACAGAAGGCCTCAATAGGGCCGAAAAGGGGAAGATAAAACCTGGCTCGGAACAAAGACATCCCTTTCGAGTTACGCAAGATTGGGGGCGCCGAGATGGGGGGGAGAAGGGCAGTTCCTGGAACCAGTACAAGCTAACGAACGATCGTCCGTCTAGGGAAGAGACAACCCCGAGAAGAAAGGTACTAAGAAAGAAAAAAAAAGTCCCGACCCGCACCAACCGGTAGAAAAGAGTTCACAAAAAAAAAAAAACCCCCCCTAAAAGGGGGTAAAGACTGCCGGAGGGGAAGGATGCTGGGACACCCTTAAGGTTGGGATAGTGGGAATATAAAGTCCGATCTAAGGACTAGATTCAGGAAAAATGAAATCTGGGCTTAAAAAAAAAAACACAATGAAAGGAGTCAAACCGGAAAGCCGGAAAACATCGCATCAAGTGCCCACGTGGGAAGAGGAAAGGATTGGAAAAAAGGCAGCCAAAAATAGGGATGGAGGGGAACTGGACAAAAGGGGGGTGCCTTCCACCAGCAAAACGGTCAAAGGGGAGCCCGAAGAAACCAATGCAGAGAGACTCTCAAAAAAAAAGTAAAAGGAGAGGGAGAGGACTGGCATGGGGGGAGACTGGCCGCCAATTAGGAGGTCTGGGTTGGCCTGGGGACATACCAATAACATCCAGCATCAGGGTTAGGAAGGCAGGAAAAAGAAGGGACGCATTATAAGGTAAGGGTTGAGGTAAAGGGTCCAGGGGGGTCTTCAACAGGGGGAAGGTAAGTACAAGGGGGGGTGTGGTGGGCAAGTCAACGAATGTTCTTGTACACCTGGGGAATCCGAAGGACCGAAAAAAATAGAAGAGTAAGGGGATTGGCCTCGACACACAGGGGCCAAGGGCTCAAGTACATAAAAGAAAGAAACGTGAGAGACCAAAAATGAATTAAGAGGAGCCTGTTCAAGGAAAGGTTGGGGCGGATCGAAGAAAAGAAAAGGTGGTTGTCTAGCCGGCGAGGTTGTGGGCTAAAGGCAGTTTGACGTTTGAAGGGTTGTCAAGGGACCGTGCTAAAAGGAGGAGCGAACCTTCAGCCAAAGAGGGTAAACCCCGAACAGGGCTTTTCCGTCTATCGGGAGAGACACCGAAAGTACGGGTCCGGGGGGACGTCCTGACCAGGGGTTGGGATCCTCGGAAGAAAAAGCAAATGAATTCACTAACTGAAACGTGATTGAACCGGTTGTGGCAGCAAGGCACACCAGAGGGGTCTGCCAAGAAAATACTACATATGGCGACAAAAAGCAGTCGATCAAACTATGGGGCGGACTCTCGGGGGAAAAGGGGGGACGCTCAGAGAGAGGATGAATGACGTCGCGCCGAAAGAGCTGAAGCAACTGCACCGGACTCCAAAACGAAAAGGCAAAATCAAAAGAACATATAAAAACAGGGGACTCCCAAAGTGAGGGGGGTCAAACTCAAAGAAAAAAAAAAAAAAAACAAAAACCAAAAGAAAACGATACAGGGTACTCAAGCACGCGCACAAAGACGTTGTACGACTCACCCCTTCTCCTGGAAAACGGGAGGACAGAAAAAAAAAATTCGCGGGGAACCGGAGGAAGGGGGGGCGAGCAATCGCCTCGACGGGGGTACACTCAGGAAAAACCCCCCGGCAGAAAACCCGGGAGGTAAGGAAAAAAATCAACGAGAAAAAGGGGGGGGGGGGGCGCACGGGACAGATTGCCGTTAATGGAACGGAAATCACATGAAAAAATTAGGAGACAGACAGGCGAGGACAGAGAAAAAACGGGAAAGGATTTGGACTTGTAAAATAATCGAAAAATTACGGGAGGGGCCTTCTGGGGGGATCTGGTGGTCGGGAGAGTCACGGCATAAGGGGTATCCATCGCCAGCAGCATAAAGGAGGGTTCTCACGTTGAAGTAGACGATTGGGGGGGGGGACTCAATCAATGTCCTCATAAAAAAGACCTACCGGTAAGAAGGCGGCGAAGAAATTGTCCAAAGGGAAGGGGGTGCGTGAAGGAGTGGGGGAAAGGAAGAGGGGGGAAAAGGACATGGTGAAAAAATGGGCCTTTGGGCGGCCTTGTCAGGGGAGAGGATTCGCGAAGTAAGGGGGGTAAAAAAGGCTTGTGGGGTCCGACGGGAAGAAACGGTATGCCGTGAAAGACAAGGCTAGGACACTTGAAAATTGGGGGGGCACGGGGGGGGTCACACGAATAAGAGAGGGGGTATCGAAGGCGGGGCCGACAACCATCGGTTGAGAGAAAGCCATTGGAAGAGGGGGAAAGAAAAAAACGCGGAGCTGGGAGTCATAGAACATTCCAGGGGAAAACCAGCATCCATACGGGGAAACAAAAGCCAAAAACAAGGAATTCACGCGGAAGTGGAGGGTAGGGTTGAAAAAAAAAAAAAAAAAAAAAAAAAAAAACAAAAAAAAAAAAAAAATTACCAGAGTCCCCACCAAAAAAAAAGGGGCCAACCCCAAACCCAGGGGGGGGGGGGGGTGGGGCCCCAGAGAACTCCTTCGAGAGGGAAAGAAAAAGTCAACTCACTGAAATGAAATCACCAGACAGGAAAAAAAGAATTGGGGAGGCAGTTAAAGGGGGTTTAAAAAGCAAGGCCCACCAACTAATTGGGGGAAGGGGGGGTCGGCGATTCTGAAAAACCAAATCTTGGGCGGGGGGGGGGGGGTATTCGGGGACAGGTCTACGGAGCAAAAAAAGGGGGGTCCTAGCCACGAGAGTGGTCCGGAATCAAACCTTTTGTTTGCCAGAGGCACGGGCGGGGACCGCGGACCGAAAAAACTGAACAAGCAAAAAAAAGGATAGTTCGTGGATCATCAAACGAAAGGAGGGAAGAAAAAAGAGTCAGACGCTACCAAAGAGGGAAGAGGGCCGAAAAAAAAATAGCTTCGTGTAAGCAGGGCTGGGAGGGGGGACTCCCAGAGGGGTGGGGTGGGATCAAAAAAAACATGACATGCAAGGGGAAAAAGAGGACGATCGCGGAAGGGCTTAATCAGAGGCCGGCGCCACTTATATGGCAGACCCGGACAAAGCCAAGGAAGTAGTCGTGAAGGTTGGAGGGCCTCAAAGGGCTGGGTCTGCATTATCGGATGGTGTGAGGGTACGGGGGGGGGTGCCAAGGATTAACGGTCAAAAAACCACACGAAAGAGGGTTCGATTCTAAGAAGGGAGACTAAGAAAAAAAGCTAAGAAACACATGTAGTTGGTGGCTACACGTAAAACCAGGTCAAAAGCCCGGGCCCATCAATCAAAAGCTTACCCTTCGGGAGAGACTTGGTAAAGGGACGATCGTCAGGGAAAAGTAACTGTGCAGAGCATCGAAATCTCCCACAGACAGGGGGGGAAAAAGGAGGGAAAGCCAGGACCTCCACACCTCAGGTGCCGGGCAATACCGTTGGTCCACTCACAAGAAGGGTTTCCGTATCACGCTAAAAAACAACAACAGGAGGGGGGGGGGTACAGAAAAGGATACAGGCTAACCAAGGTAGTGTGGGGGTCCTGGCCAACTGATGGTCTGTGAAAATGGGTGGGGGAAAAAAAAAGCACTATCACAGGCGCCTGTGGGGGTCAGAGACTGAGGAGGGGAGGAAAAAGAAGATAGGGCAAAGGACAGTACGGGGATCCCTTAAAGAATGTCCGGTAGTCCTGAAAACAAGGGGGGAGGGGACCTGGTTTTGGGAACTTTGAAAAAAAAGAAACGGCGCCCCCTTAAAGGGGGGGGTTTCCCACCCAGAAGAAACGCACGACATACCACAGCAAGGATTTGTGTGGGCAGGCAGGACCTGTGCAAAAAAAAAATAAAAGCCCCGAAACATAAACCGAAAAGCGGGGTAGCGGGGCAAAATACCCTCAGCGTGTGCCAAAGTGGGAGGGGGAAAAAAAATCAGAAGAGGCAGGACGCTAGAAGCAGCACACGAGCTCGTGGGGAGGTTTGTGGTTCTGCCAGGTAACGAGCCAAAACCAAGCATGGGGGGGAAAAAAAAAATGCTAAAAAAGAAGACTCAGGAATCGGCACCGAGGGGAACAGAATAGTGGGACGTGGGGTCAAACGATTGGGGGCCTCGCCCGGGGCGTTGGGAAAAGGAGACTAAAAAGACTTTGGAGAAAAGTGTGGGGAAGCGGCCCCCGGCCGCGACAAACCAAGGGGGGGTGGATCGAAAAGAACCAATCGCTGACGGTGCTACGGGAAAAAATGAGACCGACGAAAGAAGGAGGGAAATAAAAAAAAAGATTTGGGAAAAAAGAGGAATCGCGCGACCGGATAAAAGGCGGGCAGGCGGTATAAAAGAAAAAACACTGCAGCAAAAAAAAGGGGCATACAAATGTAGGGGGGGGGGGGAAGGGGATCTGTTCAGAGAGCAAGGTCTGAAAAAAAAAATCCTGCCGGCGGAAAAAAAAAAAAGACGGAATTTGGGACAGGGGGGGCCTTTATGTTTATGGTGGTGTGACCGAACCACTGGGTCATGAGGAACCTATGGGCCAAGGCACAAATTAATTGGAAAAAAAAAGACCTAAGAGTGAAATTTGGTGTGGATGACAATCGGAAATGGGGTCGGTCGACACCGAGGCTGGTTTTGGAGAGGGCCGCTTCTAGACTCTCCGAGGGGAGGGGAAAAAAAACCGTCAATGTCAAAAGGACAATTGGACCAGACAAAGCAAGGGGGAAAAGGGCACCGACAGCAGAGAAACGAAAACGCCCAAATCGGCGATCCACGGGGTTCGTGCATCTATAGAGACAAGGGAACTACCAACGAAAAAGAAATTCACAAGGAAAAGAATAAAACTAGGAAAGGCAATCCGACCCCAAGAAGGGAACAAGACAGAGAAAAACGCGACCAAGGAAGTGGTGTTCTGAGGAAAAATGGCAAGGGAATACAAAAAAAAAAAACCCGAGAAAAAGTAAATCAGGGAAAGGAAAAAACAGGTAAAGGGAGGTGCAGAGGCAAGGAGGGGGGAAAGAAAATACGGCAGAAAAAAGATCAATCGGCAAGGGGAACGGCATAAGGTTCAGCCAAAAACAGGGAGAAAAAGTGAGCGGCAGAGAGGAGAGTTATCAGATTTACGAAAAAAGTTTAAAAGGAACGCCAGAGAAAAAAGAAAAATGTGATTTTAGGGACGAGGGTCAACACGCGCCGGGGGGTGGGACAAATTGGAAAAGAATGTCGCAAGAAGAGGGTCCTGAACTTGAAGAGTGAAGGGTAGGAAGGGGGGGGCGACAAAGGGATCGGGGGCAGCACACTCAGTAAGATCTAGAAAAAAAAAAAAGGGGGGGAAAAAGGGACTTCAGGGCGGCCATGATGGGTAGGGGGGGGGGAAAGGGGGGCGGGGGGAGTTGGGAATAAAGGAGACAGTGGGGGGGGGGAGGGTACGGAGGGTTCTCCTCGTGGTGCTGAAACGAATGCTAGCTTCCCCCTCGCGCTAAACTGTTAAAAGAGACAGATGGGAGGTGACGCTCTTGGTCGAGGTTTGGAGGGGAATTGGAGAACGTTGAAAAATGGGTAACACAGGCGCGCAAGGTATCCACCGGGGTAATCCAAAGGGGGGCTGGGGGGCACGAGCAGTGGGGGGAAAAAGGACTTCCGCCCCAAGGCAACATGTCGGGCTACCGGCTCTGAAAACGTCAGGAAAACCATGGGGTCAGAAGTGACCAGTATTGTGGGAAAAGGGAGATACAGGGAGAGAAGTTTCACAATGGGGGGGGGACCAAAAAAGAACAAGAAAATCAAGGGGGAAGGAGCCGGCCTCACCCACCCAGGAGAGACGGGGTAGAAGAAACCTAAACACAAGCCAGATAAAGGATCGATGACATCAGAACTGGGGATCGCCGATGGCAGGGACTCGGAAAGAAAAAGGGCAGTTGAGAGGGAACCAAGGACAGAGAGAGACTATGCTACTTCGACGGAGGAAGGGGAAACACGTATCGGGAATGAAACAACCCCAAAAAAGTAAGGGGCCGGCAAAGGAAGAGAAAAAAAAGAGAAAAAATCAAAAAAGGGGCCGGAGCAGCAAAGGATTGGTGGAAAAAACTGCCGGGGAGAAAAAGGCTGCTTGTCTGGACTACATTGGAAGGAAACCACACGGCCAGAAGGGGGGACAAGAAGAGACACAATGCGATCTCTCAGAAAAAAAAAAAAAACGGAGGTGGGGGTAGGAAGCTAGAAGAAAAATTTCAAAAACAAAATTGGGGGGAGATCGTTCAAAACCAGGGGGTCCCGAAGGGACTTGGGGTGGCCGGCAAAAGGTAGGTTCCAACAGCAGCACATGGGTGGCGCAGGGAGGAAAAAAAATAACGGGGCAAAGAAACGAATGGGGATCAATCGGGGGGAACGATTTCCGGGGGACGAAAATACTGGGGGGGGGTGGGAAGAACAGAGGAGTTTCACTGGAAAAGAAAAAGGGTCAAGAAATAGGGGGAAAAGACGAGAAAGTGACAGACGCCAACTCAACAATTTCGCCGAATAATCAGCGCTATACAAAAAAAAAGGTGAACGTGAATAAAAAAGGTCAAGGGGGAGGGGGGGTGCGGGTAGGCGCACCATATACGGGGGCTTGTTGTGTAAGAGGTGACCAGGCGCTGAGGGAGGGGGGGATCTGGGGGTGTCAAAGGGGGGTAAAACCAGAAACGCCCGCATACCTCGACCGGGCCGCAAAGGACTGGAAAATAGAACGTGAGGAGGTGATGGGGAGGGCCGGTCACAAAAAAAAAAACGAGCAAGAAACTTCTGGAACGGGGGTTAGAAGAAAATTTGGTCCGACCCAACTGCTCGGGAAAGTAAAGAAAGGGAATTCAACTAACGGCTTTAACCGGTGGAGACAGGCAAAAAATATATTCGCCGAAGACGAAAAAACTCTACCAGAGGAGCGAAAAGAAGGGAGTCGTACGAGAAAAAAGAAGAGGCGCGCAAAAAGGGGCGAAGAGACATGGTAGGGCGACTGCAGAAGGGAGAAACGGGAATGGCCGCCAACCCGAAAGAATAAAGAACCCCAAAAAGCACCCCCCCCCGAAAAAGAAGGACACACCCATACAACGCAACTTGAAAAGGGGGGAATCATCGATGACAAGATGTCAGCAAGCCAAAACAAATAAAGAGGGGAATGCAATCACCCTCATCGGTCACTGGAAACCCCCCCCGGGGGTGTTTTTTTCCCAAACCACCAACCAAAAAAAACCCCCAACCCCCCCCCAAGGGAAGAAATCTCCGAAAAAAAAAACAAAAACGGAGAATCCAGAAATACAACGCCACACATTCGACGGGGACAAAGGAGAAGAAAACATCACTGGGGGTGGAGCGGGGCGCACGGACTTTAAAAAAAAATGAAAAAGAGGAAAGAAACTGAAATCAAAAATCGACAAGGCTAGTAGTGCTAAATTATGTGCGTTTTGTTGGGAGGGTGAAATAAAGAAAGGGGCAGACCGTCTCCGGACTGAGCTTTGCTTCTACTCTTTATCATGTATCCAAAAGACCAAGAAAAGGGAAGCACGAAGAAGGACCAAGACCACGATGACGAAAGGGGGGGGGTGGTTTACTAAATGGGGGCATTGTTAAATCGAAAAATCCGACCCTCTCTGTTAGAGGAATATCGCAGGGGAAAAAAAAACACAGGGGGAGGGGGAAGCATTGTCAGATGATCGGGTGGAAATGAAGTGGGGTGCATGATGGAGGGGATGAGGGGGTAGATAGCTAAAGACTAATGGGGGGAAGGGGGGGTCAACATCAGGTGGGGTGACGTCGGGACAGAATATTCAAGGGGGGGGAAACTCTCGACAGGGGGGTAAGGAACCAGGAAATTGCGTGGGTGGTACAGGGGAAAAGAGGAGACGTTCGGAAGCGGACGAACATCAATCGTTTTCAAAAAATCCGTGTGCACGATTATAAAAAAGGGATCGGCTTCTGCAAAAGGGAAAAAAAAAAGCGCAGGAAAGACGGGGTTTGGAAAAAAAGAAAAAAGAGGGGTTGTGGCGGGGGGCAAAACCCAACCCCCCAAATCGCATGAAGGGGGGAACGATAAAGGGGAAAGTATGGGGTCAGGGGGGGCATGGGAAAAGAGATCAAGAAAAAAGGAACCGAGCGGGGAAGAAAAAGACAATACACCACATGCACCAATTGGGTTTAGGAAGGTGAAAAAACCGGTTAGCAAGAAAGAACCTACGGTATCAAGCAGGAGTG
>Ga0179593_1616301_pt1 | contig 10259 bp, 5 predicted proteins | sample CZODoug2_1_08_16_FD_185931 | JGI IMG/M metagenome (GOLD analysis project Ga0179593, IMG submission 185931) | Vadose zone soil fungal communities from Angelo Coast Range Reserve, California, USA - CZODoug2_1_08_16fungal (PacBio error correction) | ecosystem: Environmental > Terrestrial > Soil >...
AAGAAATTGGCCGGGGACTAGTTCACAAGAAAAGGATGAGTCCTGGACAAACAGCCTCGCAGGAATGGAATCGACATAAAGGGAGAGGGGGGGAATAGAAGGCGTGGGCCATGCGAAGTTGAGCAAGGGCCGCGGGGCAGAAGAGGATAGAAACACAAAAGAGGGGAAAGAGAGATTGCTGGAGAGAGGGGAAGGATGAGGGGAATCGCAAGAGCGCGGGCCAAGCGAAACTCCAGGAAAAGAGAAACTGATTTAGGTGGCCGATCTATCCGGAAGACGGCGCCAGAGAGGTGTGGATTAGCATCGAGGGAAAAATTAAGGGGTAGGAGGCGCTCCATCCTCAAGGAAGATGATTAAGATGGAAGTCGGGAACTAAGAGAGGGAGGGAATACCGCGCAGATGGGGGAAAGAGAGGCAAGAGATTCTTTTCCGGTAGAGGTGGATAGAGGGTTAAAGAAAGGGAAAGAAGGGATTTCGGAAGGACTAAAACAAACACCCCCAAACTCGAACCCTTATAAGAGGGGAGGAAAATATCCCCATTGCTTCTTGATAACTACCGGGAAACGATGGAGCCGGAAAAGGGGGAGATCTAGTCTGATATTAGGGGACCAAAGCCGGGTCAAATAAGGCAAGGTCGTGCAGAGTGAGGGGGATCTTTCTATGGTCTGGGGGGGGAATTGAAAAATCAATGGTTTCAGCTCTTATGGCGGAGGGATCACTTCCATCAAAAGGGGGGAAAGGTCTAAGCAGGAAGGGCAAAGATGCGTGCTGGAAAGAGGGTCGTGAAAACTTGAACAGCTACTTCATCAGAGAGGAAAATGAAAGAATTGGAAATTATTTCGTCAGCTCGCGAGTCAAAGGGGCAAACGAACCGAGTGAATCCGAATAAAGAGGGGGAGACGTAGCCGGAGGGAAGAAAGGAAGAAATGACTAAGGCTCCAGGGGAGGGGGGAGGAGTTGAAACTACTCTTGTTGAAGGGTGTGGGAAAAAGGGAATTCTCGAAAAGTCCAAGGTGTCTGCAGGGTACCTCAAGACGCTGGCAGAGGTGAAGAAAACTCTGGAAGAATGCTTTGTTACAACCGAAGGGAAGGGGGGGGGAAGAGAGGATCTCATTTCTGCTCGTACGGTATAAAAGAATCCCGGACGGCTGGGAATCCCCAGCACTGGGAGTATTAGGGGTAAGAGGCAGGGGACGAGGGGTGGTTCATTCCCAGCGAAGAGATGGAGAGCTTATACCGAACTGTCCGGACGGAAGAAAAAAAATTTCGCTGGGACTCTCGGGGGGGAGAAAAAAGAAGGTACAAAAAAAAAAAAAAAACAACAATCTTGGAAGCGTGTCTATGCTGAGAAGAAGGGCAATTCAACAGAAAACCAACACGAAGTTTGGATCCTGCAAGAAACTAGAGGCGGGAAAAAAAAAACAAAAGAAAAGCTCTCACTCACAGAGGTTTATATTACAGTGGAATTCCTGTCAGGACGCCCCATGCTGCTAGACCGAGGGGGAAGGGGGCGGCTGGCTGTCAGAATACCGGGGCTGGTTTCGCTCGTCATAATACAATTTGTATAGTTCCTAAAAACCCAAGACGAGGGACTGGTAATCTAACAACAAAATGCTTCTGGAAAAGAGGGGGGAAAAATGGAGAAAAAAGGAAGCGTCCGGTGGCGGACCAGGCTTTCAAGAGAAGAAAATCGGGAGAACCTCAGGGTAGGACACGGAAAGTGACTTTCATAGAAAAATCGATTGTTTCTCTCTGAAAAGCCCGGACAGGAAAAGGAGACGGCGCCCCGAGGCAGCGCTAAAAAAGAGGAAAGAGATGACCGCGGCGTCAGCGCGAGAGTTGGCGGAAAAAGAGGGGGAGAAGTTAACACCGCTAGCGAAGCAAGCCGTAGGGGGAGGGGGGAAAACAGCCGCGGAAAAGCGGATAAAAGGAACTCCGTTCAGAAAAGGCGCCGTGTCGGGAAAGGAAGAGAGAAAAATGGAAAAGAAAAAGGCGTGGGTGTTTCTCTGCTCAAAGACTTCAAAAACCCGCGCCAACCTAGTTTCGCGGAAAGGGAGGGGGCGAAAACCGAAAGAGGCAAAAGCACTCAAAATGTGAAAAGTATCGGAGACGGGGGAAGCAGAGTAAAAAAGTAGACCTATAAAAAACAATACGTGGAGATCTATCGGACCAAGGGTAAGGGACTGGGAAAGAGGTTTCAGCTGGGGACATGAGAATTCTTCTTTGATCGGGGGGGATTAGGGGAATGGACATGAGTGACTGCATATTCTATCTCCACTAGGGGTGGGAAGGAAAAGATTGGGGGGGGAGAAAAGGAAGACGTCCGCTCAGAAAAAAGAAAAACGAGGCAACAAGAAAAAAGGTAAACGTACATAGTCTATTCAGAAGGAAAAAACACATTTCACACTGCTAAAATTATCAGGAGGAAGGAAGGGCAAAGGCCCACGGGATCGATTGCTCGGAAAAATGACTTAAAAAAACAGGATCCTGGGGAAGAAGAGGGGTTTTAGGGCCGTTTTCGTTCACTCGCCCAGCGAGGGAAAAGTAAAGGAAAGATGACGACTGGCTCTACCACAACCTGAAAACAAAAAGAGCCAGGGAAAAAAGAAAGGGTAAGCGACTATTTCCTGGCAAATAGAAAGATTAGGAAGCAACTACGTCCGACTGTCGAGAAGGGGGAGCAAAGATCTAAAAAAGCCGGGGCCAGGTTGGGGGGGGAAACGATGAATGAAGGGGCTGACGGCAAAAAAGCAAACCGTGACTTCAGCTGGGGACGATCATTTGCCGATTAGCTGTTCGAGAAAAAAACTCGGAACAGAGCGGCTCAAAACGGCTGGGAATTAAAAAAAAATTCAGGAAAGAGCGATTCGAAAAGAACAGAACTTAAACCGCACACAGAAAAAGAGGGGGGTCCGAAGAGAAGGGGTCGTCGGCTCCAATCAGGTAGCGAAAAAGAAAGGGGGGTCAGGAGAGATCAGGGTCGAGGGTGTGTTGGAGGAAAAGGAAAAAAAATCAACGAGGGGAGGGAGTCACGAAAAAAAGGACACGAAAACTGTGCGAGATCGCACGAGCCGTGTGAGGTATCCCACGAGAAAAGGAAAGGGGGAAATGAGGAGCATCGGACTTCATTAACGTCAAAAGAAGACCTGTGCTAGTTCACCAGCCCGCTCTGGCGACAGAGGGGGAAAAGGTCCTCGAAAGCACAAATCCAGCGTGCCATGTACGCGGGGGCAGCTCGAGGGGAAAAAAAAAAAAGGAAAGAAAGAAAGGGAATCAATGAGACACGACACAAACGGGAAGTTCCACGCCAGAGGTCATGCTGGGGAAAGTCTAGGGAGAGAGCCAAAACGAGAAACAAGGATTCCCGCCTGAAAATGTCTCGTGCCGGAGAGAAAGAGAAAAAGACCGGTTCTCTGAGCCAGTAAGGTGGGTTTAGAAAAATAGCCATACCCTGCTGCGGGCGCAGAATGGAAGAAAAAACCTCTGCGAGGAGAAGGTCACATACACACGCGGACGGGTCTGAAGAAAAAAGCTAGGAGAAATCTAAATCACCAGGTTTCCGCTGGAGATTCGTTTTTGAGAGGGGAGGAACGGAGGGACCGAAAGGGAAAAAAGAGGGGGGACTAAAAAAAGTCCACCCTATGGAGGTCCTTGGAGGATCGGGAAGAGATGGACTTACGCTTTCTAAGGAAAAGAGAGAAACAACTGTAACTTTTCTTGCGAATGCCCTGATGGAGGGAAGAATGTGAGGGAATCTTTCCTGGAGCTCATCAAAACTTTGTTTTCCTCAAGATTTCGAGAAGAGTAAGGGAGAATGAGAAGGGGGAAGAATTGGTCAGATCGAAGGGCCAAGCTACTAGAAAGGAGGGTTAACAAAGTCTTTCACTTAAATACTTCCATAGAAAGCGGAAAAAAAGAACGGCTCTGTAGAGAAATGCTCACATTAGAAATTACTTTCGAGCCTAGGCACAGGAGAAAGAGGAATTTAGCCGGAGGGCACAGACCAGACATCCGCCGAATTCTAAAGGAGGGAGGCGGTTAGAAAAATAATGTTTACAAGTGGTGTTTAGAAAAAAAAAAAAATGCCGAAAAAGAACGACGTTGAGGGGTTACCTCTACGAGGGTCGGGGACCGGAAAACAGGGGAGGCCAGAACCTGCGTCTTCTCTCCAACTCCTAAATGGAGGGAATATCATGAAGGGAGGGAGCGAAGAGAACTTATCCCTTTGGGAAGTCGGCGGAGAGACACCAGCAAGGTAAGGAGAACTCGTAATCCAAGGAAGATACTCGTGGGGGTGCCGAACTAAAGTCGCCTTTCTGTAAGTATAAAAGACTAATCGCGGGGAAAGGGAGGAGGGAAAAGAGAGGTCTCACAGGACAAAAAGCTCATCAAAAGGGAGACGATCATTTCGGGCTCACGACCAGGAAAGGACCAAGAGAAATCGCATGGGGATCCTTACCGTCTAGAAGTGGAACTGAAAAAAAAAAAATCAAAATAAAGGCGCTCCTAAAGGGGAGACTCGGGTCATGACTAGTTTGATTCACTACTACGCAAAGTCCTCCGGCGAGCCAGCAAAAGGTGCGTGCTGTATATCGTCAATAAAGTTTTGTGAAGGAGAACTCATTTCAAGAGTCGACAACTCTGGGGGCGGCATGGAGAAGAATCCCGAAAGCCCCGAGTAAAAGGAACAAAAAAAGCCGCAAAGATCTGGGGAGGAGAGTCTACACTTGCTGAGGGGGGGAGGAAAAGGAAGGGCTCTACCTGACTCATTTACCTAAAAAAGAGGGAGGATTTGCAGAAGGAAGTCGGGGTCTCTCTCTATAGGAGTCTCTAAAACAGGGAAAAAAACCCGCAAAATCTCTCGCCGAGAGGAAAATCAGAGGAAGATCTCTAACAAAGGTATTATTAGAAATAGGAGATTCCTCTTGAGGAGAAGAAGACTAAGTAGAAAAAAAAACTGTAATAGTCTTCTAAACGACTCGATCGTGAAAGAAAACGAGCAGGTACGAGAGGAAAGGCGTTCACAGGGGGGAGGAGGGGGGGTCGGAGAAGAGGGGGGCCTGAAAGGGAATTATTATCTAAAAAAAAGTGCTACTTCAAGTCAGAGGGGGTGCACTAAGGGGAGGAAAGGGGTGATCAAACGATTACCATCCTCCAACCATATTTTCTATTAAGTATTGACGAGAAGGAAAACCATAAACCCAGTCTAGGGTCACAGGATCAGACACATGGAAGGAAAAGGGTCGACTTTTCTTCAGGAAGTCAGAGGAATAAAGTAACAAGCGCCTTCTAAAAAACAGGTTGTACTTATAGGTTTTTTTGGGGTGGAAGAGTCGATTGGAAAAAAAAAAACGCGCTGGATCGATTGAGTCTTTCATACCCAGTAAAGGACGAATCGCTTAAACAGTTGGGCCTTAAGGTTCTCGTGACACCGGAAGGAGACGTCGCCCCGAGGAGGAAAAGGCGAAGGGGAGGTTGACTATACCACAAAGATAATTCTGGCAGGGAGGATTCCACATTAGGAGAAACGGAGAGGCGACTTAAAAAGGTCTACACTTATTGGGGGGTCAAAAAAAAAATCCCACTGATAGTATTGCAGAAAAGAAAAGAAGCACGGACACCAAGACGGTTTTGGGGAACGGGGGGGGAAAAAAAGAAAGCCGACTTTTGAAAAAAATAGGGAAGGTTCACTCAGTCCAAAGCGGGGAAACATCCACAACTCTAAGTGAGAGAATGAAGCTACTACCAGGATTCAAAACAATAAATCCTTAGAATGACGTACGGGTGGAAGGGAATCTCGGAAACTCGGTCTCCGGGAAAAAAGCACTCCTGTAAATGACTGGAAAGCAGGCTACTAAAGACAAGCGGTTCCAGGTACTAGGAAGTAATGAATTAAGAAACCAGAGGAAAAATCCGCTTTCCGTAGCTTTGCCGGTTGAGTAAGGGCTTATTGTAAAGGTCTTTCTAGGAGCCGAATCTATAGAAATCGCGAAAAAAAAAGTGCAAACCTTCCTCCAGATAGGAGATCCGATTCCTTCACGGGCCATCAGGGATCACGAAAAGTACCGTTTCTATCTCATCCTCGGAGCACGGGCCGGGTTGGGAAGGGGGAGTGAGAATAATGAACTAATCCTCTTTTCAGGAGAAAAAATCGGGGGTGGCGATGTGGTGTATGTGTCCAAACGATGGTTGACAAGTCCTCGTCGGAGAAAGGGGAAGATATCGACCAGGAGGCGCAGATTGGGGAGGGAGGCACGAGAAGGGACCTTTAGTTTGATACTTCTCTTAGGACAAGAGAGTGGGGCCGAAAAAGAAGCGCGGCATTCTCTAAAAAGAAGAGTCCTGGAAGGGGGGAAGGGCAGTTCACCAGACAAACCTCAGAGGAGAAACAAGTACCTCTTCTCATGAATGGGGATCGTTCAAAGAAAGAGAGGAGTCGGAAAAAATGAGTTCTCGTGGCCCCGAGGGGGAAGATACTTGAGAACACTCAGAAGTAGAAATAAGAGAAGAAAAACCAAACTTCGGAATAAAATAGATAGTCTTGTCCTAGGACGCCTGGAGGGAAGGGAAAGTCTCGCAACTCGCAGGTCCCGAGAAAAGCAAGGACCTGGGAGGGGAAGAAGGTCAAAAAGACGGGCCCTCAGGTCCTTCTTACAATGAAAAGGGGGACTGAGCAAATTTCTGGTTTAACTTAAGGTCAAATGCTAGGAAAAAAGGAACGCAGGGTGCGCGCCAGATGAGGACAAGGCAACTATTCTCGAGTCTTGAGGTGCCGACCACTTTCAAAACTCTCAAGTGCAAGAAGAAAAGAAAGAGGGGGGAACGACTATGCCGGGTTCCGGATCTCGTGAACCCTGAGGAAAAAAAAGGGATGGGGAATTAAAGACAAAACAATCTGCCACCAGGAGAACTATTTGGGAAGGAAGACCAGGAAGGTCAAGTCATCGACCTTAAAAGGAGGGAAGAAAAAGGCTTGAAGATTATGAAAAGAACAAAAACTGGGTAAGGAGAGAAACCTGATTCGAAAGGAATGTCTGGATCTTGGAGAGGAACGACTTCTAGGAAAAAAATAAGGGGTAGTGGGCGAAAAGTCTTCGATCGGTAGAAAATTCAGACGGGATCGAAGGGGATGCTGCTGAGGAGGAAGAAAGGTCTTATCCACTCATTCGTCCAAAAGAGGGGAGGAAGGTGGGGAAAAGAAAAGCTCGCGATCACCGGGCTCGAAAGGGAAGGCGAAAAAAAATCGACGTGAGCACGTCTTAACGAGATTCAGGAAAGAAAAAAAATATCACCATCGGTTATTGAGGGAGACCTAATTGGTTGCCCGGTTTGTTATAGGCAAAAGTTCTGAAGAGGAAGGGGGAGGGTTACCTCTGGAGATTCGGCTTGAGAAAAGGACCTTAACAAAAAGGCTCAACCAAAAGTCGAAAAGGGTCCCTTTGAAGGAGGGACGTCGAGTCGGACTGAGAAAGTAACTGATGTGGGCAAGAGAAGGGACGCAGTCAAGGAAATCTCAGGAGCACTCGAAGTGGAAGGGCGCAATTGTGGAGAAAGAGACTCGCGCCTTCGTCCTACGGTCTAAAGAGAGCGCATAGAAGCAAAGAAAGTCGCGGAGGGGATCACAGAGAACGCTCAGGGAAAAAAGCGTGTCAGGAGGAGAAAGGGCGAGAACTAAGCATATCCCGCGAGCGATAAAAACAGCCGATGGAAAAGAAACGCAAAACTAGAGAGCCCAACAAAAAAGAGAAAAGACCCTGGAGCGCGGGAGGGGAAACGCAGGGGTAGACTGGAAGGGGGGTGATCCACTCCATAATTGGAGAAAAGAGAGATCCAGCGGCCCATGTTTTGCGGCTGATCCGGGGGCCGAAGCGCCGCGGAAGGTTTGCCGATAGAGGACAGGTCCTCATAGTATAAAAGAGGGGGGGAGTCTGGTGAGAGAACATCAGAATTCTATAACAACAAACGCCTCCTGCTAAAGGGAAAAGGTCTATAGGCAAGGCGGAAACGGCTTAAACCTGCTCTACCGCGAGAAAACATCGAGGCAGGGGCAGACGCGGTAAAACGTTGCTTTCGCTCGAGTGGGGGGGAGCTAAAAAAAACCGAAAGGACTCAAGCTCGACAAAAGGCAGAGAACACAACACAACAACTAGGGGAAAGATAGAGAGGAAAGAAGGGAGGGCGGGAGCCGGACGCGACTGTAGGAGCGAAAAGAGATCGAAAGCAAGAAAAACGAGGGAACTCCGTTGAGTGTCATTTCTCTATGAAAAAAAAAAGAGTAAAGGTTTCCTCCACCGGAGTGGGATAGGCGAAGGCCCAAGCGGCGTTTGTTGTTTCTATTACTACTTAAAGATAGCCGGGTGAGGAACAGAACTCCAAGGGGGGAGGAAAAAGGGGATTAGGGGATCAACCATCACTCCCGCTATTAGGGAAAAGGAGAAAAAGAAAAAAATGCAGAGGAAGGGGGGGGCGAAGAAGAAGTGTCGCGTATGCAGCCCGAGGCCCAGAACCCGCTCCAGAGGAAAGGACGCTCAAGGGGGAAAGGAGGGGGGGTTGGACTCTACTCTTGTCTCATTAGACAAAAGATGAGGGGAGAGGGGGCGGGATAATTTCCAGGAGTGAGGCCGAAGCTCAGCTAGTAAAAGAGGTGGTGCTGAAAGATGCTGTAAACCAGAAGCTACGGCTCGTCGAGGCCAAAAAGGAGAACATAAAAAGGGGAAGGGGGAAACCATACATTCTCTAGTCTTCCGGGGGGTCCTGCAACAAGGGAGTAGACCACTGCGAGGAACTACAGTTAGGGGGATTCGTAGCGGGGCCAGACGCCCAGGTATCAGGAGGGGAGAAAGTAAGAAGCTAAAGATCCTTCACGTCCAAAAAAAGGGTGGAGAACGCCTGTTTTAAGGGCCGTTTTCTGTACCCGACCAAGTACCATGAAAAATTCTTGCCTACAGTGAAAAGGAAGGTGATCTACCCCAAGGGCACCTCGTAAGGGGGCCACAAGCACTAGAATCGTACGTATTTTAAAGTGGGAGGAAAAAGACGGGATCTCTATTATTCCGACAGTCTTGACGCTGCCAGATCAAACCGTTCCTACAATCGAACCAGATCAGGGTACGTTGTGACGAGGGGGGGTGACAAAGGAATAACGCCCATTCGGTTCCAAGGGAAAGCCGGGGACCGTCGCTTTTCCTGTCGAATGAAAAAAGTGCTGGTAGGAGCAAGAGGGGGGAAAGATCTTATAACAAACGTATGAAGAAGAAGAGGTTCTTTCAAATAAATGAACTTCGAGGAACACAACGATGCATTCACTCGCACGCCAGTAGAGGGGAAAGACGTCAGATAGATGCACACTGTTACGGAGTCTCAACAGGAGGCAGAAGTACCGCTGAAGAGGAGTGCCCTTAACTAATCATGGGGGGGGAGGTAAAAATTGGGGAAAGACACAAAAAAGATAAACAAAAGGGGGGGGGAAGAGAATCAACCCGCCTCGGAAAGCGGCCAAAAAGAAAGAGGTAGGGGGCCCTAGCCGTGGGAGACCTTGAGTGCAGAAGGAGTAGTGCGAAGCTACAGCAGAGGGAGGCTCATTCGAGAAAGATACTGGGGGAAAGGGGGGCCTTGAGGGGGAATTCACAGAACCAACACTCTCTTTCAGAAACAGAAAAAGTTCCTCCGGGGGGGAGGAGGAGACACTACAAAAGAGGGTCTTAAGGACCCAGGAGGGTTCCTAGGGAAAATCAGGGGGGAAAGGAGGAAAATAAACATCTACCAAGCGGAAGGATCCTAAAGGACGGAGCTCTCAACAACAAAAAGATGGTATGAAAAAAAGGAAAAAGAGAGGGCTTATGGCTGGTCATCGCTAAACTCTCGCTTTAGAGAAGACAAAGCAGGGGAGGAGGACTCATCCTTTTAAGAGTCCACTATTAAGGGGGAGGGGAGAAGATTTAGGGGTAACTTATCCCTCCTGCAAATAGTACAGTCACCGAGGAGAGGACGACCTGAGACTGTCAGACCAAGAGTCAGCACTACTCGACAGTCGGGGAAAAGAAAGGAGAAAGAGGCGAATTCAACAAAGGAACTTGGCCATGAGAGGTTCGATATTTTAAAGGCCGACCGAGTATGGAAAGAACTCGGGGCAAGAAAAAAGCGCCGAAAAAAAAAGACCAATTCATCCGGTACAGCTAAAAAAACGGGAGAGAACACAAAGGACAGAGAAGAAACTCTGGACTTTTCTGAGAGGGGGAAGAGGGGGACTGACTTCTTGG
>Ga0179593_1619612_pt1 | contig 10259 bp, 15 predicted proteins | sample CZODoug2_1_08_16_FD_185931 | JGI IMG/M metagenome (GOLD analysis project Ga0179593, IMG submission 185931) | Vadose zone soil fungal communities from Angelo Coast Range Reserve, California, USA - CZODoug2_1_08_16fungal (PacBio error correction) | ecosystem: Environmental > Terrestrial > Soil >...
CTTGATCAGTGAAAAAAGGAACTACTGAACCAGGGAAGGCGACCAGCAGTGTCCAGGGAAAGGAAGCGCCTGTGGAGAAAAAAATCGCAACCAGACGGGCAGGAAAAAGAGAGGAGGAAACAAAAACGTCTCGGTCTACTACTGATGGCGGCAAAAGGTACATTTCGATACTGATCATGAAGAGTCGAGGTGCTCTCGACGGCCGGAGGGAAGGGGAAGCTCGTGGGGTGGGCCGGGGGGATAAAGTTGCCCTAACAGCAAGTCGATCGCCATGACGGACAACACCCAGGCGGCCGAAGATCCAAGAACTTCTCAGAGGACAGAAACGGAAATCGGAGGAAGAAATACTGTTATAAAGAATAATAAAAAAAAGGCGGAAACCGCTCGCTGAACGCAGGGAAGCGATTCGAACGCCGCAGGGCTCCAAGACGCACTCTCAAAAATGCCGAGAGACGCGATCGTTCTGGGAAAAAGACCGATGAAAAAGGACAAAATGTTCCACCAGGTAAAAGAAGTAGAAAAAAAGGGGGGGGGTTGCACTCTGTGCCGAGGGCACGTTCAATGGGAAATAAGGGGGATACGTGTGAAGAGGGAAGAGAACCATGGGGGGAGTAGGAGAGGAAACGCAATCCACTATCCCGACCTAAAGTGTCTTTACAAACCTCGGGAGACAACCACGGGGGAGGCCAAGTTTGTCAATTCTAGATGCTAAGATGGTCGTGTCAGGAGGAAAGGGGGAAAGAAAGAAAATCAGGCGTACCACGTATTCGGCGTCATCGATGCCAATAAACGGGATACATGTCAATGCGCGCAATGAGCCGTCCTCTAGCAGGCGGCGACGTCAGCAAAAAGGACCGAAAGATTCTCGAATAGTGCCACAGAGAGGGGGCAGTACCTCTAACTGCGGTCTTCCCTCAAAGACTGCCGAGCAAAGACTGGGAGGGGAAAAGAAAGCAGCTCGTCGAACTTGTGGTCGATCGAAGAGAACATGTATTAGGGGGGGGGGGCGCGCGGCAGGGGGACCGATCGCGAATTAATTGCAAATCGGAGGATCTGAACGATATTTACCACTCCTTTCGCGGAGCAGTGCTGAATTAACTAGAAAAAAAGTCGGTCGAAAGAGGAAAAAAGTGAAGGAAGTAAACATCGAACAAAAACAGGTGGACGAGACCGGGACTGAAAAAATGTGATCTACAAAGAAGCGAGGAACTCGCGTACTGTGTAAAAGAACCCGCTCGAAAGAGGCGCCATGGGTAATCGAGGGGCTCAATTTCGACGAAACAATCGCTAGGGATAGGGGGAAAAGAAAAAAATGGAAAGCCATCCATACTGGCGTGTATAAGGAACAGAACGATGACGGAAAGGGATTATGCTGAATAAAGGAAAGAGAAATAAGGGCCGGTGGATGGCAAAACGACGACTTTTAATACATACACGGATACAGATTCGTAAAAGGAAACACTGGAAGGAATTTGTCTCTTCTCCTCGGTGATTAGGGGAAAGGGTACCCATGCAATACTTTCGAGGCGATAGCATCTGCCAGTAAGGAAAGCAGCATCCGAGCGTATCAAAAGCGGATGCTGAAATGATCAGGAAGTGCATGACGCATCCACCAGAACCCGCGATGGCATAAGAAGAGGGAGAAGACAATCGCTGGGTTTGGATCGACAACGTCAGCAGAATAGGGTATATCAATCCCGAGTATCTACCGGGGCGGGGAGGAAGAAAGATAAGCGCTCGAAGCCAGACGCGCCGCTAAGGAGGGAACGAACAAAAAGGAGGGGGAAAGGAGTTGCTGCCCGAAAAAGGATTAATCCAATCTGGGACAAGAGGCGATCCACAATCATCGCGAAAGATTACTCGAAGAAAGGAAAAAAAAAAAGAACGGCAGCATCAAGAAAGGGGGGAACCGCCCGGGAAGCTGCTCAAAGAGAGCTTCCGTACAACCAAAATAACGAAATCAGGGGCTCCGACAGCCGAACTTTTTTCTTTTGTGAGGTCAGGGGGGGAGAACAAAAAGATGTCCCAGGAAAGGGGGGGTTATGTTGCTGGAGCGTAAAACCAGGGGAGGGAAGGCCTTCGCGACGCAAGAAGGAAGAGAAGATGCCCTACACAAATCGAAAAACAAATTCTAGTCTCAAAAAGCGCGGCGGAGTATTCCCCAGAACTTAAACAAGGAAGAGCGCTACGCTGAAAAACGAAGCGATAGTCGCGAATCCGACCAACTGGTGCTACAGCTGCTTGTAGAACCAGAAGCGACGCTTCTCTCAAAATCTCAACAACAACAACGAGGTGCCTTCTGTAAGAGTCAAAAAAAAAGAGGGGAAAGAGGCTGAGCACCAGGAGGGGGAAATCTCGAACTAAAGAGTTCGTTTTTAGGTTGCTCGGAAAAGAAAAGGAGTGCTCTCTAAGACCGCAGTTGGGGCATACGGAGGAAAAAGTTCTGGCCGAAAGGGGAGTCTATTTGGTGGGGAAAACTAGAGGGTCGGCGTGGCAGATGCTTACGTAAAAAGTGTGCTTTACGCGACAGCAAAAATAACCCCTTCCCGGAGGGGTAAAATATTTTTTTGGGGGAAAAAAAAAACTCAGATGGGAAAAAGAAAAGCTCTTTCGGAGCCGCCGTTTGAGGAGTATTTTTTTTGCAGGGCGTGCGCGGCTTTGCGCGCGGGACGGGGGCGCCTTTTTCTTTTCTGAGACGACCGCGTGGACCTTCGCCGGAAGAGGGGAAAGTGGATCGCCTAGGGCAAGGCCAGCGAAGGACCGGCCACTGGCTCCGGAGCAAAACATCGTGCAAACAGCTTGCTTCCGCGAGGCGGGTGCCTTTCCATCACCAGAAAAGGCGGCGCGCAAATCGCGGAGGCCTGCGCAGAAAAAAGGGAGGATTGATATCAGAGCAAACGTTTGTCGCACTAAAAAAACAGCTTGTCTTCCAGGACGCGAGAAAAGAGGAAGCGGAACAACCGCTTACCCTTGGGCTGGAGCAGATGAAAAAGAAGGAAGGAAATCGCAGAAAGAGGGAGAATCATGATGAGCAAGATGGAAAAAGAGCAAATGCTTTCTACTCCTCGTCGGATTATTGAGGGGCAACAGAGTGGAGGAGATCGCCTGCAATCTCTCTAAGAAGTGTCCATTCATAGGGGGAAGGGGAGGTCTTTCAAAGGGGAGGGAGGCATCCACGTCCCTTCCTCCTCGTAGGACGGAGTCACGCCTGACATTCACTTTTATTCAGATCGTCCTCGTTCTGTGAGGAATAGATTTCGTGTCCAAAAAAGCTGGATTGCTTGCAAAAGGGAGATCCTCGTAGAAAAAGAACTCGTCTGGAGAAGACCCTGGCTCAGATCGGGAAGCGCGTCGGCGTGTTTTTTCAAGCCCCGATGAGGGGAAAAACCTCCTCGAGTTCCTCCTATAAAACGGGGCCCCATTGGGAGGTCTCGTCCAAAAGGAGCGCGATCTCTTAATTAGGCTACGCAAGATCCTCGACCGATTTTTTTCCAGCGCGAGGGTCGCATCCATAATCCTCTCAAGGGGGGTATCGAGGGAAGAGAGGTGCAATTAATGAGGGAGGTCCCCTGCCTCCCGCCTCCAAGACAAAGAATAATGCGCGCCCTTTCGTAGAAAATCGACCGGCCCCGGTATTCGCCGAGGAAGGTCTGCGCCCAGGAGGGGGAGAGGTTGCGGGATCGAAATCAGCTTCGAGGTAATTCTCCCCCGAGAGAGGCCAGATGAGAGCAGAATGGGCCTCTTACGGAAAGCTTGGCTTGAACGTCGAAAAACGTCGTCCGTCACATCATCGCGCGCGTGACATTTATATCAAGGGGAGATATGATACATTAATCAATACGGGCTACGCAAGAAATCGCCCCAACTTGAAGACGAGGCCAAGCTACGAACATCACTTAGAAGCGAATAATGGAAACTTGAAGGAGGGGGCTCCCAAAAGCAAGGGTGGAAGAAAGTCACACTGGTCTGGATAGTGCGGTGATCATCCTGACAATTACCCCCATGGTTGATGCCCATCGACAGAGGAAAAGGGAGCAACATCATTTCCCTTAAAAAAAGAGGAAAGGGCTGCAAAAGAAAGGAGGTTATCGAGACAGTAAATGGACATTTTGCAGTTCGCGACGATCGTCATCCTTGTCGAGAAGGGAACCATAACTAGCGCGTCAACGGCTTTGATCCTGGGGAAGGGAAGCTAGTTCAAAAGAGTGCGCGCAGATGAGCGGTTCAATTTTCAAGATTAGAGGGAGATCAGTTACGAACCTATGACAAGCAACTCGACCACAAAAAAAATTTCGGAAAGAATAAAAAGCTTCGTGGCAGGAGAGGTTCCACATGGCGAAGGTTCGTCATTCCGGGACAACAAGAAACGACGCGCGAGTCGAGATCGAGCCTCCGAGATGATATAAAAGGGTCGCGAGCCCCTCGTAAGAGAAAAAAAGGAGGATACAGTAAGACGCAAACGGAGAACGTTTCCAGGTCGCGAGCTTGGAAACCGGAGGCGAGCGCGGCCCGCGTCGAAAGGTTCACCAGGCGAGACTTCGAGTCCTGCGAGGCGGACACGGGGCAAAGGAACGCTGTAGGCGTTGAAGTATAAGAAAAAGAAAATCAACGTAGGAGGGGAGGAAAAGGTGATCACCACGTGAAAGCATCTTCAACGACGGGACAGCGTCATGCGGACAAAAAGGGAACAGGGGGAAAGGAGACGGACTCGAAGTCGTTCTCAAAAAGGACGGCCACGGGGATGAAGGAGGAAAAACGTCGCGTCTACGACTTCGTTTGGCGGAAAAGGGGGTGACTTTCGATACTGATCAATCAGGGCCGCGTAGGTGCTCGCCCAACTGCGATACTCAGCTCGGCGAAGAGATCCGCGCTCGTGTGGGGGGAGGAGAAAGAAAGGGCCCGAAAAAAAATTCTGGAAAAAAAGAAGAAGATGCCAGAAGCGTCTCAAACGGAGCAAAACGGAAAATCTTTGTCAGAGGCTTGTCCTACGGGTTCGTAAAATCTTACTCGCGTAATCTGAAAGATCGCGGAAAAGGAGAACGCGAAAAAATCTCGAAGAAGACAAGAGCCGTCTATATCGACAGCGAAAAAAAAATCGTTATGGGCTGCTCGAAAGGATGCCGATCGGGATCCGCCAACGCGTCTCCGAAAAAGGGAACCTCTACTGTTGCGGTCAAGAAAAACTCGTGCCGCCGTTCAAGCGAAGGCTAATTTTACATCATAAAGAGGGTTGAGCTAGAGGGAAGGGGGGCATCGACAACCGGGGGGGGAGCTGCTTATTAAAAACCGCAATTCCCTACCCATTTAAAGGGAGTTCTTTACCCCGCTGTACAAACCACTTTGACAGGGGGGGACAAGAGAAAAATCTAAAAGGTTTTCGTAGCAGGGGGAGAAAGTCAAGTTTTGGTGCCGATTCTTCCCCACCAACAGCGTACCCAGGGGGGTGAATTTCCAAAGAGATTAAAAAAGGGATACGAAAAGGGAAAAAAGCGCCCGGAGTCGACGTCAATCACGGTCTGACCTACTATTAAATAAGAATGCTCGAGGCCATCTAGGGGTTATCATTACCCGAGGAGGGGAGGTTCAAGGGTCGAGCAAAGAACTGGGCTCAAGTCATCTCGGCTGGCGAATATGTCCGGGGGGTCTAATCTTAAAAAATCTGGAAGATTATTGGTGGGCTGTATGCGCGCGTCAACTCAGTCTGAATTAATAAAAATCGGGATTAAATCAAACGAGATTACCCTCCCGGAAGAGCGGAAAATTGGATGGATGCTGGCAGGGAGAAAGAGGGAAAAAAAAGTCAGGGAAAAGTAGCTGATAAAACAAATTCGCGTAAACATGAAAAAGGGACTATATCTTACCTGAAAAAATGGACTCAATTGGTTGAGCAAGTTTCTAGAGTGAGGGAGGAAAAAAGCATCCGGAGGAATTAAACCGATAGAGAGGGTAATTCGATCTAGAAGACGACAATCGCGATCGAAGAAGCGAATCAGGTAATCAATCCAGATGGGGGAAAGACATCTGGGAAAAAGGAAGAAAATTCTGAAGAAGAGGCTTGACTAAGATAGTAGATGAGAAGGGGCCGTTCAAGGAAAGGACTTACTTTAAAAAAAATACGACAGATGGAAAAATTGAAACACTGGACGAGAGAGCCGTGCGCTCTTCTAGCAAACAAGTGGAAAGAAGAATTCGGGATGCTGAAGGGAAAAGACACGCCTGACGTTAGCAATATGCGAGATATATAATGCTTCAAGGGAAGAGAAGAAGGAAAACCACAGGGAAATCTGACGAGTGGGGAGAATGAAAGACAATTCAGGGGGGTTGGGGGGCTCACGTTCTACACAACGTCTGCGACATGCTCGATATCAAAAAAGATATTTCTTACACGGGGGGAGACCACGGGCTGACGCGATGTGCGAAAAAGTAGGATGGTGCTGGAAGCGGAAAACGCAGCTAACAAAAATTTGCTGCCAGGCCCTCCGGAAAGAACGGTAATCCATTCTCTGCAGGGGAGGGAGAATATCGTCAAAGAGGAAGGGAGGAGGAAAAACGCGCATTCCAAGCAAGAAAACGCAGCATCAGAAAGCGCCCACCCGCAAGCCTCAACGCCGAGCATAGCCTACCAACGCAAAGAGAGAGAAAAGGGGATCCTCCTGTGGAGGGGGTTCATCTGAAGGGGATATTTTCCCCCTTCCCGAAAAGAGGGAAGGTGGTAGGTTTTTATCGGGACTGAGCCACTCAACGTTGTGTAAGCCCTTCGCTCCGCCACTATCAACTTGAGCCTACTCACCAAATCTAATGAGGGAAGGAAGGGGGGGTTTCAAAAAACCACTGCGGGCGAAATACGCCCGAGTCCGCGCACAGAAGCCGAGCAAGTATTACGCATCGAGCCCGAAAAAAAGGGGGAGCAGAGAAACGGCGCGAAGCTCGCAGGAATCAAAAGAGAACCAAAAACACGGAGGATGAGGAAAAGAGAGATTAATCCTTCGGGGAACGCGCCCCTGGAGAAAGGGGGAGGGAAAGGGGGGAGGAGCGCGATGACTTGCTCGTTCGTTTTAAGGGGGGCTGCCTCGGCGACGAAAAACGACCCGCGTTGGGGGGAAAAAAACCAGGTCGAAAGAAGGTGGGGAAAAGATTTTGGTGCGTAGGGGCATCCGAATCGTAAGGGGGGCGGAAGGCTTCTTACAGGGAGTGCCTCTCAGCAACCTAACCCCTAACCCTTCCCTAAGGGGGGGGACATATTTTGGGGAAAAAAAAGGAAAGAAGAGGAAAAGAACAAAGAAAAAAAAGGAACTTTTTTAGTGTGGGGAGAGGGGAGGCTATGCGCTGGCTGGGAAGAGCTTGACGGCTTGGGGTGGATGCTGAAAGTTCTTCGCGAGCTTGGCATGAAAGGCTTTCGCCGTATCTTTTCCGAGGAAGGGGGGAGAGGACACTGAAGAATGTGTATCAGGGCGCAAAGTCTTCTGAACGGAGAGGCGCTTGAGCTTCGCAAAGCTGAGCGTCGCGAAAATCGCGTCGAGCCGCTTCTCTTTCCACGGAAAACGGTCAACGCATATACTCGGTATAAATGGGTAGGAGGAAGTTGAAGCTTGGAGCAATCCACATCGTCAGCAAAAAAAAAAAAAAATTACCCTTGAAAGGGGGTCGGTCGATGAACTTCCAGAGCCCTTCGAAGACAGAACTCGAGCAAGAAAAAAGCGTGTCGGCCTTCCGAAAAAACTCGTAAGTATGAATAAGGCTCTAAAGAGCGCCGGGACGAAAGGAATGATACACTATTTAAACGCATAGGTCTCACGGGAATGTCTTCAAAGTGAGAGGGGCATCCCCCGGAAGGACGAAAAACTCAGGGGGAAATACTCCTATGAAGGTCAGAATCGTCCTCGAAAAAGGTTCATATAGATAGTAGCATCTGGGGGCTTCCAGGAGGCGTCGTTCTAAAAGAATCGAGAGCGTCGAACGCGTGAGAGTTACCCACAGAAAAGGATCGGTACGAGGGTGCTGCGGCGGTGAGAGAGGATGTTTGGGAAAAAAAAACCAAAAAAGTCCAGAGAACCAGCCTGATCCCACAGGTTTCAAAAAAACCGGTACGGAAGTGTTTCGCGATCCTGGGGGGGTGTATCGCTACCAAGAGGCCCTCGACCGGACTTTTTTTCCAAAGGGGGGGAAGGGCAGCATCCATAATCCAAGAGGAGGGGGGGGGGGAATCGCGGGTCCAGAGAAGGGGGGGGCAATTAATTCGTCTATCTCCCCTTCCGCGCCGCCAGAAGCTCCGCCACCTCATCCAGGGAAAAATCGGAAAACGAGACATGCTTTGAGAGGGGGAGGGGCGCCAAAGGATTTGGTAACAGGCGTGGCGGGACGAAAAAATCAGCATGAGTATTCCTAGTCAAAAAAAAAGAAGAGGGGGAAGGAAGAGGAGATTTATAGAGTCCAGAACTTGGCTTGACGTCTGACCGTAATTGAAAAAACGGGAGACTCATTTCGAGGAGCTGGAATTAGATCCCGTTTGCATCGAAGGAAGTACCTCAATACGGGTACCAAGCGGACTTATCGGCCCCCAGAAAGGGAAAAGAAGAGAGAAAGACCTTATCAAAACTTGCAACACATGGACTTTGGTTATCCACAGCGGGGGTAAAGAAAACTGTTCTGGATGGTGCGGTGATCAGACGAACATTACTCCCCCCATGGTGGGTCGATGCAAAGAACCAAAACGTCGAGCAACAGCATTTGGGACACATTAAGCACGGAAGGAGGAACTTGTGCGGGAAGGAAGAACCTAGAGGTTCCCTGTGGGAGGCGTACGCTGTTGCGGCGAATCGGGCACCTGTTCGACCAACAAAAAAGACGAAGTAGGGGGGGGGAGTCTGGCGTGGCGTCGGCGAGCGAGGAAGGGTCGCTTCAGCGTGCGCGGAAAGGGGTTCAAGGGCGATCTGTTAATGATCTGCCGATTCGGGGGGGAAGGTTTAGGAAAGCAACTCGACCCAAAGGGGGAAATATCGGTGAGAAGGGGGGGAGCGGAGGAAGAAAACGGGAGCTGTTCGAAGAATGTCGATCGAGCAAAGGGAAGGGTGGTTTCGGCAATTCGCTTGGAGGAGAGGATGCCGAGAGGAGTGAGGGGTCGCGACACCTCGAAGAGCCTTCGTGATCTCGGTATGAAAATTCAAAGGTCCGCCACCTATTCGAGAGGCGTTTCCTTCCGAGAAAGGAGGGGGGGGGGTTGGGGTGGGAGGCCCGCGGTCGGCTCATTCACCAAAGAAAAGGAGGAGTACAGTCGAGGAAGGACAGGGTGGGGGTCGCACGGAAAAGGACGTCGTTGTAAGTATGCGGCACGGGGAAAAAGAACTCAACAACAACAACGAAAAAGAAGGGGCGTGAAGTGCCTCATACTTAACTTCACGCGGAAAAAAAGGAATTGGCCCATAAACCTTACTCGAAGGCAGTGTGCTCCGAAAGAAAGAGGCCTCAGGCTCTCAAGAGGAGTCGTCTGTACGCGACGATGCGGCAACCTTTGACAAGGGGGGGACAGAAAAGAAAAGGGAATCAAAATTCTATGGCTCGAGACACACGGCGATACTCATCTCGGCAAGACTATACGCAAAAAGGACGGAGGGTGGATTGGGCTAACGAATTTGCCCTAACAAGGAAAAAGGGGGGATCCCGTCTGGAACAGCGAAAGCATGGCGGCCGAAGATGCCAAGAAAAGAGAACCGTCTTCCTACACGGTGGGAAGGGGGGGGACTGGGTATCTGACCGCGTAATAGAAAAGAATCTCGTAACAAGAGCTCTCACGAAAGGAAGTAGGTACACTCAAAATCTCCGACCGCCAGAAAAAGATAATCTACGGAAATCGTTCTGTGTCTCGGCGCGCAAGATTGACAAGATCCGCCGCCAAAGGGAAAGGGGGGGTCCACAAGGGGAGATATAATCCCGACCAATGGGGTGCACTCGGTGCGCCGTTTAGCTCCGTTCTAATGGGAAAGGGCTGACATGCTTTTTCTCAGGGTGAGGAGGGGACATCGGAAAAGCTGATTCACCAGAAGACGAAACAGTGTGACCGAGTGCTTTAAAAAGACTGGGGGAATACCAAACAAAAGCGGTCGAAAATGTTTGGGAGAGAGCGAGAGCTTGCTAAGGGGGGAGATAGCCTTGCGCGGAGGGGGGGGGCAAAGCCGAAGGGAGGTACCCCGGATTGGTCACTTTCCCATCGAGGTAATGTCCAATGCGCGCGATGATAACGCCTCGAAGGAAATCGAAGGGCG
>Ga0179593_1635542_pt1 | contig 10259 bp, 10 predicted proteins | sample CZODoug2_1_08_16_FD_185931 | JGI IMG/M metagenome (GOLD analysis project Ga0179593, IMG submission 185931) | Vadose zone soil fungal communities from Angelo Coast Range Reserve, California, USA - CZODoug2_1_08_16fungal (PacBio error correction) | ecosystem: Environmental > Terrestrial > Soil >...
TTCAAGGAAAAGAAACCAACGCCAATCAAAGTCGTCTGATGGGAGACAGAATGGAGATCAGGAGAAAGAGATCCGACCGAGCCCTTCTCTGGAACCTCAGGCTGGGGAAAGGTGTTAAAAGGACTGCTTTAAGAAATAAGGACACTTCATAATGCGGAGACTAACAAGAACGTCTCCATGCAAGGCGACGGCCTAAGTGAACGCGGAAAGGGAGGGAGAGAAGTAGCGGTTGCTTCTTGAAGGGAATTTGAACCTATCCACTGGTGGAGTTATACTGGCGGGAACGGGGGACAAAACCATCCGATTTCCAGACAGCGCAGAGCTGCCTGCAATTGCGGAGCCTGAGGGTTACGATGATAGGAAAGAAAATTTCGGCGAGAATCTCGCGCTGAGCAGGCCCACTTGAAAAAGCAATTTTACGGACCAAGTGGGAACTTCGGGAGGGGGGGTGCTACTTCGGAAAATGGGTTACGTGCGTTAGAAAAGTGCGCGACGCTCTGGACGACGAAGCGCAGAGAGGTCAAAAGCCGAGTAAACTTCATGGGAGAAATCGGGAAGGAAGTCAAGTGGGTAGACTGAAGCAACAGCGATCCGACTGAGAAGGAACGCCGTGACAAAAAACTGTCAAATTCCGGGAGGGCAGAACGTTCCAAGGCCTCTTTTTTCCGGAAACGTCTGAGGAAAAAGTCATGAAAAAACTGGTCCCATGCCGACACTGTAAAGTCGATTTCCTATTGATTAAACCAGGAAGAGGCGCGATTATAGAAGGGAGGAGGAGAGGAAGAGGCGATATATAGAGGCGCTCTTCAAACGGTGAGATGCCGCAAAACTGGGAGAGTTCGGCGCGGGGGGGCTGTTCGGAAAAAATCGAGGCGAGAGAAGGAATTGGCAGCTCGCTTATGGGCGGGCTTGAAGACAAGAGCGTTCTGACAAAACGAGAAGCGCGAAGACTGGACGAGCATTCTCGGTAAAGTGACGCGTGTGTCGAAAAGGAGGCCGCGAGACTCAAGCGATTTGGGGAAAGCAGGCGATAAAATGGGCCGCGCGCGACTGAAAGAAACAAAGCAGTGTCCAACAAGAATCTCTCTCAAAAAGTCGAAGAAGAGATCGCGGTGACAATTCGACTGTTTGAGGAAAAAGGAAGGACTACAAAAAGAAGAGAGAGCACAAAACTAGATGGGGGCCAGGCGCGGAGAAACCGCTCTCGAATCAGGAGCAGTATTACTAGCGGGAGACGACCTCACGTTAACAAAGGCAAACGCCGGGACCAGAGCCGCTCAGGCGCAAGCCCAGTGAAGAAGAAGTGTCGGAGGAACTCCGACTATTCTCCAGATCTGCACGAAAACCGACCGAGCAAGTAGGAGCATCATCTCAGTGAAAAACCACCGCACAGACGGGCGCGTGCGATCTCAATACAAAAAAAGAAAGAGCGAGAACTCGCTTCGAAGAAGATGAAGCCAAAAAGGAAGGGGGGGGCATGTTACAGACGTCGCAGGATCGTTAAGAAAGAAAGAGTGGTCACGGGAGAAAAAGGAAAAACAAGAGGGGGATGACAGAACGCCTGAAAGACAAGGGGGGTCCCCACCACAAAAGGGGTTTCCCTGGGGCCAGGCTTCAGTAACGAGACGTCAAATAAAACGGGGCTCTCGTTAAAGGGAACATGCGCCCGAAAAAAAGAACCGCACGAAAATAGTCAAAACTGCGTTCAAACGGGGAGGGACATCTGCGTGACAGTAACCAAAAGGACTATGCGGATCGCAAGGAGCGCGACTGAACGGAAAACGAAGTAGAACCCATGGAGAAAAGCGCGAGCGCTCTGATACAAAAAAACAATGGCCATCGCCGTCAAGAGAGGGGACCAGGCGCAAGAAGCGTCGACCGAGGAACGTCGCGGGCGATACAAAAAGCCTCGCTCGGAGAGCTCAGACGAAACGGAGGAGGATATACTAAAGAACGCAAAAGGGTGAAAAAAAAATCACTCCGAGAAAACCGCTGTCGGTGAACACGTTCGCAAGAACACTAATCTCTGCTGAGGACTCTGATCGCCGTAAAAACTGAAATTCGATGAGGGGGTGACATGCGACGGAACGATTGAAAATAAAAGACGTCCGCGGCGGGAATAAAAATGGACGAGGTTTCTCTGAAGAACATTCTCATTGAAAATCCGGAAGAGCAGGGCACACCTAGAGTGGCATCGACGAATTGGCGCGAAAAAAAAGACAGAAAGGCAGAGAATCGGCGGGGAAGGATCAAGGAAGAAAAGTCTGAATTAGCTTTTAAGAAAGACTCGGCATCGGCCCGTCATCATGGCGGGACGCGCCCGTAGACTAAGAGCACGAATCCACGAAGACGAAAGGAAGAAGAAGAGCGGAACTTAGGGGAAGAAATCCAGGAGCAAGACTTGGTCGAATCTCAGAAAAAAATGTCTTTGGTGTGGCACGCATCGTCGCCGACTCTATTGAAGATACTCCACATAGACAACAAGAAAATCTCCTCTGCTAAAATCGAGAGCCACCGCAATGCCGGTAGTTTCAGCGGTTGGGGGCCCTCTACTGACGATCATTCACCTACTCGCTAAAAGAGCATGTTGAAGAGGAAGGGAAAAACCGGAAAGGAGGGTGCCAAAAAATGGTCCCGCTGTTCTGCCCTAGGTAGCAAGAGAAAAACAAAACAGGAACCGGGTACATAGAGGGGTAGCATTATCAAGGAACAAGGCTCGATAGAGAACGAAAAGTAAGAGCTCTAATGGCGTCGTCATTAAGAAATCGGGAAAGGATTTGGGGGGAATCAGAAAGGCGAATAGGAACTACGAAGAAACAGGAGAAGCGGAAAAAATGCATCTACAAAGAAAAGCCTCGGAGCTGTCTTTGCTCAGAGCAAGAATACGGAATAATGCACAGAAAAGAGCTGAATCGCGGAGGGGTAGGAAACTGGGCTTGGATCTCCACCAAAAGTCGCGCATCTCCTCACGTCGGCTTCGTGGGTGAGCGGATCAAACGGAGAAGGGCGCTGCGCTGAAGAAAAGGGAGCATCGGCGCAAGAAAGGGAAAAAGAAGCAGCTTCGAGGAAAGGGGGCTGGCGCAATGTTACAGGTTTTATGCAGAGCCAGCTCGTCCGGGGTGATAGAAAAGCGAAAAAAACCGAGGGGGGGCAAGACAATGTGAGAAGGGCGAACGACGATTGAAAATCTATAGGTACCCTAGAGATGTTGGGCGCTCAGCTAGGGGCCCCACTGGGCCCGCGGGTTTTGGGGGTGCCGAAGGGGGGGGGTGAAAAAGAAAAAAAACGGGTCTCGAAAAAAGAGGATCTCTACACAAAAAAGGCCACAACCAAGAAAGAAAAACCGGTAACTCGTATCGCTCAGGTGAAGCCGAGCCATCAGGGGGAGAAGGGGACTGAGCAAGTAGCTTAAGACGCGAGATTAGCTAATGGTTAGAGCATCAACACAACTAGGAGAAAGAGAGAGAAAATCTCAGAGGAAAAAAATCTTCAGCTAGAAAAAAAACAAAAAAAAAAAAAACCATCGCACGAAAAGCTCGGCGGCCGCACAAAAAATGACGAGCTAAAGGGGGTTTCTTGTATTTTGGAAAGGCTGGCGAAGAATGGGGCGACCAAGCAGGGGGGTAAGAAAAAGTAGCAAAAAAAAAAAGTTACGGGCTGGGTCCCGAGAAGAACACCAACAATCTATGTAGCCATTAAAAAGCAACGAGGAGCAAGACAAGAAGGCGCTAGAACGAAGGGGTCATCGCTTGGGAACGAAAAAAACTACGATCTGGAAAACCCAAAGGTGAGGCGACCAAAAAAAAAAATGAGGATGGGAGATTGAGTGCGACGATGCCGGCGAGCGAGAAAAGCGCAAGATCGCTCTGAATCGAACCAAAAGATCTCGACGAAAGGAAAACGTCTTGGAAAAACACAGAGAAAAAAGGGACGACCAAGATCAGAGATGAAAGTCGCGTAGCGAGGAAAAAGGAATCGTGCCGACGGGACCTGACATGCCGAGTGGGGAAGATTCTAAAGAGGAACGGTAATGTCTTTCTTCGGTAAAAGAGAGAGAGATGGGAGCAAAAAAATTTGTTCCGATTCCGCGAAAAAGCCTAAGCTCTTAAAGTTCCGGTTTCGGTCATCGACAGCAGTAAGGCCGTCAGAGAAAAAAAAAAAAGGGGAAGTAGGATGAAACAAAAGGCACTTGTTAGAAATGGGGGACCACCGCAACGAAAGCGTAATCCAGGGAACGCAGGCATTGGAAGAAAGAAAAGGGAGAAGGGTACCAAAGAGAGGGCGAGGGATAGGGAAGGAGCCAAAAGCTGCCAAACAGAAAAAGTCAAGGCGGGAGGCAGAGTTTTGAGCACTGTTCGACGACGGGTTGGCTAAGGGGAACAGATGTAACCTCAAGAGAAAGAAAGAAGCGGAGAACAAAAAAGAGAGGGGAACGGGATTCGGAACTCAGCTCTCGCAGGAACCATGAGAGCGTTGTTATTCGACCGAATACGAAAAGTAACGGAGATAAACCGGGGGGGGGCTCAGTCTACTGCTTCTGAGAAAGAGAGAGTTGTGTTGTGTGGCGGAAAGGTGAGAACATCGCGACATAAAAGAAAAAAGTGAGGAAGGTCACGGAAATAACAAGAAATTATCATAGGATGGAAGATAAGGACACGCCAAGACGGTCCCGCAGGATCGCGAACACGCCGGGAAGATCCTGCGCGGTACCGCGTCGGAAAATTTTCGGAAGATAAAAGGACTTTCGAGAGGACAAAAATACTAAAAGAAGAGACCCTGCAGAGGCGCAAAAAAAAAAAAATGAGCATTTCAGGGCAGGCTCAAATGCCTACCATCGAAAAAGAGGCGATCGAGAATAAAGGCGAACGAAAGGGAACCGCAGGGACATGGAGAGTTGGGAAGCCCACCGGTACGAGGTCACGACGAACCGTGAGCTGAAGAAGGCGCCTGATCAAACGAAGTGTTTCATAGGAACGGGGGATGAGAGGTCGACGAGGGAGGAAGCGCCGGAGCGCGCGCATTAATCTAGGACCATGGTTCAAACATTCAAGGTGGTCATCTCGAGCAGAGAAGAGAACGATCTCAGAGGGTCGCCATGGTGCGAGGGGTGGCGGGGGCGTGTCGAACCCGTGCGATGCATTAACCGTAATCCAAAAAGGAAGTGTCACGAAGAACTAAGCGGGGTGACCTGATAGGATTGGAAAAGCGCGTTGTAGGAAAACGTGACACGCAAACACGGAGGATTCATCGACCGAAAAAAACGGGAAAAGGTGGGCATGACGAGACCTTCAAATTAAAGATCCTCGGGGAAGAGGAGAAGATAGGGAATTCATTTAAGGACGAAAGTCAGCTGGAACCGAGCATCTAGGGATCGGAGGAGAGAGGCCGATTCGGGAAAAAAAGGGCGAGAAGGGACACAAATCTCGTGCGGCTGTGGTCCACTTGCGCTCACACTAGAGGGCTAGGAGATCTGCGTCAAGAGGGGACGTCGGAAATGAGAAAGGGGGAAAAACTCGCCTTCTGCCCTTGGTGTCGTGAGCGCGGTGCGGGACAGAGGGCAACGGCGAGTCAACTAAAGAAGACCGGGAGGCACATTAAAAGAGAGAGGTTAGGAAGAGGGACCATCGCCAGAAAAAAAAAATTTTCGTAGACGAGGGTCGCGCAACTTCGCGCGACTTGAAAAACAAGAGTGAGACGCAAAGAAAACAACAAGGAGGAGAGATAGAGAGGCAAGCGAGGGGGGTCCTGGGCGCAATCGCGCGACGACCAATCTCGCAGATCTCGATCACCAAAAGAAGGGCGAGCTCGAAACAAAGGAGAGAAAAAGCCAAAAGACGAAAAGCCGAGAACAAGTCGAGGACTCTCGGGCGGGAAGTCGACCGAGAAAAGCAAACAAAAGAAAAAAAGCGCAAGGGAGCGCCGTCAGGAAAAAAGAGAACGAGACGCAAAAAAGTCGCACGCGCAAGTAACAGCAACAAAATAGAGAAGAAATCAAAAAAAGAGCGAAAAAAAGCCTCGAGAAAAAGAGAGCACGACAGCTTGGAGGTCAGAAAGGGCCGACAAGAAAGGGTTCAGGCTAACGAAAGATGGGAAATTTGAATGGACTAAAAAAAACGGGGCCAAGGGGGACGACGTTCAAACGGCTCAAGCACGCTCGAAACCTCATCCGAGTAACGGTCGTGGACATTTTCAAAAGTTGCTGATCCGACAAACGACGGCCAGAAGAAAAAGAATATCGTTGAACGAGAAAGGTTGAGAAGGTGACATTCAAACGGCCTATGCATTCGAAGGCATGAGCGTCAAAAACAAACACCCCAAGAAAACAAAACGTAGACACAAAAGAAAAGGCTCTCTAGACCAACAAGACGGACTCATGCTCAAAAAAGTGCAGGTAAGACGTCCTTCAGCGCGGGAGCAAGGCCATGCATCGAAATCTAAACAACAACGGCTTGTCGACATGAAAAGGGCAAACGAGGAGCGAGCGCTCAGCGAATCGGCTGGGGTTCGTACTCTGCCGGTAAAATCGTCATCATCAAGCCAGAAAACAAAGTGTAGGTTCACGGAGGGGAAAAACTTGCACTCTCGCTCGCCAGAAGTTCAAAAGGAGGTGCTGCAGGGAGGGAGGAGAGGAATGATCAAGAGGATCGTCGGAGCAATTTGGAGCAGGTCTGTTTGCTCAAAAAAGCATTGGTTCGAAAAAAAACGAACAGGGCACAGGAGGGGATCGAGGCGTGTGGCGAAATCGGAAACTGCGAGATCCAGGCGGGGAGGCTACATCAAAGAGAATGGGGCGTTGGAAGAAGTGTACTGAACATGCCCGTCAGCGACTGCGAGGAAGAGAGTCGACAAGATGAAATAGAGCGTGAAAAGGCAGGAGAGGAAAGCATCACGGAATCGGACGCGCGTCCGGAAACCAAACTCGCTCGACGGGAAAGGGAAGAAGCTGGTTTCAAAGGGAATCACTAGAGGGGGGGCGCCGCATAGGTCAAGGAAAGAATGTACTCGGGCATAAAATCAAGACGACATCGAGAGGCTACGCGCAAAAAAACTCTCTCGGGAAAAGCGGGAAGGAGACAAGCTGGTTGGCATAAAGAAGTAGAGCTCTGAGCCTACGACCTCAAAAGATTGAGAACGCAGAAACCGCCTCTTTCGCATCCGACGCAAAGTATGATCGAAAAGCGACCGGGCGGCAATCTAATACAAAATCTACACGTGGAGCAAATAGCATTCGCGGCTCATCAGAAAAACGCGGCGAGAACATGCTGGTAATATGGAATCCGACAAGGAAGATTAAATCTACGGTCGCGCAAAAATAGAACACCGCTGGAAGAGGGGAGGGATGGGAAGGGGCGCTAGATCGCTGCGAAACTGCTACGAAGCAAAAGAAGGCAGAGGTCGGGATCTTACAAGAACCGCTGGGAGGGATCGGGAAGAAAAGAAGAGAACTAAAAGACACGCGAAATAAGAACGGGAATATTGGCGAAATTGTCTAAAAAAGGGGTCAGTCTCGGGAGATGGGAGGGAGGCGAACATCCACTTGAGCTTCGGTTGGGGGGGAGGAATGAGGATCTGACAGAGCGCGCACAGAAAAAAGGGAACTTGAAAAGTCGCCAAGCAGCGAGAGCAGCTTCGAGATGTTTTTAAGAGAACCAGGGGGGGGGTATCAAAGGGTCGGTGGGAATAGGGAAAGGAAGGCGACTGATTCGAGCGGAAGCTCGATTTAAAAAGGGGGGGGTAATAGGAAGCCACCGATTTTGGAGGACAGCTCGGAAAGAAAAATGGCCCAGCTTTTGGGGGGGGGGTTGGGAAGGGGGGGGAACCGAACAGCTTGGGTGAACCCTTATGGAGGGAGGAAGAAACGCGAACAAAATCACAAAGAAAAGAACACACCTTGCTCGAACCATGTCGACTAAGAGACCAGTTAAAAAAAGGCGCGAGGGCGTGGGAGAGATAATACCGAGAAGATGTATGATGAGAGATATCAAACACACGAGAAAGGAGAGATAATCCAATCCGAACGTCTGCGTCTTCCATGGAAAAAACCAGAAAAAACCCGACGCCGCAGAAGAGTGGGCCTCGGCCGCCGAAAAATGCCGAAACTCAAGGGTTTGGCGTCTTTGGTTGTGTTTGGGCAGGAGGGCAGAGACGATGGGCGTAAAAAAAGAAGGGGGTCAGCACAAAGAAGGAAAAAAAAAACGCGGGCGTAGTTAAGATAAAAAGACAACAAGGAGGGGGCGTCATAGAGCCCTCCGAATCGAGAGCAAGCTCCGAATAAGGGCGCGGACACGATGAGTCTTGGGCTTTTTCGAAAACGAAGGAAGCGGGGAGAGACAAAATGGAAAAAGGTGCAGACAAAAAAACTCGAAGATGAGGAGGATTAGGGGGTAAAAAGGGAGCGCGTGAAAAAGCCTCGAGAACAAGCAAAACGCACCAAGACGATAAGTCGAAAAAAGACACTCTAACTTAAAACTAAACGGAGAATCTAAATCCAGTAAAAAAAAATCGGAGGCGATGAAAAGACTTTCACATCGGGCGAAAATCTTCTTGATCGCGATTCCACGCTAGGGAGAAGAATTAGTGATTGGGACGAACGCTGAAGGATTCTCTTCAGGGAAAAAGTCGCAGAGGAGAAGGATCGGAACAAATTCACGTTCCGGAAAAAGACGAGGGAAAGGGCAGGGGAAAACGGGTTTCGGAGACAAGGAAATATAGCCCCGTCGTAGGCCAAGCAAAAAGAACGGCAGCGAACGGGGGGCGTGAAAACAAACGCAAAAAGACGGCAGGACAAAGACTCGGGCATTAGCAAGAAGGGGGACGTCTCCTCACGAGGTGAAAAAGCGCTTGCTTAGAATTCGGAAGAAAGCGAAGCGCTACGGAAGCAGACTGAAAGCTGAAAATCGAGCAAAAAGCGTCGAGGTTTGGATAACGAGAATAAAAAGAAGGGAAGGGAGGTTAGCTAAAGAACATGACCCGAGAAAAATCACCAATAGTCATTCTAAATAACAACCTCACGGAAAAAGGACTCGAAAGGGGGGTGCCTGCTGTACAGAGAAATGAAAGAGGGGAAGCCAGTCGACGGCCGACGGGAATTTCTCGTATCTGCGCAAAGAGTTCAAAACCGTCATGAGGACGGAGCAGAAAAAAAGTGAAAGAAAACGCCAAGAAGGAGGGTGATGTAGTCCGCCAGCAAGGGGGGGGAAGCGCAGGAAAAAAGATCGCCACAAAGAAGATGCCCTCGGTGAAAAGAAAAAGGCGAAAAATTTTCGAGAAAGGATGGATTCAAAAAACCTCCGCCCGCAGAGACAGGAGAGCGCGCGGAACGATGAGAGTTCACAAGGCAATAAAAGACGCAGCCGTTACGCGAGAGAGGAAGTGGCTTATTGAAAGGGAACCGGAGCCACGCGGTGAGAGGGGGAGACGGGACGGAGTACGAGGCCAGATTGAAGTAGCGGTGGGGCGGCACGGGATCGACCGGGAAGGTCGTGCGCAAAGGGAAATGCTCGTTCAAGGAGACATGGGCCGAGCGCCGAGCTGATAGTAAAAAAAAGCCTGGGGTGAAAAAAAAACCGAGGAAAAAGCGGGAGGGAAGAGGGGGGGGGCGACGGGACCGCCGGGGTTTTCGCGGGGAGGACGTGGACAGGAAGGCAGAAAGGCTGGAAGGGAATGTCACGCAGAGGAACAGGAACAGAACGCGTTGACAACTTCGTGTAGTGCAACGTTTGAACAACGTGAAAATCAAAAAAAAGCGCAGAAGGAAAGGAAGAATTGAACGTACTTCGAAAAGGAAAAGAATGCCGCGGGCTGGACCGAACTTCATGGTTGCAACATCAATCTCTGTAAGGAAGGGCAAGGACAAAATCGTCTTAAAGTGACGAACCTTCTTTCAAAAAAGCTGTAAGATGCGAGAGGGAGGGGGTCAGTCGAAAGATGCTCTCGGATATATCAAAGGGAGAGGAACGGCGAGAAGAGAGCTTCTTGGGAGGAGGAAAGGGAGCGTGCCAACTTCGGGCTGGCTCTCGTAGATGCGCCTCGAAAACAAATTGCCGGGTTTCCGCTCGAGAGAAACGGGCTTACGCCTAGCGCGACCTAACATAACAGAAGTCACTTTGCAAGAGGACGCATGAGACCTTCAACTGGACGAAAGAGGGAAGTGTTCGAAAGAAGTCAAGCGAGGGGAAAGCAGATGTGGGGGGCAAAGAGTCGGCACAGGGTACGCGCTAACGGAAAGGTCAGCAGCACAAAAAAGGAACCACGAAAGA
>Ga0179593_1681330_pt1 | contig 10259 bp, 11 predicted proteins | sample CZODoug2_1_08_16_FD_185931 | JGI IMG/M metagenome (GOLD analysis project Ga0179593, IMG submission 185931) | Vadose zone soil fungal communities from Angelo Coast Range Reserve, California, USA - CZODoug2_1_08_16fungal (PacBio error correction) | ecosystem: Environmental > Terrestrial > Soil >...
ATCCACTGACAATGGGGGGGGGGGAAAAAAAAAAGAAAAAGGAAACGCAAGTTCGTTTTCAAAAACTACCAGGGTTGTTGAAAGAAAACTGGGGGAAAAAAGATTTGTGGTGGCCAATCCCCCCGACGGAAAAAAGGGAGAAAGAAAGGGGGGGGAAGGGGGGGCATCAGCGCTCCTTCACCGGCCGGAGAGAGAATCAGTCCTAAAAGGAATAGTGGAACGAATATTTTAATAATTAATTTGAGAAAGGAAAAAAGGGGAAAAGAAGATTATTTTTACGTTTTGCATCCAGAGGAGGCAGAGAAGGTGGTCGAAGGAATACACAGGACCGTGCGATGTGGCGGTCGTATGAGGAGAAAAAAAGGAAAGAAAAAACGATATCATTCGGTTTTACCCCGGATCGAGAAGGTCCGGTTTGAGAGAGCGTTGCTGCCTTCTGTTTCAATGCACAGGAAAAAAAAGGGGGGAAAAAAGAAGGGAAACCACAATTTTCAGCAATGTCACAGGGCGGAAAGGGTCGAGGAAAAGGGGGGGGCGGCATCATCCTCGCCTGGCACAAGAAAAAGAGGGGGGAAGGGAAAAAGAAATTCTGCCGTCTCCTCCCGAGAGAAGGCAGGGAGGGCAAATTCCGGAAGAAGAGCAGCCCGTCAACGTCACGGTCGCCGTCTCAGGCGATCGAGGGAAAGGGAGGGAAAAGAAAAGGGAAAAGAGAGTCTACCCCCCGCCAGTTTCTTGTTGAGAGTTGAAAGAGCTAAGGGAAAACGGTGGGCGACTTTTACTGAGACCAGACCTGTCGTTCCACCACCGGGGAAAAATCAAAAGACGAGGACGCCGAGCTTCACCGACGTGCACCAGAAAAAAGGGGGAAAAAAAGGGGAAAAAAAGGGGGGAGGCCAACCCTCTTCTACATAGAGTCGCAGATGCAGGGGGGATGATCCTACCTAAGGGGGGAGGAAAGGGGGGGATACCTGCTTGTATTGTGGAGAGGGAAAGTCGGGCCACGGGGAGAAAAGGGAAATCACCTCCGGCCTGGTCCTCCTAGCAACAGATCCTACGGAAAAAAGAGAGGGGGGGGGAGGGAACTCGACTTGACTTTGACCCGGGGGTCAGGGCTGCAAAAGGAAGGGACATAACGGCGCTTAGCTGAAAAAAAAAAAAAAAAACCTTCTTGCGAAGGGGAGAGGAGGATAAGAGGGAGGGAGAAAGGCGGGCGCATCGGGAAAAAGAAGAAAAGGGACGTTCGTATTGCAATTGCCACGGGGGGGGAAAGAGAAACTGGGCAACTTTAAAGGGGGGTCTGCCGATCTCTGAGTCCATCACCATGTAAGGTGCGAACAAGACCACCGGAGGGAGGTGAATTCACGACGAGAGATCCTGGTCGTGATCGCGATCGTCGCGGTACTAGGGGGAAAAAAGAAGGGGAGGTCCAGTCTTCTCTATAAAGGAAGGAGGGAAAGACAAACAATCGGGGAGGGGACACCTGGCTAACTACAAAACCTCCACACGAAGGGAAAAGGAGTAGAAATCGATCTACATTCCTCTCTCCAGAGGAGATCGGGGCCCCGGGCTGGGGGTTGGGCGAGCATTATCTGGCAAGGAAGAAGAGGAGGAAGAACACGTCTTGGTTCAGACGCCGTTGAGAAGGAAACAACACTGGCGAATGGAAGAGGGTTCTTCTTCCCTCCTACAACTTTCCAAGGGAAGGAGATAAAAAAAAACAAAACGGAGGGAGGGGGAAAAGGACGGGGAATAATAAAAAGACGCAATTCGCCAGAACGGGCCTTCTCCATGCTCTGGAGGAGGAGAAGAGGGAGAGTTGTATCTATTCCTTCTCTAGATCGGAAGGAGAGGGAAAAAAATGAATCTCTTCTGGAAGAAAGGCGAGGGAGGAGGCGACTGATGCCTTTTTGGATAAAAAGAGGGGGGGGGGGGTATTTTCTCCATTGAAAGAAAACGAGCGGAGGGGGGAAATTTACCAGGTACCGCCGTGCCTTTTCTCTCTCAGCCTTGACCGCAGAAAGGGAAAGAAGAAAAGAGGAGATCATACCAGGATCTCGATCAGCGTGAAAGACAGAAAGAGGACCGGTCCGTTGGGAACGGTTTTCCGCAACTGGACATGTTGGATGCTCCGAGAATCGGAGAAGGGGAAAGGGAAAGCTTGGCGAATTGACCCCGCGTGGGCTCAAGAGAGAAAACGGCGATGCTCCTATCAAAAAAGGGGAGAGGTGCTCTACTTGATAAATCCGACGGAGAAGAAGAAAGGGGGGGAAGAACGTCGCCGTAAGAAGCGAACGTCGGGCCTCCCCTGAGAATTGGTTCCCAGGGAGGGGAAAAAAAGAAAAAGGGGGGGAGGGGGTGTCGTCTTCCATCTATTTGATTAAGGGAGAAGGAGAAAGAGTGGGCTACCGAGAAAAAAAATCCCGCCGTATTCCGTTGCGCATTAAACGGATTGGGAGAAAGGGGAAGGGGGGGGAAGGGGCCGAGAGACCTGCGAACAGATGTAAGGAGGGGGAGGGGAAAAAGCGGAGCCCAACAGGGGGGGGGCTTGCCTCTGTTAAGCTTCCGAGGAGAGGGGGGGGAAAGGCTCAATGCCCCTCTCTTGGGGGGAAAAAATAACCTTCCGAAAAAGGGGAGAACCGTGTCGTGACGCCCTTGGGCGAGTTGAAGAAAAGAAAAAGGAGAGAAAGAGCGGGGGAAAAAATGACTATATCTCCTGATACTCTACCGTTAAGGGTGGGAAAGGAAAACGTATTTGAGAGGGGGGGGAAAAAAGAGGACCTTGCTCGAGTAGCGTCAGAATTCGTCTTGCAAAGGAAGAAGGGGAAGTGAAAGGCGCGATTATTCCTACCATAGGAGGGGGAGAAGAAGGGAGCCTACCAATGGGGGAGAAAAGTTGGTGCACTGGATCCCGCCGGCCGCTTCGCGGAAAAAAGAGGCGCGATCAAACACTTATTATTTCATGACGAAAAGATAGAGAAGGGGGGGGTCAGGAAAGGCACGATCGATCTCATACGGACCGCCCAGGAAAAAAAGGAGGGAGAAAAAATAAAGGGCGTCTCGCTAATCATTCAAAAAACTAAAGAAAAAGAAGGGTAACGCGGAGAAGGCGGAGTCAAATCTTCGTTCCACTATTTCCTGGGAGGGGGAAGAAAGGGAAAAGGGGAGGAAAAGCCGGTTCCTTCTCTCTTAAAACCATACGAAAGAAGGGAGAAGAAAAAGGTAGAACACAAAAGCGGGAAAACAGGAAAGAGACAAGTACATTACGTTCCAAAACCCTGGAAGTGGGGGGGGAGGGGAAAGAGATCTTACTTTATCCTTAAAAAAAAGGGGGAAAAAAAAAAAAACTTAGGAGGAAAGAGAGAAGAAGAAAGAAGAAAAACTTTTTTGGAATATTCTCAAGTCAGAGCCGCTCCCTTCCGCAAGGGGGAAAAAAAAAAAGGGGGGGGGGGGATTCCTGTACTTTTTTCGAGGGGAAGGGGGCAAGGGGTCAAGAACTGAATTAGGAGGAATAGTGAGGAATGGTTTCATCGCGACTGCACCGGAAAGAGAAGGAATATCCCAGTAAATAGTGAACTAAAGGGGAAAGGCAACAGTCTATTAAAGAGGTGAAAAGGGTGTTAGTTTTTTGAATGATCTTGCGAACGAAAGAGGGGGGGGAGAGCTATTCTTCTCCGACTGGACAAAAAAAAAAAGGGATAAATCCGGGAAGAAAAAAAAGAGAATCATCGGTTTACCCTGATCGAGCTCTTGGGGGGGAAAAGAAGAGGGGGGGAGCGCTCTCTTGAAGAAGGGCACGCGAAAAGGGGCCGGCTGATCCAGTTTCACCAACAGTGGGAGGAGAGGGAAGAAAGAACGAAATCATCTCCTGGAGGAGAGAAGGCATCATCGGAGAATGTCACGTCCAGAAAATTGACGTGCTGGAAAGAGGAAAAAGAATTCTGCCGCTCCTCGAGTCAAGGTCACGGGGGAGGAGGGAAAGCTTCCTACTCGCATCCCCGAAACGAAAGGGAGGAGGGAAGAAAAAAAAAGAGTCATTCCTTTGTCCCCAGCGAGGGAGAGAAAAAAAAAAAAAGGGAGCAGTCTTTTCTTCACACTCCCACAAGGGAGAAAAGGGCGCACTTGGGAGAAAGGGTACGTCTACCCAAACCTTCTGTCCACACAAAAAAGGGGAGACTAAATCAACCGACTCTTGCGAAGAGGAAAACAACCATTTTTGGCGTCCAAAAAGAAAGGAGAAAGAGAGTCGCAAATTTCTCTCGCAAATGGAAAAGAAAAAAGAAGGGGGGGGAGAATCCGTTTAAGGAAGCGCCGGAATACGTCGGGAGTTTTGGAGCGGAGAGGGAAAAAAATCCCTTTTTTCGCGGGAAAGAAGAAAAACGGCCTGGCCGACGAAAACATATACTCGGCACACATGCGCGGAAAGAAAGAATGGAACTGGGACCCCATTCTTTCGTTTGCGGAGAAAGGGGAGAAGGGGCGCTAAGAGAAGAGAAAAGGGGCCGCGGTATCTTCTCTTTATCAAGTCACGAGAGGCTGGCGGGGCATCGGGATCCATCGCCTGTGGAGAAGTCATACAAAAGAAAGAGGAAAAAAGGGGGGGGAATCTCTCCCCTCATCTCAATTACCAAGAAAAAGGGAAGGGGGAAAAGACAAATGGTTCAATTGCGGAACAAGACCACCTGCCCGTTGCGTTATCGGGGAAGAGAAAGAAACGCGGAAATCGAGCTCCTTTGCACGGGGGAGAAAAGTACGAACGTTTCCCTCTTGGGGGGGTGCAAAGGTCTCTTCAAAGGAAGAAATCAAACAACAGAAAAACACTCGGTCTTGCCCTTGCGAACTACACCCAACCTACGGAAAAAGACTATAACTTCCTATCTCACATTCCGAGCATGAAAGAAGGGAAAAGAGGAGGGCTAGCAATGAATTTCCCGACCGATCAGCATGCTTCACGAGAAGAAAAAGAGAAGTGGAGGACCGCGGGGAATGAAAAAAGATGAAAAGTTTAGCGTGTTAGGGCTTCCCTTCCTAAAAAAAAAAAAAAAAAAGAAAAACAAAAGGGGAGAGGGAAAATATAGATCACACAACACCCCCTTATATTATTAATAGAAGATTAAATTGTAAGGGGAAGGGTACAAGCATCAAACGTCAAATTCTCCATACTTCCTCTACATTCTCGTCCCTGGAAGAGGGGGAAAGAGGAAAATAGGGAAGCGATTTCTCTCTAAAAAAGTAGACTCCAAAACCCAAATCCCTCCCTCTCTCCTTCTTGAAGAGCGTAAGGGAAAAGGGGGGGAGAGAGCCTTGTCTTTTTTTTTAGGTAAAAGGAAAGGGGAGAGGGGGGGGCTGATTTGTTAATGCGGTTCGTTCCGCCGTTCCTTTCTCTCGAAGAAGAAAGAGGAAAATCGACTATCGCTATCACGAAAAAAGGGGAAAAGAAAGGGGAGATAGCTATAAATCAACGGACGGGGTCTTGTTCCGCAACTGGACCTGGTGAATGGCTAAGGGGGAGGAGGAGGGGAGGAGGGGGGGGCGATGCTGTGCTAGATTTACCCCCTCCTGAAAGAGAATAGAGAAGGGCCCTGCAAAAACCAGGTCGTCTCCGGCGATCTCGAAGGGGAGAAAGGAAGACGAAGCTTTTTACGCCTCCTGGAATGGAAAAGAGAACAGTGCCAGGAGGAAAGTCGGGCCGCCCACCTAATAATGGGGTTTTGAGAAAAGAGGGGAGAAATCGCTCATTTGTGAAGGGAGAGCGAGGGCCAGGAAGGAGGGGTGATTCCTGTCTCAGGAGAGAGGAAAAAGGATTTTTGATGGGGAAGGAAGGAGAAAAGGTCGCAGATTAAACGGGATGGGAGTTTCGTCATTAATCAAGAGGGGGAAGAGGGAAAAAAGAGGGGACAAGGGTTGTTCTCACCTTTTGGAGGGAAAGGGGGTTGCTGTTGCCGTCGGTGAGGAAGGGTAGGGGGATTTTAGGCGCAAAGGGCAAGAGGAGGGAAAGGGGGGAAGACTTAACCAGTCGAAACGTTGAGACCGTAGCTCGTGACGCCCTTGGCGAAGTTGAAGAAAAGAAAGAGAAAGGAAAAGAGGAGGGAAAAAGGACTTACGAGCTCGCCTTGATACGCGAAAGGGGGAAGGGAAGGGGACAAGGGGGGTGAACTGGAAATCGAGTTGTACAGCGGGACCTTGCTCGAAGGGATTTCCCTCGCAAGAAGGAAAAAGAGTCGAGGGAAATTATAAGGGAACATAGGATTGCTCCTGCGAATCTTTTCGTAGTTATGAGAGAGGGAAGGAAAGTGTGGGTGCACTTTATCCTCCTGCCCAGAGGAGGGGAGGAATCTCGAGAAGAGAAACACGTATGATGGCAATGCCGACCAATATCTCGATCAGTAAAACAGAGGAAGGAAGAGCGGATCGCATACTACCTCCCCTTCTCAATTCAGGAGAAAAAGGAAAATAAGAATTCAACTAACCAGAGATGCCAGGCGAATCGAATAGTTGTAACCTCATAACTTCCTTAGGAAAAGGGGAAGGGAAAGTGAAACGGACGCGGATCTATTCCTTTATTCGCTCCGAAGGGGGAAGGGAAAAAAAGGCACGTCCGTTAGGGGAATTGGACACAAAAGCTTGGACACCAGTAACAGACAAAAGGAAAAAAAAAAACAAAAAAAAAAAAAAAAAAACAAAAAAAAAAAAAAAAAAAAAAAAAAAAAAAGAGAAAAAAGAAGGACAAAGAGGAAAAAAAAAAAAAAAAACAAAAAAGAGAGAAAAAAAAAAAAAAAAAAGAAAAAAAAAAAAAAAAAAAAAAAAAAAAAAAAAAAAAAAAAAAAAAAAAAAAAAAAAAGAAAAAAAAAAAAAAAAAAAAAAAAAAAAAAACAAAAAAAGAAAAACACACAAAAAAAAAAAAAAAAAAAAAAAAAAAAGAGGTTTGACCAACGACCCTTGCGGAAGTGAGCGGCTTCTGCCTTGAGAAGGGAGGGAGAAGACGCAACACACAAACGGATGCGTGTCGGCCACTCTCTCATATAATACCAGGAAACGGGGAAGTAGAGCCGCTCACGGACCGCAAGGGGGAGGTTTGTCAAACTACCTTGTTGTTGGAAAATGAGAGGAAGAAAGGAGGGGGGGGTGTGCAAAATCCCCCCTCACTTATCCTTCTCGAAGAGGGTCAGACAGCGAAGGAAACGGCGGCGCGAATAACGTAATCGATCCGCTGCCGGCAGAAAGGGGGGAAAAGAGGGGTTTGATGTTACACCTTTCTATTCTCCAGGGGAAGAGGGGGGGGAAAAAAGGGGTGTCGCGGCTTCTTCTCCGACTTCGACGGTTCTGGGTCTTATGAGGAAAAAAAAACAGAGGATCAGTCTGGTTTACCCTGATCGAGCATAGGGGAAAGTAAATCGCCGGGGGGGGCTCTTGCTGCCGGCGGTGGCAAGAGGGAGGAGCAGGGGAAACCAACACATTTGAAAGAAAAAGGGGAAAAAGGCAGCGCTGCCCAATTTCCAAAGGACAGAAGCTCTCTCCTTTCACCCCTAATCCCTGGGGGGGAGGAACTGGGAGCGGGCAAAGCAAAGAAATTCTGTCTGCCGCTCTCGAGCCAAGGGAAAGGGGAAGTTCAAAAATCACACACCGTCTTCCAGTGAAAGGAAAAAAAAGGAAAGAAAAGAACAGAGGGGCTCGTCATACGGGGGCCCATCGCGTCGACTCTCAGGCGACCCCAACAGAAGGAGAAAAGGAGGAAAAGAGCTACTTTCTCAACTTTGGCGATGGGAAAAATCCACCCACGAGAGGGGCCTTTGCGCCTCACATCATCCGAAAAGAAGGAAAGGGAAAAACACCCATGTTTGGCGTCGAAAACAAGGGGAGGAAAAAAAAAAAGGCAGCTCTCGCAAAGAGGAAACCTCGGCCGTTGTCCTGATCCGAACGTCCAATAAGGAAAGAGGAAAGAAACCGGCGGGAGTTGTGTATCGGTCGCACAAGCCAAAAGAAAGTCGATGGCCACGGCAGGAGACCGTAATCACCAAAAGATAATCGGACACCCATTCTCTGGGAAAAGAAGGGGAAAGGAGGAGGGGGCGGCCCGAAATTCTCGGCCGATCACGGCGCGTACAAAGAAAAGGGAGGTCAACCCTCTTCGTGCGGACGGAGAGAAGGAAAAAAAATAACGGCGGGCTCTTCGTGATCATCGCCTTTTGAGAAGTCATCAAGAAAAAGGGGGTCAATCTCTCCCTCATCTCAACTTACCGGAAAGGAAAACATAAAAATTGACCCAGTTGCGGAACAAGACCACCCTACGCGGCTGTTCTTCTTCACTCTGAGCAGGGGAGAAGAGGTCACTTTTACTCTTGGTGCCCTGCGGTCCAGCCGGCGAGGATAACCTTCCCTGAGAAAAAGGAAGAGGGGAGGAAGGCTGTAGGCCCTGCGAACTACACAAAAAAACTCCCGTTCTCTCTCCCACAACGGAGAAAAGGAGGAAATAAGGGAAAAATCGGGAGGGATGGGGGGTTTTTCATCATTATCTTTCAAAAGAGGGAAAGACGTCGTGTTCGAGAACGTCGAGAAAGAGCAATTTACGAAACTTCCCTTAGGAGGAGAAAAGGAACCTGCCGGGGAACAACTTTCCTTCTTTCTCTGGACAATCTCGAAAACGTAGAAGGGGAATATATATCATTTTCCAGCTAACAGAAGGGAGAGTCAAGAAAACGAGAAAAAATTCGTCCATACGGGCCGTCGGAAGAAGAAAAGACGTGAGACGAACCACGACGTTTATCTTTAAGCACGAAGAAGAGAGAAAAACAGGCCCAACCCGAAGAAACGGCCCGTCTCCTTCTGGACTAGCGGAACTTGTATATCGACGGGGAAAAAAGGGGGTTGGGTGTAGTTTCTCCTTTTTCCATACCTATTTGATGGAAGGGGGGGGTCCTCCGTGCATGTTCTTTCGCTCAGCCGGAAAAGGGAGGAAATCCGATCAACACCATTAATCTCTATCATCTTGAAGACGGAAAAGAAAAAAGGAACGCAACATTGTGATGGACACGAGATCGGCAGACTTCAATGAAAGTTGAGGAAGAGGGGAGATGGACCCCCTTTCTCAATAAGAAAGAGAGGCTCCCCCGGCGATAGAACGATCGCCCTGCCATTTCTCTCCGGCCGGCAAAAGGGAGAAACAGGAAGACCTAATCTTTTGGAAGAAAAGGGTGTAAGCGAAGAGCCGTGATCTGCCGAGAAAAGAAAGAGGGGGGAAGGCAAAGTCGAGTTCTCCCTCGGAGGAAAAGTTAAGGTTCGTCGGGACAGGCCGAGGTGATTTCCGTTCTCAGGCAGAGGGGAAAAAGGACGTGTTTTCTTTTTCTACCGCGAGAGAAAAAAAAAAAAAAAAAACACAACTCCCTCCGTATGCCGGAAAGGGGGGGCGGTTCGGATCCTTGTAACAACTTCCGGGGGGAGAAGCCAGAACCAAGATTAAGTAATGGTTGGCTCACCTTGTTTTCGAGGGAGGGTGCCTCTTTTAGCTCGCTAATAGTGGGAAGGGAGAAAGTGAACGCGGTAGGTAAGACGTACCATTCTCCACGTCGGAAAAGGGAAGAGAGAGGGAAGAAATGCTCGGGGGGGCGCCTGATATTCGACCTCATCTGGTAAAGGAGAGGAGAAGGAAGAAAGTTCCAAAGCGAGTAAGGAAGCAGTTAAATTGATCTATTTGTAAAAGGAACGGAGGAAGAAAGGAGGATGTGAAAGCTCCCATCCGACCCATTTATAGGGGGGAGGGAAAAGAAGGCAAGGGACGCCTGCTATGCTTTCGTATTTATGAAAAAAAGTGGGCTGAAAAGTGTTGTTGCACTGGATCCGCAAGGAAGAAGGGAAAAAAGGAGAAGCAAGAGCGAGAGCAAAGAAAAACACTTATGGATTGCACATTGACGACCAAGAGCTCGAGAAGGTGGGGTTCTCCTGATCACTATCTTTCATAAGGAAAAAAGGAAAAAAAAAAAGGGAATCGATACAAACTCACGGATCTCGCCTAATCATTTCAAACATAACATAAGGGGGACAAGGGGAAGAAGAAAGTCAAGTCATCAAATCTTCGTTCCAAGAGGGAAGGAGAAAAGGCGTTCGCGCCGACGGTGCCGTCGTCGCTGAAACATACTCACGAGCGAACAGAAGAGTAAAAAAAGGGAAAAAGGGGAAAGGAGACAAAAGTACAGAAGTTCCAAAACCACTGTATTTGAAAAAAAAAAAGGAAAGAGGGGAGGGGACCAAAAGGACATTGGATTAAG
>Ga0179593_1700671_pt1 | contig 10259 bp, 14 predicted proteins | sample CZODoug2_1_08_16_FD_185931 | JGI IMG/M metagenome (GOLD analysis project Ga0179593, IMG submission 185931) | Vadose zone soil fungal communities from Angelo Coast Range Reserve, California, USA - CZODoug2_1_08_16fungal (PacBio error correction) | ecosystem: Environmental > Terrestrial > Soil >...
AGGAAAGGAGAACACCTTCGCTGCCCGGCTGGTCATATTAATCGCTTCGCCCCAAGGCGTTTCTTTTGCTTGCTGGTGAAGTCAGGGACACAAAGAAAGGAGAAAGGGGGAAAGGAAGGGGGGAAGACCACATCCAGAACGGCCCATCCCTATCTCATGCGCCGCGTTGTAGACAAAAGACGGATGAAGAAAAAAGAAAAAAAGGAAAGAAGGGAGGAAAAAGCAATATAGCCCCATTTTCGTTTTCCTGGAAGCCGCTACCGTCCATAGTCCCGATCACTGTGACGAAGGAGAGGGGGGGGGGGAAGTCCTGTGTAATGTAAAGGGAAAATTAAGGAGAAATCCATATAACTTGGAGGATCGACATTTTTCTGTTTCCCCCTTCCCTCCTTCCTTCTAATACTCTAATACCCGGCGTTCCTTCCCTTCTTCTTTTTTTTCGACGAAGGTAAAGGACAGCGGGGGAGGGAAGGTAGAAAAGAAGGAGATGGCAAGAGGCCGTCTTGTCGGTTCCTTTTCAGGACGCAGCGTTACCTTCTTTCTGCTGGCCCATACGGAAAAAGGAAAAAGGGAGGAAAAAAGGGGGGAGAAAAAGGGGAGGTGACAAGGATGTTGAGAAGTGCTGCCCGGAATGTCCTCCCGGAAGGAAGGGAGGAGAGAGGAGGGGGGGGGAAAAAGGGAAAGGACTTCCCTTCCATTCCCCCCTCTCAAAAAAAATATCAATTCCGATCCTATTCCCGGCGAAGGAAAGGGGGGGGGGAGGGGGGGAAAGGAAAAGAAAAGAAGGGGCAAGCATTTTATCCTCAAGGAACGTGCTTTTCGCGGACACGATTGTTGTTGGTGGGAAGAAAAAAAAGGAGGGGGGAGAGGAGGGGGGGGAGCCTAGCTCTCAGGCGCTCTTCCATTATTTAAATTACAACACAACTAAAGAAAAAAAAAGAGAGGAAAAAGGAGCGCGGGCCTGCACCACGAAGTTTTTTTTTTTCAGGGACGAATTTACCTCGGATGAAATTCAGCAGTATGTCGCAAAAAGGAAAGGAAAAGAAGAGGGGGGGGGGAGGGAGTCGCTCTGGACCGACCGCAATCGAGGTTTCATATTCCAATGGGGGGACGGGGGAGGGGGGGGAAAAGGAAAGGGTGTTAAGAACTAACGGCTTACTGAATGAATCTTCCCTGCATTCTTTCTGGAAGCATGCTGGGGTGGTGCCTCTTAGGTTGTTTCCCCTCCGGAGGGAAAAGGAGAAAAGGGGGCCCAGATCGCCCAGCTTTGCTTTGACAAGGGAAATTCGCCGCCGCAAGCGGGCGGGCCGAGTTTCATAATAGGAAGGGAGGAAAGAAAAGGGAGGAAAAAGGGGAGAAAAACGAGCCCGTCCGATTGCCGTCTCGAAGACACCCTCCCATCTTCCGGAAAAAGAGAAAAGGGGGGGAGGGGGGGGAGGGGAAAACACATGACCCCAGGAGCCGGTTTGCTCGCTTCCTTCCGATCTTCGAGATCCAAGGCGCTGAAAATGGGTAGGAGAAGGGGGAGAAAGAAGGAAAGGGAGGTTAATCGCAGGTAGGTGCTCGTGGGACTCTTCGAGGAGGGGAAAAATACCTCAACAAGATACAATATTTTACCAATAAGTGATAGTAGGAGGATGGGGAGAGGGGGAAAAAGAAGGGGGGCGATGAAGAATTTCTATACTTACAACGACTGGGTGGATGAGGTGAGGGAGGGGGAGAAAGAGAGGGAAGGGGGGAAATATCACCAATAGGAAATTCTTTAGAGAGCCTTTTCCAACAGGATACGACTAGTCGCAGAGAAAGGAAAGAAAAGGAAGGGAGGGGAAGGGGCGTGGACGTCGAATTCACCGGGGGCGCTTCCCGGCCCATCTACCAAGAGAGGAAGGGGAAAGGGGAAAGATCGAGTACATCGCCATCTTGAGGGAAAACTTGTTCCGCGGGAAGGGGAAAAGAGAGAAAAAACGCGGGACGAGTTAAAAACGTCGCACCCCAAAATGTAAGGGGGAAGGGGAAAAGGAGTCGATGTGTGCTGAACCCCTTCGACCGAGCGCGGGGACAGGGGGGGAAAGGAAAAGGGGGGGCAGTCCGGCACCGCAGCTCTGGACCCCATCCACATCCACAGAAGAGGGGGGGAGGGAAAGGAGGGGAAGGGGGGAGAGGACCCCTTCCTGAATTTCTGGAATTTTTGGCGGTTTTGGGCCGGGGCGGGGGGGGGAGAAAGAAAGGAGGGGAAGAAACACCATCGCCACCGCTCTAGCTTTTTTCGGTGTGAGAGGAGAGGAAAAAACGGGAGGGCTGCACTTACAAGGAAATTTCGTCATGGCGGGGGGGAAGAAGAAAGGAAAAAGGGGAAAAAAGGAAAGGGGAAAGAAAGGGAAAAAAGAGCCGACGGGCGCCCGCCTTGCGCGTGAAGCCTGTCCTTCTCGCCATCCGAGTAAATGGAAGAGAAAAGGGAGAAAAGGGGGAGAAGGAGGAGGAGGGGCGACGAATGTCCGCGCTACTCTTACTTAACCGCCACAAGAAGTCGTGTACCAGCCTACTCTCGCCTCTGAGATGGGAGAGAGGAAGGGAAAGGAGGGAGGAAAAAGGGGAAACGTGCCGCCGACTATCTCACCGACCAAGACGGCACTACCTTTGCATCACTTGGACGCGACGAGCGTTAAGGGGAGAAGGAAAAGGAATAAAAGGGGGCGGCACAAGTCCTCTTCCCTTTTCTCCAGAGTCGTCCCCTTATCACTACTACTTGGTCCTTTTGGTAAAGAGGTAAAGGGAGAAAGAATTGCGATTCTCTTCATTTACGAGCTTTCGGGAGTGACATTCTCACTGTCCATCTTTCCCTTAAGTTCAACGCTCATGGGAAAAAAAGGAAAGAAAGGAAGGGGAACGGCGGGAGGGGAAGCATTTCCCCTTTTCAGGTCCTCGTCTTCACTTATATTCTGGACGGCAATCACGAGTGAAGGGGGGGGGAAAGGAGAAGAGGGGGAAAAGAGGAGGAGAGGACCAGGGGCCGACACGTTGAAACTTTGTATAGGAGCCTTCGTGCACCGTCCTCACGCCGAGAACGGAGAGGGGGGAGAAGAGAAAGAAAAAGACGCAGGTCACTCACATCGTTCCTTTCGGAATCGTTCTTAGGACGGCGTGATCTGGGAAGAAGAAGAAAATCAACCGAACTCGTCGCCATCTTGACGGACCGTAGGAAAAGGAAAGAAGGGAAAAAAAGCGGCAAGCTCACCCGAGCCTTCTCCACTAAACAAGAGAGGGAAGGGAAAGGAAAAGTCGGCCGAAACCTTCAATTCTCTCTCGCGCCATGAAGGAGGGGGAAAAATGGAGCGTCAAACTACTCCTTGGCCTTAATTCTGTAAGTATAGGGGGAGGGGAAGAAGAGGGGAATGACATAACGACTTATTGCGAGTAGGTGGGGAAAGGGGGGGGGAAGAAGCGGCCGTCATCGGAACTCCACACGGGAGGAATAGGGGGGGGAAGAGGGGGACGTACTCATCAACAACACACTTATTATTATTAAAAGGAAGGAGAGAAAAAAGGGGAAAGAAGGGGGATGTCCCTATTACATTATTCCCCTATTTTGAGTAAAGGGGAGAGGGAGGGGGATAGAATCTCTACCATTCCCCAGATAGGCCTCCCTCTACTTCAAGAATAAAAAAAGGAGGAGAAAGGGGGCATTGGAATCTTTTCTCTAATCGAAAAGTTGAAGGGGAAGGAGAGGAGGAGAGCTTGTCTTTTATCCGGGCTTCGTGGGCTCTTCCGCGCTTCTTAAGCGGGAGGGAAGGGGGGAGGAAGGGAAGGGGAAAGATGGCGACGCGTGGGTGTGCTTTACTCGTGAAAGGGGATAAGTGAGGAAGAGGAAAAGACACTCCCTTCAGGTACCGCACTCATCATTTCGCCCGGCAAGAAAGGGAGGAAGGGGAAGAAGAAAAAAGATGGCCGGCCACTCCGGGTCATTTGACCATCTCGGAGGGAGAAAGGGAGAAGAGGGAAAAGTGTCGGCCATGGTCAGCGAGATCCTCGGCTCGGTTTGACTTCACAGAGAAGAATGAAAGGAGGGAAGGGGAAAGGGGACAGAAAGCCGCTTAAGCCGTCGGACCTTTTCGAGCGTGCACTTGCTTCCCCTCCCCGAAAGGAAAAGGGGGAGGGGGGGGAAGAGAGGATAGGGCACGCTGGACCTGACTTGTCCTCCGGCGACATTCGGGAAAAGAAGAGAGAGGAAAGGGGAGGAGGGACACACGGTCCACGTCGTAGGTCCTGTCCTACTATTTCGTGCGCATTGGAGGCTAGGGAGTGGAAGAAGGAGGAGAAGAAGAGGAGGAGGGAGGACCAAGTGTGCAAAGGTCTTTTTCCTGAGAGGAGTTATATCTTCTCCTGGCACTTACACGCCTTGAAAGAAGGGATAGGGGGGAGGAAGGGAGGGGGGGAGAAAGGAGAAGAGGCTCGATTCGGTCCCCCCCCTGGGTACCCTACTTCTCTTTCGTTCCTTCCTATTAATCTGCGGAAAATGAGGAAGGAAAGAAGGGAAAAGAAGGGGGGGATGAACCACAATAGGTGATTCTTCTCTTCTCGGAAATAATAGTGAGGAGAAAAAAGAAGGAGGAGCCCCTTCGTCGAGTTCATCTGTGGCATATACTAGGGGAGGAACTCGAGAGAAAAGGGGAAGGAACCCCTCCTCAAGAATTTCCTGTGTATAAATAGACTCAGATAAAATGAAAGAAAAAGAGAAAACCGACACCCCTCGAATCTTTCGATGTTGGGGGAAGGGGAAAGGATTGCCCACGCCAGCCCCTCCAAACTAACCCCTTTCCGCCCTTCAGAAGGGGAAGAGAGAAAAAAAGGAGGAAGGGGAAAAATAGGGATGTGGATTTTTCCACGATCTGCGGTTAAGGGGGGAGGGAAAAAAAGGACCTCCCGCTCTCGTCGGGGGTTTCCTCACACATCGAGAAAAGAGGAAAAGAAAGGGGGGACACGGAAATGGTTGCTCCCTTTTCTACTACCTCGTACCCGAGGGGGAAAGAAAGGGCGACCGTGTCTAACCAGTTTCGCAAGATGCTGCCGTGGAAGGAGGAAGAGGGGGGGGGAGTTCAACGGTCATCTCTTGGTGAAGGCCAGGAAAAGAAGGGAAAAAAAGAAAGATGTTGCCTTGTTTCAGTGCCCTCTTTATTCATTCTCTTGGACTAGGAGGGAGGGGAAGAAAAGAAGTTCCTTTTTGGGGATTTCCCTTCCTCCGATTGTTGTGGAGGAGAAAAAAAAAGAAGGAAGGGGGAACCCGTTTCTTTTCCGGCGCACTTCTTTCATCGCCAACAGGAGGGGAAGAGGGGGGGAATCCAACAGCACTCGGTACACTAAATGTTAGGAGTTTCTCTCCTATGTCCCGAGCACCGAAAAGGGAGAGGGGGAAAAAAGAAGGCCGCATCGTAGCCGACATTTTCCGCTAGGGGGATCTCTCCTCTCGTCAGGAACCAGAGAAAAAAAGAGAGAGAAAAGGGAGGGAGGGGGAAAATGGCACCTGATCCACTGAAACTTCAGTAATATTTCTCGTTGCGAGCTCGGCAATCGGAAGGGAAGAGTAAGGAAAAGAGAGGGGGGGGAAGGAGAGGAGGATGAAAACTCGGCCGCGATTGCCCGTCGTCTATATTCTTTGGTCCAAAAAGAGGGGAGAGGAGGGAAAAAGGAAAAAAAAGGAAAAAAGACATGCGAAAAGGAATAATCGGCAGCTTCATTGGGGAGGCGTTTATTTTTAACATCTCTGTCACCACAGACAGAGGAAGTAAAGGGAAGTCACCCTCGATGCCCGGTGGTCCATAGCGAACGGAAGACTGGATGGCGTATTCCCCTGCCTTGTCCATAGGTTCATTGCAGGAGAAAGAAGGGAGAAGGGGGGGGAAGGAAGGGGGGAAGAGGGGGGAAGGAACGCGTCTCCGTGCGCGTTTCTTGCGCACGTCACGGCTTTTTTTTACCGCAATGGCCGCGCCTGATGGAAGAAAGGAGGGGAGGAAAAAAGAGGAAATGGGTCCTTGCGGCTTGAAGTAATTTTGGTTCGTCCACACCACAGAGGGGGAAAGGAGAAAGAAAGGAGGGAGGGGAGGTCTCGCGCGCTAGTCTTAAAGGAAATAATTCCAATGCCTTCGACCGGAAGCGGAATATGAAAAGGGGGGGAGATGGAGAGGGGGAGGGGAAAAAGAAAAGAGAAGAAAGAGCTAAAATCAGTTCTTGGTTTAGGGGGGGGGCAGAATCTCCTCAATTTGATACAGCGCAGTAGAAGAAAGAGGGAACGAAGAAAAAGAGGGGGGGAAGAAAGGAAAGAGGGAGGGAAAAGAGGATGAGATATTCACCGTATTCGCCCTCCTCAGACGGGTCTTCTGGCCTTATCAATGGGAGACACGGGGATACTCGCAAAGGACGGAAGTGAGAGGGGAAAAGAAAAAAAAAAAGAGGAGGGGAGAAAAGGAGGACCAAAAATAAGCCGGTGCCTGATCCGGTTTTTCGCTTCTTACGGGAAAGAATGGCTTTCATTTTCCCACATCAACATGTTGCTGGCGTCGCATGTGGTCTACACACATATGATATGAATGGAGAGAGGAACATAGGTGGGGGAAAAGGGGGGGAAGAGAGAAGGGGAAGGAAGGGGGGGAAAAAAAAAGGAAGAAAAAAGAAAGAAGGGACACCGGAAGGTACTTCTCTTCTGCAGCCTCTCAACCTACCCTACACACAAAGGGCTCATGGAAAGAACCAGGGGATGCATTTTTTCCAGTGAAGATAGAGGGGGGTAATTACGACCAGGACGCGAACGCAGTACAGGAAAGGGAAAGAGAGGAAAAAAAGGGGGAGGAAAGTAGCGGTGGGCATTCCAGTTTATGTCTTACATCTGCTATAAACCTGTCTTCTTGTAAACGGGGGCGTGCCAGCGATGTGAGGGACTGAGACATAAACAGACCGAAAGGAAAGAAGGGGAATGGAGGAGCATATTTTGGTACGGAATTCACCAGCCATCCCAACGCCTTGGGCGAAAGAGTGAAAAAAAAGATAAAAAAAGGGAGAAAAAAAAAGAAACTATAAGTGGATGAGAGAATATCACATCTACGTCCTGCTGCAAAAAGCGGTGCATACTATCAATTACTATTCTCCAAGCACATTCTGGAGGGAGAGAGAAAGAAAAGAAAAGAAGAAAAAAAGAGGAAAAGAGCTGTGCGCCCCGCGCAAGACGGTGAGGGATTTTATATCACTGCACGCCCATGGATTACAACGACAGGTGAGAAGGACAAAAAAGAACAAAAGAAAGAAAAGAGTTTGGCCGGCCGATCATATTTCCCGCGCCTTTCGGATGGGTTTGTAGTTCAAGGCGAGCAAGGGGGGAAAGTAAAAAGAAGAGGAGGATCATGTATCTTCCTTCAGAACCAGGACCGGTGGGAAAGAGAAGAAAAAAGAAAAAAAAAAGGGGGGGGAAAAGCGTTGTTGCTGCTGGCTCTTAAACCCCGAAGATTTCATTTTCCATAATATTACTATCCCCCCAATCCGTTCCAGGTATGAACGGATTACGGCGGAAAGAGAAGAGAAAAAGAGGGGGGGAAGAGGGGGAAGGAAAGATATCTCTCAACAACAACACCGTAGTACTTCTTCCAAGGAATATCGTAACTTCATCGCCGTATAAATCAACTTCCTTGATTCCTGGTGCGGACTAGAGAAAGAGGAGGGGAGAAGTGGGGAAAGAAGGGAAAGGGGAAGGAAAAGAAGAGGGGTTTCCTTATCCATCAAAAGGGCGGCTTCCACCCTTCTTTCTCTCACGCTGTCTAGCGCAGTCCGCCTCTCGCCGAGAAGGGGGAAAAAAAAAGAAGATTCGCGCTGCTGCTTAATCCTCCGCTATGTACTTCCCAGCGCCATAGAATGAAGGGATCAAGGGACAAAGAAAAAAAAGAAGAGGAACAAAAAAAGGAAAAGACGGGTAGTAGCCTTGCTTTCACCGGTAAAAACGCATGGATTTCTTTATGAAACCGGCACTCCATATTGCGTTGGAAGGCAAAGAAAGAAGAAAAGAGGAGGGTAGGGGGGGGGCGATAGACCTCAAAACTCACTACCCACTTCCGCGGCAAAGTGCAGAAACAGAGGAGAGGGAGAAGGGGGGGGGAGAAGAGACTGAGAAGGGCTGCACCGCGTCCATACCGAGGAAAGGCTATCTGATTCTAATGATGGATGCGTCGACGGCCGGAACCATCCGCTTGTACGCCGCTGCCGCGTCTTGCCATCCGGCGGTGACTTGCAGAAACTGGTGCGTAAACAGGGAAAAAAAAAAAAAAAAAAAAAAGGGGGGGGGGGAGGGGAAGTACGGACGGCAAAGATGCGCAGATTGGGACTTCTTTCCATATGAGTTGTAACAACAGAAAAAGAAAGAAAGAAAAAAAGAGGGAAGGGGGGGGAGAAGGCAGCCATAACTGGCCTGCACCGCATAAGGAGACAACGCCAGAAACCAGTTTTGCGTGTGCCGTGAACAGTGCCGCATACAGGCAGCAGGATAGAAAATGGAAAAAAAAGAAAAGGAAAATTCCGGTGGGTACCAATTGGCAACTCGTAGATCACTCGTCGCGCAAAGGCAAGAAGGGGGGGAAAAAAACAAAAAAGAAGGGGAGGGGGACAAGGGAACGCCTGCAGGCATGCAGACGCGAAACCGGGAACCGGCTTTTTATGATACATCAGAGGTAGAAGTATCGGTCCCGCACGGAAACGAGAAAGAGGGAAGGAGAAGAAAGAAAGAGGAGGGGGGAGGGGAGATTCCTTTCTCTTGAAAAAGCCAAAAAAGAAAAGACGCAAAGTCGCAGCTATCATATCCCCTCTAAAGACGCGCTTTCTCACCCTCTTCTATTCCTTTTTTTTCTCATGTCGCGGCTGTTCATAGTGGGAGAAACAAATGTCTCCTGAGTCTGGGGCTTCCACAATACACCCTAAACATGATTTTATGCTTCGTCTTCGAGAGAGCACGGAGGGGGGGGGGGGGGGAAAAAAAAAAAAAGGGGAAAGAAGAAGAGTCAAAGAGAAGGCCATTGTAATATTTATTAGACCCCTCTACATCTCTGAATCCACAAAGCCTTGTCCAGAATTGGAGAAAGAAAAGAGGGAGAAAAAAGAAAAAGAGAGAAAATGCCGATGCAACAATAAGGACATGTTGCGGCCTGCTACTCATCGCCGGACCATAGAGGGTGAAAGAAACAAAAGAAAGAGGGCGGACCAGAACGCGCACGGAGACGCGTAAGGCCACAAACGAAGTTTTTTTTCTGCAGCACACTATGACCGCAGGAGGAAGGCAGAAAAAAAAAAGAGGGAAGGGGAAGACGAAAGCAGGGTGGCGCTTCGCTAGGAGACCATCATCGAGGTGAATATTCCACTGTGGTGGGAAGGGAAAAGGAAGAGAGGAGAAGGGAAAGGAAAGGGAGAAGGAGTATTGTTCTTTTCAGCAGGGGGTTGCCTCGGACATTTTATTCTCTCCCGCTAGTAAGGAGAAAAGAAAAGGAGGGGAAAAGATTGCTTGGACCAAAGAATGAGCGCCATCCTTCAATCGTCTTTATCCAGTTAAGAGAGGAAGAAAGGAGGGAGAAGGGAAAAAAGGGGGGAGAGAAGGGACGTCCGATGCCGCAGAAGGCAATGCATGGGAGGGAGGGGGGGGAGAGACGCGGTTTCGTCCCAAGAAACAGGATCCTCTTAAATCTTTCTCGAGTTCCTAGCAGTCTATTACGGCGACAAAAGGGGAGGAAGGGATGAGAAGTCGCTCCCCCTAGGGAGAGAGACATATTTCCTCTTCATCTTTCAGCGCAGGGGAGGTTCCGTCGGGTACCAGGAGAAAGAAAGGTAGGGGAGGGGGAGGTTGTAGTCAAGTCCAGTGAGCGCCCTCATTTTATTCTAATTACGAAGTGCGACGCGGAACCAAAGAGGAAAGAAAAGACCCGTCACAGACCATCTTCTGCTAATAGTCCCTAGGCACCAAGGGAAGAGGAGAGAAAAAAAGAGGGACAAGCTTCCCATTCTTCCCATTCTTCACAAATTCAAAAATCGTTCAGGGCAGGGAAGAAGAAAAGAGGGGGAAAGAGGCGCTGGCCCTGAAAGGGCTCTACCACACTACGCTGACCTGGAGACGAAAAAAAGGTCTACTCCCTCCTGCCTTCTTGAAAAAGAAGGAGGAGAGAAAAGGAGTGGAAATGAAAATAATCAGCCACTAGGGGAAAAAAAGAGGGATCAAAACGGGGGTAACTATGTCCTTCGAC
>Ga0179593_1260231_pt1 | contig 10258 bp, 8 predicted proteins | sample CZODoug2_1_08_16_FD_185931 | JGI IMG/M metagenome (GOLD analysis project Ga0179593, IMG submission 185931) | Vadose zone soil fungal communities from Angelo Coast Range Reserve, California, USA - CZODoug2_1_08_16fungal (PacBio error correction) | ecosystem: Environmental > Terrestrial > Soil >...
ACTCCACGGCCTCAAAAACCCTTCTTAGGGCCAGATCTTCTCTGTATTACCGGGAAAAAAAAAAGGAGGGGAGTCTCCGTCTAAAAGACGGCGATCGACGGCGCAAGAGAAAGGACCAGAAATCGAAAACAAGAAAAGGAATACGATCAAAAACAAGCGTCGGACGCACTAAGTGATCCCAAGGCTCAGAGAAGGAGCGCGGCACGTTCTCAAAGGGGGGAAACTCGCAGGTTTATGCAATAGAATAAGAGTGCAGTAAATTTGGCGATCTATGAAGGGGTACACAAACCCGGAAGACTTAAAAATAAAAACCTGAGTGTCAAAAAGGCCTAAAATGTACATGTTTTAAGGGGTTACTGAAATCACGTCAAAAGGGCTCGAGGTGGGCAGATGAGGGGTCGTGGTTTTGTTACTTAGGTGGGGCTATATCCTGGAACTGCACAAGCCTGGAACCCTTGGCTGTTGGTCCTGCTGGAAATTTGGGCACTCTGGAGGAGGGATTAAAAAATTTGGGGCAGGCGGGGTCAGGTACGAGGTATGGTGGCAGGGGTCAATACATAAAAAGTCGAGGGTGCTGAAAAAGCACTTCTAGATCGCTGGGTCTTTGCCAAACACAGGGGGGGTCGTTGCCAGAGGGTTCTGAATAACCGCTAATGATGGGGTGGATTCGGGGGACCGAGAGAAATGCTTCATGCGAAACGATTGGAGAAGAAGAGGCGACACTAAGTGATTTCATCTTCCATCGCGATAGGAATGACGCAGTGAGAGTGATCGCATTGGAAAAGAGCATAGAAGGAGGGGGGAGAGTCAGAGTATGCGATGCGTTATTCGTAGGGTAAGGGAATTGAGATGGGCCAATGTACAGAAAGAAGATGTACGAATAAGGGAGAAAGTACGGTGATAGAGAGAGCGGGGGGGAAAAGGGGAAAAAAGAGAGGCACAGAAGCGTCGGGCGGAAGCGTTCCTATGGAAAAAATATATCGAAGGGGAGGATGAAAAGACTTTGATTTCTCGTGATCGTGGCCTGGGGAGACACTGGGGTCCTGTCGAGAAGCAAAGAGTACTAGTTGAGATCAAGTATGAGTTTAGGGCATGCAGAGGACCGGGTTGGGGGGGACCCTGTTTCCAAGAGCGTGCAGGTATGCTGCATGAGATTCTTAAAAAAAAAATGTAGAAAAACAGAGCGAAGAAGGAAAAAACTGGGTAAAGAGATGCACTGCACCACACAACGCTTCGAAGGGGTCCCCACGTGGGGAGAAAAAAACATCGTCATTTGCCAAGTCGGCTACCATATGAGCTGGACGAGGCAAAAAAGGCAAGAGGTTGGATTGGCTTCTTAGCGCACTAGGACATGGGAAGGACAAAAGCATTGAAAATGAGACTTTCGGAAAGGAAGCAAAATCAGGAACGAAGAGTCAGCAGCAGAAAGAATTAACATGTCAATAGGCCAAGTCATGATGGGAGGGCCGTCGCTAAAATAATGGATCTGATGGTGAACAGTCAAAGATCAGAAGAAAGGGATGATATTAAAATGGCTTGCGAGGAGGAAGAAAAAAAAATCGGTCTAAAGGAGAGGCCGAGCCGGGGTCAACATACTCGTGTGGGAATTGCAGCACTCGGTTATGATGGTTTGGAAAAATAGGTAAGTTAGGGTCAAAAATGAAAAACCAAACGATAGATGTAGCCAAGAACCATAAAGATACGATCGTGGGCGAATACTGGAGATAACTACGGGAAAAGGGGACTCTCAACAGCTGAAGAAAAGAAAGCGAAATCTACAGGTTGGAAGGATCGAGGGATCATGGACCTGAAAAGTAAGCCAAAAAGGCAAATAAATAAACGAGAACGCCGATCGTCCTGGTAGGGGTGGATGGAGGTCATGACCTTAAAAATTGAGGTCGCTAAGAAGGGGGGGGTGGGTGGACGTAGGCGGGTGGGGAACACGGAAAAGAGGCAGGCAACGCGGATTGGCCAGAACAGCAAAGTTTAAAACTATCAGAAGGAAAGAGCCGCACAGAAAGGTGGGCCGGCACAGAGGACGGAGGCATCTCCCTTTCTTGGCAAACGCTCGTGACCGGACCTCGCGAGGGGATGATTCAGCCAGCTGAAGTCTACGAGGGGTGGCGTGTCGTTGCAAGAGGAGAGGGGGCTAAGGAGAGGGTCGTCCGCGACAGAATAACGCCCTGGGGGGAGTAAAGGTACACGGGAGGTATACCTGGGCAGGACTAAGGGAAAATTAAATCTCACGGTGGGGAAGGATAGGGAGATAGTCAGGGAACTGTTGTGCGTTTAAGTGGGGTGCAGGAGAGGCGGTGGCGTGAGAAAAAACCCCTTGTAGAGTCACGTGGAGTAGGGGAATATAATTAACTTATAAATCAGGAGTAGCCTCGAGTGCTTCCCCTCGGACGTAGCAAACCGCAAATGGAAGAACGTTAATCTGGAAGGAGCATTTCAAGAAAAGAAGTTTGGGGCAGGGCTAAGAGGAAGAGGGACCGAAGGTATGAACGCGGGAGTGCCTACTACGTATGCGAGGGATCCGAAGGTTTGCCTTTGAGACTTTATTATTATATTTCTCAGAACGAGTGTCGAAGACCCTGGCGACCCGCGAAACACTTCACTCCGCATTCTCGATGCGGGGAAAGGCTTGTTCTTGCAGGGGGAGGGGTGGGGGTTTTTACGTAAAATATAGGAGGTTCAGAAAGATTCGAGGAACCGGGGGGATCTAACGTTTTGTGGGGTTGAGAAATTGCGCCGGGTTAAAGGGGGAGGAACAAATGGGGGCCAGAGAGGAAAGGGGGGGGTGGGATTGCCGGAGCAACATTCCTTGACTCAGGAAAGGAAGAACGCAGCAAACAGACGGTCACATCCGCCCAGAACGGGCAATCAACCGACGGTTTACCGGGTCTTCAATACGTACAGGGGGCATAGAAAGCCTCTGGGGGAAAGGTTTCAGATGGGGGGATTAAGTACGAACATGAAAACGTAACGAGTACAAAAAAAAACCGGCCGAGATTCTTGACGGATAGGGTGGAAAACATGGGGACCCTCGGGCGGTCCGACTGTAACGGCTGCAGAAAGAAGGAGTCTGATGTTAAGAGTCAAAAAACAATAGACTTCGGGGGAGGTAAAGAAACGGATACGGCGCGGTAGGGATGCTACGGGGAGGTAAGTTGTCAAAGAGAAAAATGCCAGGGAGAGGGTATCTTACCGAGGGGAAAATTCAAGGGAAAAGAGGAATGAGGAGGGCGACATGGCTTGAGGGACACGTCCGCAAAAGATGGCAGAACATCTCCTCATTCGTACCATGATAGCAGCGGACTCTCGAGAAGGGGCAGTGTAACACAGCAACGCAACGCACGTGCGCCCGAAACTGCTTCCTATGTATTATAGAGTGGGTTCCTTAGAGACTAGAAAAAAAAGAACTCGCACAGGCCAACCAATGAGGGGAGGCTCAGAACGTGCTGGTGAAAAAGAGGCTGCGACCTTCATGAAGACCAAAAAAAAAAGATATGAAGTTCACTTCATAACATAGTCAAGACAAGCTATGGAGGTGAAAAGAAAAGAAGGGGGATGGGTTATGTGTGTTCCCTCTAGCTCGGCTTGTTGGGGGGGGTGGTGTAGAGTTTTGGGGTGGGGGGGGTTTTGGCTTTGGGTGAGGGGGGGTTTGGGTAGGAATTAGAGCGAAATAGTGATTTTACAAACGTCGTCTACTTCAACAATCCCGGGGGGGGTCGTTCAAGACTCAAGTCTGATCAAAAAAGTGAGGGTCGAAAATCAGGGGGGAAAGCAAACGATAATCGCATGGGGACGTCGCTGAAAGTGGCTGAAGTTGGAGGGGAGTTGTGGCACAACGAAAAAGCGTGGGTAAATAAAAAAAAAAAAGGTCAGCGAGCATCGCGTTCTGAAAGCCGTGACAGAGGGAGGAACGTCCGGCACTAAGAGTCCCCGCTCAGGCGGGGAGGACGAAACTAAAGAGTAAGAGTAAGCAAGAGTTACCCCTAAGACATGCGCATCGAAACAGTCTCCTTTTTCGTGAAGTTTTCGAGGGCTGCCTATCCTGAATAAGGAACCAGGGAAAAGAACAAAGGAAAAATGGTCGTTCAAGAGGAAAAAATGCAGGGGAAAAATAGCGCGGAAGCACATCGGAGGCGGAACCGGAACGGGCGTCAGCAGTATGGGAATCACGTCCTTCAATGGAATAAACAGGGTACGGAAGACCAAAAACAACGACAAAAGGAGGGGGGTGAAGGTCGGCGAGGAAGGTCTAAAGAGGTGTCGGGACTGAGTCTCCAGCGAAATTTAACTGCAGGACTTGCAAAGAACGAGTCGAGTTCCGCATGAAGGTCGCAAAAGGAAGAAGAAGAATGTTCTCAAACAAAAATACCAGAGGACAGTATTCTGATTGAAGGAGGGGGCCTCTGAAGTCGGCCCTACAAAAGACCTCCATGCTACGACGTCATAAAAATATGGATCGGAATTGAAGCTTCATTAGATGGAAAGGGAGATTACGAAAAGGGGAGAAATAGGAAAACTAGCAAACGCAAATGGGCAATTAATCCTGACAGGAGGAGCTGGCACCGGGAGGACTCCTCATCTTTCATGTGTAAAAAGGGAAAAAAGAAAGGTCGTGAGAAGACTAAGCCATCGAGGGGGAAGAGGAAGGAGGAGAGATGGGGGCGGGCCGGGGGAGTATGACGGCATACTAATCAAAACGCCAGGAGGTCTACGGTTGTAGTCTCGAAACGTGCCACTGGAGAGAAACGGCTTATTCTAAGACAAGAGGAGAGAGAAAAGCGCAACGCCTCTACACAAGCGGGAGGTGATTCGACAGATCTAATAAGCTGCGCTCACATTTCGACTAGTGGGGAATCTCGTCATAGATAAGCGAAATTGAGGAGAAGAAAGGGACGACCGATCGGGAAGAGTGGCGCCAAGAAGAAACTTCGAAACCCCCCTGAAGAATGAAAAGGATTAAGGACTTCTGCCCGAGGGGAGAGCTACGGAAACTCAAGACCTAAAGAGGAAAATATAAGGGTTAACTGTTCTCTGAGGGATTTCGGTCAAAAAGGGGAGACTGGGAAAAGTTGTTGCCTACCTATGAGGGCGACACAATCAGACACGAACCCAGAAGTATTTAAAAGCACTCGCCCAAGAGGATTCCGATTCACGAACATGTTTTGCTGTTGTTGATGTTGTTTTATTTGGTGGCAAGGGGGAAGAGGAACGAGGGGAGTCAAACTCTGGGCGTTTGGAAATTCTTTGGACGTATCAATATTGAAGAGGGATTTAAATGGGCTACGATGTCTGAAATTTTGATTGATTTCTTGGCATGAAAGATAAACTTGAAACTAGGAAAGGTCAAAACATCGGTTGCTTCCTAGGGGGGCTGAAACACGCAGAATGCTGGGGTCGGGAGACAGGGCATAGTGCATTCGAGACGCTTTCTCACCATCAACTGAATCTTGAAATTCCTTATCGACGCTGAAGGGGAGGTGTTTGTGGGAATTTTTATAAGGGGGTGGTAATCTCTACGCCATCGCTATACCTGATCAAGGAGGACGGCAACTAGGATTTCTTAGAAAAAAAATAGGTCTTTGTCGGGTTGCGCTGGGATGCAAAAAAAGAAAACAACCCCAGGGGGGGGAAATGGGGCTTCCCCATGCTCCGACTCGGCGCTGAACTACATTGGGGAAAGTTGGAAAGGGACGGCCACCTTTTCAGAGGGTATCAACGCTGAAAAGGGATTAGGGGATTCATGACTGGACGAGGGTCGGACAAAAAACAAAAAAAAAAAAAAAAAAAACGGGCTCGTCTTGTGGGTGAAGAAAAAAAAAAAAAAAAAAAAAAAAAAAAAAAAAAAAAAAAAAAAGAAAAAAAAAAAAAAAAAAAAAAAAAAAAAAAGAATAAAAAAAAAAAAAAAAAAAAAAAAAAAAAAAAAAAAAAAAAAAAAAAAAAAAAAAAAAAAAAAAAGAAAAAAAAAGAAAAAAAAAAAAAGAAAAAAAAAAAAAAAAAAACACCAGGTGTGGTGTGTTTTGGGGGGGGGTTGGGGGGAGGGGGGGGGGGGGTAGGGCAAGAAGAGGCGATGACTGCCTAACGCGCGCACAACACTTCGGGCGTCATCTCAAAAGAACGCATGCCTCAACACCCCAAACTCCAAGTCCCCATGGGCGTCCCTTCAGAGACCCTCAGCGGCAGGCCGGGAGAACGCGGACAGGACGGGATTCGCAAGTCACGGAACATGGTCCTTAAAAAAAAAAAAGTCATGAATTCGGGGTAATGCGATCATCCCTCCTGCAGACCCGTTTCAAAAAGCACGATAAGGAGAATGTAGAGCAAGGTCCAGAAAAATGGCCTGGAGAATGGGGACAGCGTCGGATCAGGAAGAGAGGCGAATGAGATGAGAGGATAACGCGCGTGGCGCGATACGCCCCTAAATTATCAGATAGGGATAACAAAGGAGAAAAAGAGGAAGACACACCGGGAGGGTTTGGAAAAGGCCAGGGGGAGGGGATATGTCCTCAACTCTCAGGAAGGGGTCCTTCAAGCAAAAGTATAAAAAGGCAAAAAAAAAACAGTCCGGTAGAAAAGAAAGGTACTCCAACCGTAATATAAAAGGGGGGAAAAGATAAGAAACAGGGTGAGAAGGCGAGTGCGCACCAAGGTCAAACTCACAAATAAGAAAAAGGAAAACTACCATCAGAAAAGATAGAAATTTCAGGTCGGGCAGGACCGTGGGCGCGAATACTGCAGGGGGGGGGTTGAGAGGCGGTGGGAACAAGTACTGTCAAAAAACTTCGGAACGCCTTAATTTACTAAGGCAGAAAGAAGCAACTTTCGCAAAGCTAAACTCGGCGAAGAGAAGTTAGGGGGTCGAAGGAGGTAAGGAAGAGAGGGGGGCAGGACCATCATTTCCGGGAGTTGGGATTTACTTTGGGTTTACTATCCAAACACAGGGGGGTTAAAAACCCGGGAAAATGGAAAAATAGTAATGGCTTGGGGAGTAAGGGGAAACCGGGGGATCTGGGGGCCGAGCTCGACTCAACGGGCGACTTTGAGGCGATAGAGATCTCAGGAGAAAGAATCGCCTTGGCTTGGATCGGTCGAAGTCTTGAGCGCCAGCTTTGTAGATGGCACGGGGGGCGAAAAAAGAGAAAAGCGTAGAGAGAAACTATGGCGATATAACGAGGACGGGAATCGCCTCGCGAACCTGCGTCTCGCGCATCAAAAAGCCGCAGGTCCAGAGGGGGGGGGGGGAAGAGAGCTAACAGGCTAGCGTACTGTCAGGAGCAAAACAGGAATAGGATTCCGGGAGGGTCGAAGCAAAGACTCGGCGCAGGGGGCCGAGAGTGCGCAGTATTTAAGATTTCGATGTGGGGCCTGGGACTGACCTCGAATCGTATGGAGAGGGAGAGGGCAGGGTTTGAGTCTTATAGTGTCCAGAAAAAGGGAGATGACGGTGAACACATGGGGGGTGTGGAATCCCGGAGGGAGAATCGAGACAGCATCTCATTCTAGACAAAACCAGCTACTCGAGGAAAGAAAAAAAAAACTTCAAACTCGCCAAACGTCGGGTCGAACAGTACAAGAACCTCCCACGAAGGGGAAAAAAATTTCGGTTGGAGGAGGAAGGAAAGCGGCGGTGACATCGACAGATACGTGAAATAGTCGATCTGGATCCTGTTAACATTTCAATTAGGGAATAGAGGTAGAGCTTATAGAGAGGGGCCGGGCAGGTGGGGCAAGGTGACGGCTGGCGTGTACGGGGGACAGAGCGGAAATTCAGGTATTATCAATAGACTTAGATTTATGCAAGGCGGCTTCGGATTCGCTTAGCCGGGGGGGAATGGAGGAATTACGAGAAAGTCCTTCGGAAGGTAGCCACGAATCTTTGGGGGAGACCATAGAGGAAGGGGGGGACGCCTGACTAGTGCTCATTAAATTCTAATAAGTTACCATCTCTGCAAGGAGAAAGAGAAATCTGAGGTTTAATCCAAGGCAAGCACACGCCAGGCCACAGGACAGAGAAGGAGCAGGGATGAAGAGAGGTGGTAGCGATATATGCTATAAATAAGCTTCTCGCACCTTTCTACCTCAAGGAAAAGAGGCAGTCCTGTTAAAACCACGGGCTCTTCAGGAACGCCTGCTATTATTGGAACTCCCAAATGATGAATGAGAGACAGAGGACTATCGAGGGGGGCGCATGGGTAGTACTGGGAGGCAGGAGAATTAACCGTGCGGAGAAAATCGCCTGACATTAGGTTCAGGGCATTTCTGTCCATCCGTGGGTCGCCCATGGATGGTACAGGCCCGACGATCACGATGCCGAGGGGGGGGCGGGGGAGGGGGACCGGTGCGGGAGGGGGGGGAACCTACGAGGCGAGTGCGCTGGGAGGTCATGGTTTATTGTCGCGTGCCTTCTCTTATGGTTGCCTGCAGGACAAAATGGAGGGGTAGAAGAAAGTACGAGTAAGCCAGCAGTTAGGCGCCGAAAAAGCGCATCTACGACAGACTGATCTGACGGTCTGGCTACCTCAAGTGAATCGATCAGAGGGCAGCCGGGAAACACATAACGATTCGAAACTGGCAACATCTGCGGGGAAAAAGCTTGTCTCAGGAAGAGACAGATTCGGAGAAGTTCGTGCCATGAAGTACCCGCAACTGATTTCAAGTGTGCTACAGCAATAACCTGGAAAAGTAGGGGGAAGTGGTCGGGCTGGACTGGGGAAGGGGATACAGCGGTGGGGTATAGTGCTCCCGAACGTCAAATTCGCATAAAAATTGGTGGGTTGACGGGGAGCAATGTTCTCCAAAGAGGGACGGGTGGCCAAACACCAAGGGAAAAATCACGACTTAAAAAAGGGGTAGAAGCAACGCTAGCATCCCTACTACAAAATTTCGCTACGACGTCATAATGTGAAGGAATCCGCCGTCAAGGACAAAAGAGTCTTCTTCGACATAGGGGCGAGAATAAACGCGAGAGGCCTGAGAGGGAAAATACAAAGGAGATGGGACAGGGACGCTACGTCTGCTCGCACCTGTTGAACAAAACAAGTCTCTAGCGCAAGCGGATGACGAGGGAGCGAGAGGTCGCTGGATAGAGGAAAGGAGAATAGGGGATACAGGTTGTCTACGAGTGGGACCTAATTCTAACCGACACCGGGGGTTGCTCTAGTCAGGCTTATATTATATGACGACATTTAGAAAGAAAACTATCTTTCGAAAGGGTAAAAATAATAAAGGCCTCAAAAGGAGAAAGAGGGAGGGCACTGGAAGGAACTCCAGGTTATAGCGGAAAAGTTCTTAACTCAAATGGGGAGGGTCTGCTTTCGCGCGCCAGGAGAGCATTCAAAGAAAGAACGGGTACCTTCGTTACGCGGGGGGGGGGGGGGGGTAGAAATGAGGCTAAGAAGGCGGAGACCTGTCAGAAGGTCATTTCCTTAAAAGTGAATTGTAGTCTGTCAGGCCCTGGATTATCGGTAAGGGAGAATAATTGTTTATAAGGATAATTATGCGTGGGGTGGTTTTTCAACGGGAAACCCAAAAAAAACCTGAAAAAAAAGCCTGACAACCACCGTGCGCAAGGTTAAGGAAGCGTGATATGGAATGCCAAAGAGAATTGAGAGTAGAGGCGGAAGAGGGGATGACGGGGGTGAGGGTAATGGGATCGAAGGAGGCGGCCTTTAGATGAGGGGGGGGCTTGGGGGAGGGATTGTTGGGGGGGCGTCCGGGAGTCGCAGCGTCTTCGCTGTGGACCTGTGTCCGCTGATCTTTCGTTGGGATAATTCTTTCATAGTTATCTCGTGCGCAAGTTGGCATGTTCTGGAGGGCTAGCATTCGCGGAGAGGGGCATGTGCTCCACTTAAGAAACTGGAAAATAGGTGTCACGACCAAACAAAAGGGGGGCATCTGAGTCTCCCTTCCTCTGGTTTAAAGGGGCAATCTCGGCGAGGATCAGGGAACGGAGCGTTATTCAAGGCAGCCGCGCAGGATGAGGAAGGAAAGGGGCTTCGCTTCACCATGCGACTATGCCCGGGGAGGGGATCGTGACGCGCCTATGGGCTGGCGATCGTGCTTGGATTGCTTCTGGATGCCATGGGACCATATGGTCAAAAGCTCGACCGCGGGAACTTGGTCCAGGGTGGGGCAAGGAAAAGGGGGAGGGGCGCTGGCATCCAAGAAAAATTCTGTGCTGGGAGAGGAACCCGCTGTTCTCGATCGGGTGTCGCCTGCCAAAGGCCGGTTGTCGTGGCCGTTGCCT
>Ga0179593_1293334_pt1 | contig 10258 bp, 9 predicted proteins | sample CZODoug2_1_08_16_FD_185931 | JGI IMG/M metagenome (GOLD analysis project Ga0179593, IMG submission 185931) | Vadose zone soil fungal communities from Angelo Coast Range Reserve, California, USA - CZODoug2_1_08_16fungal (PacBio error correction) | ecosystem: Environmental > Terrestrial > Soil >...
CGCCGGACCACTCGCCGACATCAAGAGGGAAAGAGGGGGAAAAAAAAACGAGACGACAGGGTTTGGGAATGAGAAAGAAATAACAGGCGGGTCTGAAAGGCTACGAGACGGAGGAGCGACCTGGTGACGCAATCAGTTATTACCGACTGCTCGGATGTCCTCGACTGGGCTAGAACAGGGAAGGAAAGCGCTGAAAAAGTGGGAGTCCAGAAGAGAGGGGGCAATGAAAACGGAGGAAGCCCACGCAAATACCTGCGCTTCTGGAAAGAAAGGGTAAAAAGCCACGGGTGGATGGACGCAACCAAGGGACCCGCCGGGTGTCGCGCCGGGATCGGGAATAAAAGAAGATTTTTTGTCGAAGCAATCCAGGGGGATGAGGGAAAAAAGGCTCCTTAAGGTAGCGGGCACAGTTAGAAGTAATAAGGACGGCTTTCCTCGACCACGGTGAGAAACACACGGCGGCAGTCAAAAGCAAGCTTGCCAGGGCGTCAAGGCGGCGCATGATAGACACTCAGTAACCGCCGGGCGGGCGCAGAGAAAAAATCAAGAACTGTGGCAACTTACTTTCATAAGACAGATCGGCCAGTCCGCGTCGGAGGATAACGGGCTCGTGCCTGCAAAATTCAATCATGATGAGCCTTAGCTATCGAGGAGCATTACGAAGGGTGGAAGAAAAGAACTTTTTGACGGCGAGCTCTTACGAAGGGGAGAGGAGAACCGGGAGCTTTTACCAATGCGAGAAATGGACGAAAGAATAAAAAATTGTTGGCGGACTAAAGGAGGTCAAAAGAAAAGAAAATTTGAATAAAGGGGGGGCAAAATGGGAAAAGGTAAAAGGGACCCGAGAGCGGTGTGGGGAGAGGGTGGGATCGTATCCAAAGTCGTCTAGAAAAAAAGAGACGGCTAATCCGCCACAAAAGGGAAATAGACCAAAATCTGCGCCGTGGCGGACCCCGGCCTTGTTAGGAAAAATATACGAATCCCTCCAGAAGCTCTTATAGAGAGGGGGAACAAGGTCAAGACCATAGAAGAGTTGAAAAGAAAACGGGGTCATGGAGAAAGGGAAAGTGGGAGTGGGAGAAGGTCCGCTACTGTAAAACCAAATAGAATACTTTCAAGAACGGATCGGCCTGAAGGGGGGTTTGAGAAAGGAATACAGAGGGAGAGAAGCTGTAGGACAACTTACGTAACCCCCAGGAACAGAAGCGAATGTAACTCCAGTTGAATGCTAAAAAAAGACCAGGGCGGGCCGGCTATCTCAGGTAATGGAATGAGTGATAGGAGGGGGAGACGGAAAAGAAATGCAACACCCCCAAAGAGGAGAACAAAAGAGGGGTCAATTTCCGGGTCAGGAGAAGGGCGACAGGTCCGAAGGCGCAGAAAACTCTTGTGAGGGGGTTCAAAAAAAAACAATTAGCAAGAACGAAAATATATCACCGGGAGGGGCTAGACGACTTGTGGGGAGGGCGAAGTAGCACACACGTAAACCCTTGGGGGGGAGAGGCATACGAGTGACATACCTTGGGATTAAAAGAGCGACAACAGCGTCAGAGAAGGGTGGGTCGCCGCAAAATGGGACAATGAGAAGAACATCAAAGTGAGGGGGCGAGGTTAAAAACGTTGGCACCCTTACCGAGGTGCCAGAAGCACGGAAAAAAGGCACGGAATTCACACTATGATGACGGACAGTCTTTTCAACTTCTTCCTTAAAGGACCAAGATGAAGGAAAACGCAGTCAGAAAACCAAGGGGGAACCAGCAAACCATTGTCGAGAAAGCAAAGCTTCATTACGCTGGTGCCAATTGTCAGAGTATCCTTAACAGGGCGAGGGCGGGGATCCCGAGACGCCATCGCCAGGGGGAAACGATTGCTCAGAAAACCATAACTTGGGAGGTCTCATTTGGAAACTGAGTTCACTAACAATGAAGTAATGGAAGCACTAAGGTACCTGGTATGGGGGGGTTGTTTTTGGGTGGTGTTTGTAGAAAACCAAGCGTATGTCAACCGGTGCCAACAGCGCTTCAAAAAAGGGGCAACGAAAAAAATGTTCGTGGACCCATAAGGAGCCAAAGGAAAGCGAGGAATAAGGTGAAAGGTCACTTTTCATAACTGCGTGCGGCAGTGGAAATTAGTGGGGGTAAAATCCAAAGATAAGAAGCGGCACAGAAGTCTTGAGGAAAAAAAAAAAGAAACAGTGGAAACTCAGTCCGGACTAATTAAAAAAAGATTGCTGCATACATTAGTGTTGTTCAAAAGCAAAGAACGGGGGGACTTTTGCTAGATTGAAGACTGAGAGCGGGGAGCGTCCGGTCTTCGAAAGGATTGCGGAAAAAGAGTCGGGGAAAAAGGGGTCCAGGGAAAATCAAAGATATTGTCAGGACCACATTTTTTTAGTAAAGGGATGAAAGAGGGGGGGCCGCACGAAACTGGGTCAACGTCCCGCGGGGAACCTCGGTGGGCACCTGGTGATGGGGGGGAAAAGTGAATACAAACCAATTGGTCAAAGGGGCAGGTGATCTGTAATACGGTAAAATGAAGCACCAATGGAAAAGAAAGACGTAGCTCTCAAGATCTAAAAAAAAAAGGGGAGGGGGAAGATAAAGAGTTCGGAGTGAATTGGGAAGGGGAGAGTCAGTTCGATAACAGGTAAAGGGAAAAAACGGGGTGGATGGAACCTGAAAAAAAAAAGTCCGGCCACAGCTAGGGCACGAGCGAATCTGTGAAACCTTCAAGCACGCGGGAGGACACAAAAATTGAAGACTATAGGGAAAGAAAAAAATCGTGGACGACCATCCTGGGGAGAGGCCACATTTACATCCGAGCGGGCCGCAAATCCAGTAAAAGCCATTACGGAAAGGATCCGACGGCATGTCGGAACATAGATCCCATTAAAAAAAGGTGAGGAAAGGAACCACCAGGAATGTGAACGGGGGGAAGCAATCGAGGAAAGGAAGGAGAATTACACACGAAAAACAGACGAATATAGTGCCACGGGGCCGGGGTTTTAAGGACGAGGGGGGTTCTAAAGAAGAGAGTTGGAGGAGAACCGGGCGACTCAGGCCCGCAAACTCCGAAGGGGAAACACCTTTCACTTTCGAAATGACGCGGGGCAAAGGGGGGCCTAATCCTCTGGGGAAAACACATGGGGCGGAAGTTCAGCTGGGGGGGCGGGAGGTCAACGTGAACAAGGGGCTCTGTGAGAACAATCTGGAAAAGAAGTGCAGTTCCTGACAGAATTGTGCGGACCGAGCTGCGACAGACAACGGGCTTACTTTCTGCGCGCGACCTGAGTCAAGGAGACGGGAGGGAAGAGGCTCGACCCCCGAAAAATGTCATGCTCAAAAAAGGTGTCAAAAGGAGGCTCCTAAGATGTGCTAGACGAAAGGAGTGCCCGTAGGGGGGCACAACATGGGGAGCTTAGGCGTGCTAAAATTGGTTCCTCTGGGGGGAAGGAGGCAGAAGTGGCAAAGATGTGCGAACTAATCTTCATGCGCATCGGGGCATCCAAGGCATGAGCAAAAGCATGTGCAACACGCGGAACTGAAAGGAACACGACGGGCTTCGATCAAGTTCATGTAGCCACTGGAAGGCGGAACAACAGAAGAAGAGCGACCGATTGGTCTAGTCTAAATAATGGACATGTCACTCAGAGGGAAAGAGAAAGTCGTGATTCAAAAGGCTACGTGATCCAAAAGAAACCACATTCTCGCGCGACCTGGGGGGCTCCGCTCTCGGAATCTTGGGGGAAACTGGCTGGCCTCAAAAAAACTAGAGGAGAAAAACTCGAAATAAGGAGAACATGGAAGAACTGCCGACGCAGTAAACCTGCTGTGTCGAAAGGGGGGGGGTTTGGTGCGAGGAGGGCCGGGATGCCAAGATATCAATCAAGGTCAGTCTAATCTACGGGAAACTAACGGGAGGAGGGGGAGTAACGTAAAAAGGAGGTCAATTTGAGACCCTGCAGTCGGGGAAGGGTCAAGTCCAGGGGGCAAAAAAAGCTAACTGAAGCAAGGCTGCCGGGATACACCATCTCCGTAGTAAGGTCCGGAAAGGAGAGTAGACGTCAGCTACCAAGGCCTCCACTGTGCGCAAGGCGAAAAACCCGAGAAAACCTCCTGCGAATGTAGAATGTCTAAAAAGAGAAGAATGCGATGAAGGTTCTAGGAGAGTTCAGAAACCGCAGGAGGCGGTTCGAAGCCCAATGGCTTCTACAGTTGGGGGCAGGAGGCACCTATCTCGACGAAGGGCGTTCGAAATAGCAAACCTCAGAAACACAGCGCGTAGTTGAAGTTGAAAAAAAAGGAAAAATTCGGTCAGGGAAGTGATAAAGCGCGAAGTGAGGAAGGATCGTAAAAAAAGGTCATGGGGTCTAGGGAGTCTGGCTCAGTTGAAAGCAGGGCAGATAGAGAAAAAGGGGTCAGGAAAGACTCTGAAGAAAAAGTCTCCATGAAAAAAGGAACGGCAAAAAAGACTCATAGCCTCCTTCTCAAGCTGTATCAGTCTGCAAGGAAGAACAACGTGGACGTGCTAAGCACTGCCGCGATAACTTTGCAGTGCAGAGGGTTTCGAAAAGGAGGACGCCACGAAAGGAGAGTTGAGACTGAGGGAATGGCCGCCGAAAAAAAAAAAAATTGCTCGCCTGGGAGAGAAATCGAACCGTTGGTCGATGGAAAGGGAAGTCTTACTGAGAACTTTGCGCGACCTAAATCATTGAAATCTTCAATACGACTACTTCAGCCTACCCCAAGTCTAGTAAAACAGAGGACAAGGCGAGGGAAAAACCGGCTTGGGGGAATCGAGTCTGTTTCAGGGGGGAAGACCACGCAGGTACTTCAATTAGGGAAAAGGGTCAGCAGTCCCTTGAGGATGAACGAACGTTGATGTAAAAGAAAAGGACAGCCCCTAGGTACAGGGGGGACATACGGAGGAGGTTAAACTGACGTGTCAGATAAAAGTATAGGAAAGAGAGAATGTCAGTAATAAAGATGAACTTCAAAGTTCGGGAGACTCCGTCTGAAAAAAAGAAAAAAGACCCTGGATCTTAGTATAGTAAAAGGAAAAAGGAGAAAAAGAGCCAGACAGTTCAGAGGAGGGTAATGTCAGAAGGGGGGAAAGCGCGCAAATCTCTCAGAAAACAACAACACCTTACTGGGGAAGAAGAGATAGGAGGAGGACGAAAACTCGCCGTACAGCAGCGAATTCAAGCTGAACGGAAAAGAGGACGCCGAAACTGTTAATATTATCAGGCCAGGGGAGGGGGGCTCCGATCGAGTCGGATCGTCGAGAGGAGAAAGAATCTGGATTACATACAAGAGAGGAAAAAAGACTGGGCTAGCAAAGGGAACAGGGGGCACGCGCGATTGACCAATAACGAGTGGGAAGGAATCTTTGTCCATCCCGGGGGAGTCCGTACTGAAGAGACCGAGGAAGGAGGCATCTACAAGGACGGCGGTTGTATTCACAAGGAAAAGCGAGAGAAACCCGCCGGTGGCCGCGCCGTAAGTCGCAATGGGAGACTGCGATGGGGGGATGCAAAGCTCGAAAAGTGGTAAGGGTCTCAGGAAAAAGGAGCGACACATTCGCTTCTGAAGGTTGAAGGAGGGAAGCAACAACGTTCGACCGGCGTCGAGGACGCGGAGGAAGCTGCCAGGTCTGGCACTGAAGCAGGAGTCGCAACTCTCAGAGAAGGGATGAAAGCTGGAGGAACAGAAATGGAGCCCCCTTACTTCGCTGAAAGACCAGAGGTCGAGCACGGGCATACCGTCCTGAAAGGAAGAAGGACGCTCTATCAGTTAGGGTGAATTCTCGATTAGGAGAGACAGGGAATTTGAGGAGAAAAGGATCGAACGCATGAGGGACGTTTAGATCTAGAAGGGGATCAGTAAACAGGCGGAAATGCGAACGTAACATAATGGTGTTGGGATAACGATGTAGGAAATGCTCAGAGGTTTATCACGGGGAAGGGGGAAAAAACCGGGTCCCCGGGCAAACACCTACTCGAGGGGGGGTCGAGGGTTTGAGGTCGTAAAAAAAGGTTAGGAGGAAAAAATAAGCTGATAAAAATCTAAACCCAACTGAGAGAGGAAGTAGATCTGCGAGAACTGCCGACTCGGCGCGTGGTGAATAAACTATTCCGAATCACCGAAAAACAGCGGAATCAGGGGAGGAGGGGGGAAAGGCCTGTAAAGTCATCATTAAAAGAGGTTTTAGAGAGGCACGTTAGAAAGAGTACGCTTTTCTTATCCAAGGAAACGAGGACTCGAGATCGAAGGCCGGAAAGGAGAGGGGGAAAAAAGAGGATTGTTCTCCGGAACAAAGAAAGACTAATAGCATTTTGGTCTAGGCCCGAGGGGGGACACCAAGGAAAAACTTCCAGGGTCTAAAGGGAAAAGGTGGGAAGGTTGAAAGACCATCGCCCGGGGGCGGGCCAGTCGAGAAAAAAATATGGGATTATCGCGGGGGAGGAACGAAAGGGAAGCACACACACCCACGTGCGACACCATAAGTGGCCTATATTCAAGAGCATGGTCGAACTGGGGGGGGGATGGGCGAGGAGAGTCAGGGGTAATGTAAACAAAGCAAAAAAGCGCAGAGAGCACCGGAAGTCGACTACTATGTTTTGCGGCGAACTGAAGCCAATCAAGACAAGAGGAGAGGCTACTGTGAGAAAAACTGTCTTTTCCCGAAAACGTGCGAAAAAGCGGAGCGAGTATGGAACGACATGCATGGCGCAACCATATAAAAAGAGCGTGGGGCATAAAAAGTAGTGTACTCGAGGGTTAAAAGCGGGGCCCTTCCCTATGAAAGAAGCAAAAGCAAAAGGAAGGGGAAAGGCAAAAGATGCCGATCGGAATACCATTCTGTGGGGTCCCGTAAGTCTTCCTACGTCAACGGAAAGGGGGAAAGGAAGGGGAGCGATCAATGCCACGCATCAGGAAATTTGAAAAGGCAGAGAGGACGGAGGTGGCCGAGACGGGATCCTAAAGGAACGGAAGAGTGCGGGGGGCAGATCCCTATACTCCAGAAAGTGAAAGTCTCAGGAAGCATAAGAAACTCTTCTCAGGTGTAATCTGGTCGGCACGCCAAGGAAGACAGAACGACATCGGAGCGGGGTGAATAGTTTGGGAGACACGAGCCATCTTCGGGAAAAGTTTCCTAATGAAGCTTGAAAAAAGGTAAGGACAAAAGGGAAACGTAAAAAACTCTTAGAGTGCCACATGTGAACTCGAGTGCGAGAAATGGGAAAAGGGGGAAATTAAATAGCGTGCTTGGAGCAGTTCCTGAAGTGTTGTGATACTCCACGATAATCCATCAGCACAAAAGAACGAGCTGTCATGAACAACATAAAAAGTGGGGCACTAAACTCATACTTACAAACGGTTGCGGCATAAAACATGATTTGGTTAAAACAAAAAAAGCAAAGTGGGGGGGGGAGCTAAGGGCAAGGACAGCCGGGAGGATCGTAGAAATTCCAGTCTCGTGTGGGGCGTATGGCACCAAAAGAGGGCGGACCCGGGGTCTGAAAGTTTCGGCCCCAGGGGGATTTTGGTAGATGATATAGATTGAAACATAGTGGTGTACCGAAAGGGAGGAACTGGAAAGAGAATCGGAGCGAGAGGGCAACGGAGGTGAATGAAATCAACCCAAATGGTGCACGTGACATGGGTAAAAGATAACGGGACACCCGAACAGTTCCAAAGGCAAGAAGAATCGACAAAAAACAAAAAGGGGGAGAAAAGAAAGGCAGTAAAAGAGGTGCAGGGGAAATTGAGCGGGGAAGTTTTAAGGTCACATTGCAAGGACATGGGGAGGGGCACTTTTGTCCCACAAAGGTGCAAGAGGCACATGACGCGGGAATAGTTTTTGGTGACCGTCTAGCAGTTCTGACAAAATGGGAAAAGAAAATCGGACATAAAAATTGGGTGTCCGAAATCTGAGAAAACAGGAAAAAGGCCCCAGAACTAAAAGCTGCGCATCTCGGGACAAAAAGGGGAAAGAGGAAATCCGCCGATGGAGGAAAAGAGGCAAAGAAGAACCGTCTTTGGACTTGTAACCCCATACAGGACAAGCAAGAAGGGGTGAAAGCCGGAAGGAGGGAAAGTGCAACTGGAATTTTTCCTGAAAGAGGGGGTAGGTGCGGGGAAAGGAATAGCGGGGCATAACAACAGAGAAAGGGAGAACCCAATGCGATGAAAAGGACCCATGGGCAAGGAATCGAAGAAAGGGACGGGCAATGTGGTGGCATCCTCACCTGGCCTAACGGGAGGGCACCAGGGGTGCAAAATTGAAGTTAAAACGGGGGCGCAGACTCTGGGGGTAGGGGGAGACGACGGTAAAAAGATTCCTGGGAGAAACTGAACCAACAGGGAGGCAGAGCTTCTCAAATCACTCAAGTAGCCCTGGTGGCATACGGCGACCTCGGGAACGGCGAAGGGCGTGAGCGGACTCTCCCGAAAAGCAAAGCGGGAAGGCTCGGCACATGGGGGGAGAACCTCGATCCTGACGCAGGGATGCTTCAGGCCCGTGCAACTTCTTTGGGGGACCCAAGGTGAGCGTAGGCGTGCCTCCGTTTAAATCTTTCACCTTATCAGAACGCAAAGAAGTCTTAAGGAATGAGTATCAAGGGGCCTCTTTCTAATAGGGATGGGGAACTCGAGGTCAAGGGGGACCACCTGGTGAAAAAAATCGAAAAACGCCTGGGAGGCGAAGTGTCATTGGGGCGCACTGTCCGGCGACCCCAGAAAGGGAGACTAGGTTCAGTGTATTAACTCACCTGGGAATGTCATCGCTCAGCTCCGGAGAGCTCAAACGTGGCGGAAAGGAGGCAAAACCAAAAAACGTCGTCGAGCATGTTCTAGATAACTCGTGCTCTTGTTCGTAAAGGGGGACTTGAAATAAACGAGCTCAAAAAAAGCTCTACTAAAAGGAAAACAGGCCATACTCAAGAAAGCGGGTGCGGGAAACGGTGGGTTTCAGCGAGGCCGGGGCAGGGAACCTAGAGAATAATGGCATTCCGAGATCGAACGGGCCCAGCTCCCGGGCGTCTTTTTTCACAACTTCCAACGGGGATTAAAGGGGGGGACGCCAGGGCATTAGGTCTTGGTTCAGCAGGGGCCGAGAACAGCTCACGGAAATTCGCACGAAGCAAACAAAAAAAAAGCCGGCAAAATGGCCTTCCCTTCGAGAGTCAAAAGGGATAAGGAAAGGAAAAGTTGATTCCGCCACGGTCAGGAAGGGCGAACAAGGGAAAGGGACGAAGTTAGCATGGCTGACATGTGCAGCAAAAAAATTAAGACGCGAGCACGATTGAGGTTCTCAGATAGTGATCGGAAGACACTCTAAAGTATGGGGTCTTGGGCAAAAGTGCAGAAGAAGCGTGTGCTGATCAGTGTACGCGATGGAGGGAAATAGCGAGCCGAAGGAGGCGACGAGCAAAACAACCAACAGCGCTATTTTGCAAAGGAGGAAAGGGATGGAGGCCAGGTGCAAACAAGGCGAGATGTCGACGACATCGGGACAAAAAAATTCAGGAAGGTTTGGGGCAGTGCGCCAGGTGACAATCGCGTAAGAGAGAAGACGCGGAAAGAAGCACGAGTCACGCCGCCAGCACGGCGAGAGTAATCGTGGGAACTAAGGGGGAGACTCGATGGGGAGGAATGACAGGCCGAGCCCGTGAACGAAAGAAGAGTAATGTTCCGCGCTGAGGGCAGTGGAAGGGAGTGGATAAAAAAAAGGGGTCCGCCAAAAAACTGAGATGCGCCTCCTGAATGCCGCCGCGGAACCAGAATATCTCTCGGGACTCTGGGACGGGACAAAAAGGGGGGGGACGAGGAAAGCGGCCTCCACTGAAACAGTTAGCTACCTCAGCTTCACTCGAACGCGGTAGGCACTGCGCCCTACACCATCTTAAAGAGAAAACAAAAAAAGGGATCTCCACCCATGGGTGGCCAAGGAACGAGATGGGGGGAAAGTCGAAACCCGCCTCGTCGCTTACAAATTGAGAAGGGAACGAATAACGCAGGTCTTGAGGAGCGACTTTGGGAGGAACTTAATATAAAAAAAGTCGTCAAGAAGACTCGGGAAGAAGGGGGGAGAGCCCAGCTTAGATGACAAAGTAAATCATAAATTTCCGTCAAGGGGGTCCGAGCGCCGATCGGGGCACGGCGCACCCATACCCTTGACTATTAATTCAACAGGTCGCGCCGAAGAAGCGGGGGGACGAAAAAGGCAAGCTTTTAGGCGGGCAAGAGTATCCGAG
>Ga0179593_1326342_pt1 | contig 10258 bp, 13 predicted proteins | sample CZODoug2_1_08_16_FD_185931 | JGI IMG/M metagenome (GOLD analysis project Ga0179593, IMG submission 185931) | Vadose zone soil fungal communities from Angelo Coast Range Reserve, California, USA - CZODoug2_1_08_16fungal (PacBio error correction) | ecosystem: Environmental > Terrestrial > Soil >...
GAAAGAATAAAAGAAAAAAAAACAAGATGACAACAAAGCTGGGAGATACATGGCGTGGCTATGAAGCGTCTAACATGGGGCCATGAACCGGGTTAAGTGGGGGGCTCGAAAAAACAACGGGGGATCTGTACTAGCAACGTGTGCGTGGCGGGCGGGGAAGAGGGGGGAGAGTTGCAAAAAAAAGAAGGGAAGGAAACAAACAGGGGAGAAATAAGAAGAGGAAACAGAAAAGGGAGAGACGGGAAAGGCATGCCTGCAAAGAAAAATTCTAAAACAGAACGCGAGCTGGCGTAAGTGCCAAGGGGGAGAGAAAAGGTCTGTAAAAAAAAAAAAAAAAGGAGTGCCTTGTCGATGGGTTACAGGGCACAAAAAATAGTCATACAGGCATAGTGACAAAGGGAGGGCAAGACTAGGAAGAGGCAGGATTGAACTCAGGGGGCGGAAGAGGGGCCGGCAGAACTAGCTAAGAAAGTAGGGGGAGATACAAAAACGGAAGACGGTGTATTCAAAGTTTGACAGCACAAGAAGAGAGAAAAAAAACTGGGAGAGTGAAGGTAATGACAGAAAAAACTGAATGAGGGTTACTCCTACCAGGCGAGAAGGATAGTCCCCTGAGTTGGATCAGGTTCGCAAGCTGCGACGGGATGACTGGAGAGGGGCACGAAACTGGCTGGTGAGGAAGTGTCTGCCCAAATGGGGAAAGGGAAGGCCGGTTAACAGACTCCGCAGGAGGGTCGCGAGATTCAGTGGAATCGAAGGATGACCGAGTTCAAACCAAATTCATTAGACTCGCGAAAAACAACAAAGGGGAAAAAGGATTAGAAATAAGATAAAGGGACGCGTCCGATGGAGGGGGGGGGGGGGGCCATGGGTTCGGGGTGGGGACGTCTTGGCAAGTCAAAGGACTCGGCAAAGGGAGGGGGGGGGTTTCCTCGGCGGGCAGGGACCGGCAGTAAGAAGACAACGCCTGACATAGACGGAATCTCAGACCGATAAAGAATGGGAAAATACCGCGGGGAAAAAATATAGAAGGGAGGGGGGACCAATCAATAAACCGACAAGGAAAGGCAAACAAATAAAGTGACACTACTCGAGGTCTATAACGGGGGTAAAAACGATTATCTTGAAGACATTGTGATAAACACGGAAAAAGCAAGGAAACCCAAGGAAAATGGATAATCAGGGACACGTAGAAGAGAAAAAAAGGAACGGGACGCACCTCAGCAATAATGTCGAAATTGACTTTCACTCAGGAGGAAAACGACAGAAGCAGTGCATCGGGAAAAAAGGACTCTGTGAAGGGGCCCGTCGGAGGAAGAGGCCAAATAGAGAGGTGTCAGGGTGAACTGAAGGAAAAGGGAAACTGACTCGCAGGGGGGAAGTATGGTTCAGAGGGGGACGCAGGTGAAAATGTGCGGTCGGGGGGGGTGGGGCTGGGGAAGGGTACGAGAGTGTCTCTGAGGAAGAGTCAAGGAGGTCGTCGGGGGGGGCGGAAGAGGAGAAACAGAACACAGGGAATGGGGGGGGGGAAAACAAAGCGCCCGAGGAGAGGCAGGGAGACAATCTGGGAGTGTCGGGAGCAGCAAAGAGGCAAAAAAGGGCCTGTGAGTGTCAGGGATGGAGTAGGCACGGCATACGAAAGGATGTAGAAAAAAGAGGATAGAGAGGAGGCAGTCAGATACAGGATGATCCACATCTAAGCGCGCGTGTGGGCGGGGGGTAGGCTTGGGTGGGCATGCGGGGGGGGGAGGGCGAAAGGTGGGAAAAAGGACGGAAAAGAATTCACATTCGTCCAGAAGAGAAAGAGATTGTCATGCAACCAGCGGAGCTGGAGAGGGTATCCGTTTTCAGCAAGGGAATGTACCAGCCCGAAGAAGGAGGTTTGCCTTGAAAGAAAATGGGGAGGCCGTGGCAAGGAGGGAGGGGGAACGCAGGACCACGTTGCAAGAAGTCGACAGATCTAGGGAAGGAACAACACCCAACCACGTACAGACAGACGCCATTTTTGTTGAGCACAAAAACCGAAAGGAAGTACGGCCAAACGGGGGAGAGGTTAGATTATGGTAGGATAGGAAAAATTAACAGAAGGTTCGTGAACAGAACATGCAGAAGCCGGATAAACTTATAAAGAGGAGAGACCAAAATCAAATACGGGGAAGAGTGAGTGGGATAAAAAGAAGAACACTACCAGCCCGTCAGGAGGGAGCTGGTTGGCGGGCTTAATGAACTTGGGAAATTGGAAATGGAAAGGCGATCGCGCCCGTGGGTGTGGACAAAAGTTGGGGGGAGAAAAAAGAGGATAAATTTGCTAAAAGTTTAGAGCCATAATCAGGGTGCTAGGCTGGAATGGAAACCCCAGAAAAGGCGCTACTAAAAGTCTGGGGAAGATGTCAGGGGAAAATTGACGATGAAGAGTAGAAGGTAACAGGGGATTACCATACAAAAAAGGACCGGTGCCCGGTTGGGTCGGGGGCGCAGGGTCACAACCTGGGGGGGGAGATGGTGGGATGGGGGGCAATGCACAGGTTTGGGGGGTGCGGGAGTGTGGGTTAAGAATTCCCCGAAAAGGGTCGGCTATGGAACCACGAGGAAGGGGGGGTGAGATGGGGGAAGATTCAAGAAATGTGGCAGAAAGGTGTTGGGGGGGGGGGGGTGGAAAAAGGGGGGGACCAGAAAAGCAAATTGGGTGGGGGGGGGGGGGGGGAGGACTATTTGGGGACACTCAGGAGGGGGGGCAAAAATAAAAGTTAGTTCAGGAAATAGGGAATCAAAACAATGATAAACTAAGAAGCATCAGAAGGGACCGACAAATTCGGAGAGCCAAATCAGTTGGTTGAAGATCGCTATTACAAGGATGGTCTGCGTGGGAACAACGATGGGCGCCGCAGGGGGGGGGGGGGGGGGCCTGCATTTCCTAGGGGCGGATATAAAATGCGGTTGGGTCCGGTGGGGGTGTGTCTCGAAAAGACGTGGGTCCATAGGAAAGTGGGGGTAGCGGAAGGGGGGCAAAAACCAGCGCCGGGGTTCACATCCTGGCAAAGGTCATGGGTCGTTTCGGGGGGGGCAGAGGGGGGGACGCAGTCAACAGTTGCCTGGTCCGGGGGGAAAACACAAAAAAAATGAAATACAACTGACGGGGGGGGAGGTTGGTAAGTTACAACTGAGGGGAGTTTGTGTCCAACGCAGAGTGTAATAAGGCGTGGTTTCGGCGGAAAGGGGGAGGGGGGGCGGGCAGACGACGCCGTTTTGGTGGGGAATCGTAGGGGGGGCATTTCATTGGTGTAGTCGTTTAGAAACGACTGGAGGGGGAAGGAATCCCTCAACAAGGGAAAGAGGGCTAACCAAATCTTATGAAGAGCCTAGGGGTGGACAGAATGGAGGAGAAGGATGTGAAAGACCCACCGGCAGGGGGGAAGAGGGAAGGGTCTTCGCGTGTTTGTAAGATAAGGGGGGGATACGTAAGATTTGGAAGAGAACAAGCTCGTCCCACGTATTTGACTAAAAAAAAGAAGAAGGCACGTGTGCGTGACAGGTGCCGGGTGTTCAATGCCGGGGCCACCTGACATGGAAAGAGCTAAAAAGAAAACAACGTAGTATGAGGAAAAGATAGATATGGGGGAAACGGTGCTGAGGAATTGAATTACCGATAAAAGAAAAGGGGGGAGATCCACCGATTTGTTGTCTAAAGGAAGTGGCTCTAAAGGGCATAGATCCGTCGCACAAATAGCGGAAAAAAGAAGCAGAAGCTACCAAAGCAAAAAGGGGGGGGGGGAGGTAACACTCCATTGGAAAGGAAAGGGAAGGGTGTCCAAAAAGAGGAAGGGAAACATTCATGGCGAAACTGAGAAGGGTTGGCGCGGAATTGAAAATGGAAACACCAATTAGGGGACGAAACGAACTACCAAGTTAACTGAAGAGAGAATGGAAAAAAAACTGACGGGGAGGAGCAAACTGAAAGGAACCAACAAAACGCAGTAACCATACTCTTATTACATAAAGAGAAAGCGTTGAAGAAAAAGTTAAATGAACAAAAGCCAAGCGGCGGGGAATGTTTTGTAAGAGAGAAAGACAAAAATCCTGTTAGTATTCTACCAGAGCCACGAATTGCAGAGGGGGAAGACAGGTAAGTGCCAAGGCTATTAAAATCCCCGCCCGAGTGGACCAGGTGGGGCGAATGGACTGGCCAATTCAGGGGAAGTAGACCATTCCCAAATAGAAAACGGACTGGTAATTATGCAAAGGAAGCGACCATGCGTGGGTACTGGTCAAGCGGACCCAAAAAAGGTTGAGGAAAATAGAACTACAAAAGAAAAAAAAGAAACTTATGCTGGAAGCGACGAAAATCGGCGGACCAGTTAGATGCCGAAAAGAATGCGCTGGAACAGGAAAAGGAAAAGCAAATGGGACGCAACTAAAGGGACAACTTTCATGGAAAACAACCAAAACAGAGGGAAATCCGCAAAATTCTTCAAATAATCGGGGTCCAGCATCACGTGACACCTACCGGAGGGGGAAGGAAAACACTGACCAACAGGGATTGGAAAGGTACGGCAGGGGAGTGATTGCGCTCGCGGAAAAGGGTGCCTTTTTGAGGGAATTGTACTTTCCCGTTCCAGTAAATCGAACATTAGAAAGTAGGAAGTCAAATCGCGGAAGGACTCCTTTGTAAGGGGAATTGACCAAGACAGCAACGAACCGAAGGGGAAATCGAACATTAGCAAAAGAAGGCTCTGCCATCCAAACCTTTTTAGGAGAATGGGGGGAAACAGATACCTCCACATAAAAGACATGATCGACCAAAAATGTTTAGGGAGTGGAAGAGTTGACTCGTTTGGTACCCCATCAAAGAGAAAAAAAAAAACCACTGATGACAAAAGGGAACGATGGAACCGTCTGGTTCTGTTAGGGTTAAGCAGAAACCTGACACCAGAAAAAAATAGGTGCCGTCAACGGGCGTCAGGGACCGGGGTTTCTGGGACTCCAAAAAAAATTGCGGTCTGTCCTGTGGGGGGGGGGGGGGGAGGGCTTCCCCTTGGAAGGAGACTTGAAGAATGGCAAAGTGCTGCATGGGTGACAGGAAACTGAGTCAATGGCAGGCGAAGGGTGAAAGGAAAGGGAGGCAAACCGTAGGAGGGAGTGGACAGAATGACACAGGGAGAAAAGGCGGAAAGAGTGCGAGGTTTCAGGACAAGAAGACGAGTGTCGGACGGCGAACGAAGTGTGACGCTGTCAAGAAGTGTTGCCCAAACTGGGAGGGGACTCAGCCTGGCTGGGGAAATTAAGGCGATGGAGGGGGAAATCAGATGGTAAATAAACGTTCAAGAGACCAGCAGTAACACAACGGGGAGGGGTCCGTGTACATGGAAGGGAGGACATGGGGGGAAAGCAAAAAAAGACAAAGGGGGAGCTGTTTCCACCGGGCCATTGTTGGACTAGAAGAGTCCAGCAAAAATGGGAAATATAAAAACCTGCTCTACGTGAAAAGGAACAGCCTGCAGGAAAGGAAAGGGAAGAGGTACGCAAGTCAAAAATTAGAAAAAAGAAGTTGTCGTCGTAAAGGGGACCGCGAGTTGAACTTGACATCCGGGGACGCCAATTGAATGACGGGGGGGGGGAAGGTTCGTTTGCGAAAAATTGGTGGGGGAAAATTAACTCGAACGCGAAGTAATAATGGGGCCAAACTTCGTTTTTAACACGCTTGGGGGACCAGGGATTTGTCGCATGGGAAGGGAAGGGATGATGGCGAATGCGAAAAAGGCGGAGGGAAAACAAAGGAAAGGAAGTGCCCATTGAAGAAGGGCCTGGGTCAGAAACGGGCCCGAGGCTGAAAAAAGGGTCCGGATGGTAAAGACAAAGTGGAGATGCCCACAACAAAACGGGGATGGATGAAGTAAATGGGTATGGAAAGAAACAGGCAGGCAGCACGCGGGCGCCTGAAAAACCTGAGGGAAGGACGTCATTTTTACAAAAAGGCAGGGAAGACCGAAGTGGTCACAAAACATCAAATCCCAGCAGGGACAGTCTCAAACTCCAGGGGATATAAGGATTGGGGATCAAGGTAGTAAAAACGATTGGCTGAAAGAATAGTCATCTGGAGGAGTAAAATTTGGGTAAGGACGAGATCGAAAAAAAGGGACCGCCAGAATGCAATTGCGGCAAAGGCTGACTTGCACTCTCTACACTGAAGGGAAGACGAAACGGAAAAGAACGGGGGAGGAAAAGGTGGGCCGCTTCGCGGAGAGGGGGAAAGAAGGAACATTCCAATGCATGCGAGGGAAACGGAAGACGGTTCGGGGGGAGGCAAAAGCACTCTTAGGGGAAAAAGTGGGACTCGCGAGAAAACGAAAATGGGCCCGGGTGACCAGAGACCGTCGGTTGGGGTCAGGAGCCACCACCAGCATAAAAAAAGGGAAGTTACCCACGGCCAGAAACGCAGAGTGGTGACAAGAGGGGGGGCCTGAATCGGAGCATGAAAAGGGGGTGTAATCAAGAATCGGATCGCCTTCAACGGAAAGGTGGAAAAAGGTGGCAGGGAAAGGACATCTTGTCACCATTCTGATCAAGGCCGGGAGAAACAGTAGAGGTCCTGCCAAGAGACTGTCGTGGTTCACTGGGTCAGCGAATGAGACAAAGAGACGGGGGTGAAAAATGAAAAGAAACGTTTGCGCCCGCCCCATGCGCAGAAGGAACCCAGGACAGTGGTCCATCGGAAGAGAGTAAAGGGACCAGCCATCAGAAGACGAATGGGATGTTGCGAAACCAGAACAAGGAATCACCACTTACGGCCACTAGTTTGGGGGGGGGGGGAGGTCGGACTTGAAAATAACCGACAGAAGTCGGGAGCCTCGTAATTTTATCAGCAGGGGATTTGGGTCCAAAAGGAAGACGACAACCGTCAAATTTGGGGGCGGCTCGGAATGTGGGTCTGTGAGAGCATAGAGGAAACGTTGGGCGCCTTACCGTGTTAGCCGATTGATATTGGAGGGTTCCCATTAAAGTGGGGAGAAGTGGGGGTATTGAAGGGGAGGAGAAAGAGATCTTTGCTTCGCTTCCTTGGGACCGCTTTACTGAACAAAGGTACACTTCCATCAAAATGCACGAAGAGAGAAAACGCGATCCCGCCGAAGCAAGGCCAGGGTCAGAACGGGGGTTGGGTACGTGGTGAAGTCCCATAAAAGGTTGGTCCGATGACTAAGAAACCACGGGGGAATGTGTTGCATGAAGGAAAGCCTTCCTCTTGGGGGGGGGGTGTCACACACTAAAAAAAATGGCCAGGTGTGGGTCCTCTGAGGTTCTTCCTTTACACAAAACCTTGATCTTCGGCCTCAACTGGCCAGATTAGGGTCTACCTTCTAATCATCATGGTTTGTAGTCGCGATTACAGAAATTGGGGATTAGATTTCAGTAAAGGGTCGAAGCCCGGCCGTAATTTCCAGCAAAGCGGTCCGCGTGGGCTTGGGAAATCGTCAGGAAAAAGGGGACAAGGAAGGCCAGGCAACAGCGCGGGTAGGTTTCCTCAGAAGGGCCCCAGTTCAGGGAGGGTTCGGCAATTGACGTGTTTGGTAGGTCCAAAAGGGGACTGGGCCCTGGTCTCGCTAAAACCAAAACCAAACCAAAAAACCCCCGGGCCGCAGCTTTTTAATGGTTGGGGTCCTTTAACCCGTGAGTGGGGACCGAAGGCTGACTGGGAAAGAGATGGTTTGAAACGAAGGGGCGTTTCGGGCGCAGAAAAGCAAAAGGTGTTGGTTTCAAGGCGTGGGGAAGGGCTTGGTTAGTGCGGAAAGGGGGGATCCTCAATTCGAAAAAAGAAAAAGTGATCAGTGGGGAGAATTAAGGGAAATTACTAAAGTGTGGGGGGCCGAAGCTGTCGTCCAATCCAAGGTATGGGGACAAACACCTTCCAAAAAAAGTTTCTCGCTTGAAAAGGAGAGGCATCTGGGGGCAGCATAGTTAAAAGGAAATTTATCCTCGAAATAGAAGGGAAACGGTGGTGCGAAAACCCATGGAAGGGGAGCGGGCCCGTGCTTGAACTAGGTAATAGGTTTATCAGTCCTCAGCAACGCTTGACATCAGGAAGAGGAAACAAACAAACACCAACTTATTAGGGGAAAGGAGGTGGACCAGCCGGTGGAACGGACGAGGAAGCAAAAGAGTCCCTCGAAGACCGGGCAGGGATAACACCGGATGGGGGCGCAATACGTTGACGCGATGGAGAGGAGAAAGTCCGAGAAACGGAAACTTAACACAGAAGAGAGGACCGGAAAGGAGGTTGTCTTCACAGAAACTTTAGGAAGTCCACCAGGGCGGAAAAACCACGATGAGTTGTAAAAAAGATTTCATGGCGCAACTAAACAGTGTTTTTACTTCATTGAAGGAAAAGAAGGGGACTAAACGAACGAACCAGCAAGACCGAAGCCTTAAACCCCCAAAAAAGAGTGCGGCGCCAGAACACCCGTTACCCCAAACCTTGAAACCATCTGATGATGATAGAACGGAGGGGGACAACTTCTAACGGTGAAAAAGAAAAGAAAAAATACTTCAGGACAAGGTTCAGAGGACCACAAAGCAATGGACTATTACAACGCAAAGAAGGGAACTGGGAAACTTACAAGAAAGGGCCGGAGGGAGGAAAAATACCGGAGAGGGGGGAACCGTGGGCATTTCGCTGGAAAAGCGGACGGACCATCCCAGAAAGCGTACAAGCGAGAAAAAAGAAAGGAAAGGAGCGGACCACAAATCGGTTTGACTCAAAACGCAGAAAGAAAACCAATTTGATGAAATACGGCAGAACAACTTATGCAGGGGGGGCTAAAAGAGGGCGCAAATGGAGACAAGGATCAAGAGGGGAAACGGAAGAAAGCAATTTGAGTACCAAAATAAAGGGTCTTTAGAGTGGGTGCAAAACAAAAACCAAAAACGAGGAATAAAGTTGGACGAAAATCGGAAACACATCAGGAAAACCAGCAGAAGACACTCAGGGGACTTGTACTGTCAACAAAGAAAAAACAAAGTGATGGGGGGACCTGCCGGCTTGAGGGGGCGGATCGCGCTCAGGACTGGCCCGCTTTGGGGGGATGGGGGAAATTGTACAAGGGAATCGTGAAACGAGGCCAAAGTAAGGCGAAAAAGCTCGGGCTAAACGCTTTTACTGCCATACCGAGCAAAAATCCAATGGGGCAGAGGCCGAAAAAAAATCTGAATAACAGGTTAAAAAGGATTGAACAAAGGAACGCGAATCTCTCCTCACAAAAAACAAATCATTACGCTGCGCAAAAAAGTGGTACGGAAGGGAATGGGCTAGGTTGAAAACCAACAATCACGCGCTCAAACATGATAAAAGGCGCTGAAAGCAGGACTGGGGAGGTATCCGGAAGGGAACGAACATAAAAAAAGAGTGGCGAACGGAAAAGGGCGGTTTGGGCGAAACCCCATGGCGTCGGTACTTGGGGCGGCGGGCCAAATGGGAAAGGGCATGGCTGAGGGAAAAGGACGGGAATAATAGGGGGAGGGGCGAAGCACAGTTTCTTCAAGGGCAAAAAGGGGGGACGGCGGCTGGACGAGGCGCGGAACATGATAAAAATGGGAGGACAAAGGGAAGGGTGCAGACATCTAAGTCTTGGGGGAGGTAGAGGCTAGGAAGGTGCAAACCGCGCTTGGTGCCAAAACGGTTCGCCAGGCTCTGAACGGCAGGCGAGCGATTTTGAGGGGAAACCTATAGGGGGAAATGATGCCGTGATCAGCGAAAAATCTTCACAACGTCTTGGGCCGCATGGAAGGGAATAAACGTCGTGGGGAGTCCGAAAAACAACCCCGAAAGAGTGTAAAAAAAAGGGTAGTTTGTGAGCAGAGGGGGAAACAATTCAAACGGAAGGGAGGAGAACAGAAAGCGCTACTTCCAGCCATACTGGAGCAATGATTATAAAGCGAACCGGGCCAAGTCTACCGTAAGTTGGGGAAAGTCGTAGGTGGAAAAGACTATTGTCAAGTAACCGGAAAATGCCAATTTAAGGGGGGGAGTGGGGCGTTTGGAAGAGACGACGGGGGTTTTTTAAATTATCCAACTGGAAGTAAGAAGCCAGAAGGAGGGGGGACTAAAACCGGAGGGAAAGAATGAGTAAAAGGGAGGGTTGCGGCATGGGTGAAACGCGATGATGGAGAGTGAGAAAACGGCGGGGAGACAGAATTTCTGCAATTTGACGGGCGAAAAAGGCCGCCCCTCGGGCTGGAAAAGGAGTCAAGGATGTCAAAGAAAAAGGTG
>Ga0179593_1352011_pt1 | contig 10258 bp, 9 predicted proteins | sample CZODoug2_1_08_16_FD_185931 | JGI IMG/M metagenome (GOLD analysis project Ga0179593, IMG submission 185931) | Vadose zone soil fungal communities from Angelo Coast Range Reserve, California, USA - CZODoug2_1_08_16fungal (PacBio error correction) | ecosystem: Environmental > Terrestrial > Soil >...
AAATCAGAGGGGAAGATTCCTAAATCTACTAGCGATAACTTCTATCTCTATACCAAAATACGGGTAGGAAGACGTACCTCGGATGATTTCCTTCCCGGAAAGAGAAGATGTCCAGAACGGCGCAAGCACCAAAACTTAATACGTAGGATCGATGTAGTGAACGTCCCACAGGCGGAGGGCACGAGGGTACATGCTGCGCCGGCTTTGGGCGGCTTCCAACGCGCGGTAATACGGCGAAGCCCTGACATGTCCCAGCCCTGTTCGATTGCGCCAGGAAGGCCCGTTCAGGAGACAGGATACGCGGGCGCCACTTACATCCCCCACATAATTCGAGTAAGGGGATTGAAGGACACGATCTCCCTTCTGGCAAGAAGGAGAGGAGGTATCTAATACATTAAAGTTTGCTAATCTTTTGAATGGGGTGTGGGTCTCGTGAGGTCCCGTCCAGATCTCTCTTTCTTTCTGTTGGAAGAAATTCCTTTTCTTGCAAAGGGGCTCGGACTGGTTAGCCTCAAACCGTACATAATCTTGAAAAGAAATCGGACACCAAGTGCAATCACAAGGTAAATTGGGACGCTCATGCTTCCCTGGGGGTGGGCAGATCCTCAGCCATCAAAAGACATCCCTCTTCATCTTCGGTGATCCGCTCATATACCCGGATTTCAACACCGTGTAAGCATTGTGCAGTGCCAGAGCAGAATCTGAATTTCATGTCAAAAGTCGCGATAGGCACGCGCGGTTAAACGAGAAATGACCGGGAGGGCGGCGGGAATAAGGACATTGAGGAAGTCGGTTGATGTCGACAGGTTAATCCCCGACCTGAGCACCAAAAGATAGTCCGGCGGATGCGCAATGAGTCAATGGGCACGCGTGGTGGGTGCTTTAGGGAAAAGAAGCCGCTCCCCATGGATGGGATAATCATCCGGGTTCGCCGCGGGTGAACCACAAAAACTGGGCTTCCGAGAACGGCGCAAGCCAAAAAAGGGAAGGGAGTTTTCGTTGGAGCAAAATATAGTACCGCTGCATATACACTCGAGGGACGGGGAGCCGTGCATAAAACCGGAAGGGGCCACGCTTGAGAAAAGTCGCGCCAGAGTTCATGGCTGTGAGAAAGGGTGCCCGATCCGGGAGGGAGCCAAAAGGAAAACGTTGTGGGAAGCCTTTTAGCTAACAAAATCATTTCCGAACTCAAACATTGGTTGGTCTGTCTACGCGGTGTGCGATAACACCCTTCCAGAAAAGGGAGCAGCGCCGGACATCTCAGGAGAGGCGTGGAGTCCAAGGGTACGCTTGGGACCCCGTACAACGGGCCGCTGCGGAGTCCAGTCTAATAGGGAGAGTTGCAAAGCGCCTGCTGGGCAATTTTATGGCGCGGGGCAACTGGTAACACGAAGCAAGGTGCAGGTAGCAGTCGGGAAGAGGAAACGGATACGCGACTCAGGGTGTGGCATTAAAAAGCTAAGGCCCTTCCTTGACCCGGGATGCATCTTCCTAGCCTCCCTTTGAATGTTCTGAAGGTCAGAAAGAGAGACAACGAAATGGATGGGGGGGGGGAAATTTTTTGAGATTGCAGCCGTCCTGGAAAAAAGGACGAGAAGCCCCTATCGGCTGGAATCGTCCAGATGACGAGAGAGGGTAGGAAATAAAGCACAGGGGTGGTACCAACGTCACGAGAAAGCTATCATGTTGAAAAGACGTCGCTTAAATGAGAATATCGAAGGGGTCATGCATCTCGGGCCACCGCCAGATGGGAATGGAGACCGGAGCTCTGCAGTGCTGAAATAAGAGTCGTCGCTTCACGCACCTTCCCAAAGGGAGGTAGGGTAAACAAAAACCCCGCGCCTCGATCAGCGAATTGGAAAGGGCAGAGGCCACGCGGAGGAAAAACTGGACAAAAAGGAGCTGTTACAAACCGCTTCAGTTTTCCTCTGAGCAAAAGTAAAATGGCTGCGATCGGGAAAATGGCCCGAAAACGCTGGGCCGAAGCTTTGCCGAGGACCTCCGTGGAATGAAATGGGCGGGTACGTGCCTGAAAGAACGAAACCTGGAATACCTCCTCAGATGGGGGGGGCAATGTTTCCTGGCCCACGGGCAAAAAAAATCGGTCAAGATCCTGCGCGGCAATCTCAGAGGAAGGCAACAAGGTGATTCCGCAAGGAGAATCGGGGATGGAAAGAAAAAAAAAAAAAACGAGGATGGAAAAAGGGAAGAGATATTCTCCGGCAACCCTTTAATGGGAGTGCCGACAGCGTGAGATTGGGACGGTAGGATTGAAAGGCAACGAGCCGGTCCACCAGGCAGCATCCGGTGGACGGTGACCATGGACAGAGCAAAGGCAGGTTATCGTGTGTTACGAATCGCACATCAAAATTTCAATATTCAAGGGGGGGGGGGGTCCTCCAAGATCCGAACGGAATGAAGAGCGTCGAAGGTAAGACCTGCTCATTTGGAAGGAACTGAAGACGGAGACAGCACCTGCATAATGCCGCTCTACTAAGAGCGTTGGCCATTAGGCGGGGGGTCGAAGGGTAAAGTGGGAGGAAAAGATTGGTGTGTTCAAGGGGGCGTGAAGTCCGACGAATGATGAGCAGACTGGAAGAAACTCAGAGGGATGCACCACCTCTGGGACTTGCCGTTGCCACAGCCTCAGCGGGGAGGGCGGGAAACCTCAACAGGGGAAAGAGTTCGTGCCGGGTTGTTAAACTGAGGGGGTCTCTGCAAACTACGCCAGGGACAGGTGGACGGATGCCAAAGAATGGGAGTGGTGGCTCGTATGCGGGCGGAGAGGGCAGGGAGCCAAGGGACAAAAAGTACCCAAGCAGCCATACTATGTCACGTTAAGGCGCGTGCGGGGAATGCAGACATGAAAAAGTAAAAGGAAGGCCAGGATGCCATAGCAGGACGAACGTCGGGCGGGGGCAGGCGCTGACCAGATGGGGAGCGACGTTAGAACGCACGCCAATCGATAAAAGGTCCCTTGTCACAGGGAGCCTGGGAAAAAAGTTTGACGGCCAAAAAATAGAACTCAATCGAGGGGGGTAAGTAACGGTCACACCTGTTATGGACGGAGACGCCGGAAGGGACAGTCGATAGTTGGAAGCCTCTTTCAACCTGTACGAACCAGCTATTGGGTCCGGGAAGAAGGGGGATATATCGAGTATGGGGAAGTCGGTTCGCCTGGCTCGTCAAGAAAACGAGGTTTTGAGAAAAAGAGGGGTTTGAGGGCTGAACTGTTTGATTTCAAGGGGCGACTCAGTAGGGGGAAGGGGGTGCGAACAGCCAATGAAGTCCCCGTTGGTCGACAAATTTTTCCCTTGGACTCGAGGAAGAAACATTCCGAAAAGGGCAACGTTGACCGGACGACTAGTGACATACAGGGGGGAAAAATAGATGGCGTCCAAAAAAGTCTCGGCAGGTTCGGGAAAGCGAAAACGGATTATCCATGCCGAAGGGGTTTTGGGGGTACAGCCGTGGGCAAGTCGACACGCCGAGGCATCACAACATCCTAAAAGGGGTGAGCGGCGCGAGGCCCTGAAGCACAACGCCACAACAGCTTGAAATTGGGGGAAGGTCAGGGACACGCCGACCGGGTTTATCATGAGAGGTGACTTAGCTACGGACAAGGGGGGGAGGGTACAACTCCAACCTCAACTATCAACTCACCTAATGAAGTTGTCCACAACCATACCTGGAAATTAGGACTACTATTTTGCTCCTATGGAGCAGAAGTGATCTGGGAGAATGATGAACCTCATCACAGCTCTTGCGCCGGGGGGAAGGAAAGAAAAAGGACCTCCGTAGCTTACCTGGAAAGCAGGTGTAGCACCGAGCTTGATGGTCTCGTGAAAGACTGCAGGCTAGAAGCTGGGTGTGACTTATGCACGGGAAAGAGCGGGGGGGGGTCGCAGGGGATCCTGCGTAATGGGTCCTTGGAAATTCGGTCAAGAGTTTTGTCCTGCAGTAATGACTCGGGATGTTTAACTTCTAATTTCTCCAATCCTACATTCAGCAAAAAGGGGGGCTGGTCATACGGAAGATTAGAATGAAAGACGTACTCGGTCATAGCTCACCAAAGGCAAATCTTCAGTCCGCAGAATTGAAATCAAGAAAGGACTCAGAAAGAACAGAAACAAGAAATTCGTCCGTATAAGGGCGAAATTTATTGGCGGGGAGGGTAGGGGGGGTCGGGAAAGGGATGGGAAGAGACTGGGAAGAAAAGACGCTTCCGGCGATTCACATGGCCGAAGGCAAAGCCTGATTAAAGGAGAAAACTGCCACGGTGCCGAACCGAGAGAAGGGGGCATCGGCTCGCACCGCCTCCAAATATTTGACAGAGTAAAGAGATCAGATAAGGTTTCCGTTTTTCTGAGGAAAGGCTTGGAAATCATCCAGACTCAGGCCGTAAGTAGGAAGCAAAAACAACAACGGTTGGGGAAGAAAAGGTAATACGTATGCGCACGTCTTCGGGAAGGATAGTCGCCGCCGCTAAGGGGCAGCAATCGTCTGCGGGAAGAGGGGGCGTCGCTGGTCTAATCCTCCAAAGCGGAGGGATCTAGGCATTCTTAGCGGGGTGTTATTCACGTGGAAGAAAGAGCGGGGCAGGGAAAAAGTCGACTGCTTTGAATTTCGGAAATCCCCTTTATGAAAAATACTCCAAAAGGAAGCTCCCGCCTGCAAGATCTGAAGTCCTTTCGCATTACATCCTCAAGAAATTGGAATCTGTTGAAGGCGACGGAATCGTTCACTTCGGTTACGAGAGGGGTCAGGGGAATGATAATGAGTGAAAGGTTGGGGAAGTTGCTAGCTCGAAGAGGATCACATCGCTAGGTCGGTCTTTTGGCACACCAAAAGGGGGATTGCGGCAGGGGGGCGCGCTGTATGGAGAAGTACAAACTCGGGGCACTAGAAACACTACTCTTCGATAGGTTGAAGGAAGAATGGCATAAAGGCTTCTTCCTTCTGGGCCAGAGATGGACATAAGTAGCCGAGAACGAAATAGCTTCGTCTCAGCTGCCTAATCTTGTTGTCCCCCGTTATCCTTTGAAGAGCCTTGTTCGTAGCCAAAACTCAAATATGCTTGTTAAGGGGAAAGACAGGTGCGCGATAATTTGTTGACGCCGTTTAACTCCATACAAAACACCCTCGGAATTTACTTGTTCGGCGGAAGGAACTTGATTTTAGGGAATTTGCATGATCTTGGACTACTATAAGGGAATACTCCCGTGTAAATATAAGGCGATGCGTTAAAAGCCACAGATTCGGTAATTTGGGGTAAGAAATTGGGTCGGCCCCAAGTGCCCATTAACCCAATTTCATTGTTCTACTGCCTATTCGTTATCATCAGGGTACGCTTGTGAATCCGTAGAGGAAAAACGGGATCAAGTCTTACCTTATACATCCTTCTCTCTTCCAAAACACTGACTAATGTTGAACTAGGCGAGGTAAAGGACTGTCCACAACTGAAAAGTCAGTTACAATTTCCGGATTGAACTAAAACGAGGGAGAAAATGGGGTTTGGGGTTGGTGGTTTTTGGGAACCCTCGCGGGTATACCCATTCCCTTTCATTGGCATTGGGTCGAACAGGACCAAGAAAGGAAGATGGGGGGTCCGTCCAGAAGAACATTTGGAGCAAAGTTAGATACCCCTCTGCCTCACTCAAGAGGTATTGCCGGAGCACTGCAGGTGGGGCGTAAATAACGCCTTAACTCCCGATAATAACATGCCAAACGGCAAAGGAGCAGGGTACCCAGGATGCCTTTGGATTACCCGATTTCTATAAATTGCCGCGCGTACAAGGAAAGAGAAGTCGGGAGAGGCTCGACAGCGCCTGATCAGTCGATTTTAGGTCGCTGAACTGGTCGGGAAAATCTCAAGGGAAATCCTTGAGGTAGAGGATGGGGACCGTTAAGGTCGCGCCTATACTGGATAACAGACACTCTTCGGCAAAAGAACATGGCTTTTAAAGCCCTGGAAAAAGGGGCCTGGAAAGAGTTCCGGCGCCATTAATGTGTTGTTTCGGCCTTCAAAACAACCTTGCGACAAAAATATATTGGGCTTGGAGGGTTTTGGGGAGAATTGACAGACATCCCTAGAGACCTTGTACAGCACCCTCTAATCTGGAAATTAGCCAGAGAATCACATGGCTTCCAAGAGGAAAAGCAACATGTGCAAAAAAAAGAAACCTAATACCATAAATGTTGAGCGGTTCGCTGTAGTCTATAGGGGACGTCGGCAGCTAGGACCCTACATGAGGAATGGAGCTCAACGAAATAGTACTCAGACGCTAGTCAGTCTGGGCAAGTAAGAAAAGAAAAGCAATACGTGTACCAAACACAAGAAACGCTGCAACCTCTCTAGTCCTGTTTGCATGGCAAATAAACTTCGGCGGCCACGTGAATCTCGATTCAAGAAAGGTCTTTCATTCCTCCATAACCGTATATGGAGGAAGGGGGAGCGATAAATGGAATGGAGCAGCTGGTCCGAGTCTTTCAGAGGGGGGACAACCGCCTGAAGCCCATTGCAGGGGGCTGAGGTCAAGGCGTGAGACACCTACCGAATCCAGGCCTCATCGAGTGAAATTTGGGTTTTAAAGTTGAAGGAGTGCCTCCATGGGAAGGCAATGCAAGTACCGACAAATCAACTCAGGTCCTGCCTCCCTGTCTCCCAAACGGTGAGAATAAAGGTAGAAAAATAGAAAAAAACAAACGGGGAGAGGAAAATGGGGACTTACGCTTCACCCGTGGGTTGAAGAGGCCGCCGAAGGATTCCCGGCGAGGGAGAGGAAAGGCCCCAGCTACCCAAACGGCAGGCAATCAGATTAAATACTGAAAAAAATGGTCTCGGGGAGGTGGGAGGATACAGATAGAGCCAGCAAAGTCATTGGATTCAAAGGTGAACTCTTACAGATATAATCCGGAAATCCTTGCAAAAAGATAAGGTCAGAACGGGGACTGCCTTTAGAGAATTACCGACTTATGATGGAAGACAGCAAGAGAAGGAAAGAAGGCCGAGAAAGGAGGACCGACGTGGAACGAGTTCCCTGAAAGAGAGGGATAGATGGACAGAGCGGGGTGGGGTACTGAGCTGGAATGTCAATATATGGCGTAAACAAAACAGCGTACTTCTTCAAGCACGGCTCCTATAACCCTTCCCACCTTGATGGTTTGCCCGAGAGGACATCATTAAACAAGAAAAAGTCCAAGATCCACAGGAATTCGGTCTAGGTTCGCCGTGTTGGGGGAACCGGTGCAAGGTTTCGTAGAACTGCTCGCCGTCACCAGGGGTATGTCCCAAGCAGGGAGAGGGGGGGCCTTCGGATCGTGAAGGGGGTAGTGAGCCGTGAGGACAGTGATGCAAGATAAAAAATCTCCCTCAAGCCATATTGGTTTAAAAAGGTAGGCTCGGTCGGGCAGACTGGAAACCAATTGGAAAATCGGGTAAGGAAGAAACGGACTCAATGTTCATCGTTAAAAGTCTGAGATCGGTGAATGAGACAGAAATAAGGGACGACGAAACGAACGCCATCGCTACCGAGGATTCCAAGGTGCAATGGGGAAGGAAACGCCCTTTGACAAAAACAAAAAAAACTCGAACATATCCCAGCAAGAGGGCTGGCAGTGCCAGATCATATCAAAACTACTGTTCGACGGATCGCCGTCTGACTGGTCAGAGAGTACGGGATAACAGAGAAAAGACCCTGGAGCGAAACAAGCTTATGGCGTTTGGTCTGCCCAGGGTACAAGTAAGCGCTTATTTGCATTCGGAGCTGCACAGTCACGACTAACGGAAAAGAAAAAAATCCGAATGACTTGATGAGTGTTTGGGACGGAAAAGGGCGTCCCAACTGGGTAAAATTCTGGACAGGGGGGGGAGACCCTCAAGCGTGTCTCCGGCCACCAGGAGGGGGGACCACCGACCAATGAACTTTTCCATGTGGGTCGACGATGGTCGGTAAGCGTGGTCCCTTGAGAGCGAGGACCCTTCCGGAAAGTGGTCAAAGACAACGAACGGGATGGGTGCGATAAAAGGGGGGCGGTACCTAGTTGTGTTCCACCAGAAAGTCGGGGGGGAGGGGGAAGCAGCGACGAAGTCCAGCTGCGCAGGTTTTGTGACGCGTGGGGACACCTAAAGGAAAAAAGCCGAGTCACCATAAAAGGGGACGGAGGCGAGGGCCCTTCCAAAAAAAAAAGACACAAAAAAACCTCTGTAAATTACTGTATTGTCGCAAATACGCGCAGCTTTACTTAAAGAGGCCGGAAGGTCTATAACGGATTCACAAGCGTTACGCATCAAACCGACTTACGCAAGGTAAGGCAGTCACAAACAGGGCCTCCAATCCTTCCGGTCGGATTCTAAGTGAAACAGAAAAGAGATGCGAACATCTACCTGGAACATGAGACTCAATCTTTGGCGGGCTTCGGGAGAGGAACCCCCTGGGTCCTGGGCACAACTTTAAATGGGAGACAGCTTCGGTTAGTAATATGGCAGATGCTTGGATGGCAAGCAACGGATTTGTGGAAAGGATTGGCAAGAGGAAAAAAAACGGAATCTTATCCTTCATGCAGTGAAAACGTGAAAACTTGTGTTTTTCCGTGTTTTCTAGATTTTTCTTAATGCACGGCTCCAAATAAAACCAGGTCACACTCTGATGCCTTCCCTTTGAGATGTCCCCTCCTCCCTGAATATTTCGAATTGAAGTTTACGGGACTCTCATCGCTCACAACTTAAACAGAAATTCACAGCAAAAACAACAATAAGGAACGAATGAACCGACTTACTCCTTTCTCTCACTGAACGGAAGATCAAGTCCTGGAAAGGTAAAATGCGAAAGGGTAGGGTATGGAATTTGGAGAGGGATTGTCTTGAACGATAATGTGCGAGGCAGGAACGGCGCTGACATTGCAGTCACAGTCGTTACCGAATGGCCAGCATAACGACATAATAGATCCGCGCGGGCTCACACTGCCCTTATCCAACACAGCCTTCTCAAGCCATCGGAATCAGCCTAAATACAGGGCTTGTGGAACTGATACCCCCCCATCAAGAGGACAAAGTCATCCTTGTGGACGTGAGGCACCCGGAAAGGGCGTCGATAGGGTAACGAAGACGACGGGGCGCATCATTCGCTCGAGAAAAACAACAAAAAGGAGGAAAAGAAAAAAGGATAAGGGCGCCAGCGATCGGAAGATTCGCCGCTTTCCGAGAAGAAATAAAAGGAAGGCGCAAGGGGGGGATCGATTCGGAATCCGTAAAAAAGCATTGAGGGAGGAAAAAGCAAGGATGAAGGCTCCGGCGGGTGGGCATGGGAATGTAAAAGGAGGGGAGAGAAGGTCCACAGACTTCTTCATCGCCCTCCGTTCTATCCCAGGAAGAAGAAGGCGCCTAGGGGATGAGAGCAAAAAAGGGAACGCATTCCATTCCCCAAAAGTTTCTTTCATGGAGAAAGCGTCGGAGATGGGGCAAGAGGGGAATGGAAGAGGAATGTTAATATTTGTCGTCTGGATCAGTGTTTTTAGCGTTGTGGCTCGAAGAGAAGGAAAGGAAAGGGAGGGGGGAAAGCAGGGACGTATGTGGCCCGACACTTGCAAGTGCTTCCAGGGGTAACGGGCTTGGAGAACTGACCGTAACACCGCCCGCTGTACACTGCCAAAGAGGACCACCCCAGAATAAAACACAGATTCCCTTTAGAATTCTGCCGCGAAGAGCCGCTGAAAAATACTTCACAAATGCACTGTCTGCTCGAAAGAACTGCGGCGGGAGAAGAAATCAAAACGCGCACCAGTGTGACCACAAAAGTGAACGCAGTTATTCTTATCGCAAAGATCTGACGAGTGGAATGGAAAGCAGGTTCGAGGGGGAATTTATTGCTTAGCCTCGTCTAAACGCGCGGGATCCGGATTGGGGGATGCGTGGAGGGGGAAGTCATTGCGGAGTTTCGGGGGGGTTTGATTTCGTCACACAGCGTTAGGAAGAGCCGAAGCAGAAGGGATTAAGGAAAAACAGCCGGAGAGAGGAAAAGTAAAAAATTTAACCCGCGTTTGTTGTGTGCAAAAGTTTCAGACCGCCGCCGCTCCCCCTGCGAGTAATAAGCGGAGTTTCCGACTTCATTAACCACTGGAGGGGGTCCAAAAAACGGAACAGCTCCTTTATCGGGCGCGAGGTACACACACAAGTAAAGAGACCGTGGACGGTTGACGTCACAAGACAGCTGAAAGACTTTCACTCTACGTAGGCCGTAGTGACAAAAAACGGGCACAC
>Ga0179593_1364982_pt1 | contig 10258 bp, 10 predicted proteins | sample CZODoug2_1_08_16_FD_185931 | JGI IMG/M metagenome (GOLD analysis project Ga0179593, IMG submission 185931) | Vadose zone soil fungal communities from Angelo Coast Range Reserve, California, USA - CZODoug2_1_08_16fungal (PacBio error correction) | ecosystem: Environmental > Terrestrial > Soil >...
GCAGACGGATGTCTTCCTTGCACCAGGGCGGTTAATGGCAAGGAAAACAAGTCGGCAAGTTAAATTGGGTGTGTAAAGGTAGTCGAGGGGAATCTACCCGGTAGTCTCGCCGATAGGCAAGGAGACGTCACCGCCCTTGCAGAGGGCCGGGCCCCCGCTTAGGAAGAACTCCTCGGTCAAAAGGGGATGACTGTTAATTCCATGCGCAAAGCGGACGAGAGCCGTACGACGAAAGGACGGCCAAAAGGAAGATGGCTGGTTGGAAGGATGCCCTCAACCATTTCGCAGGTGGAGGGTATCTAAGTCTTGGAATTGGGCTTGAAATATAATAAAGCGGGATTTGGAAAAAGCTCCAAAGGTCATACGGACAAAAAAAAGAATGGGTCTAGGGGGCGGAGAAAATACGTAAGGGAGGAGCGCCTGCAGGGCCCGCTGAAGAAGTCCTGCAGAAAATAGAGCAATCCGAATATACGCCCGGCATTAGAAGCAGTAACGAACGCAAGGGGGCGCAGTAAAGGCCTCATAGGTAGAAAGCATAAATGATTTAAAAGATATAACACCGGCCTCTTCGGAAACTATCATCAAATCCTCGTCAATTGGGCCAGGCCGGCGCGTAGCCACATCCTCGAGAATGACGAGTAGCAGTAAAGCATAGTATTGCAAGGGACTATCGGCTCAACTCTGGGCAGATCCCTGATCCGCTGTAGCTAGACAACTGAGTAAAAAAGCAGAAAATCGACTATGGCCACCCATATGCTATACCGGTCTCATGGGTGAAAGACGGTCTGGAGGGCGAGTTTGCCAGTGAGCAAAGAGAGAGGGGTACCCGTATACGTGGTGAAGGTGGACTACGCAGCCCGTGGGGTGTGCTCTAATTGTGCTAATACTCACAACACAAAGGGTTATTATAATGAAAATTACAATACCATAGAGACAGAAGGGATTTCTTATGAAATAGAAACGTAGACAAGTAAAGTAAAGAGAAAGGGTATCCTTGAGGAAAAAATCAAGATCGGGGGCCGACCTCGTATCTCCCGAGGGTCTTGGTATCTGGAGGCAAAATCGTAATATTTTGGGAGGGATTGGAAAAGTCTTGTAGCCTCGAAAGGATATTAGGGGGGTCTTTAACTAGGCAGACATCTGGAAACGTAATACGGAGATGCAGGCCCTAGGAAATCTAACTTGTGAGGGCCCCCGGCAACCTAGTCCAAAATGAGGATCTATCAAGCTGAACGTGGTCTATCACTGTCAAGAGAGGGAAAGGAGTAGGTCTAATTATTCTCATAAAAATGGTGTCTGGGTTAATCTCTCAAGCGAAGCACTTATGGTTGAGGAATAGAGAACGTAATGCCTACCATTGGAAGAGGCAATGAATGACTTTGCCAGAATTCTATTCGTCAGAAAGGCAAGAGCGTAAAAGAGGACTATAATGTGGGTATATTAACATTGAAAGGTGCCCAAATTAAGCACTCGTTATTATGCTATACCCGAAAGACCCTAATCTCGTCGAGAGAACGAAAGACCCCTGTCGGAGGGAAAAGACGGAGAACCAACACATCTGGGAGGGGTGCTCAGCCCTCGAGGATCATCTAGGAAAAAGGCTAAGACAAGGGGGCAATGAACCTCGAAAGCAAAATGACGAGGTTACGCTAGAAAGGGCAGGGAAAGGGGCAACGAATCTCGCGAGAAAACGCGGAAACCTCTCCTACCCCTGAACCTGAAAACAGGGGGCCAATCAATGCCCGCAAAACTGTTGGACAAACACGAGTCACTCAGGCAATGAAGAAGAGGACTACCAGTATGGGGGGGACAAACATTTCTCATCAAAATCAAGCTTGTCCTGGTCGCGAGGGTTGCGATTGAGTACTCTACATGGGGGAAGCTAAACCTAAAAAAAATCGCTCATCAATTCACGTATTGAGTCATTCCGGGGAGTGAAGAAGGTCGGGTTTTATTAAAAGATGAAACGCCCCCTAATTAAAAAATATAAAATAGGGGGAGGTATAAAACTAAGGGTTGCGTTACATCAAGCACAAGGAAAAAGATGCCGTCCAGTGGCAGTTTAGACGACCCAGAGGCGAAGAAATATTATCGGTGTCGAAGAGATCTAATAAAGAAAGAAAGAAGGCGGGGGGGTGCAGAGAAGCAGCGCTGAAGGTGCCAAATCTTTAAGGTGTGGGTAGGCCCTATTCAAAAAACTAGGCGGATGGGGGGCTGGGGCGTACTCAGGAAAGAAGGTATCCGATAGGGGCAGGAGTGGCGCGACAGGCTATAAGGCGAGTCCGAGCGCAGATAGGGCCAAAGCTATGATTCAAAATCCTTGTCAATTAAGAAAAAGTGTCTACGGTGTTATAAGGACGGGAGTTAAGGTTGGATCAGGTAGTAACTTGGGTGGGTTTGGTGGGAAGGTGGAGAGGCAAATGTTCTGATTGTGCTGTACAAGGTGAGGCTCTGAGCCGGACCGTGACCAGCAATACGGCTCGGAAAAATCATAGACGCCAAAAGGACGCCGGAAGACGCCCTCCGACAATCAGAGATTATCTCTCCACAAAAAACAAAGATTTATAGGGAAGACGATCTTCTGTGGGGGAAGGAGGTTTACTGCGGGGATGAGGGGCGAACTGCCGTGCATCCTCTCACAGGTGACAGGAAAATTGCACTCGCTCAACCTGAATTCAGCAAATCCTATGCGAAAAGGACATCCCATACAGTAAAAAACACCAGGTCTAGAACCGAGCCTATCACCGGTTCCTGACTTACACTCAAAAATTCGGTTCCGCAAGAGGTCCTTACTCTTGGTGGAAGAAGACTTGGACGGCCTCTTCGTGGGGATACTGAGGATAGAAGTTGAGGCTCTCCGCGATGACATCAATTAACCTATCGTGGTAAGAAAACGCCCATTTCTCCAGAACGACCCTCTTTAGCGGGGGATAACATTTCTAATATAGGACTTCGCATATCGCCGGAGGCAGCACACGTACATTCTCCGGATGGTGGCTAGAAACAAGATCAATGACGGCGGCGATTCAAAAAACATGTAAAAAGGTTGTGGAGCAGGAAGGCGGATTGGCGCGCTAAAGAACACCGAGCACCCGTAAATAACTTTCAATTATAGGGAAATTGCTTGTCATGCTGAAAGTAAAACTGGGGGTAAAGTAAATCCCCATGACGGGGGACACTAAATTCCTGTTCCTGCGACAGAGGGGGGGGTCGACCAAGTAAGACAATACAGCGGGCAAAATCGACGGGGAAAAAAGCGGTGGAATATAGGTCTTGTGGCTTCGCGCTAGTCCCTTGCCCTTGCAGTTAGTAAAAGGTGACCTTCGGGTAGGCAAGAATAACCTGTATGTTACCGCGGATGAGGGGGAATCCATCCAAGTGTATGGGATAGCGGGAGGGTCTATACTCAAAGGGTCAAACTGAAGTAAAGAAAAAGAGTCTTGGTCCTCCTAGGTCTGGGAAATTAATGGCCATTGAGCCCGACGATTGATATTGAGCACGACGCATTCAGGAAGAAAAAAAGAAAAAAAGGAAGGCTTCGTTGCCCAACGTTCTCCCCTAATCGGAAAAAGCTGGTGAGGGTTGAGAAGCGGAAATTCGGGTCGTGGGCCGTAAAAAAAAAAAAAAAAAAGGAAAAAAAAAAAAAAAATAGAAAAAAAAAAATATCAAAAGAGGGAATAATAAAAAAAAACAAGTCATACCCGGAGCTGTCAAAAAAACAAAATCGGGAGCAACCCCACCAAAAAAAAACCAACCCTCAACACTCCAAAATAAAACAAAAAAAAAACAAAAAACAGAGGGTATTTTTGGTCGAAGATTTTCGGGAGAATCAGATTTTCCTCCAGGGTACTTCATCTAGACGTAAATCACAAATTGCTGCGAGCAGGAGAAGATAGCCGCTACGAAAAGCGCGAATTCTTCCTAAGAGTAATGAGCTTTCTCCTCATTCAGCGAAGGAGACAGGTAGAGCGAGAAGAGAACCAGGGCTAGATATCCCAAGAGGAAGATTTTGGGGGAAATCGTCCGGGCACTCAGAGAGATGTGAAGAGCGCGTCCAACCCGATAATCTAGTCGGGCCAGGTCGAAAGACGATACTCGGCGAGCACGCAATCTCTCGGCAAGGGACCCCGTCCTCCAGAGGAAAAAACGATGGGGCACGAAAGACGAGAATCTGCCGCGGAGATCTAGATATTTTTTTGCCAAAGACTAAGGATGGTATCCAGGACTCGGGAGGGTCATTGGGTCCGACAAACGAGCACTGTGGTGGACGCAATTAAGGGAAATCCTCATAACACAACAACTGAGTATTTAAAATAGATCCATCCATTTAAAGGACAAACGGTCTTTGGATTGCTTTGACGGAGGGTAAGTACTACTAAGAGGGGAAAACAGGATGGCGACAAACTCGAAGTCAACTCTAGTCTCAAGCAGATTGACTGATGAATCTTGTCGGCAACATCAGTAAAGCATCGATTTGTCATTCTTGAAAGGAAGGGGGCCAGAGATCAGATGAGGAAGGGAAGATTTTCTCGACGCTCTCTTCGACAACCGTTCCCATCCGAGTGATCGATGTTACTCTCAAGCCATTAGAAGACTTTGCTGCACTCGGCCTCAGAAAACTACTCAAGAGGCTAGAGACAGCGAAAGGGGGGAGATCCTATTATGCTTATCTTTCTAGTCATGAGGGCAGCTCGGCAAGAAGTGGCAGGCTTGAAATGCTAGCACGCAGGCCCCCCCGGGTATCGGTTTGGGGAGGGGATGATTTCTGCAGGATTTGAGCTGGGTGCCTTTACTGGCAAGTGGCAAGCCTAAGGGCCGAAAAGAATACGACTGCCGACCGCAATATCGTCGGAAGATTCCGTAAGAGACAGGGGGGGACGTTTTAAAAAACAGATGTGATGATACGGGAGAAAGCAATGCCTTCTCAAGGGCCGTATCCCCGCCAAGCGTCACCTTTCCGATCAAGCTAACAGCACAAACGTATTACCGTTTTATAGGACAGGGCTGCATATAGAATCATATCCGCTCAAGGTCACGAAAAACAGCGTAGGGCCCGAAGTGGGGCTCGTCTGGTTTAAAGGAAAGGGCCGAGGCTCGGATAAAGGAAGGAATCACCCCGCCGGGAAGACGGAAACACGTCTCTATGAGAAACAGTGGGGCAACGATTCACGCAGGGCATGTGAGACGCGGGCGAAGGAAATAACTAATGAAGGGAGAGACTATATCAAATCAAGTAAGAAGTTTCAAAGACCGAGAGGATAGCTTCCCGAGGGTGGGGACAACCGAAACTCTGAAAAAGACAAGCATAAGAGTTAGGAAGCGGGATTTACCTAAAAGAACGGGGACTGGTGTAACGGTGATGAACGCACCGATTTACCTAGAAAAGGGGGTCTTTAAAAACCGGGAGAGGGTTCTGGACCATCAATAGAACCTTCTTCCTGCTCAACCACGGGCACCTCATCGCACGGCCGGGGGAATAGAGGAATAGTGCGCCTCTTCTCTAGAAAACGAGAAAATTAGAGGCTTACTTCGAGAATCAGGGGGAAACTAAGGGCAGAGAATTTCGCAATGTCAACTCGGAGGGATGGGCCTCTGTTGATCTCCTGTTAAAAGGTCATAGGCTTGCCTATATCCAGAATCCGACGAATAAGATCTCGTGACCCGTCCCGCGTACCAATCTTAACATGTCTAGGACAGTGTTGGCGGGGTGTAAGGACGGGTGAAGTTGTGAATGTCTTGCTGGTGACGCGTCTCGGGGTTGCTGTCTGAAATGGCCAGGAGAGCGTCAGGGAGTTCACTGGACATGCGGCGAGGCGATTAACATGTTCCGTGCAATCGGCGTGACTCGGAAATACATGGATGCTCCTCACCTTTAAGTCGTCATAGCAAGTCCAATACGATCTTTCGCTAACACAACCAACCACGTATTGAGTGACCGAGCTATATATATCAGAGGGTAGGAGTTCCCGAGAGATTTCACCTTGACCTATGTCTTGGGGGAGGGTCCTACTCCGGATACCAAAAAACGTCGAGACGCCACGGCAACTCGTTCCATCCTCCGCGACGGGAAAAAAAGGACGCCCCACAAAAACACACAGCCAGCGTCCCAGGCACGCTCGTAACAGGGACTCACACCGTCAAAAAAAGTTCCTAAAAGTTAGGATGGGTGAAGTCTCGGGGAACGGCTGGCTCAAACGGGGCGCACAGGAGATGGGAGGACCGAGCACACCGAAGCTGCCCTTCCATCGTCTGTCTTCCGCCCCCCGAGGTGCCATACATTAACAGGGAGCATTAATAGGGGAATTCCAGCGGCTCGTTACTACCACTTACTCCGGTCTTTCTTTCATCTGTTCGAAGGAGGACGCAATATCGAAAGCTACTTAAAACGAACGGAGGAGAGCCTTTACACGGGTTTTTGGCATAAGTTCTTTCTATCGGGAAGAAAAAGCCCTGTAAAATAAACTATTTCATTAGGATTTAGGTCGGGGTCAGCTGTGGGCAAAGTAAACAGACTTTTGTAGTGAAATAACTGACTGCGCTATCCTTGTAGGCAGAGGGTCGTCGGCAAACAGAAAGATGACCAACGTCCGGAAAACAACGACCGGCAAGTCTTTGTATCAGGCGAGGAAGAAAGGGTCCTATTGACTTAAGGGGGCTGTCCATTGCAACTGGTAGGTGGAAAGGGGAAACAGGGCGGGTCGAAGAGATGACCAGGGTAGTGTGGGTCGGCGGGAGGTCGAGGCTCACTACACAGGGCGGATAGACCTCGTTCGCGACACTACCTCCCTGCGCGAGTCAAAGACGGGCCAGAATCGAGGAATGCTGTAAGGAAAGTGAGAGACACGGCCGAATGATGCAAGCGAGGACGGCCCGTCTAAAAAGGACCGATGCTGTGGGGGGGTTCCTGTCCTTCCAAGAGATCGACGTGACTGTGGAGGTCGACGAGGAAGGGGACATTGGGGCGGGAGCCGGAGAGAAGAAGCGGAGAGGTGGGAAAAAAACCCTCAAGGCAGATGCTTTAGGACTCTCTCTACTTACGGGGAGGAATCGGGAAATGTCCTCAGTTAGGGGCATGCGCACAGAAGGACCTGAGGGCGGAAGAAATGGGTCTAAGGAAAAGAACACGCTCAAGGCTGAGCAGAGACGCTTCAATTGAAACGTAAGAACCTCATGCCTAACGAGACCTCCGTCGTGAAGAAAATGCTGCGAGGCGACGATCTCTAGCTCAGGGGGGCTTCCGCGTGCGGCAAAACAATCTCAGGGGGTACGATCGGGCGAGAGCTGCGGCTGTGCAAAGAGGGCTACCTAGGATAAGAAAAGCGCGGCAAACGAAGCCGCTGTTGGGGGGGGGTGTAAGGGGTAGGAGAGGGTACAAGGAGGTCGGTTAGGGGGACAGGGGGGAAGGGGGAGTGGACTAAGGAGGGAAGAAAGGGGAGGAGGGCCGGTAAGGAATGAGAGAGGTGTTTAGAGCGAAAGGGGTGACATAGAGGTGGAAGGGGACGATGAGTGAGAGAGGGAGGAGGAGAAGGTGAGCATAGGGGACGCATGGAGGGAGGGGATCGACTGGGGATGGCATGGGAAGCGGGGGCCAAGGCTGGGTAAAGGTTGGAGGGGAGGGGGGGGCTGAGAGAGGGAGGGGAGGAGGAGGTAAGGTGGGGGGCGAAGGAAAGAAGCTGAACGCGGAGGAGAAATAGATGGAAAGGGGGAATGTGACGAGGAGTGGTTAGTGAGGAATGAGGAAGTAAAGAAAGGCGGTGGAAAAGGGGGGGAAGAGGGGGATGAAGCGAAGGGTGTCATTGAGAGGTTGGAGGGAGAGCGCCAGGGCGGGGGGAGGAGTGCGGTGGATGGGGATCGAGGTGAAGGTGAAGGGACGGAGAGAGAGGGGTATAGAAGTAGGGGCATGAATTAGGGTGGCGTGGCTGGTGTAAGTAAGAGGCAAAGGGGGAGAAGGAAGAGGAATGGGATGAAAAGGGGGGGAGGGGGGGGGGAAACGAAGGGGAAGTGAGTCGGGGGAGGGTGGTGAAGGGAGGGGCGCTGGGATGGAGGGCAAGGGGAGTGGAGAGGGGTACGGAGGAGAGGGACGAGAAAGGGAGGATAGGGGGGAAAGGGGGTGGATGATGGGAGACGGAAGCGGCAATGGGGGTGGGGGGAGGTAGAAAGCGGGAGGTAGGGGGTGGAGCAGAGATGAATAAGCAGGGAGGCAAGACTTGATCGAGGTGAAGGGCGGGGAAGGGGGGAGTGGGGTGAAGAAAAAGGAGGGGGGTCGGGGAGTGGAGATGGAGTAGGGGGGTTGGTTACAAAAGGGTGGAATAGGGTAGGCTCCGAAGGGGTCGAGACTGGGGTGTGGTTGTGAGGTGGGTGTAGCTGAGTAGGTGGGTTGTTTTAGGGGTGTATGGGGCGGAGCGGGCGAGAGGGAAGCGATGGATGGGGAAGGGGGGATTAGGGGTGGGGGATGTGGGGGTAAGGGGGGAGAAAATAAACAATAAAATAGTAGACAGGGTTCCGAGCTCAAACCTAATAGGCGGGCGAATTCTTTTAGGGGAGAGTTTGTCGCACACGCCGCGAGGAAAAAAGGGGAATTATTTTTCAGGGGATTCTAAAACAAGACAACCATCATAGCGAAGGGATGGAATCCTCACCACAACAACGGAAAAGGAGAGTTTTCGATAAAAAAAACGGGCTAGCTGGAATCGGGGACGGGAAAGCCCGTTCTCCCAGGGAGTTATCCCATATTGCGGGAGGACAAACCTCGCCTAAGCCCGATCGATAAAAGAAATATAGGTCTCTTGATCCCAAGGGGTGATGCTTGACGCCGTGGGTCGAGGCGGGGTGGCGCGCGGGAGGAAGTGAGTATATACAGGAACACCTCCTTCTCGATGGGGTACTCTCGTCCATAGTCTATCTCTCTACGAGGAAAGAAATTTCCCTATGCTCTTCATATCCTAGAAAAGGTTCGAGCTGCGTCAGAAGGCAGGTAGGACTCTCATAACGTCCTTCGCGTGCAGGGGCCTCTTTAATCTCGACCTAAAGAACTTGGGTCTCATGGGGGAGGGATGAGAGGTCCCGGTTGATATGATCGCTGGGACTTTCCGTACGCCCTGCCGAATGAGGCCGACGGCATTCTAGGCGCGGATAGGGGGGGAAGATTGATTCATGAAACGGGAAAGAGGGGGGGGACACAGGTATCACTTCAAGATGTGTTCATCGCTCCTAAAAAAGGACCCGAATGTTCAGAGACCTCCAACTCTGACCGCACTTTTGTTGTGGGGGTGGTCCGATAGAGGAAATAGAAAACCCACAGCATCGGGGGGGCAACGGTTCTCTGCGCGAGAAAGAGATCTCGTCCGAGGCTCAATGAGAAGCACAAACGGGAGGACCAAGGAACGAGGATAGGGCTGTGGGGAGACAGTGCGGCAAGATTGTTGGTGATAACCACGAACGGAAGAAACACACAAGCATCTTGAAAAAAAAACGCCTGGGTATTGTGCCACCTCTGGCGTTCAGGGAAGCAACCACCAGCGCAGAACACTACTCACTTGCGGGTAGACACTCTCCGCTAACAAGGGGAACGTTCGGTGTGGGAAACCGGGACGATCAAAATGCAGCTGTGGACGGGGAAGACCGACCATATTCTCGAATTCATTCTGAGTTAGGACATCCGGAAATACAAGACGTACTGTTTTCAAAAATTTACGGGGGCCAAAAGGAGAGCCCCGGTAGAGGAAGAGGGGTCTTTAACGGGCTCGGGGGGTCTGGAACGCCGAAAGAAAGGATCGGCACAGCCGAACAACCAGGACGCTGTCCGCAAGCTGATCGTGGCGACCTGACTAGCAAGCCTAAGCAATAATTGAGGAAAAGAGGGGCGAACGAAGGACTAGTAGGGGAAAGGGACCAACACCGCGGGCAGGTTGCTAACGAAGAGGGTTTTTCTGACGACCGGATCCCAGGGGAGAGGAAAGCTGTGTGGAGCCGCACACTAGACCTGCGGCAGACCTAGGAAAAATAGGTCGCTTCCCCGCGTCTTCAAAAAAGAATAGAAACTTCGAGTTGAAGGAGGAATTTACGGAAGGATTCGTAATGGTTAAAAGGGGGGGGGAAAATTTGGGAGCTGCAAATTTGCTTTTGAGGCTCGTCATGGGGAATTGGGATTCTTGAAAAGAAAGGGTGCGGCATCACGGGGGAAGGTGCATGGCAAGCTAGGATCAAGAACAAAGGAGATGCGCATACGGTGAACGAAAGCAAGCAAGCGGAGACAGGT